>Ga0209532_1001350_pt1 | contig 19229 bp, 20 predicted proteins | sample COG_02_FD_184746 | JGI IMG/M metagenome (GOLD analysis project Ga0209532, IMG submission 184746) | Pelagic Microbial community sample from North Sea - COGITO 998_met_02 (SPAdes) (version 2) | ecosystem: Environmental > Aquatic > Marine > Neritic zone/Coastal water | place: Helgoland, sampling... | reverse complement strand
GACGTGCATTACATTCTTTTTCTAATAGCGGTCTTGATTGATTGGCCAACACCTCTTAATAGGCTGATGATTATAATTTTTGGACATAATAAATGACATATATCGTCAATGACGCCTGTATTGCTTGTAAATATACTGACTGTGTAGAAGTCTGCCCTGTAGATTGTTTCTATGAGGGGGAAAATATGTTGGTTATACACCCTGATGAGTGTATTGATTGTGGCGTGTGTGAGCCAGAATGTCCAGCGGATGCTATATTGCCAGACACAGAACCTGATACAGAAAAATGGGTTGAGTTTAATAGAAAATATTCAGAAATATGGCCTGTTATAATTAGTCAAAAAACTCCGCTACCAGATGCCGATACTCGTGATGGTGAAGAAGGAAAACTTGAGAAATATTTTTCTGAAAAACCTGGTGAAGGTGGGTAAAAGAATCAATTTTGTTGAATTAATTAAACAGCGATTTTTTTACTAATCACAATAAAAATAACCGCTTTTTGCCTTCTGGCATAATGCTGAAATTTATGATACAATATATATAAAGAACCAAGGAGCTTTTTTGGATTAATATTTGCTTTAAATTAAAAATTTTAATTCAATATATCCCCACATATTTAATTCAATGTCGCTAAATTTTAGTGACCTTTTATGTGTCTATGCTCCATAAATAAAAGGATAGCTTATTATGGCTAAAGGAAAAAAATTTGGTGAATTCCGATTAAATGATTTTGTTGTTTATCCAGCTCATGGTGTTGGCAAAATTATGACAGTGGAAACTCAAGAAATTGCTGGAACGCAGATGGAATTATTCGTCATTGCTTTTGAAAAGGACAAAATGACGCTCAGAGTGCCAACTGCCAAAGCAACAGCAGTTGGAATGAGGAATCTGGCAAGCGAGGAACTTGTTGAAAAAGCTATGAAAACACTTAAAGGCCGTGCTCGTGTTAAACGTGCTATGTGGTCTCGCCGTGCACAAGAATATGAACAAAAAATAAATTCTGGAGATTTGATGTCTATTGCTGAAGTTGTTCGTGATTTACATCGAAATGACGAGGAAAGAGAGCAGTCGTATTCTGAGAGACAATTATACGAAGCAGCACTTGAACGTTTAACACGAGAAGTTGCAGCAGTAGATGGAACTGATGAAGGTGTAGCAGGTGAAAAAGTTACAGATATACTCGTGGCGCGTGCATCTTAATTAATAAAAATATAAGCTCTACTTTATTTTGTTGGTGGAGCTTATAAAATTAAAGCTGTTGATAATGCCGCTATTTCTGCAAATTTTTGAGAAGCACCTAATACATCTCCTGTTTGTCCTCCAATTTTTGCTTTTGATACCAAAAAAACTGGAAGAGCAAAAAGTAATCCAACTAAAGTTATTAAAAGACCAAATATTCCAAAACAAATTAATGCTATAATAAATGTTGTAATAATAGCTACATAAACAGAAAGTAACTGAGGTTTCCCAACAGTTGCTGATAGGCCATTATTTCTTGCATTGGGCACAATTCTCATTGCTATTACCATAGGCAGTCTGCTGATTGCCCCTATGCCAGCAAGAGTAAAAATTGGATTTTGTGAAATCAATAATTCGAATAATGACCATTGTGCTATTAAGAATAATATTAATGCGCATGCTCCATAAACTCCGATAGAACTGTCTTTCATTATTTCTAATCGACGTATTGAGTTTTGACCTCCCCAGAAACCATCAGCACAATCAGCCAAACCATCTTCGTGCATTCCTCCAGTAATAGCAATTAGTGCCAAAAGTGTTATAGCTGCACAAAACCCAGTATTAAGCCCCAGTAAATTCAGTGCGAGAAAGATAATGCCAGATACAGCCCCAATTAATGCTCCAACTATTGGATAAGCCCATGTTGCATTGTTGGCTCTAAGGCCTGCTCTAGTATGGTCTACGGGTACACTGACACGAGTCAATAAGCTTACAGCGGCCCACACATCGTGTGCTTCAATTAAAGTATCTTTTTGATTGTCGTTCATTTGATAAATACTTCGTAAATGGGATTTTAACTTTTGTTAGATGGCGCTAAAAGTAACCAAAAATCAACAAAGAAATATAAAATTATGAATGAAGCAAAATTTACGAACCTTAATGAATTCAAAGAAATATTGCTGTCTCAGCCTATTGCAAACTCAAATCTAAAAGATCGCGCAGTAGAAAGAAATAATCAACTTACTAAGCCTCCTGGTGCATTGGGGCGTTTAGAGGAACTTTCAGTATGGTTTGCTAGCTGGAATGGAAATGAAGCACCAATTATTTCTTCTCCTCAAGTGGTCGTTTTTGCTGGTAACCATGGTGTTACCTCTCAAAGAGTTTCTGCGTTTCCTCAAGAAGTAACGGCGCAAATGGTTTTAAATTTTGAACATGGTGGTGCAGCTATAAACCAAATGTGTAAAACATTTGGTGCAAAACTTGATGTCATAGCTCTTGATTTGGATAACCCAACAAACGATTTTACTCGTGAGCCAGCAATGTCTGAAACTGATTGTATAGATGCCTTAAGAAGAGGTTGGAATGCAGTCGATGAAAATTCTGATTTATTCGTTGCTGGTGAAATGGGCATTGGGAATACTACATCTGCAGCGGCTATTGCAAATGCATTGTACGGTGGAACTGCGTCAGACTGGGTTGGTCGAGGTACTGGTGTAGATAATCAAGGGCTAAAAAACAAATCTCTTGTGGTAGCCGCAGGGCTAGAAAAAAATCCTTCTGCAATAGGTGATGGTCTTGAAGCATTAAGATGTTTAGGCGGAAGGGAATTAGCCGCCATAGTTGGCTCAATAGCAAGTGCAAGATCAAAATCTATTCCAGTAATACTCGATGGTTTTATTTGTACTGCTGCAGCTGCTTGCTTAGAAGCTACGGTCTCAGGTTCTTTAGAACATTGTGTTGCTGGGCATGAATCCAATGAGCAAGCTCACAAAGAGCTATTGAAACGACTTGATAAGAAACCCCTATTGTCCTTAGGAATGAGACTAGGTGAGGGTTCTGGAGCTGCGCTGGCAATTGGTGTTCTTAAAGCTGCAATTGCATGCCATTCTGGAATGGCTACTTTTTCTCAAGCAGGCGTTTCAGAAGATTAACTTCAAGTCTTTATTATAAAATGCCTAGTTTAATAACTGGTTTATTCATTGATTAATGCTAGTTATCATCATACGTAGGAGAGATGATATGGCTGATTTAGAAGTTTTGTATAATTCGGAATGCCCGATTTGTAGTAGAGAAATTAATCACTACAAGAAGATATCAAAAAATAATATTAATTTCATACCAATTTCAAATGAAACAGCAAAATTATGGTCATTGAGTGAAGATCAAGCTGCAAAAAAACTTCATGCCAGGTTAAATGGAAAACAAATAGATGGAGTAGATGCATTCCAAGCAATTTGGAATAATTTGCCTTACTATTGGGTACTCAGCAAAATTATAGCCATATGGCCATTAAAAAGTATTTCAAATCTAGTATATTCGAAAATCTTGGCGCCTCTACTTTTCAAGCTGCATAAATACAGAAGTAAAACTTAAATAAGACTAGGAATTTTTGTATCAGTTCTTATTTTAAAATTTTGGCTTCATCTCTTAATAGGAATTTTTGTATTTTACCTGTTGATGTTCTGGGAATATTTTTAATGATAAATTTCTTTGGAATTTTGTATGAAGCAAGAAATTTTTTACACCAAACCATCAAATCATTCTCATTTATACAATGACCATCAGCTATTTGCACAAACGCACATGGCGTTTCCCCCCATTTTTCGTGAGGCATGGCTACAACGGCTGCAATTTCTACTGAATTGTGGCTATATAAAACTTCTTCTATCTCAATAGACGAAATATTTTCACCACCTGATATAATTATATCTTTTGATCGATCCTTTAATTGTAAGTATCCATCTGGATGCATTACACCAAGATCGCCTGAATGAAACCAACCACCTTTAAATGCCTCATTAGTCGCTTTCGGGTTTTTGAAATATCCTTTCATGACGACATTCCCTCGAAACATAACTTCTCCAAGAGACTTTCCATCCCTTGGAACTGGTTTCATGGTTGCAGGATCTAATACATCTAGTCCCTCTAATGGAAGATATCGAACACCTTGACGTGATTTTAATTTAGCCTGTTCTTCCTCTGGAAGTTTAGACCAATTTTCTTGCCAGTCATTCACAACTGCAGGACCATAAGTCTCTGTTAATCCGTATAAATGTGTAACGTTAAATCCGGATAGATTCATTCCAGTTAATATTTTCTCAGGTGGTGGAGCTGCAGCAGTAAAAAACTCTACGGTATGGTTTAATTTACGTTTTTCGGATTGAAGAGCATTAACAATAACTGACATTACTATTGGTGCACCACAAAGATGTGAAACCTTATGTTCTGAAATTAAATGCCAGATTTTATCTGCTCGGACTTGCCTTAAGCAAATATGGGTTCCAGAGATTGCCGACATTGTCCAAGGAAAACACCAGCCATTGCAATGAAACATTGGTAAAGTCCAAAGATATATTGAATGCTTAGGCATCGATATAGTTAATGCATTTCCTTGAGCCAGCAAATAAGCCCCACGATGATGCGTAACAACTCCTTTGGGGTGTCCAGTTGTTCCAGATGTATAATTAATTGAAATAGCATCCCATTCGTTTTCGGGCATCAACCATTTGAATGCATCATCACCTTGATCTATGAATTCTTCATAATTTATGGATTTAAAGTCTTCTTTTTTGCCTAAATACTCAAGGTCATCATATTCAATAATTATTGGTTTAATGTCTATACTTTTAAGTGCCTCTTGAGCCAAAGCCATATATTCACTATCAATAATAAATACTTTAGTTTCTGCATGATTGAGTTGAAATGAAATAGTATTTGCATCAAGTCTTGTGTTTATTGAATGCAAGATTGCTCCAGACATTGGCACGCCATAATGAGCTTCGAGCATTGCTGGAGTATTTGGAAGTAATACGGAAATAGTATCGCCACGCTTTATGCCAATTTTATTTAAAGAAGAAGCTAATTTGACAGAGCGTCTATAAAGTTCTGAATAATTTTGCCTCAAATTTCCATGTATTACAGCTATTTGATCTGGAAAAACACTAGCAGCGCGTTCTAAAAAAGTCAGGGGTGTGAGTGGTTGATAATTAGCTGGGTTTTGATCAAGATCTTTATTGAATGGATTGGTCATTTTTATTTACTTATCTTTCCAAATGGGAGCTCGTTTTTCTATAAATGCGCCAATCCCCTCTTGTGCATCAAGAGCTAGCATATTTTCCACCATAATTTTAGATGCATACTCATATGCATCTGGGAGGCTCATGTCACATTGTGTGTAAAATGCCTCTTTTCCCGTTGCTAATGTTATACTTGATTTAGATGCAATTTTTTCGGCAAGTTTAGTCACTGTATCTTCAAGCATAATATTCTTTACTGACTGATTAACTAAGCCAATATCCACTGCATGATCGGCTGATATCATGTCCCCAGTTAAAAGCATCCTCATGGCATGCTTTTTTGAAACGTTCCTTGACAATGCTACCATCGGAGTAGAGCAGAAAAGTCCAATATTTACTCCAGGAGTGCTAAATTTAGCATTATTATCTGCAATCGCTAAGTCACAACTTGCTACTAGTTGACATCCAGCAGCAGTCGCTACGCCTTCAACTTCCGCTATCACAGGTTTAGAACAGTTTGTTATATTTTGCATTAATGTGGAACACATATTCATTATATAGGAAAAGAATTCCTGACCTTTATCTGAATTTGACCTGGCTGATGTTAACTCTTTGAGATCGTGTCCAGCTGAGAAAGCTGGGCCATTTGAACTAAGTACAATAACTCTAATCGAGGTATCACTATTAGCCGCTGAGAAGATTTTGTTGAGTGCTAAGAGCATTTTTTCAGACAACGCATTTCGTCTTTTTTGATCATCAAGTGTAATTCTTAGCACCCCATTTTCTTTGAGATCAGCTGTAATAAAATCATATTCACCAGTTGCCCAATACATAGCATTATTCCTCTAATTAAAACTTAGCTGTTTATATTTATCATAACACTATCAGCTAATGTGTTTGCAATAAAACAATAATTATGAGCTCGTTTCTGCATTTCCTGTAATTTTTTCTTGTCTACATAAAACCCATCATCAAAAGTTACTTCAGGATTAAGATCAATTTGTGTTACTGACATTTGCCCTTTTGAGTTTTTTCCTAGATGGGCAATAGCATGATCAGCGAAGCTTAAAACTGGCCATTTAGCTTTTGCAGAAAGAGCTAAAAATGTCATCATGTGACAACTTGATAAAGCTGCCGCAAGTGCCTGTTCAGGGTTTGTATGTTCGATGTTCCCCCCCCAATCTGGTGCTGCATCTACTATGACTTTGTTATCGTCATTATACATAATGCTATGAGAATTTGTATATTTCCCAGGAGTTAATTCAGCCTCTGTTCGCTGCCAATCTAACTTTATTGATAATTCATTCATATTTTATTCCTAGATAGTATTCGATGCAGTGATTTTTTTGTTTGGGTCGTAAAAAGGTTTGTTAACTACAATTGCTTCTTTGATCCCAGAAGGTGTTTCTATTTTTAGCCTTGTATCAATTTCAGAGTATTCAATTGACATCATGGCTAATGCGATATTTTTTTCTAAACGGGGTGAATAAATTGCTGAAGTAACCTTACCAATAACTTTATTGTTTTTCGTGATTTTCCAGAAGGTAGTATTTGGCCCTGCAAGTGGCTCACAATCTATGATGATGCCAACTTGTTTCCTTGATACTCCATTGGCTTTTATTTTACTTAAAGCATCATGGCCAATAAATTTTTGACCACTGTCTAAGTCAATGAGTCTATCTAAACCAAGTTCAAATGGGTTTGTCAAAATATCCATATCAGCATGATATGAAAGCATACCGCCCTCAATGCGTCTAATCGATGAAGTATGCCCAGGGCTGAGATTAAATTCTTTGCCTGCAGACATAATTGTATCCCAAAGTTCAGTTCCACGTGAACTATCTTGTAAGTAAATTTCATACCCTAACTCACTAGACCAGCCAGTTCTTGAAACCACTAAATCAATTCCATTTAGGTTAAGATGTTCTAGCCAATAGTATTTTAATTCTTTAATGCCATCCCCAAAAAGTTTTTGCATTATTTTGCCAGACTTGGGTCCTTGCAATTGTAATGGGGAAACATCTGGTTCGTGTATACTTACATCTAAGCCAGAATTTATAGCCAAACCTTGTGCCCAAAATAGAATGTCACTGTCAGCTAAAGAAATCCAAAATTTATTTTCTTCTAGGCGCAATAAAACTGGATCATTTAAGATACCACCTTCAGCATTTGTAATAATAATATATTTGCATTGTCCAACAGCTAACTTAGATAAATCACGGGGTGTAAGTAGTTGAACAAATTCTGCAGCATCGGGGCCATTTATTTCAACCTGTCTTTCTACAGCAACATCACATAAGATTGCATCATTTACTAAATTCCAAAAATTTTGTTCTGGATCTCCAAAGTCACGCGGTATGTACATGTGATTATAAACTGAGAAATCTTGAGCACCCCAACTAACTGTTGCTTCAAAATAAGGAGATTTGCGAATCTGTGTTCCAAATCCAAAGTTTTTTTTGTTTTCTGAAGGGTTCATTTATTTTCTCACGAGTTGTCTGAATGTGAGCAAATCATATTTAATAATTATCAATAGATTGTACTAAATAATTTTTAAAAATAGTCCAATCAGACTAAAAAATTGAATTTTTATTAAATATTTATTTTATTGGTATCAATTTTGATAAATTGGGGTGAGATGATTTGATCTCTTTTGTTACTATATATGTCATATATTTGTTTATTTTTAAGTCATTAGAGATTAATTCATTCATCAACTCTTGAAAGCTTTTCAAATTGGGCGTGATTACTTTCATTATATAATCAGTACCTCCTCCAGTAGCTATGCACTCTGTTATAGTATCTGTATTTTTTATATATGTTTCAAAGTTGTCGAAGTCATTTTTTCTATGACTTGATAAAGAAACTGTTACAATAACGCTTGTAAAATCGATAATTTTTTTTATTGAAATATTAGCGGAATAACCGTTTATAAGTCCTGATTTTTTTAATTTATCTAAACGAATCCAGCAAGGTGTGGGAGAAAGATTTACAACTTCTGCTAATTTTGCTTTACTTAGATTGCCATAGTTTTGTAATGCGCTTAATATTCGAATATCTGTTGCATCTAGTGAAATATTTTTCATACAGGAACTCATGAAGTTGTAATTTTATATATAAAAAATCTTTAAATATAAAATATAGATAAGCAAATTATTTTACAATTATTTCTATAAATTTGAGTATACCTAAAAAATAAATGCTATAAAATTAAAAAAAGTGAAAGTATCAAAAAATATGAAGAATAATATTGCAGTTATTGGGCTTGGATCGATGGGATATGGTATTGCCACGTCTTGCTTGCGAAGTGGTCATTTAGTTTGGGGTGTTGATACAAATATTGATCAAGTAAAAGCATTTTGTAGCCAAGGTGGCCAAGCCACCACATTAAATTCAGTTATTGATAAAATTGATGTTGTCGTCGTTGTAGTATTAAATTCGATGCAAACTGAGGAAGTACTTTTTGGTCAGAAAGGTCTTGTTGAAAATTTAAAGCCTGGGACTGTTGTGATCTCATGTGCAACAGTAGCACCGACTTTTGCAAGAGACATGGAAAAAAGATGTAAGAAATTTAAAGTTTTGTACCTTGATGCTCCTATTTCTGGTGGGGCCCTTAAAGCTAAAAATGGCCAACTTTCAATTATGGCATCTGGAGTGAAAGAAGCTTTTCAATATGCTCGGCCAGCATTGGATAGCATATCTGAAACTGTTTTTGAGTTGGGTGATGAGGCAGGTGTGGGAAGTGCCATGAAATCTGTTAATCAATTATTGGCTGGTGTACATATAGCTGTAATGGCTGAAGCATTAACTTTTGGTATTTCTCAAGGAATATCGCCTGATAAATTTGTTGAAGTTATAAGTAAATGTGCTGGAACAAGTTGGATGTTGGAAAATCGTGCTCCTCATATTGTAAATGGAGATTATAAACCGCACAGCTCAATAAATATTTGGCCAAAAGATTTAGGTATTGTTCTTGATGTGGCACTGGAATCAAAATTTAATGCACCTATAGCAACCGCAGCTTTGGAGCAATTCAGGACTGCAGTTGATATGGGCTTAGGTTTTGAGGATGATGCCGCAGTAGCTAAAGTTTACGCGAAATCAGCTAATTTATCATTACCTAAAAAAAATGATGTCTAATTTATTTTACGACACGGAGACTAAATAGCTATGGTAACATTTTTGGGATGTATTGCGGATGACTTCACTGGAGCTACAGACTTAGCAAGTATGCTGGCTAGATCTGGTGTAAATGTTTCACTTCGAATTGGTGTGCCTAAGACAGAGCCAAAAAATACTGCAGACATAGAAGTGATAGCATTGAAAACTAGATCCATACCCGCATCTGATGCAGTTAAAGAATCTTTATCTGCATTGAAATGGTTGAAACAGGCAGGTGCAAAAAAGTTTTTTTTAAAATATTGCTCAACATTTGATAGTACATCAAAAGGAAATATTGGACCTGTTTCAGAGGCATTAATGGGTCAGTTAGGAATTAACCAAACAATATACTGCCCAGCATTTCCAGAAAACGGAAGATCAATTTTTATGGGAAATCTTTTTGTTGGTCAAAAGCTTTTATCAGAAAGCTCTATGAAAGATCATCCACTAACACCTATGAAGGACAGCAATTTGGTACGCCTCCTAAGTGCGCAGGTCACTAATTCAGTTGGTTTGGCTGATCATATGATTGTTAATAATGGTGCTGACATATTAAAAGAAAAACTCATTGCACTTAAGAAAGATGGTGTTGCACATGTCATTGTTGACGCTGTAGCTGAAAAAGACCTAGAGATAATTGCAAATGCATGTGAAGATATGGACTTTATTACGGGTGGCTCTGCTTTAGCCATGCCGCTTGCTGAACTTTATAAGTTATCAGGAAAAATATCCGAAAATAATAACATTTACAGAAACCATGAATTAACTTTTGGAAGTGTGGTGCTGTCGGGAAGTTGTTCAGAGATGACTATCCTCCAAGTTAAAGATTTTATAGAACGAGGAGCGGTAGCATTCCAATTGGATCCTATTGATATGGCTGAAAATGGTACAAAGAAAGTTTTAGATTGGTTGACTGAGCAAGATTTTACTAAAAATATTATAATATATGCCACTGCTGACCCAAATATTGTTAGAACAGTTCAAGACAGGCTAGGTGTAGAAAATGCAGGTAGGATTGTAGAGCAGGGTCTTTCTGAATGTGCAGTAAAAGCTAAGGAAATAGGAGCAAAAAACTTCATTATTGCGGGAGGAGAAACTTCTGGTGCAATTACAAAAGCCTTAAATATTAGTCAATTAGACATAGGGATAGAAATTGCGCCAGGTGTGCCGTGGACATTTTTTGGTACAAAAAATAATCAAATGGCTTTATCACTCAAATCAGGTAATTTTGGTAAAGTGGATTTTTTTACTGAAGCATTAAGTAAATTGGAAAATTTATGAATGATGAAAATAAACTTCGTGAACAGATTTGTCTATTGGCCAAATCAATTTATGACCGTGGACTTACCGGTGGGAGTACAGGAAATATTTCTTCACGAACTTCAGATGGTGGACTTCTAGTAAGCCCAACTGGAACAAGTTTTGGTCGCCTTGACCCAAATAAATTAAGTAGATTCGACTCCAAAGGAGTTTTTATTTCAGGCGACATACCTACAAAAGAAATGCCACTTCATTCTGCATTCTATGAAACTAGAAGTACAGCAGGTGCTGTCGTTCATCTTCATTCTTGTCATTCGGTTGCATTGTCTCTTATGCCTGATGTTGATGAAGATGATTTTTTGCCGCATCTCACACCTTACTCTATTATGAAACTTGGACGTGTTAAATTATTGCCATTTTATATGCCAGGTGATCCTGAGATGGGTAAAGCAGTTCGGGGATTGGCTGGCAAGCGGTCAGCTATCATGCTCGCAAATCATGGCCCAGTAGTTGCTGGAAAAGATATTGAAGCAGCTTGCAATGCTATTGAGGAACTAGAAGATACTGCTCGACTCGCTATGATGACCAGAGGAATGAATGCAAGAATATTAAATGCCTCTCAAGTTAAATCTATTGTTAAAAAATTTGATGTGGAGTGGGACTCATAAAATTTTCAGCTAATCTTGGATTTCTATGGACTGAATTAAACTTGCCAAGTGCAATTCTAGCTGCCAAAGCTGCCGGCTTTGATGCTGTTGAATGCCATTGGCCATATGATACAGATCCAAAAGCAATCATTGGTGCACTTCAAGACACAAACTTTACAATGATAGGCTTGAATACTCGAAGAGGAGATGTGGGCGCTGGTGAAAATGGCTTGAGTGCATTACCTGGTAGAGAAGATGATGCTAAGGATGCTATAAATGAAGCAATTTCGTATGCTGCTGAGATAAAAGCAAAGAATATTCATGTCATGGCAGGATTCTCAAATGGTGTTGAAGCAGAGAAAGTATTTATAAAAAATTTAAATTATGCATGCAATAAAGCATTGCTTCATGGTATTACAATTTTAATTGAACCATTGAATCAATATGATGCACCTGGATATTTTTTAAAAACAACTTCCCAAGCTTTAGGAATTATAAAAAAAGTAAATCAGCCAAATTTGAAACTTATGTTTGATTGTTACCATGTACAATTAATGGAAGGTAATATTGTGCGTAAGCTCAAAAGTTTAATGCCATACATTGGACATATACAATTTGCTTCTGTTCCAGATAGAGGGAGCCCAGGAGATGGAGAGTTGTCGTATGAATTTATTTTTAAGATTATAAAACAGTTAGGTTATGAAGACCCTATTGGTGCTGAATATAAGCCACAAGGTGATACTAATCTGTCTTTAAATTGGATGAAAACTAATATTTGATCTCAAGACTATATAAAACTATCAAATTGAGAAAACTGTAGTATTTTATTTTCATAAAAAAAGAGAGACATAATTTATATATTTATGCTCTTGTGTAAAGTTTAAACATTTTTTTTTTTGCATTAAATCTAAAACTAGTATATTAATGATATTATTATGAAACCAGATTTTGTTAGAAAAATTATACTTTTAAAACAAATGCTAGATGATATGGAGCAAGATATCGGCTTATCATCTTTGTCAGGAGTTGAAAAAAATGTTTATTTAGCTGCCCAGGCTTCAAAATCTCAAGATGGTTTGGTTCAAACGAAACAAATTCTTAAGCACAGTTTTACACAAAAAATGTCACGTCCAACATTTTTCAGAGCATTAAAATCAATTGAAAAAAAGGGTTTTCTTTCTCATTCAGATGATAAAAAAGTTGGTTTGTTTGTTGTAGTTTAAGATATAATATAAGCCATTCTTTTAAGAGCAATTAAAAATTTTCACATAACAATATCCAATATAAATTAATTATATTTATATTTTGTAAATAATGAGCCTAAATCTATAATTACTATTTTTATCATGATACATAAGGCCGTAAGTAAGTTATTTGTACATACAAAATTTTTACTTAGAAAAACAAAATATACTAGGATATAGATATGTCAGAATTCATTTTACATCACTATTGGCCATCAGCATTTGCTCATAAAATACGACTCGCATTTGGACTTGCTGAAGTTGAGTGGAATTCGGTTGAGATACCTAGAATTCCTCCAAAGCCCAATCTTATGCCATTGACCGCAGGTTACCGAAGGACTCCTGTATTACAAATTGGTGCTGATGTTTTTTGCGATACGCAAAATATTATATGTGCTATTGGAAATGAAGGCTTAAAAGAGCGTTTGTTTCCCGAAGGTTGTATGAATAAAGCATTAGTATTTTCGTCATGGATAGATGATACTGTTTTTGAACTTGCAGCAAGAATTGTTATTACTAATTCAATAAATGCAGCTCCCAAAGAATTCATTCAAGATCGAGGTGATTTGTATTTTGAAAAAGGTTGGAGCCAAGAAAAACTTTACCAGAAGCTACCTAGTGTAATATTGCAGCTTGATGCAAAATTAAAAATTATTGATGAAATTCTAGGAGAAGACAGTAACATATTTTCAAGTAGACTATCTTATGCTGATATATCTGTTGGTTATTTGATTTGGTTTATAAGGGGCAGGTGGAATGAGGGGGCGAAGATTCTAAGTAAATATAAAAACTTATTGAGAGTCGAGGAAGAGATAAACAATTTGAATTATAAGAACTGTAAAGACATGAGCAGTTGTGAAGCGCTAGAATTAGCAAACAAATTGAATCCAAAATCACCTAATGGGGTGAATAGTAATGTTTATTCACACTTAGAAATTGGGCAAAATGTTAGGATAAAACCTTCTGGTGAATCATCAGATCCAATAGTTTCTGGAGATTTGCGATATTTAGACAGTATGACTATTGCAATTAATCATTATTCAGTTGAAGCTGGAAATGTAGCTATTCATTTCCCAGTTTCTGGTTATGAAATATTAGTGAATGAGTAGAACTAAAAAATTATTCGTTTGTATCAATTGCAATATTTAAGGATTGAATCATGTCTATGTCTGGAACACCTAAAGAAAAAACTGATCAAGCTTTGATTGATGAATTTTTAAAAAAAGGTGGAAAGGTCACAAAGGGCAAAACAAAGCCTATGAAACATGAATTAGGTCTAAGCAATAATGTGTGGAATAATCCACTAACTAAAGATGAAAAAAAATCACTCAAAAAATAATCTTGTCCTAACTTTATAAGTTTCTTGATTTATGAAATAACTCCTTCATAATAATATTGCGTGTCTACTTGTTATTCGTAAAGAGTTATATCCATGCTCATGGTAGGCACGTTTTCGCTTTATATCATCTGGATAAATTCATTTATTGTAATAATCTGAATTATTATACAATTCTATTGTAAACGCACTTGAGTTACTCCACTGCTTGAGTGCGTCAAACATACCTCTTAATCAGTTAATTTCTAGATTTAAACTGAAAAGGGAAACTATCTTAAAATGAATTACGAGTATTTGGAGGCGAGTACCGGAATCGAACCGGTGTACACGGATTTGCAATCCGCTGCGTCACCACTCCGCCAACTCGCCATCTGATGTGGTACACTGGGCTATACCAATCGGATGCATGTGGTGCAAGATGAAACATAGCCTTATATCAAGCTTTTAATAGTCAAAAATTAAATTTTAGTTTAACTGCAATTATATTATCTTATAAGCTAATAAGTTTTGTAATATTGAGAAATAAAAATGGTCAAATCCATAATGATACAAGGTGCTGGCTCTAATGTTGGCAAGTCAATGATTGTAGCAGGTCTTTGCCGCGCGTTTAGTGCTAGAGGTTTAAAAGTTTTACCATTTAAGCCACAAAATATGTCAAACAATGCTTCTGTAACCGCAGATGGTGGTGAAATAGGAAGAGCTCAGGCAATGCAAGCAATGGCATGTAGAGTAAATCCTATTATTGATATGAACCCTGTGCTGCTCAAACCTGAAACAGAAGTAGGTGCACAAGTTATTGTACAAGGCCAGAGGTTAACCACTGTGAAGGCAAGAGATTATTCTAAATTAAAGCCTACTTTAATGCCACGCGTAATGGAAAGTTTTAATAGATTAGCTAAGGCAGCTGATCTTATCATAGTCGAAGGTGCAGGAAGCCCAGCAGAAACTAACCTTCGTGCAGGTGATATTGCAAATATGGGATTTGCCGAAGCTGCAAATATACCCGTTATATTAGTTGGTGATATTGACCGTGGTGGAGTAATCGCACAGTTGGTAGGAACCTATTCGATCTTAGATTCTAAAGATTTATCAAGAATAAAAGGATTTATGATTAATAAGTTTAGAGGCGATGTTACATTATTTGATGATGGATTGGCTGATATTATTAGTCACACAAAGTGGCCGTCTATGGGTGTTTTGCCATGGTTCAATAATGCGGGGTATCTGCCTGCTGAAGATGCATCAGATATAAAGCCAAAATCTACGGGCAAAGGATTTAAAGTTGTAGTACCAAAGCTTTCACGTATAGCAAATTTTGATGATTTAGATCCACTTTCAGCAGATCCAAATATTTCTGTAGAGATGATATTTCCTGGGCAAACCTTACCACTTGATTCAGATTTAGTTCTATTACCTGGGACAAAATCAACAATTGGAGATTTAAAGTTTTTTAGAGAACAAGGCTGGGATATTGATTTGGCCGCATACGTGAGAGCCGGTGGGCAAGTTCTTGGCATCTGTGGAGGCTATCAAATGCTAGGTCAAGAAATAGTTGATTCTGAAGGAATAGAGGGCACTCCTGGAAGGTATAAGGGGCTAGGGCATTTAGATGTTGTAACTGAAATGCATGCTGAAAAACGATTAGCACTAGTTTCTGGCACTGATTTGATTTCTGGGGCTAGTGTTGACGGCTATGAAATTCATATTGGCCAGACAAGTGGTAATGATTGTGATAATCATTGGCTTCTAATGGATAATAATAAAACAGGTGCTGCATCAGCAGATGGTAAAATCCAAGGATGTTATATTCATGGTCTTTTTTCTTCTGACGGATTCCGACAAAATTATTTAGAGCGAATTGGGGCAAATATTGCTAAAAGTGAATATTCAGTTAAGGTTGAAGAGACTTTAAATGATTTAGCAAAACATATGGAAGAAAATTGCGATTTGGATCAAATACTAAGGATTGCATCTAAAAAATAATTTATCTTTTTTTAAGCTTCTCTAAAATTTTAATTCTTGCTTTGCCTAAAGGTGAAATTTTTGTAATTTTGTCATAATTAGCCGTTGGATTCAAATTTTGAACTTCTAAGCCCAAATTTGAAGTTGTTAATTTGCCCATCTCTGAAAGTACGCTGTAAGCTTGAACTTGTTCATCCCTAAGGGCTGATACTAAGTTTGATCTAGCTGAAAGGAGTGCTTGTTCAGCGTCTAGTACATCTAGTGTAGTTCGAGATCCCAGCTTAGATTCTTCGCGCATTCCTTCAAAAGCTATTTGTGATGCTTTAATTTGCGCTTTGCTTGCTTTTATAGCTGCTACAGCGGCTAACCAAGATGAGTGGTATATTTGAAGATTTGATCTTGTTGTGAGTAATGCAATATCTAATGCGTGCTTACTAATTTTTTTATCATTTATTGCTGCACGTTTTTTGCTCCTTAGATTGCCGGAATTAAATAATGGAATAGTTGCTTGTATTGTAGCTCCTGTAGAAGAACTAATGGATGAGCCAGCCTTCGATGTAATACTTCCTGTTATGGTAGGGCTAAAAATCCTTTGTGATGCATCTACTCTGTATTCGGAGCCTTTCAGCTGTAAACTAGCTGCAAGAATTCTTGGATGATTTTCTAGCGCAATTTTTTCTGCTTCGGTAAATGTGTTTGGGATTCTGGGATGTTTTGGAGGAGAAGATAAATCTCCATGATCTTCACCAACCACCAGAAGATAAGTAGCGCTCTTTACAGTGAGTAAAGCTTTGCGTGTTTCAACGTTACTTACAGCTAAGGCAAGTCTTGCTTCAGTTTGACTTACATCAGTGCGGGTAACTTCACCAACCTCGAAGCGATTCTTTGCTGCTCGTAATTGTTCCTTAATAACTTTTATATTATTCTCAGCTAGATCTAGATTTGCTTCGGCTTGTCGCAAGTCCATATAAACTGTTATGGCTTTTAGTAAGTTGTCCTGCTCAGTTTTAATTAATAATTCTCTTTCAGCATAAAGATTATACTTAGCCGCATCTATTGAGTTCAATGAATTACCGCCATCAAAAAGTAATTGATTGATTGTTATACTTGCGCTGTTGTTATATTTACCATTACTTTCTTCTAGATTTTGTGACAAACTTGCGCTTACATTAGGTTTTATTTTTGATAACTGTTGCGTTACAATCTCATTGTACTTTAATAATTTCTCGCGCTGCTGCGCTATTAAATAATTGTTATTGTAAGTAGCTTCCAATGTTGATTTAAGGTTTGTTTCTTTTGCGGATACAGCAAAAGCAGACGATAATATCATTACAAAACTAAAAAAAAATCTAAACATTGTGACCCTTAATATATTATTATAGTATACTTATCTTTATTTGTGTTTAAATCAAATTAAAGAAAACGACTTAGTTTCAGAGAAATCTTTAATAATTGGTGCCGTTGCATCAAATTCTGAGCGCCAAGTAATATCAGAACCTTTTTTAATACCAAGAAAACACTGACCAATTGCACCATCCGTGAATATACAAATAATTCTTCCACCATCTTTTAGTTGTGTTTCTAACTTTTCAGAAAGTTTTTGTACGCCACCTTCAATGATGATTACATCATAAAGACCGTGTTTTTCATCACCATCTTGAAGTTCTCCTGATATTACTATGGCATTGTCAACACCCTCATCTTCAAGGGCTGTTTGAGCAAATTTTGCCAATTTATTATCTGACTCTAGTGCAACAACAGCTTGAGCTAGTTTTGCTATAACCGCTGTGGAATATCCTGTACCACAAGCTACATCTAACACCAACTCTTTTGACTTTATTGATACTGCATCTAACATTTTTGCAAATATACGTGGGTCTAAAATTATGCGATTATCTGAAAGCGTCAAATGTTCTCCCATATAAGCAATAGATTGCTTTTCAATTGGAACATACTTTTCTTTTGGAGTTTTTAATAATGCGTCAATAATTGGGTATTTGGTTACGTCAGAAGGTCTAACTTGGCAATCTACCATAGCTTCTCGTGCAGTTTGAAAATTAGTCATTTGGAATATCTACTTTGAAAAAAATAAAATGGTTTGTGCTTATTGCCATAGCTTAGATGGATCAGCAAGAGTATCTTAGTTCTGAATGTTGTGTAAGGATAAGTTAATTATTATTTACTTAGATAAATGCACTTTGTAATTGTAAATAGATTGTTTCCAAATCGCAAACAATCATAAATTTTGAAAATTTTTTCAAATAGATTAAAAATCGCAAACCGTAAATTAAGTGTATGTTTTTTTAATAAATATATAAATGGTTGAAATCAAATAACCTTTATCTATTTTTCAATTTATATAAAAATATTGTATATCTCAATCTTAAGCTATGATTTTTAATATTATCGGGGTGAAGGATTTTTAAAATATTTGGTAAATTTAGTTGACCAATTATAAACACGTGTTAACGTGTACTTGTGTCAGGGTATTATCATTAATTGATGTAAATAATCCATCTTTGATCTTGAATTACACTGTTAACAATTATTCTAGTTTTAGAATTATTTTCTAAATTAGTATTATAAATCACATCCTGGGAGGGGAATATGACAGATAAATTAAACCGTAGGAAATTTTTACGTGGAACAGCCGTAGCGGGTGCAGCTACTCTTGCAACACCTGCAATTGCTGACGGTCACGCAACTACTTTAAAAATGCAAGCAGCATGGGGTGGAGGCATATTCTTAGAAAATGCACAGTCTTACGTAGATCGCGTACACGCAATGGCGGGCAATGCACTGAAAATTGACTTATTGGCAGTTAACTCAGTTGTCAAAACTTCACAAATGCAAGATGCCGTTCATAGAGGTGTATTAGATGCATGTCACTACGTGCCAGCATATTGGTACTCAAAGTCAAAAACAGCATCATTATTTGGCACAGGACCGTGTTTTGGCTGGTCATCACAAGAAGTGCTAGGCTGGGTAAATTACGGTGGCGGACAAGAGCTTTTTGATGAATTAATGGGCGACTTAGGTCTTAACCTTGTTTCATTTTTTAACTCACCAATGCCTGCGCAACCATTAGGTTGGTTCAAGGAAGAGATTAAAAGTGCTGCTCAAATGGAAGGTTTAAAATACCGAACAGTGGGCTTGGCTGCAGACGTATTACTCGAAATGGGAATGTCTGTTGTTCAGTTGCCTGGTGGTGAAATCCAACCAGCAATGAAATCTGGATTAATTGATGCTGCTGAGTATAACAACCCAACATCTGATCGTGATTTTGGTATGCAGGACGTTTCAAAAGACTACCATCTAGCATCTTTCCACCAGTCACAGGAGTTCTTTGAAGTCTCATTTAATAAAAAGAAATATAATAAACTTCCAGATGAGCTCAAGGCGATCTTAAAATATGCTTCTGAAG
>Ga0209532_1001344_pt1 | contig 19281 bp, 19 predicted proteins | sample COG_02_FD_184746 | JGI IMG/M metagenome (GOLD analysis project Ga0209532, IMG submission 184746) | Pelagic Microbial community sample from North Sea - COGITO 998_met_02 (SPAdes) (version 2) | ecosystem: Environmental > Aquatic > Marine > Neritic zone/Coastal water | place: Helgoland, sampling... | reverse complement strand
AAAGCATTGGCTCGTACGGGCCGCGAAAACGGACACACCATGCGTATCCTCGAAGCTGTTGAGGCAGTGAACGACGATCAGAAGAGTGTGCTGTTCAATAAAATAAACGCCTACTTCGGCGGCGACCTTCAGGGCAAGATCATCGCCTTCTGGGGACTGTCGTTCAAACCGAATACAGACGACATGCGTAAAGCTCCGTCTGTGGTGTTGGCGAACCTGCTGCTCAAAGCAGGCGCAAACGTTCGCGCCTACGATCCGGTTGCCATGGAGGAAGCTAAGCACGATTTAGGCGATACCATCACCTACTGTGAGAGTGATATGGAAGCCATTCAGGGTGTCGATGCATTGGCCCTAATCACCGAATGGACGGAATTCCGCTTTCCGAACTGGGAGAAAGTAGGTACGGCTATGAAGACCAAAGTAGTCTTTGACGGTCGTAACCTCTACCGCAAAGAGATCGTTGGCGAATCAGGATTTGATTATTACGGAATAGGAATGTAGCATGTTAGAATTAATTGGAAGAAAAAATCGGCTGTTGTCGGTTGATGTGAATAATAATGAAAAGGATTTATATGCCACAGTGCAAAGATCAAGCTTTTTAGTGATTGGTGCAGCGGGATCGATAGGCCAAGCAGTAACAAAGGAAATCTTCAAACGAAACCCTAAGAAACTTCATGCGGTCGACATCAGTGAAAATAATTTGGTTGAGTTAGTACGCGACATTAGAAGCTCTCTAGGTTACATCAATGGTGATTTTAGGACTTTCGCCTTGGATATTGGTTCGTGGCAGTATGATGCATTCATAGATTCTGATGGACAATATGATTATGTGCTCAACCTTTCTGCTTTAAAGCATGTACGTAGCGAAAAAGACCCATATACCCTAATGAGAATGATTGAGGTCAATATTCTCAATACTCTAAAAACTATTGAGCAGAGTAAACAAAAAAGAGTAAAAAAGTATTTCTGTGTAAGTACTGACAAGGCCGCGAATCCAGTGAATATGATGGGCGGATCCAAGAGAATCATGGAAATGTTTTTGATGCGTGAAAGCCAGTATATAGATATCTCGACAGCACGCTTTGCAAATGTGGCATTTTCAGACGGATCACTTTTACACGGATTTAATCAACGTTTGGAGAAAAAACAACCAATAGTTGCGCCAAGTGACGTGAAGCGTTATTTCGTGGTTCCACAAGAATCTGGTGAATTGTGTTTATTGTCATCTTTATTAGGCCAGAATAGAGATATATTCTTTCCGAAATTGACCAAGGAGTTGCATTTAATTACCTTTGCGGAAATTGCACAGAAATATGTGCGCAGTAAAGGTTTCGAACCATACCTGTGTGAAAATGAAGACGAAGCACGAGATTTAGTTAATAAACTGCCTCAGAATGGTAAGTGGCCTTGCTTATTTACTCCTTCAAACACAACAGGAGAAAAAGACTTTGAAGAGTTTTTTACCTCAAATGAGATTATTGACTTGGACAGATTTCAAAATCTGGGCATTGTTAAAAATGGGCTTGCTGATGATAGCGATAAATTAGACTATTTCTTAAATACAATTTCCGGAATGCGAAAGCGAGGCAATTGGACAAAAGAAGAAATCGTTAGTCTATTTCATGAGATGATCCCTGATTTTGGCCATGAAGAAAAGGGAAAGTATTTAGACAGTAAGATGTAAAATGAAGACAGATTCCTTCAACTCATTTGTTCGAGAACTATACCAAAGTAAGGAAAAATTTATTCCGCTTCATGTGCCAGTATTTAATGGTAATGAGAAGGAGTATCTACTTGAGACAATTGATTCCACTTTTGTCTCTTCGGTAGGGAAATATGTTGATCAAGTTGAATCCTTTTTAGCAGATTACACGAAGACATCCAAAGGGGTTGCTGTAGTAAATGGAACAGCTGCCATACAGGTCGCTCTTAGGCTGGCAGGAGTAAGTCCTGGCGATGAAGTTATAACTCAGGCTTTAACCTTTGTAGCTACAGCTAATTCTATAGCATATAATGGCGCTAAACCAGTTTTCGTAGATGTTGATAAAGATACAATGGGTTTGTCTCCAAAGGCTCTTGAGGCTTTTCTTGAAGAGTTTGGAGAAAGAAGAGACCAAGGGGTTTACAACAGAAAGACAGGCAAACGAATTTCGGCTGTATTACCAATGCACACATTTGGGTTCATGTGTCGAATATCAGAAATTCAAACTATCTGCAATGAATGGGGCATACCATGTGTAGAAGATGCCGCAGAAGCTTTGGGCTCTCAAAGCGAAGGCAAGTCAGCGGGTAGTTTTGGATCTCTTGGGGCATTTTCATTCAACGGAAATAAAATTATCACTGCGGGTGGTGGAGGTGTTATTGTGTCTAATGATATCGAGTTGGGAATTAAAGCAAAGTATATCACAACTACAGCGAAAAGACCTCATGCATACGAATACTTTCATGATGAACTAGGTTATAACTTCAGAATGCCTAATGTGAACGCGGCTTTGCTTTTAGCTCAGTTAGAGAAACTCGAAGAATATAGAATTTCTAAGTCGTCAGTTTATGGCAATTATCAAAACTTCTTTAATTCGAACTTTAAAGACGCTCAATTGATGCCTATACCACAGACCACCTCCCAATGGAATTATTGGTTGATGAGTATTCAGCTAGAAAATCGCGAGGCTCGAGACGAATTTCTTGACAAAACAAACAGTCAAGGAGTAATGACAAGACCAATTTGGCAGTTAATGTACAAGTTGCCTATGTATTCAGATTGTCAAAGAGATGATCAGCCGAACGCTGAGTTTCTTGAAGATACAATTGTAAATATCCCTAGTAGTGCTGTAAATGAAAAAATTTAGAATTGGATATTTTGCCGACGGCCCATGGTCACACTTGGCGTTTGAAAAACTGATTGAAGACTCTTCAATCGAGATAGCTTTTATAGTTCCTAGAACAGATACGACAGATAGCACCTTGTTGGAATACGCCAGAACATACAGTATCGATTATATAACCCCTATTAAGATTAACTCTGAAGAATTTTATCTCAGTGCTCTTGAATATAACTGTGATCTATTCGTTTCCATGAGTTTCAATCAAATTTTTAGGAAGCGAATAATTGAGCTTCCAAGACTAAATGCCATTAATTGCCATGCTGGTAAACTACCCTTCTACAGGGGGAGGAATATTTTGAACTGGGCGCTTATTAATGATGAAAAAGAGTTTGGCATTACTGTTCACTATATCGATGAAGGAATTGATACAGGTGATATTACATTACAACGTTGTTTTCCTGTAACAGATGAGGATGATTACGCGACCCTTCTAAAGGTGTCACACAAAGCTTGTGCAGATATTTTATATGATGCAATAAAGCACATTCAAAATGGTGATAGTCAAAGAATAAAGCAGGAAACCATTCATCCTGTTGGATTCTATTGTGGAAGGAGAGGTGTCGGAGATGAGATTATTGATTGGAGCCAAAGCTCTAGGAAAATTTTCAACTTTATTAGAGCCATTTGTAAACCGGGACCAAGAGCTACCACAGACTTAAACGGCTCACCAGTTTACATTAACCGAAGTCGTTTGATTAATAACGCACCTAATTATCTAGGAAAAACAGGACAAATAATCTCGAAGACAGAGGACGGTTTCCTTGTCAAAACTAGAGATTCTTTTATAGAGATACTAGAAATAGAATCGGATCTAAAATTAATTGTTGGCCAAACTTTCGGTTAAGATTATGAACAAAGTAATTATTATCGCAGAGGCAGGTGTAAACCATAATGGCTCCTTGGAAAAGGCTAAATTGCTGATAGACGTCGCTTCGGAAGCTGGAGTGGATTTCGTAAAATTTCAATCCTTTAAGGCAAGTAAGCTAGTCAGTCCCAATGCTAAAAAAGCGGAGTATCAAAAGAAAAATATGGGTAGTCACGACGATAATCAGTTTCAGATGCTACGTAACTTAGAGTTGTCAGAAAAGGATCATGATGAACTTTTAGAATATTGTAATCGTAAAAATGTCGCCTTTTTTTCGACCGCATTTGATGTTGAAGGTTTATCATATCTAGACTCCTTAGGGCTAAACTTATTTAAGGTTCCCAGTGGTGAAATAACTAATTACCCGTATCTAAGAACATTAGCTGAATTCGGTAAGCCCGTAATACTTTCAACAGGAATGTCAACTCTAATGGACATTGAAAAAGCACTCGAGGTACTTGAACAAGGCATTGATCGATCAATGATTACTATCCTACATTGTAATACTGAGTATCCTACTCCTATGGAGGATGTTAACTTAAAGGCAATGAATACTATTGAGTCGCATTTTAAAACTTCAGTAGGTTATTCAGACCATACAATGGGAATAGAAGTTCCTATTGCTGCTGTTGCTTTAGGAGCACGTGTTATAGAGAAACATTTCACTTTAGACAGAGAGCTTCCTGGTCCTGATCACAAGGCCTCATTAGAGCCCAAAGAACTAATTGAAATGGTTCGCACAATTCGAAATATCGAGCAAGCATTATCAGGTTCTGGAATTAAAGAACCTAGCGTAAGTGAAAAAAGGAACATTAGTATTGCTAGAAAATCTATTCACGCAAAGACTGACTTGAAGAAAGGTTCTACTCTAAAAGAAGAAGATTTAATACCCCTTAGACCTGGTGATGGTATTTCCCCTATGGAATGGGAGAATATTATTGGTAAAGAATTACTTGCGGATTATTCTTCATTTCAGAAAATTCAGTTATCAGATCTAAAATGAAAATAGGGGTTTTAACGAGTTCTAGAGCAGACTACGGAATTTACCTGCCCTTACTTGACAAATTGAAATTTGATCAAAGATTTCAACTTGAAATTATTGCTTTTGGCATGCATCTACAAAAAAACCAGGGTAATACCGTAGATCAAATAACCAAAGACGGCTTCGAGGTCATTCACAAAGTAGGTGAAATGCCCGAAAATGATGGGATTTTTGATATTTCCAAGGGATATGGAAATATGGTTGTTTCATTTGCTGAATTTTGGAGTGAATATAAATATGATGTAGTGTTAGCTCTAGGAGACCGATGGGAAATGTCTGCAGCTGTTCAAGCGTCAATTCCTTTTGAGGTTAAAATAGGTCATATTCACGGTGGAGAAACCACACTTGGTGCTACCGACAATATATATAGACATCAGATAACCCTAGCTTCAACATACCATTTCACAGCCGCTGAGGTATTCAGCGAAAGAGTAAAATCAATATTGGGCTCAGATAAAAACGTTAATACAGTTGGCTCAATAAGTCTAGAAGACATAAATAAGTTACAGCTACCTAGTTGGGGTGCTGTAAAGAACAGGTTTGACATTCCGTTTGATGATTTTATTCTTGTTACGTTTCACCCTGAATCTGTCGGGGCATCCATGAATAAACACTACGCAAGTGTTATATCGGACGTTTTGAAATCATTAATCAAAGAACGCAATATCTTAGTTACAAAAGCTAACAGTGATGCAATGGGTTCGTTATTCAATGATCGTTTTCAGCATCTTCAAGCAGAGTATCCTAGAAAAATAAAATTGGTTTCAGCCCTGGGCAAACTTAATTATTTCAAGGCAATGGAGAATTGTGACTTTATGTTAGGGAACACTTCTAGTGGGATAATTGAAGCAGCGAGTTTTGGGAAATATGTCATAAACATTGGTGATCGTCAAAAAGGACGATTGAGAAACGAGAATGTAATAGATGCTCCTTTTGACATTGTAGAGATACTAGTGGCCATTAACAGTATTACTGAACGAAATCACTACAGAGGGCTGAACAAGTATGTCAGGCTGGCAACATCAGATACAATTATTAAAATAATCACTGAAGATGAGGGACTATAAAGAATATCTAATTAGCGCCAGTGCAAAGTTGAAAGACGCGTTGGCGCAATTGAATTTATTAGCATTAGACGCGATTCTTTTTGTCATTGATGACCATTCTCGGCTTGTAGGGAGCCTAACGGATGGCGACGTAAGAAGAGGATTATTAAAAGGCAAGGGGGTTGATGACAACGTAATAGATTACATCCAACCTTCACCAAGAAGCATAAATAAAACTAATTACTCTTTGCCCGAAATTGTAACACTTCGTGAAAGGAATTTCAAGGTTTTACCGGTACTTGATGCTGAAAGACGGGTTGTGAATGTCATTAACTTTAGGACACAAAAGTCTTATTTGCCAATGGATGCTTTAGTCATGGCAGGAGGTCGAGGGTCACGTTTACGACCTATGACAGATACTATTCCAAAGCCATTGCTAAAAGTCGGTGATAAGCCTATAATAGATCATAATGTGGATCGTTTAAGGTCATTCGGAATAGATGACTTTCATATATCAGTGCGTTACCTGGGAGAACAACTAGAAGAGCATTATGGTAGTAAGGGAATAACAGGTACAAATTTCAATTTTATTTGGGAAAAGGAAGCGCTAGGTACATTAGGAGCAGCAAGCTTGATTAAAAAGTTCCATCATGACTATGTTTTAGTTACGAACTCTGATTTGCTTACTACACTTGATTATGAAGACTTCTTTTTACATTTTCTGGAAAGTGAGGCAGACATGGCTGTAGCATCGATTCCTTATAAGGTAGATGTGCCGTATGCAGTTTTAGAAATGAATAAAGATCGAGTTATTTCATTTAAAGAGAAACCAACCTATACCTACCAAAGCAATGGAGGGATTTATATTTTGAAAAAAGAATTATTGCAAAAAGTCCCATATAATCAGTTCTATAATGCAACAGACTTAATGGAAAAACTGATTAACGATGGAGGCATGGTAGTTACTTATCCGATTCATCAATACTGGTTGGATATAGGAAAACCCGAGGACTTTACAAAAGCACAAGAGGATATTAAACATATAGACCTTTGAAAAAGTTGTTTTTAATTCCAGCAAGAGGAGGGTCGAAAGGGTTACCACGCAAAAATATACTTCCATTAGTAGGGAAACCAATGATTTGTTATACAATTGATGCCGCAAAGGAGGCTATGAATCAAGGAGATGAACTTTGTATAAGTACAGACGATTCTGAAATTATCCTTGTATTGAACAAACAAGGTATTGAAGTTCCATTTGTCCGCCCCAAAGAACTAGCATCAGACAAAGCAAGTACTGAGCAAGTAATTAATCACGCTATTCATTGGTATAAGGCTAAAGGGATTTCTTTCGATATGATTGTTTTATTGCAGCCAACTTCTCCTTTAAGGACAGGGAAGCATATAATGGAGGCGCTGAATCTTTGGAATGGGAATATCGACATGGTTGTTTCTGTTAAAGAAACAGAGGCTAACCCTTACTATGTATTATTCGAAGAAAACGACAGTGGTTTTCTTCGAAAGTCAAAAAAGGGAAATTTCACTCGACGCCAAGATTGCCCGAAAGTTTATGAGTATAATGGTGCTATTTATTTGTTCTCCGCCGATAATTTTATTAATAAGGGTTTGGCTGGATTTTCCAAAATTAAAAAGTCTGTAATGCCAAAATTGAGTTCTATTGATATTGATGATTTGACAGATTTTATGATTGCTGAGTATTTAATAAAAAACTAGATGAAATGATTAACGCTGTAATTGTAGGGGCAGGTCAATTAGGCTCTCGCCACCTCCAAGGGTTGGTTAAAAGCAAAAATGAATTGTCTATTCATTTAGTTGATCCTAATAAAGAAGCATTACAGACAGCTAAATTAAGGGCTAATGAAATAAGTCACGAGCAGAAGTTGACATTCCACTCAGAGATAGGCGATTTACCAAGAACAATAGACTTTGCAGTCATTGCTACAAACGCCAATGTAAGAATACAAGTTCTTCAAGCTTTAGTTGACCATGCATCAGTTAAGACCTTGATTTTAGAAAAAGTACTCTTTCAATATGAAGATGCTTACAATAAAGCACTGGAATTAATTGAGTCTCATAGAATTCAATGCTATGTGAATCACCCAAGAAGAGCCCAATATATTTATCAAAAAATTAAAAATGACTTAAAGAGCTACAGTCATGTCAAATTCGATATTGATGTGTTTGGAGTTAATTGGGGATTAGGTTGTAATGGCTTACACGTTTCTGACCTAATTGAGTATTTATTTTCTGATGAGGTGAGTTCTTATTCTATTAACGATCTGGATCAAAACTTATTATCGAGCAAGAGAAAGGGATTCAATGAATTTACAGGAACAATTAAGGGGGACACACTGCGGGGGCATTCATTTAGAATCACATCATGTTATGCACAGGACAACGCTATTAGACCGATTACTATTACAATAAACAGTCCCGAAGTTACATTTTGGGTTAGTGAAGCGGGAATGCAGGCATTTTACCTACGTGAAACTAATGGCCCCAAGATAATAAGAGAGACCTTTAAAGTGGAGCCAATTAAATTTCAGAGTGATTTAACAGGTAATTGGCTAGATCTGGCTATTTCTGGCGAAAAACTTCCATTGACTGAATATGGGCAAGCCAAAAGGAATCATTTGAAGTTTATTAATGCATTACTTGACCAAATAGAAATAATAACAGGATTTAAAACAGAAATATGTCCAATCACTTAGAAGGTAACAAAGAAATTTGGATTGTAGGCGCTGGTCCAATGGCTATGGAGCACGCAAGGGTTGCCATTCATCTTGGTATATCTCCAATCATAATCGGTAGGGGAATGGTTTCAGCAAATGAATTCGAAAAAAAGATGTCTATCCCTGTTTTTATTGGCGGGGTATCAAAATTCCTTGAAAAAAGAAAACCATCGAGAAATACTCACATTATTATTGCTACAGGGAGCGAGGTATTGATGCCAAATTTATTGTTATTTAAAGGCTTAGAGTTTAATTCAATTTTAGTTGAAAAACCAGCAGCGATTAGTATAGTAGAGTTGTTGTCTAACGAAGAAGAGCTAAGAGAGATATCAAAGAAAATATTTGTTGCTTATAACCGTAGATATTACCCTTCAGTTCGAAAGGCAATTGAATATATTGATAAAGATGGCGGACTTCAAAGTATGCATTTTGAGTTTACCGAGTGGTCTCATAAAATAGGTGATATCAATAAAGCCCATGGAGTTAAGGAAAATTGGTTTTTTGCAAATTCAACTCATGTGATAGATTTAGCATTTTATCTTGCGGGCGCTCCGCATGAGATGGTGGCTTTTCATAAACAAGGTAACTTAGATTGGCACAAAAACTCGTTTTATGCAGGCGCTGGAATAACAGAGAATGATGTTCTTTTTTCTTATGAAGCAAATTGGGAGTCAGCTGGTTCCTGGAGTATAATACTAAAGACTTCCAAACGTAAATTAATTTTAAACCCTTTGGAAACATTGAAAACTATGGAAAGGGGTTCAATAATAGTTGAAAAATGCGATATAAAGAGCGGGAATAATTTGAAAGAGGGCCTATTAGAGATGCACTTGGATTTTTTGAGAAACAAGAATATTTTAAGTAATATTCGGGATCATATAAGTATGTCTAATCACGTATTTAGAGTAATTAATGGAGGGTAAAAAAGCACATGTCGGCACCATTTATGTATTTGGAGGTCTTGGTAATATATTGTTTCAGTTGGCGGCTGCGAAATACCTTCAAAATAATGGGGTAAAAGTAATAGTAAATAACACCCTTAGCACAAGAAATATATTTACGAGATTATTGAATTGGACTATTCATGATAACTTCGATTTAATTAGTGAAGAGTTCAGTGAATTTGTAATCTCGAAGAACCTAGGGATTTTGGATCTCATTTACCTTGCTAGGGTCTTTATTTCTAGGCGGTATTTTAAATCGAGTAGATTTGACGATTTGTCTTTGTATAACCGAAGATTTTTGGGCTACTTTCAAAAAAGTTTAGTTTCGGATACATTATTGGATAGTTATTTGATTTCTGTAGCAGATAGTCTCAAAGCAAAATTAAATGCTAATTTTGCCTCCGATTGTGTAGTGCATCATCGTTCACAGGAGAATGATTGGTCAGGCGAATGCAACGCCTTTGAACAACACGGGGTTTTATTGGATAGGTTTACGGCGATACATGTGTTGACAGACGATGTTTTCAGTGCGAGAGGTATTTATAAAAACGAGTGTCTCTATCAAATTTCGCGTGGTGAGTTAATCGACGATTTAAGTAGAATGACTTATGCCAAATGTTTTTTAGGTGCTTCAAGTACCTTGAGTTTCTGGGCGTGTCTTATGAATTCAAACGAAGTACATATTGACACCTCCTTCTTAAAGGATAAATTACCCGTAAGGCTTTTGAATCTAGGAAGACCTTGAGTAAAGTAATACCACTTGCTTACCCTATTTTACTTTTCTTGGATGGATACTTTGTTCATCCATACGGCAGCTTCAAGGCTACGGGGGATGTTTATCTCGGTTTAGCCACCTTTTTCATGTTTTTGATCATATTTATTATGTTCAAATCGACTCGGTACTTTTCTAGACATATGGTTTTGCTTTATATTCTATTATTAGTGCCAATATTGAGTTCGCCTAAATCATTATTATATTGCACATCTTATTTTCTACACATACTTTTTGCTTTTTTGGTTCTTAACAGATACAAGGAGAATGATTTAACAAGGTTATTATATCGTTTGTTGTTAACCTACATCATAATATCAGTAGTTGTATATCTACAAAGAGGTTTAAACTATAATTGGAATTTCCTTCGATTAAGGGGTGGTTTTAATATTTGGGGAGGAAGCCCTTTGTTAGGTACAATATTGTTGTTTAGAATAGTAAGTTTAATTCAAGGAAAATTTGATGATTATAAGCATTTAGATTGGTTATTTGTTGTTCTAAGTCTGGCGTATATTTCTCGTTCTGGCATCTTTCTTTCAGCAATTTATATTATTTCGAGAATCAAATTGCGAAGGGCTTACATGTTTATATTGCCACTCGTTTTTTGGCGGAATATATCTGGTGGCCTCCTTCATGATTTAGGACAGTTGATATCCATGAGAATGGGTTCTGATGATGTATTAGGTGAAAGGTCATTATTGTGGAAGCAAATCCCAAATATACTTTTTGAGCAGCCTTTAGGTGTGGGTTATGCTGGCTTTCAGTCCTACAGCGATTATAGCTCTGCGCACAACTTGACGTTGAATATAGTGTTAGAGTTCGGGCTTATTTTTGGTTTAGTATTTATCGTATATATTTGCTATTTAGTAGTAGTTGCAATATCGAATTGCAAAGTGAATAAAAAGTTGCTCATTCTATATCTTATGGCCTTTTTCGTTATTTCCCATACGAGTGGCTTCAAGATTATACAGACAAACGGTTACATTAGTGCGATTCAATTATGGTTTCTTTTCGCTATGATTCCTTTACAGAAGAGTGGTGAAGTTCTCTAGATTGTTAGTAATCTTTGCTGATAGTTTAAATCAGCTCGCTTTCATTACATGTATTCTTTTTCTGCACCTTACTGATATTGAAATCGCTGCCTTTTATACTTTTGTGGCCTCCTACGGATTGGCGCATTTAGTCACTGATTCTGGATTTCTAACCAGGTCTATGAAATTGTACGGTTCAACGGGAATTTGGGAAATACACCCAACGTTTCATTTGATCATTGGACTCGCTATATATCTCGTAGGTAGAAGTTTAGAATTAGCTAATATCCAAATTATAGTATTGGTAGGGTTAACTCTAACGTTCAACACGCATTTTTTTAATGCCCTTCGTTTTAAAGATAGAAATTTAGAATATTTGGCATTAAAAAGTTTTAGCACCTTAACATTTCTGATAGGTGCATATTTTAGAGCGGATTTTGATCTATCATTGAATTTATGTTTTGGGATTAGCCAAATTTTAGTCTTATTATTTCTCATCTCTAGAAGTGAAGTATTGTTTCGACTAGATACCACAATATTTGAGATTTATGAATCACTAGTAATTAGTTCTAATTCCTACACTGGTTGGGTTCGTAACGGATTGGATAAATTCATTTTGGCAGAGACTGTAACGGTTTCCACCTTAGCCGCATATAGTATTGTCCAACAGTTTTTAGTGATATATCAATTCATAGGGGCGGCAATATCTAAGTTAATGGTGGTGTCCTATTTTAATTCGGCAATAGGATTGCGACACTATAGAGACATTTGGAAGTATCACTTTATTCACGTTATTATCTTTATTTCGATATTATTAATGTGCACGTATGATTTGAATATAAATGGTACAATTCTCACGTTACTCGCTTTATCTATTCTTGTTGGTAACTGGAATAGTTTGGAGACGCCTTTGTTGTTTCGCTCAGCGCAGAAAGGATACATGTTAATAATTTTTTCGTTGAGTACGGCTTCTTATTTGCTAACAGTATTGTTATACCCAAATCTAACTGGTGTGCTTTATGCTTCTAATTTGTCGGTATTTTCAGTCTACTTATTTAATCTATATCAATGGAAAAGGAGGAAATACAGATATTAGAGTGTGAAATAGTAAGAAATTATAAATTATCATATAGGGGGTCTTTGATTGTTCCGTTTTTTAGGGATATTTACTTACCCGAAGGGGGTGCAACAAGACCATCGGTGCGACTTTCTAGAAGAATCATCTTGGCACAAATATTGAATTTTATAAGGTTATTTAGGTCTTATAGAGAGGTTGAAGATATTTTTTTCGTTTCTACCCGATTGTACAAAGGCAATGAGATATATTTTACTCGATTATTAGAAATGCAAAAGGGTGTGGACTTTAGCCGAATGACTTATACTGAAGACTGGACCCACAGCAATGGAGACGTTTTGGTTTTAAATCCGCTCAAGCTACTGTTTTTTTCTATTTCAAAAGTAGCCGGTCTATTCTTCAAGCTTACTTTAAATGACGAGTTAGCTATACGTTTAAGATCCAAAAGGGTAGAGTACGTACTGTGGTATTACTGGTGGAAGATGGTAGTTCGAAAGGTGAAGCCAAGACGTGTATCATTTTTGACTCACTATTTTTGGACCCCCTTGATACAGGTGTGTCACGAGATGGGCGTTGAATCGATAGAGCTTCAGCATGGTGTAATCGGACGAAGTGTAGTCACTTATAGTTATAATCATATCAACTCTGATAGGATAGTTTTGCCTCACAAATTACTTTTATTGGGGGCACCTTGGAAGAATAATATAAATATGAAGAATGTTTCCCAGGTAATCACGGGAGATTATCGACTAAAGTTTGACCTACAACTTCCAACTAGTTCGTCGATCCGGAAATACGATTATTATTTAATAAGTCAGCCAACCATTCATTCGTTGTTAGTGTCAATTGTAAGTTTTTTTCACAATTTTGATTGGTGTGTATGTTTACATCCAGTAGATAGCAATAATTTGAGTTTTCTGGAGCGTCTTGATGAAATGCGAATAGATTATGTCCAAGATTGGAGCAGTATAGTTCACGAAGACGCGAAGGTTGTAGGTAGCTCTAGTATGCTCTTATTGGAGCTTTCGGGAAAAGTAAAAACAGTTACTCAAATAATCGATTTAGACGCTAAATACAGTGCTCTAGGATCTATAGAGTACTTTAATAAATTGATTCAAACAGAAAATGGCTGGGAGTTCGTTGCGGCAGATAATCAGGAGTGTGTTGAGTATTTTGAAGAATTGAATTATGAAGAGTTATATAAAATATATCGCCGTAAGAATACGTGAAACTGTAAGAATAGTTTTCAACTTAATGTTTAGACCAAGGATTAGAGGAAATGTTGCTATTAGGTTTAAAGTTTCTAGCGGCGTTGTAGTCAACCGATATACTAATATCGATAGACATAGCTCCATAGGCCCATTTACATATATTGGGAGGAATTGTTCAATAACTAAATCAACAATCGGGGAGTATTGTTCAATAGCTAACAATGTTATAATTGGTCAAGGGGAACATGATTTAAATCAACCGAGTACTTCGCTTAGTTTTCAAACAGACAATAACACGTTTGATTTCTTAACCAAAGCTCCTTGTATTATAGGAAAACATGTCTGGATAGGAGCGGGTTCAATTATATTACGAGGCTGTAAAGTAGGTGATCACTCTGTCATTGCTGCTGGCGCGGTTGTTACGAAAGATGTAGAACCAAATACCATTGTAGGTGGAGTACCTGCCAAATTGATAAGAAATAGAAATGAATAAGTGTTATTTGAATGGAAAAGAGATGGAATCTCGCAATGTAGTTAGTTTATACAATTCTAGTTTTCTATATGGAATAAATGTTTTCGAAGGGATAAGAGCCTATAAACATTTAGATTCGCGGATAATTTTAGACTTAAAAGAACATATTGATAGACTTTTCATTTCAGCTAAGCAAATGTCATTCACAATAAACTTCACAAAAAAAGATATCCAAGAGCAAATATTGAACGCATTAGTTCATTTTCAAGGTGATGTTTACATTCGTGTAACAGTTTTTATGGATGGTGAAAATTCTTGGAGTTCAAGAAAAAACACTTCGTTAGTTTTAAGCCTGCGTGATATAAGTTCTTCCTTGACAGATGAAAAGTCTGCGAATGTTTACTCTTTGGGTGTTTCGAGCGTGAAAAGGATATCACGTGATAGCTTACCACCACAAATCAAAGCAGGTTCGAATTACCTTAACTCACGATATGCTACGATAGAGGTTGGCGACCGTGGATTCGATTTGCCTATTTTGTTGGACAAGGATAATTACGTAACGGAGTCTGCGGGCTCCTGTATTTTTTGGTTCAAGAACAACGTCTTATATACTCCTTCGTGTGAAATGGATATACTCCATTCAATCACAAGGAAGCGAATTCTTGAAGTTTGTAAATCTTTAGCTATCAAAGCTATCGAGGGCTCATTCCGGGTTAATGAAATAATGAAAGCGGATGGAGTTTTTCTTGCTGGCACTATGATGGAGTTATCGGAGGTAAATAATATTGAGAATGTGACCTATCCGATAGGTTCTGAATTTTTCAAACGATTAAAGAATGCTTATAAATTATCGGTTTTTCACAATTTCAGTGCTGACTTCAAAATTAATTACTCTGATGCTTCAATATAATGAAAGAACTAGAAAATTCAATTGGTTGGTCTTTCAACTACATAGCGATCACTAACGATCCAAAACAAGCGCAAAATCTCAGTAAATGCGGAATTCAGCAAATTATGGTTGATACCGAAATCATAGGGAAAGTTGAGCGCCAAGGTCACAAAGACACTATAATTAGCCATCATTCACTTAGCGACATTATAGCACTTAACGACCTGAGTCTTGAGGCAGAAATTATTTGTAGAATCAACCCTTTTCACAATGGAACATTCGACGAAATAGATACAGCAATAAAAAATGGAGCGGACATTATAATGATTCCTATGATAACTTCAATGGAGAATTATCAATCCATGGTAGATAGGGTAAATGGTAAAGCTAAAGTTCTTCCGTTAATTGAAACACCATATTCATTCTTTAAACTCTCAGAAATACTGAGTTACTCCAAAATTACTCAAGTTCACTTTGGTTTAAACGACCTGTGTATCAGTCTAGGAATGAAGAACCTATTCGAAGTTCTACTCTCTCAAACCTTTCAAGATATCGTGAGCGAGTTGAAAATTAATGGATTAACAAAGGGTATAGGAGGAATAGGTGATCCACAAATTAGCCAGAAAGTTAGCCCACTTGCGTTGCTAAACAGGTACATGAAATGCGGTTCAAATTCTGTAATTCTAAGTAGAAGCTTCTTCACTAAGAGTTCCGAGAAAGAATATATAATCCGTTCTCTTGAAATCTTTGAAAACTCTATTAAAGCAGGATACAATTCATCTACAGATAGTGAATTAATTAAGCAAGTTAATGGAATGTAAGAACATTTGGCTCATTAATGCTGGTGAACCTCTTCCTATTCAAGGTAACAAACCTCACAGGATGTCTCACTGGATGACCAAGCTTTCCGGGTTAGGTCATAAAGTGACCTTTTTTACCACGGATTTTGAGCATCAAAGAAAGTCATTCATAAGTTCAAGTGAGATTCCTGATAATTACGAACTTCTCGAATCCAAGGTCAGCTACAGCAAAAACGTAAGTGTTAAGCGTCTAATTAACCACTTTTATCTAGGAAGAAGTCTTAAGAAGCGGTTAGATAACACACCAAAACCTGATCTATTGATTTGTTCATATCCAACCATTTACGCGACGTTTATCGCGACTAAATTTGCCGTAAAACACAACATTCCTGTTGTGGTCGATGTACGCGATTTATGGCCGGATATATTCTTATCTCCGAAAATTGGTCAGTTGGTATTGATGCCTTTGTATCAACAGAAAAAGTACATTTTTAAAAATGCTACGCGAGTGATAGGGGTTTCTCCTAAATATGTCAGCTGGGCTTCTCCAAACGCAGATACTGAAGTCAACACTTTGCCACTTTCTCAATATCACGCTTCGCCAAAGTCAGCGGCTGTAAAAAACAATATTCGTTCTCTAAAACTAATTTTTGTTGGCACCTTAGGCACCACTTATGACTTGGGCCTGATTGGTGTTATTTCCGAATTATTGACCAAGAATAAAATTGAACACCAGATGACGGTTTGTGGTGAAGGACCACAGAAAGCCATCCTCGCCAATTTAACTAGGAACAATCCCAATGTAGTGTTTCGAGGTTGGCTTAAAAAAGACGAGTTGGATAGAGAGTTGAAGGTCTCTCATATAGGACTGATGCTTTACAAGAGTAAATCCCCGCAAGGGTGGCCAAATAAGCTCATCGAGTACATGTCTTATGGTTTGCCTATGATCAATTCTCTAAAGGGTGAAAGTTGGCATACCATTGAGCAATATGAAATAGGGCTTAATATCGAGAGGGACAACCTTGAACCAATTATAAATTGGATTCAGAACGAAATCGTCCAGAACTACCACGCCGTTTCTGACAGAACATTAAAAGCATTTCACGAGAATTTTGACGAAGAGACAATTTTTAATAAGCTTTTAAACATCATTGAAAATGATACAACGAATTCGTGATATCCTTATATTAATACTTACACTACCGGTTCTTGGACCTCTATTTATATTCGTCGTAATAGCGTCGTTTTTGTTTCATAGGAACAATATTTTCTTTTCGCAAAAAAGACTTGGCATTAACAAGAGGCAGTTTAGCCTTTTCAAGTTTAGGTCCATGATTGTTAATGCTCAAAGTCTAGGGAGCGGGCTCTACAGTTTTGCAGATGACAATAGAATCACTCCTTTTGGAAAATTCATACGCCGAACGAGTCTAGACGAGTTACCTCAACTCATTAATGTACTCAAAGGGGACATGAGTTTTGTTGGCCCAAGACCTGCTGTAGTTGGAGAACTGGACCATGAAGAGGGGCTTCCTTCCAATGCTGAAGACCGCTTTAATGTAAAACCCGGGTTAACTGGTTGGGCACAGATTCATGGAAGAGACAACCTGACCTGGCAAGAAAAAATAATTTACGACCTAGATTATGTCTCGTTTACCCCGGTTAAACGATTCTTTATTGACATCTACATCATTTTATTTACACCACTTTACCTACTGAATTTCACAGCTACATATGAGAAACGCGACTGAGATAGACCAACGCATTTATAGAGATGTCCTAACGGAAAACAATTCTGCCTTTATTTTCCAACAAGAGAAGTTTAGAGCGAATTTGAGAGACCTTAAAGGAGCTTTTGCTGAATACTATCCAAAAGTGGGAATTGGATATTCTTATAAGACGAATTACACTCCTGCCGTATGCCATACAGCACATCAAGAAGGTGCTTTTGCAGAGGTCGTATCCGAAATGGAGGTTGATATGGCCATGGCCCACCTCAAAGACAAATCGCAAGTTATTTTTAATGGCCCCGTCAAATCCAAATATTCGCTTCAAAAAGTTGTTCTTAACGGAGGAATTGTCAATATAGATAATCGAAACGACCTTGATATTTTGCATGAAATACTGAGTGAGAACAATGGAATAGTGGTAAAAGTGGCATTTCGATTGAATAGTGATTACAAAGAGGATTGCTCTAGATTTGGCCAACCAATTCAAGCAATCATTCAGCAAATTTCTGAACTAGAAGGAAATCCTTTTTTTGAAATTTTAGGTTTCCATCTACATCTTCCTCATCGTTCATTGGATAGTTTTGCACATAGAGTAGAGGTTCTCATTGAAACCTTGAACAAGGTGGAATTACCAAACATAAAATATATCAATATAGGAGGTGGTTACTTTGGTCAATTATCTCCAGTGCTCAAACAGGCTTTAGGCATTGCTAGTGCACCAAGCTATAGAGACTACGGTAAGCTTATAGGTGGTAAACTTTTCGAATTCTTCAACAACAGAAACGGAGGGAACATTCCAACATTATACCTTGAACCTGGAAGTTCTGTTATTGCAGATTGTTTCACATTCGTTTCCAAAATCCATACTATAAAATCCTTTACTAACAGGGAGATTTTGGTGTCATTTGCCGGAAGACACCTAGTTAGTCCTACCAATAAGACCATAAAATTACCTTGCGAAATTGTGAAGGTTCAAAACAACGGAAAGTCAAACGGTCAAACCTGTCAGTATGAAATAGCAGGGTATACTTGTATTGAATCAGATACTCTAGGAGTAGCTGATGGAGATTCAATAGTTGAGCCAAGTGAAATCTTTGTAGAATTTACGAACGTAGGCTCTTACTCCATCGTTATGGGATCCAATTTTATTTTACCTGAGCCTCCTATCTATAGATTAGACGCAGAGAACAATCTCACACCTATTCGCAAAAAGAGGAGCGCACAAGATGTATTAAGTCAATTCGTTTAGTAGACTTCCTAAAAACGCGTTTAATTTTTTTTGGAGAATAAAAAACCCAGCGCTAAGGCTGGGTTTTGTCTTTTGAAAGTAATTATCTAATCATCCCAGCGGCAACCGTTTCATTCGTTGCCTCATCTACTAGGATCAGGGATCCTGTAACACGGTTTTGATTGTATTCATCTGCGAAGATGGGCTTAGTTGAGCGAATCTTTACGCGTGCGATATCATTCATTTTAATGTCCTTGTCCTCTTCCAGCCTATGGAGCGTGTTGATGTCCATTTTGTACTGGATCTCGGTAATCATTGCGCGTGCATCAGCGGTAGTCTGCTTAAGGACATATTTCGCACGTGGACGGGGTGGTGTGGCATTGAGCCAGCAGAGCATCACGTCTAAATCTTGTTGCCCGTCCGGGCGGTTTTCACTGCGCACGAGCATATCTCCACGGCTGATGTCGATATCATCTTCTAAAGTGATGGTAACGGACATGGGGGGGAAGGCTTCGTCCAGTTCTCCAGTGAGGGGGTGAATGCC
>Ga0209532_1001336_pt1 | contig 19311 bp, 17 predicted proteins | sample COG_02_FD_184746 | JGI IMG/M metagenome (GOLD analysis project Ga0209532, IMG submission 184746) | Pelagic Microbial community sample from North Sea - COGITO 998_met_02 (SPAdes) (version 2) | ecosystem: Environmental > Aquatic > Marine > Neritic zone/Coastal water | place: Helgoland, sampling... | reverse complement strand
CAATTATTTCGTTTCATTAAGCTTATTAGTTCAGCAGGAACTTTATGGTCATCAAACAAACGCCCCATACGTAAACATCCTTGAAGGCCAAGGGATATTTCTGTTTGCATATCTGCCAACTTTTTCTGGATAAGTTGCGTTTGGGCTAGAGGGCGGCCAAATTGTTTCCGATCAAGTGTATATTGCCTAGCCGCATGCCAACAAAATTCTGCGGCCCCCATCGTGCCCCATGCAATGCCATATCTAGCACGGTTCAAGCATCCAAATGGACCAGCTAAACCAGAGATATTAGGAAGGATGTTTTCTTCTGGAACAAAAACCTCATCCATTTGTATCATACCAGTTGTGGATGCGCGCAGAGAAAACTTACCATCAATTTTGGGGGATTCTAGCCCTTTCATGCCACGCTTTAGAATGAATCCTTTTATTTTATTATTATGAGCATCAGATTTTGCCCAAATTATGAAAACATCTGCAATTGGTGAATTTGTAATCCAGTTTTTTGCACCTGAAATTAAATAACCACCATCGACTTGTTTTGCCCGTGTTAGCATTCCCCCTGGATCTGAACCATGATCTGGCTCAGTAAGGCCAAAGCAACCAACTAATTCTCCAGTTGCTAATTTAGGTAAATATTTATTTCTTTGGTTATCATCTCCATATGCAAAAATTGGGTGCATCACTAATGATGATTGAACTGACATCGCAGAGCGATATCCACTATCAACACGCTCTACCTCTCGAGCCACTAAGCCGTAGGATGTGTAATTTGCACCGACGCCACCAAATTCTTCAGATATTGTTGAGCCAAGCAAACCAAGTTCACCCATTTCATTCATAATTTCTCTGTGAAATATTTCATTGCGATTTGCTTCAATGATTCTTGGCATTAACTTATCATGGCAATAAGCTCTTGCAGTGTCGTGTATCATGCGTTCTTCTTCAGTGAGCTGACCCTCCAATAAAAAAGGATCTTCCCAGTTGAACTTAGGTGGTTTTGATCTTGCTATTTGAGGCGTTTGTGAACTCATGTTATATTTTCTCATTTTTATTTATATTGGTATTTTTTAATAAAAGAGGCAATGCGGCAATTCTTCTGGATTATATTTTTTTTAAGAGTTAATTATAGTTTAAAAATTGGATAAGTAATCAATGAATAGAAAAGTTAAAAAAGCTGTGTTTCCAGTTGCTGGGTTTGGCACACGGTTTTTACCAGCTACAAAAGCAATGCCAAAAGAATTACTTCCAATTGTCGACAAACCTTTAATTCAATATGCAGTTGAAGAAGCGATTGTGGCTGGAATTGATACGCTTATATTTGTTACAGGACGGAATAAGCGTGCGATTGAAGATCACTTTGATGTAAATAAAGAGCTTGAATTGGCCCTGCACTCAAAAGGAAAAAATGAGCAAGCGGACATGGTGCGCAATATTATTCCACCGCATGTGGAATGTATCTTTGTTCGCCAGGCTGAACAATTGGGCTTGGGTCATGCAGTTCTTTGTGCTGAACGCGCAGTTGCAGGTGAACCTTTTGCAGTTTTATTAGCAGATGATTTTTTAACGGATTATACTCCAGGTGTTACGGCTGATCTTGTAGATAGATTTGAAAAAACTGGTAATTCGCAATTATCGATCATGCCGGTGGATGAAGCTCATATTTCACAATACGGTGTCATCATTCCTTCATCTGATGGTCATGGAGTTCTAGGTGTGGTTGAAAAGCCAAAGCAGGATGAAGCGCCATCTAATCTAGCTTCGATTGGCAGATATATTTTGACCTCGGATATATTTGATTCAATTAGGACTTTGCCGGCAGGTTCTGGTGAAGAAATACAGTTGGCTGATGCGTTGAATTTATATGCTCAGGATGGTTTATTAGAAGCTATTTATCTCAAGGGTAAAAGGTTTGACTGCGGATCTGTTGATGGGTTCGTGTCTGCGACTGCACATGAATACGCAAAAAGATTGAAAAATTAATATGAGAGTTCTTGTTACAGGTGGTGCTGGTTATATTGGCAGTCACACATGTGTTGAGCTTTTAGAAGCAGGCCACAAGGTTTTTGTTGTAGATAATCTTTGTAATGGGCATGAAGGCGCACTTGAGCGGGTACGAGGTATTACTAATTGTGAATTACAGTTTATGAACGCAGATGTTCGTGATTCAAATGTATTAGATAAAATTTTTAGTACTTTTAAACCAGAAGCAGCTATTCATTTTGCAGGTTTGAAGGCTGTTGGTGAGAGTACAGCAGATCCAATAAAGTATTACGATGTAAATGTTGGTGGTTCTATTTCATTGCTTTCGGCCATGTCTAAAGCTGGGTGTAATAACATTGTTTTTTCTTCATCTGCTACAGTTTATGGTAAACCCCAATATCTACCTTATGATGAGGAGCACCCAACTAATCCAGTAAACCCATATGGGCGCACAAAGTTAATGATCGAAAATATAATACAGGATTGGACAAAGGTAGATTCAAAAAGAAATGGAACTATTCTCAGGTATTTCAACCCTGTGGGAGCTCATGAGTCTGGCCAAATCGGGGAAGAACCAATTGGAATACCTAATAATTTAATGCCATATATTGCGCAGGTGGCTGATCGGCGCCGTGAATATTTAAATATTTTTGGTAATGACTATGAGACTGCAGATGGAACTGGAGCAAGGGATTATATTCATGTCGTAGATTTAGCTCTGGCGCACATAGGTGCTTTAAATCAAAGTAAGCTGGATAAGTTTGAAATATTAAACATTGGAGGGGGAAAAAGCACGACTGTTCTTGAGTTGATAAAAAGTTTTGAAGAAACTTCTGGTGTTACAATTAAATTTAAATATTCACCTCGTCGGGACGGAGATCTTGCTGCCTTTTGGGCAAATTCTTCAAAATCATCTGAAAAAATGAGTTGGAGACCAGAAAGAAATATAAAGAAGATTTGTGAGGATACTTGGCGTTGGCATAAACTCAACCCAACTGGTTATGGAAGAGAATAATTGAATTTGAATAAATATATCATCTTGATATTTTAAGAGCATCTGACGAAGCTTGAATTTTTGTCTTCCTGCCCATTAAATCCATAAGAATCCATATGCGTTTTTCAGTTTCAAATGTTTCAATTGTAGCAAAAAAATTTGCAAATGGTCCCTTTAAAACCTTTACCCGATCGCCCTCTTTTAATTCTTTTACAGGCAGTAATTTACCTGATGAATCGCATCTATTAATTAAACAATTTACAAATGTGGCAGAAATTGATTCAAGAATAGCATTAAAAGTAACTAGACGAGATACACCGTAAGTACTATTTATTTTATGCCATTCGGATTTCGTTCTATCAAACTTTACAAACATATAACCTGGAAATAAAGGTTGAGTGACATTAATAAATTTAGATACTTTTCGTGAAGTAATATTAATTAAGGGTAAAAATGTTTCAAACCCTTGTCGGTTTAAATTTTTTACAGCTTGATCGTGTGAATTTGCCTTATACTGCAAAATGAACCACTCCGTTGACATGTATGTATACCTATAAAATAGTGTTCAGTTTCGAGCATTAATAAATAATAAAATTAATTAATCAATATTATCTTTATAGATACATTAATTAACCAACTCAAACGTTAAAGAATATTTAATAATATTGTAATGATACTTAAATCGATATTGACTATGCTTAATCATAATTGCATGTTCAATTTTTAATGGTTCTTAAATTAACAAGAACCAAAAATATATTGAAGTCACAAAGTTTTGCTTAAAAGCTTTGTGCGGTAGCCATTTATGGTTAGCATTCGCAAAGACTATCAAGAGGAAGCAAAAAATAAGAGTTTTACAAATAGTAGCCAAAAACCTTAAAATAAATACGTGAAAAATTGTTAAAAAAGTTAGAATATTTAACGGTCCCGCTTACTATTTATTATCATCTTTAATTAATAAGGGTTTAAACAGACTTTTAAATTTCAATGAAAAATTTATCTGCAGATATGCAGGCGCTCGAAGTATGAGTAAATTTGCTTTCATTATTCATGAGAGTAATTGACAATTAGTTCAAACATTAGCCAAAGGTTCTTATTCAGTTAGAAAATCTGGCAACATATAATATGAATAAGCGTGACGTATTTATTTAAAAATCTGAGAAAATAAAGCTTGGGTTGATTCAAGTCCAAACAGTGTCATACTTGGGTGAGGATGATATAGAACGAATTGAAGATATTTCTGAACGTATTAAAAAATCAATATAATTAATTAATAGTTAGGTAGATATGAAAAAAGCATTAATTACAGGAATTACCGGTCAAGACGGCTCTTATTTGGCAGAGTTTTTGCTTGATAAAGGTTACGAGGTTCATGGGATTCGTAGAAGAACTTCTCTTTTTAATACTGACCGAATTGATCATTTATATCAAGATCCACACAAGGATGGCACAAAGTTATTTTTACATTATGGAGATATGACTGACACCTCTAGTCTCGTAAGAATAATAGGTGAAGTAAAGCCTGATGAAATTTATAATTTAGCGGCTCAAAGCCACGTTGCAGTAAGTTTTGAGGAGCCGGAGTATACGGCGAATTCTGATGCTTTGGGCGCACTTCGCATTCTCGAAGCGATTAGGTTTTTGGGTTTAGAGGGTAAATGTAAGTATTATCAGGCTAGTACTAGTGAACTATATGGTCTGGTACAAGAAAGTCCTCAAAAAGAGACGACTGCTTTTTATCCAAGAAGTCCTTATGCAGTCGCTAAACTATATGCTTATTGGATAACTGTAAATTATAGGGAAGCTTATGGGATATATGCATGTAATGGAATTCTTTTTAATCATGAAAGTCCAGTTCGTGGAGAAACTTTTGTTACACGAAAAATTACAAGAGCTCTTGCTAGAATAAAGTTGGGCCTTCAAGAGAAGCTTTTTTTGGGTAATTTAGATGCTTTGAGAGATTGGGGTCACGCTAAGGACTATATTGAAATGCAGTGGTTAATGCTTCAACAGGAATCACCAGAAGACTTTGTTATAGCAACGGGAGTTCAATTTAGTGTGAGACAATTTGTTACGGTTGCTGCGAAAGAATTGGGAATTTCATTAGAATGGCGAGGCATTGGAATAGATGAGAAAGCTTATGATAAGCGAGGTAATTGCATAGTGGAGGTTGATGAATTGTATTTTAGGCCTACAGAAGTTGAAACTTTGCTTGGAGATGCAAGTAAAGCTAGGGATAAATTAGGTTGGACTCCGAAAATTACTTTTGAAGAGTTAGTTTCGGAAATGGTTAGCTCTGATCTTAGATCTGCAGAGAGAGATGAGCTTGTCAAAAAGCATGGTTATTAAGTTATAAACTAGAAAAGAATAAATATATTTTAGAAGATTTATGGGAGATTTGTTTTTAATATGGTGATCTATGATTAGTAATTCAACAATACTTATAACTGGTGGTACAGGCTCGTTCGGCCATACCTTCATACCAATGACTTTGAAAAAGTATAATCCTAAAAAGGTAATTGTTTTTTCTAGGGATGAAATGAAGCAGTGGGAGATGGCTAAACTTTTTCAAAATGATCCACGGGTTCGTTTTTTTATAGGTGATGTTAGAGATAAAGAGCGATTATACAGAGCACTTGATGGTGTGGATTATGTAGTACATGCGGCGGCGACAAAGATTGTTCCAACTGCTGAATATAATCCATTTGAATGTATCAAGACAAACATTAATGGTGCAATGAATCTTATCGATGCATGTATCGATCGTGGTATTAAGCGAGTAGTTGCGCTGTCAACGGATAAAGCTAGTAGTCCAATAAACCTTTATGGAGCTACAAAGCTTGCTTCCGATAAACTATTCGTTTCTGGCAATTCCTATTCAGGTGAACATGGTACAGTTTTTTCTGTAGTTCGTTATGGTAATGTAATGGGTTCCCGAGGATCAGTCATACCACTTTTTGAACAACAAAAAGATTCTGGATCTCTTTCTATAACTGATGAAAAGATGACACGTTTTATGATATCTCTCGAGCAAGGGGTGGAACTCGTTTGGCACGCCTTTGATGACATGGTTGGTGGTGAAATTTATGTAAAAAAAATTCCTTCAATGGGAATTTTAGATATTGCCAAGGCTGTCTCTTCTGATGTTAAATTAGATATAATAGGTATTAGACCGGGTGAAAAATTGCATGAACAAATGATCGGAGAAGAGGACGCTCCTTTAACGTATGAATATGATACATATTATAAGATATTGCCAGTAATAAATGGGTGGGGAAGTGATCCTGAAAGAATCAAGTTAGGTAGAGCGGTCCCGGAGAACTTTGTATATAATAGTAACACAAATAACGAATGGATGACCATTGATGAGCTGAAGGATTGGATATCAATAAATAAAAATAAATTAGGGAAAATTTAAATATGATACCTTATGGGCGTCAAAATATTTCTCAGAGCGACATTGATTCTGTGGTTGAGGTTTTAAACTCAGATTTTTTAACTCAGGGCCCAAATGTTCCCAAATTTGAAGAATCTCTCAAAGCATACACTGGTGCAAAGCATGCGATTGCTTTGAACAGTGCTACATCAGCACTTCATGTCGCTTGTTTGTCACTAGGTTTGGGCGACCAAGATTGGTTATGGACTTCGCCTATAACATTTGTTGCATCTGCAAATGCAGGTATATATTGTGGAGCTAATATTGATTTTGTAGATATCGACCCCAAGACCTACAATATGTGTCCTATAAAATTAGAGAAAAAGCTGGTCATCGCAAAGTTAAAAGGTATCCTACCCAAAGTAGTAATGCCGGTTCATCTCGCGGGCCAATCATGTAATATGAAAGCGATTAAGCGACTGGCTACAGATTATGGCTTTAAAATTATCGAAGATGCATCCCATGGTATAGGCGGCTCATATCTTGATCAGCCGCTGGGTAGTTGTGCTTATTCAGATATTACTATATTTAGTTTTCATCCTGTTAAAATTATTACAACAGCTGAAGGCGGTGCCGCTCTTACTAATGATCTGGAGTTGGCAAAAAAAATGGTCTTGTACCGAAGCCATGGGATTACTCGTGATCCGGAGATGATGACAGAAGAGCCTCACGGGTCATGGTATTATCAGCAATTAGAGTTGGGCTATAACTATCGCATGACAGATCTTCAAGCGGCTCTTGGGACTAGCCAAATGGGCCGCTTGGATGAGTTTGTAGCTGCTCGGCACCGTATAGCCAATCGTTATGACCAATTACTTGAAAGCCTTCCTCTAGATATTCCCTTTCAGTTAGAAAAAACTTATTCTGGATTACATCTTTATATTATTCGATTGAAGTTAGAGGAAATTTCAAAGTCTCATCAGGAAGTATTTGAAGGGTTAAGGGCTAATGGTATCGGTGTTAATCTGCATTACATACCCGTACATATACATCCTTTCTACCAAAAAAAGGGATTCCAGTTGGGTGATTTTCCAGAGTCTGAGAGATATTACTCTGAGGCTATAAGTTTGCCAATGTATCCTGATTTAACTGAAAGGGACCAAGATGCGGTGATTGCAGCGTTAAGGGTTCAGTTGGTAAGAAAATGAGATTGGCGTTGGGGACTGCACAATTTGGTATGTCTTATGGGATTAATAATGTGATAGGGCAGGTATCTGAGAAAAACGCAAAATCTATTTTGGAATATGCCGCCTCTGTAGGTATCAATACAATAGATACTGCCATAGCTTATGGTGAAAGTGAGAAGTCTCTAGGAAGAGCAGGTGTAGCTGCATTTAACATCATAACCAAAATACCAGAGATTCCGGACATAACAGATGATGTGGAATGTTGGATAAAGGGCGCAGTCAATGGCTCTTTGACCCGATTACATGTCAACTATCTTGATGGTGTTATGCTGCATCGGCCAGGCCAGTTATTTGGGGTGCACGGCGAAAAGATAATAAGATCTTTACAAGGTTTAAAAAGTGAAGGAATTATAAAAAAAATTGGAGTTTCAGTATACTCTCCTGATGAGTTTCAACCGCTCTTTTCCCTATACGATTTTGACATTGTTCAGTGTCCGTTTAATTTAGTGGATCGTAGGTTAGTTACTTCTGGATGGATAAAAAAACTTAAGCAGAAAGGAGTAGAGATTCATACTCGCTCAAGTTTTTTACAGGGCTTACTGCTTATGAGGCGCGACGAGATACCAATCAAATTCTATGAATGGAATACTTTATGGGAAGTTTGGCTTAATTGGCTGCAAAAAAATGAAATTTCAGCAATTCAGGCTTGTATTTCTTATAATCTTTCCTTCCCTGAAATTGATCAAGTCATTGTTGGTGTAGACACAAAAAGTCAGCTTGAACAAATTATTAATGGCATTAATGGTGCTACCATAGAATCTTTTCCGGATATTGGCAGTAATGATATAGAACTTATAAATCCGACCAAATGGAGCAATCATTGAAAACAGTTGCCATAGTTCAAGCCCGTATGGGCTCAACTCGACTGCCAGGAAAGGTCATGAAACAAATTGGACAAAATACTATTATTGGGTTGCTTTTAAAGCGTTTATCACTGTCAAAGCGGATTGATAAAATTGTTCTTGCTACATCGATCGAAGAAAATAACAATCCTTTAGTTGAACATGTCAGCGAAATGGGTTTTGCATTTGAACAGGGAAGTGAAGATGATGTTCTAGAAAGATTTTATTGTGCAGCTAAGTCTCATGATGCAGATGTAATAGTCAGAATTACAGGAGATTGTCCCTTCGTTGATGCAGAGTTGGTCGACCAAACAATAGATGTTTTTCAATCATCATCCAGTGATTATGTTAGTAATTCGAATCCTCCATCCTTTCCTGACGGACTCGATGTAGAGATTTTTTCAATTGCCGCACTCAAGAAAGCGCATTTGGAAGCTACCTCTGTTTACGATAGAGAGCATGTTACGCCATATCTGAGAAATAATGATCAGTTTAAAGTTGACTCAGTTCAAGGATCAGTAAATTTTGCTAAGCTCCGCTGGACTTTAGACGAGCCAGAGGATTTTCATGTTATTAAAAGTGTTTTTGATCATTTTAAGCCGAACATTTATTTCTCTTGGATAGATATATTAGCTTTGCAGAAATCTAATCCTAACCTGTTTGAAATTAACCAGAATATTACTAGAAACGAGGGAGTGAGCATGGGTAAAGGTCAAAAGTTGTATAAAAGGGCAAAACGAGTGATTCCTGGTGGTAATATGTTGCTTTCAAAGCGGCCAGAAATGTTTTTGCCTGAACAGTGGCCAGCATACTTTAGTAAAGCGAGTGGTTGTAGGGTATGGGATTTAGATGGACATGAATATATAGATATGTCGATTATGGGAATAGGTACAAATACACTAGGATACGGTAATACGGAAGTTGACGCAGCAGTTAAAGAGTCTGTAGCTAATGGAAATATGTCAACCTTCAACTGTCCTGAGGAGGTATATTTGGCTGAACGACTTGTTGAATTGCACCCTTGGGCTGACATGGTACGATTTTGTCGTTCTGGGGGAGAGGCAAATGCTGTAGCTATTAGGATAGCGAGGGCCGCATCGGGAAAAGATAAAGTAGCAATCTGTGGCTATCATGGATGGCATGATTGGTACTTGGCTGCTAATTTGGTTACCACTGAGACTTTGGAGGGTCATTTGCTACCAGGTCTCAATCCCGCAGGAGTCCCAAAAAATTTAACTGATACAGTGTTTCCATTCACATATAATAAGTTTGATGAATTGGAGATTCTTGTTCAAAAGCATGATATTGGTATAATAAAAATGGAAGTCTCTCGAAACTTGGGACCACAGGATGACTTTTTGCTGAAAGTACGAAAGTTAGCATCTGACAGAGGGATAGTACTTATTTTTGACGAATGTACATCTGGGTTTCGAGAAACATTTGGAGGGTTGCATAAGAAATATGGAGTTGTTCCAGATATGGCTATGTTTGGAAAAGCTTTAGGAAATGGATATGCAATTACAGCTGTTCTAGGAAAACGTGAAATAATGGAAGCGGCACAAAATACTTTTATTAGCAGTACGTTTTGGACAGAAAGGATAGGGCCATCTGCGGCGCTTAAAACTCTAGATATAATGGAACAAACAAAATCATGGGAGATCATTACTTCAACTGGTTTGGTTATACGGGATGGTCTGCAAATGCTTGCTAATAATTATGGATTGAAAATCAATCAATGGGGTATGTTGGCGCTTACTGGCTATACTTTTGAAAGTAAAAATTCACTTGCCTATAAAACATTGGTTACCCAAGAGATGCTGAAAAAAGGTTTTTTAGCGAGTAACAGTGTTTATGTTTGCACTGCGCATACACCAGCCATAGTTGATAGCTTTTTATCAGCCTTAGACCCTATATTTTCTCAGATCAAAGAGTGTGAAGAGGGAAAAAACATTGAGGCTTTGTTGGAAGGGCCAGTTTGCCACAGTGGTTTTGCGAGGCTGAATTAGATTGACGTGATTAAAGTAAAAGGGTGAATGTTGAATGTTGAGTTATAAATGTTTACGAGATCAGCGAATTAGTTCAGGTGAGTACTGCCTTATGCCTGTCCAAGAAGAGCATATTGATTTAATACGCCGATGGCGAAATGAGCAAATTAAGGTTTTGCGTCAAACAAGTATTATTACGAAAACGCAGCAAAAATTATACTTCTCTGAAAAAATTTGGTCTGAGTTAAATAAACCATATCCTTCGAATATTTTAATGGCACTTATTTATGAAGATTATTTGATAGGATACGGTGGTTTAGTTCATATTGCTTGGGAGCATAGAAGGGCTGAGGTATCGTTTTTATTGGCTACTGAACGAGCTTGTGATCAAAAGACATATGCAAATGATTTCAGCGCATATCTTGGGTTAATAAAATTTTTAGCTTTGGAGCAACTGGGATTAAATCGTATTTTTACTGAGACTTATAACTTCCGAGAAAACCACATCTGTATTCTTGAAAATACTGGGTTTGTGCGTGAAGGTATTTTGAGACAGCATATTTTTGTGGATGGCATGCCAATCGACTCACTAATTCATGGAGTTCTTTTAAATTGAAAAATATAAATATATTTGTAAGTGGTGGAGCAGGTGTGATTGGCTTAGAAATGGTACCTAAGTTAGTGTCCTGCGGCGCTAATGTCATGGTGTGTGATTTAAAGCCTAGACCATTAAGTTTTCCACCAAATGTTATTTATCGCCAAGGTGATTTAAATTACATGACTGCTTTAGAATTAGAAGACTTTGCTCCCAGTATAATAATTCATCTAGCAGCAACGTTTGAAAGATCAGAGGAAAGCTATGAATTTTGGGAGGAAAACTTTCTGCACAATGTATCTCTAAGCCATCATTTGATGACTATAGCAAAAGATCAGGTATCGCTCAAAAAGTTTGTCTTTGCATCGAGTTATCTAATATATGAGCCGTCTTTATATCAGTTTGACTCTGCCCCAAGCCTGCCAGTTTCTTTAAATGAGAGTGATCCAGTATTGCCGCGTAATTTAACCGGTATGGCTAAATTGGCCCACGAAATAGAGTTACGATTCATTGATTTGTATAGATCGAACAAATTCACAACTGTTTGTGCAAGGATATATAGAGGATATGGCCGAAATTCGCGAGATATTATATCTCGCTGGGTCCGTTCAGCATTAAATGGCGATTCTATAACCGTTTTTCGTCCAGAAGGTGTCTTTGATTATATATATGCTAAAGATAGTGCAGAGGGGCTAATTCGTTTGGCTTTTTCGGATGCTGTTTCTGGAGTTATTAATTTAGGTACTGGTCGTTCCCGAAAAGTACAAGATGTTTTGGATATTTTGATTGATCATTTTCCGATGTTAGAGATTAAAACTGTTGAGTCTTCGATTCCTTACGAGGCGTCCCAAGCGGATATGAGTTTGTATAAGAAGGTTGTGGGTTGGATGCCTAAATATGATCTTGAAACTTCAATTCCTGAGATTATAGCTCATGAAAAATTAAAGATTAGAGAATCTTCTGTGGTGGATAATCCGTTAAAAGTACTCGTTAGCAGTGCGGCCAAAAAAATCCCTTTAATACAAGCGATGAAGGTGGCTTCCAGGAAGGTATCAGCTGAAGCTAAGGTTGTTGCAGGCGATATTTCTAATAATGCTTTGAGTCAATATGTGGCTGACCAGTTTTGGATGATGCCAAAGACTAATGATGCTAACGTTCAAGAAATTCTTCAAGGGTGTATTGATCGTGATATTAATATGGTTTTACCAACAAGAGATGGGGAGTTAGTTTTTTGGGCAAAGCATCGTAGTATTTTTGAAGCTGAAGGCGTACATATAATTATTGCTCCCCTTGAGTCGATACAGTTATGCGTCGATAAGCTTAAATTTTCGGAATTTGGTGTCAATAATGAGTTGCCATTTATTCCCTCTTCGCTTGAGATTGAACGGATTGTTTCTGATAGATATGTGGTGAAAGAAAGATTTGGAGCAGGCTCTAAATCCATAGGTATTAACCTAAGCTATGAGGAAGCAATTAATCATAGTAAGGCTCTTTCCGAGCCAATTTTCCAGCCATTCCAATCCGGTATTGAAATCAGTGTCGACGCTTGGTTGTCCGCTGAGAGTGTTGTTAAGGGGGTTGTTCTCAGAAAGCGTGTTTTGGTTGAAAATGGTGAATCGCAAATAACGAGAACATTTAGAGATAAAAATTATGAGGAGCAAATTGTCAAATCCCTAGAGGTATTAAAATTAACTGGACCAGTGGTATTACAGTTAATAATAACAGAAGATAATATTATTAAAATCATTGAATGTAATGCCCGATTTGGTGGAGCTTCAACGACTGGAATTGCTGTTGGATTAGATGTGTTTTATTGGTCTCTGTTGGAGGCTATGGGCAGCTCTATGCAAGATTATTTGTTTTACAGAGCTACTGGAGACGTTAAACAAATCAGAATAGCATCCGATATATATGTGAAATCTAATGATACCAATATTTGATCTAGATGATACCTTATATCCTGAGATATCATACGTTTATAGTGGCTTTAGGGCTGTTGCAAAGTATTTGGAAAATAGGTTTGGCTGGAACTCTGTTGATTCGTTTAACCATATGGAACAGAGCCTGTTTAGTATGGGACGCGGAGCAATTTTTGACGCACTTTTGAAGAATAAAGGGCATTACACTCCAAGTGTGGTGAGTGCGTGTGTTAGAATATACCGTACTCATAATCCAACAATCATTTTAAATAAAGAGGCAAAAAATCTTCTGACGAAGCTAAGCGTACCATGCTTTTTGGTAACTGATGGAAATAAAGTGGTCCAACATAAAAAAGTGACATCACTTGGAATAGAGCCCTATTTTAAGAAAATATACATAACGCATCGCTATGGTATTTGCCATGCTAAGCCATCAACTCGGTGTTTCGAACTTATTCGCAAGTCATTAGATTGTGAGTGGCGTGACATGATCTATATTGGGGACAACCCAGCGAAAGACTTTATTAACTTAAAGCCCCTTGGTATGAACACGGTTAGAATTATGACAGGAGAATACTCAAAAATACAAGCTGCACCCGCCTATGATGCGGACCTCCATATTTCAAATTTGGATGAACTTTCTGCCTTGTTTAATTTGGAAACGTTATGAATAATATATTTAAAAAGAAAATATCTATTGCTGGTAGGGCTATAGGCTCTGACTCTCCTCCCTATGTGATTGCTGAAATGTCCGCAAATCATAATGGGGATATTCGTAATGCTTTGCGAATAATTGATGCGGCTAAATTGTCCGGAGCTGATGCAGTTAAAATTCAGACTTATCGCCCTGATACGATTACCTTAAAGTCTAATAATCCAGCATTTATGATCGAAAAGGGACTTTGGGCGGGCCGAAATCTGTATGACTTATATGAAGAAGCTCATTTACCCTGGGAGTGGCACGGTAAGCTTTTTAGCTATGCCCGTGATGTAGGCATTACAATATTTAGCTCGCCGTTTGATTCAACAGCTGTTGATTTATTAGAAGATCTGAACGCTCCAGCATATAAAATAGCTTCTTTTGAAATGATTGACCTCCCTCTTATTAAATATGTTGCGAGTACTAAAAAGCCACTCATTATTTCAACAGGTATGGCGAACAGTGAAGAAATTACAGAGGCTATTGATGCGGCAAGTTCAGCAGGGTGCACAGAATTAGTGCTTCTTCATTGTGTGAGTGGTTACCCTACACTATCGAGCGATTACAATCTCAGAACCATGCAGGATATGGGGTTAAGGTTTAATGTCATGACAGGTCTTTCTGATCATACTTTGGATAATTTGACTGCTCTGACAAGTGTGGCACTTGGTGCTGTTGTCATTGAAAAGCACGTTACTCTGGATCGCTCTCGCGGAGGACCAGATGATTCGTTCTCTTTGGAGCCACCTGAGCTAGAAAAGCTCTGTGTTGACTCGTTGAGAGCTTGGGAAGCTTTAGGTAAGGTTGATTATGGATTAAAGTCTGGTGAAAAAGAGAGTCTTTTACATCGTCGTTCGTTATATTTTGTTGAGAGCCTGGCTGCTGGGAGTGTGATTACTAGTAAGTCTATAAAAAGTGTTCGACCCGGTAACGGCATGCTGCCTAAGTTTTTTGATTATGTTGTAGGGCAAACATTAAAATCTAGTGTATCCTACGGAGACCCTGTGCTAGAGGAGCTACTATATTGTCCCCCAACAAAAAAGTCGCTGTGATTTTAATGTGAGGGTGAGCACTTTTAGTAAATTGGACTCAAAGTTATCAGAATACTATATTTTAAAGCTTAATTAGAACGTTATGTAGCAAATTCTCAAATATTTATATACAAATTTCATATCATAGTTGTACTTACGTTCAGTTTAAAGTGTATGTTATGATCTGAGTTTGCTATAATGGAAATGATATGTATTTTGCTAATCGTAAATTTTATAGCTTTTTTTTCTTTGTGCTATTTACAGTTCAATTATGTATTTTGTATTTTCAAACTCTCCCAAATGAGTTTGATATTATAGAAGCTTTAAAATTACCATCGCCTGTTATTTTCATGATATTTTTGGCCCCCTTGGGAAATAATACGAAAATTACTTTCGTTAAAATTGGTTTTGCAATTTTAATAATTCATATTTTCTTTGGTTTTCTTTTAGGAATATTAAGCGGCTTTAGTTCTTTTTTTTTAGATGACGGCAGGTTTGTGATTTTAGCTTTAGGGCGTGGAGCTGGGGAAACTGCATGGGCATTTTGCGCGCTTATAGTATTAATTGAGTTTTTTCAAAAACAGGAAATTTTTAATATTCGATTTGGTACAAAGACGATTATTTATTTAGTTTCATTTGCTATAATAATTCTAACGCAAGCTCGTTCTGCTTTGATGTTTCTGCTTCTATATTATTATTTTAGGAGTGCCCTATCTTTTCGAATAAAGAAAAAAAATATTTGGATTGGATTTTTGCTATTTGTTGTCATTTTGATCATTGCCTTTAGTGCAGATCTTATGGTGTTGTTAAACAGATCATTATCGTTAAGCTCAGTATTAACTGGAAGAGAATATATTTGGTTCGCAAAACTTAGCCAGCTGGCATCTGAAGATTTTTATGTTGTGTTATTTGGTTCAGATTTATCACCTAAGATCATTGAGGTACCAGAAATTGGTTACCTAACAGCTGATCCTCATAATTTATACTTAGATTTTATTCAGTATTATGGTTTATTTTTTTTGTTAGTCTTTGGTTTATGGTATGCGCACATGGCTAAGTACAGCTCTCAAGAAGCTATGCCAATTTTAAAAGCATTTATTGTGATGAGCTTGTTTGTCAGTAGCTTTCGCTACTCGAGTGTTTTTTATATTAATATAGTTTTGCTTATTTTGCCTATGATTGTGTGGGAGACTGATATAATTAAAAAACGTATTGCTAAGGGTAGATTATCCAATATTAAAGAATTTAATATATTGTCATAAATAAGCAAAAGCAAAAGCAAAAAATATGCAAGAAATAATTTTAGTCTCCAGCCCTCTCCAAGCTTTAGTGGTGGGTTTAATTTTGAAATCTGAGCTTGAGTTAAATCTCAATCAGATTTTGGTTTTCTGCGAAGGAAAATACAAGTGTCTTGAAAAAGAAGGAGTTACTTTTTATGAGCTTGAAGATACTCGTAAACTAACAAAAGAAAAATTAGATAAAAACCTTCAAATAATCATGAGTAAAATTAAGGGGCCAAGTAGACTTTGGGTATCGGATATATTTTGGCCTATGAATAATGCAATTTACACTCAAATGAAGTCTGAAAAACGGCTAAAAGTGATAAATTTCTTTGATGAAGGAATAGTACTTTATTTTATGGGTCGATTGCGTTTGGTGCGATTTATCCGAGAATTTATTAAGTTTGCACTGCTGAGTGTTAAAATGAAACGGAGATTTTCGATACCTAACAAAGCGCCTTTTTATGGGAATAACCGCAATGGAGAAATTTTCGCACTCCATCCTACTCTAGTTCGCGATAAAAAAATAGTAAAACCAATAAGAGTTGACTTAGATTTCATAAAAGCTTTTGATTATTCACTAGATCAAAATGTATTTCAAGATGATCTTGTGGCGCTGAATAATGCTAGAGCTCCTGCAATTATTGTTAGTCAGCCATACTATAGAGTCACTAGCGAGGACAATTTTAGGCTTTTAATCGAGAATCTTTCAGATTACTTGCGATCCATAGGACATACTGATTTATTTGTAAAATTACATCCTTCAGAGAGTGATGCTTTTTTTAAATACTACTATGAGCCCCTTGGCTATAAAAAGGTATTTCAAGGAAGTTTGAGTCCTCTTGAGGCGAAATTAAGTAGGCTATTAAATAAAAATATTATTTTGATCAGCTGTAATTCATCGGTACTTTTAAATGCACGAAGCTTTGGATTTAAAGGTGCGGTAATTTCTTATGGCCTTGATTGGCTAGCAAATGTGTATCCTTTTGATTTTGGGCATTTGAGGAGACAAAGACAACTTCTTAGTTTAAACGATGCTGAAATTATTAAATTTGGATCCTCTAAATGAACATTTTGAAATAGGCTAAATTATGAATAAAATAGCTCATACTTACCTGCCAGTATTACAGTGTGGTAACTGTGTTCTAGTTCCCATGACGGTAGACTTAGTGAACTCTGATTATGTTGGTTGGCTCAACGATCCTCGTATTAACAGTTTTCTGGAAACGAGGTTTAATAATAATACTTTGGAATCAGTGAAAAGTTTTGTAGAGCATCAAATATCTACTGAATCAGTGCTTTTTTACGCTATTTTTAGCAATACACATAATCATATCGGGAATATTAAACTTGGACCAATCAATTTTGCACACTTGCATGCTGATATAGGATTTTTAATTGGGGATGAGGCATATTGGGGGCAAGGTATAGCAACATCGGCTATTTCGGCGTTAGTTAAATATGGCTTTAGTATAGGCCTTAAAAAGATTACAGCAGGGGCCTATGAAACTAATATAGGCTCTATAAAGGCCCTCGAGAAAAGTGGTTTCCGAAAAGAGGGGCTTATGGAAAAACAGGTATTGCATGATAATTTAAGAGTAGGGGCCTACATTTTTGGTTTGACGAATTGATTGTTTCAGAAGCTATTGTTGTAGCGTTCTTAAGGGCAAGTACTTTACTTGGAAAGTTTTTGTTTACTCTTTATTTGGCTCGAGTGTTGACCTTATCAGACTTAGGACTTTGGACTTTACTTTTAGCAATTGTCACTTATGGTATATTTTTTATTGGAGCAGAAACCTACAATATAGTTCTTCGAAATTACGTGAGAAGCTCCCGTATGGACTCTGTAGGTCGTTTCTCTAAGCAGTGGTATTTTTTCTTCTTACAGTATGCAATTATTCTGTTAATTGGAAGCTTTTTGATGCTGCTGGATAACTTCAAATCTAATTTGGCTCTCATTGTTTGTTGCATCCTAATATTGGAACATGCTTCGCATGAGTTTCACCGCCTAGCAATTTTTACTAACAAACAAATACATGCGAACTGTATTCTCTTGATTAAGTCTACAGGCTGGATGTCGATAGCAGCGTATTGTTTTTATACAGGAATAGCTGAAGTCAGTTTGCAAACTATAGTTTTATTTTGGTTGCTAGGGGCAGCCTTGTCTTTAACTTATTGTCTTTGGATGTTCTCTTGGTTGCCAAAATTATTAGATAGATCATTTGTTTTATTTCCAAAATCAAAATTGAAAAATTATATTATACAAATTGCTCCTTTTTATTTCTTGAGCCTCGCAATTCAGTCTCCAATTTTTCTTTCTAGATATATTTTCGAAATATCTAGCAACAGAGAGGAACTTGCTGTTTATGGTTACTATACAACTTTTGGAAATGGTATTGAGGCTTTGTTTGGAGCAGTAGTAATTGCTAAATTAATACCTTTATTGTTAAATAATGATAGTAGTTTGATACCAGAGAAATCTAAGGTAGTTGCTTATGTAAAAAAATATTTACTAATTTCATTAGTATTTTGGATTTCCTCTTTTATCGTTCTATATCTATCTTTGCCTAGTATAAATGCATTTACCCAAAAAGTTGTAATGCAAGATTTTATGCTAATTTTTCCTATTATTTTCGCGGGCCAAATGTTCTTTTCTTTCGGTGCGGTAATTCAATATGGGCTATACGCTTTAAACTGTGACAAAGAACTAGCAATTTTAGCGGGACAATACTTTTTTTTAAGTGTGATTTTATTAGTTTTTTTAATACCTCTCTACGGAAGTTTTGGTGCGGCTTTAGCGATGTGTCTTGCGTCATTGTTTATGTTTTTGGGGCGGGTAAGACAACTTTTTAATATTTGGCAAATAAAGGATAAATCTTATGATAGAAAACATTAGAATTGAAGAAAACTTGTGTGCCTTAATAATAAGGAAGGGGTTTTCTGGGGAGAATATTGAGTTTTTCACTAATCCGGAAGACAGTCTCCAGCTTGGTTATATGCGAAGAGAAAAGGGTTATAAAATCCAACCTCATGTCCATAAAAAATTTGTTAGGTCGATCGAGTATACCAATGAAGTGTTGTTAATAAAATCTGGGATCGTGAAAGTTAATTTTTATGATGATGAGCAGAAATTTCGTGTTAGTTGTATCCTTTATGATGGTGATACAATATTACTTATGGCTTGTGGTCACGGGTTTGAAATGATTGAAGAAAGTGAAATTTTGGAGGTTAAACAGGGTCCCTATGCTGGTGAAGAAGATAAATTTAAATTTTCGGAATAATTTTTATGGATGAAATAATGAAGCAATTTGTACCCGTAAATGAACCATTGTTGGATGGTAATGAAGAAAAGTATTTAGTTG
>Ga0209532_1001333_pt1 | contig 19339 bp, 20 predicted proteins | sample COG_02_FD_184746 | JGI IMG/M metagenome (GOLD analysis project Ga0209532, IMG submission 184746) | Pelagic Microbial community sample from North Sea - COGITO 998_met_02 (SPAdes) (version 2) | ecosystem: Environmental > Aquatic > Marine > Neritic zone/Coastal water | place: Helgoland, sampling... | reverse complement strand
TGGGTTCGGCTCGGTTCGGTGACCGTGCCGACGTGCGCAAATTGGAGGAAAGCGGGGATCTCCTGATCGGCCGATCGGCGAAGTCGGGGAAGCTGCTGCGCTATGACGGCGCGGCGCACCTGTTGACGATGGCCCCCACCCGTTCGGGCAAGGGCGTCGGCACGATCATCCCCAATTTGCTGCTGCTCGATCGCTCGGTGATCTGCATCGACCCCAAGGGTGAGAACGCCCGCGTCACCGCTCGCGCGCGGGCAACCAAGGGTCCGGTCTGGTGCCTCGATCCGTTCGGCGTGTCGGGCCGGACCCCTGCCCGCTACAATCCGCTCGATCGGCTCGATCCCGCCAGCCTCGATCTAGCGGAAGATGCCAACACCCTCGCCGACGCGCTGGTCCACGACGCGCCGGGACAATCCGGCGACGCCCATTGGAACGAAGAAGCCAAGGCGCTCATCGCCGGGCTGATCCTGCACACCGTCGTCCACGAACCCGCCGATCTCCGCGTGCTGGCGACGGTGCGCGACAAGCTGACGCTCGCCCCTGCCCGCTTCGCCGCGTTGCTGGTCGATATGCAGGACAGCGCCGGTGCGGGTGGCCTGATCGCCCGCGCCGCTAACCGCCAGCTCGGTAAGTCCGATCGCGAAGCGGCCGGCGTGCTCTCCTCGGCGCAACGGCACACGCATTTTCTCGACAGCCCGCGCATCGTCGCCAGCACGGCCGCGTCGGATTTCACGTTCGCCGGGTTGAAGGATGCGACCGCCACGGTGTTCCTGTGCCTGCCGCCCGATCGGCTCGATACCTATGCGCGCTGGTTGCGGCTGCTCGTCTCGCAAGCCGTCACTGATATGGCGCGATCGACCGCGAAGCCAGTTCGGCCGGTGCTGTTCCTGCTCGACGAGTTCGCCGCCCTCGGCCGACTAGAGCCGGTCGAGCGCGCGATGGGCCTGATGGCGGGCTATGGCCTTCAGCTCTGGCCGATCCTCCAGGACATGCACCAGCTCAAGGCGAACTATGGCGAGCGCGCCGGCACGTTCATGTCCAACGCAGGCGTGATCCAGGCATTCGGGGTCAACGATCACGCGACGGCCGAGCTGCTGTCGAAAACGCTCGGCGACACGACGCTCGAATACGATACCGTCAGCACGTCGCGCGGCACGGGCTGGGGCGAACATCGCGCCGGCCCCTCGGAAAGCGTCAGCGCCCACGTCACCGCGCGGCGGCTCGCCACGCCCGACGAAATCATGCGGATGCGGCCCGACCAGCTCCTGCTGCTGCGCCAGGGCGAATACCCGCTCCCGGTGGAGAAAATCCGTTACTACGATCAGCGAGAGTTCGCCGGGCTGTTCGATCCGGCGTGATTGATCCGCGAAAGCACAAATCCGTGCTGCGGGTGCGAACATTGCGAAAGGTGAGCTTTGGGGTAGCGCCTCACCGCCCAAAAGGTGGGTCCGCCACGGTTCACAGCCGCGGCGGACCCGGTGCATCGATTGAGCAACGATGAACCCGGGAACACCATAGCCGATTTAAGCCCCTCTGGCGACGTTCGCCGCGATCAGCACCTCGGACACGTCGAAAGCCCCTTCCCTGTCCTCACGGCGCTCCTGGGCAGCGCTGGGGTACGATCCGCCCGCCACTTCGCCCTCTTCTTCCCGCCTAGCCTGCGGCGCTCGCGCCGCTCTTGTGACGCCGCAGGCGGCACGTAGCGAAAGCGCATCGGCCGTTAGGCCGATTCAATTGTTTATCCTGACGCTGGTTATCCACAGGTTGGGCTACCCCAAAACTCACCTTTCGTGGTTCAGATTCTCTAATTCTTCTGATTCAAGATTCAGGGCACTGAAAGGCCTGGATTTCTACGGAAAACCGCTTCCAAAGGTGAGCGTTGGGGTCGAGTCGCGTGAGTTTCGGGGTAGCGTGCGGTGAGCTTTAGGGCCGGTAAAGGTGAGTGTTCGGGTCGGGTCCGGTGAGCTTCGGGGTAGCCGGTCGGTCGGGCTGCGCGTGACGGTGAGTTTTGGGGTAGCCGTCTCACCGCTCCGTCGGGGAGCCGGAACATTTGCCTGGCTCACTTTTCGTGGTTAAGGTGAGTCGGTAAGCTCCTCTTGCTCACCGTTGGTCAAGCCTATGTCCCAACCTGCCGTGGTCGATATGTCGTTCCGCACACTGGCGCAAAAGGGGCGCGGTAATCCTTTTGATCCCGCCAATTACGGGGAAATCGTCAAGCCCGGCGAGCTGGTCGATATTGTCGAGCTAAGCCCCCTCACCCTCGCCGATCGCCGTATCTACAACCTGCTGATCGCCAATGCCTGGGAGCGCATTGGCGAGCCGATCATCCATCGCATTGCGAAGTCGGGTCTGAAAGGGACGCACCAGGGCAACGAGCGCGTGGAAAGCTCGCTGCTGCGTCTCATGGGCACCATCGCGATTGTCACGATCCGCAAGGACGGCAAGAGCTACAAGCGCCGGGTCCAGCTCCTCGGTCCCAGCGATGAAAGCCTCGAAAAGGACGGCTTTCTTCACTACCGCATCCCGGAAGAGCTGATCGAGATATTGCGGAACAGTCAGGTCTATGCCCGTCTCAAGACGCAGGTGATGTATTGCTTCGAGTCGAAATACGCCCTCTGTCTCTATGAAATGATCGAGCGGCGCATCGGCCTCGAATACAAGCAGAAAGAGGAGTTCACGATTGAGGAGCTGCGCGGCCTGCTCAACGTGCCTGATGGCAAACTCGAACGCTTTGCCGATCTGAACAAATACTGCCTCAAGGTCGCCGTCGAGGAAATCAACAAGCTCTGCCCCTTCTATGTCGATTTCACGCCAATCAAGAATGGGCGCAAGGTCGAGCGGGTGGCGCTTCACTGGTTCCCGAAAACGTCCAGCGGCAAGCGCGACGCGCAGAACCTGATCGACCAGCACAGCATCGTGCGACGGGCCAAGCTGCGTGGTGGGATTCCCGAACTGCCCGTGCTGGTGGATTTCAGCACGCCCGCCGCGCAAAGGTGAGGCGCTACCCCAAAACTCACCTTTCGAGGATACGAGTATAGCAGTATATTTGTATACGCCTATACGTTGCGCGCGACGCGACCCCTGCCCTTCTTCACGAACAAGTCGTCCAGCGCCTCACCTAGCAGGCTCTGCACCGTCGTTCCCTCCTCGGCCGCAAGGATGCGGAGCTGCGTGCTGACCTCGGGGGCGAAATGTCCGCCTATCAACTTGGTCCCTTGCCGCCCGGCCTGCGAGGGCTTGGCAGGGGTTGGCGCAACGATCGGGGCAGGCGTTGTTGGCGTGTCGCCGCCCGCCTTGGCACGGTCGAGCATCGCCTGGAGCGTGTTACCCTTGGCCATTACGCCACCTCCACTTTGTCGTATAGGCGTATAGCCGTATACTCGTATAGGCGGTTGATTTCCGCTGCGGCCGGGCCGTTCGGCTCAAACTCCTGCACCGCCTGGCCTGCGGCCTGCGCGCGGAAGAATGCCTTGCGGTTGCCGATCGTCACTGGACAGACCGCCGCGCCCAACTCCTCGACCGCTTTCATCGCATCGCCCGTCTCCTGACCCTGGGGCGGGACGAATGTCAGCACGACAGCGAAGGCGCGATCGAGCTGCCGCACCACGTCCAGCGTGTGCGTCATGCTCATCGTGTCGAACACCGCCGTCTTCGTCGGCACGAGGATGAAGTCGGCGTGCCGCGCCGCCTCATAGGCAACATCACGCGCGACGGCCGCGCCGTCGATCACCACGAGGTCCGTGCCAGCATCGGCACAGGCCTTGAGCATCGCCGCGAGCCGCACTGGCTGGATCGAAGCGACGGCGGGCGTGTCGAGCTGGCGCACATCTTTCCAGAACGAGGCCGTCGCCTGCGGGTCCAGGTCGATGATCGCAGCTTCCTTGCCTGCCTGCTCGGCCGCCACGGCAAGGCACGTCGCCAGCGTCGTTTTTCCGACGCCACCTTTCTGCGACAGGATGGCGAGAACCTTCATGCTACACTCCTACGGGTATAGATTTATACTTGTATACGCAGATACGGTGTGAAGGGAAAGGGAGCATCACGGCTCTGGATCATCTCTGTCACTGTCGAGCGGGTCATGGTGCATCGGCCCATGCCCCTCGATCGGGCATAGCGGCGCGCCGACCGTCTCAAGCCATTTGCGCGCGGTCCTCACCGTATAGCCGCACGCCGCGCACTCGCATTTGAGCATCCGCGCCGCCTGCTTCTTAGGTGCCGTGGTTTCGCCGCCGGTATCGAGCCGGGCGTGGGGGAGGGGGCCTGCGGCGGCAAGGATCGGCGCGACGGCCGCAAGGAACGCGTCGCCCGGCGACGTCGCGCGCATCGGCCCGACCAGCCCCAAGCCGTTAGCGATGCGTTTAAACGGCTTCCCATGCCCGGCCGCAATACCGACCGCTGCGTGGACCAGCTCGTGCGCCAGGATCGCCGCGATCTGCGCGGGCATGGCGTCGGGGGCGTGCGCGAGGTCCGGGCGGATGAAGATTTCAAAATGGCCATCTGCGCTGCGGCGGTTATCCCAGCACTCGCCGATAGCCTTGCCCTTGCGGCCAGCGCTGGTGAAGCCGATCGCGACCCGCACGCGTTCGGGGAGGGGGGTTCCCAGCGCCGTGAACAGCGGGGCCATGCCCGCCGCCACCCGATTCAGCCAGCTCTCCCGATTATCCTGGTCCATCTCACTCTCTCCTTCAAATCGCCCTCGGGGCGATGGCTCCGGCCATCGGCCCTGCCTCGTGGCGAACAGCGGGAGAGAGGGGGCAGCGGGAATCTGCCGGGGTGGTGCGGGCGCAGCGCAGCGAGCCACGGCCCGGCTGATTGCCGTTGCTGGGGAGAGGGGGCGGCGCGCCCCTTTCCCCACTGGACAAGCGATTCGCCGGCAGCGCCGGCACCTATGGGGGCGTAGCCACCCTCGCGCGAGGATCGTCACGCGACTGCGCCGAGACGCCGGCACGGCGGCTCGGTCGGAGCCGTCAGGCGGAGATAGAGCCGTACCCGAAGGGTCGCGCACACCCCTTATTGATCTCGAAAGCAATCTCGCCTATATTCCTTGCATGGAATACAGCGACCGATGAACTGGGACGTTGAGAATACCGACGAGTTTGGAGGCTGGTTCAGCGATCTGAGCGAGGCCGATCAGGACGCGATCGATTTCACGGTCGATCTTTTGATCGAGCAAGGCCCGAAGCTACGCTTTCCCCACTCGTCGGGGATCAACAATTCGCGGCACTCGCATATGCGCGAGCTGCGGATTCAAAGCGAGGGTCGGCCGCTGCGGGTGTTCTACGCCTTCGATCCGCGCCGATCGGCGATCCTGCTGATCGGGGGCGACAAGACCAGCGACGGCCGTTTCTATGAACGGCTGATCCCGGTCGCCGACGAGCTTTACGACGTGCATCTAAAGGAACTGAAGCAGGAAGGATTGTTGAAATGAGCGGACATCGCCCGTTCTCCGACCTCAAAAAAGGTTGGAGCCCCGAGCGCCTGGCGCGGAACGAAGCACGCAAGGTGAAGCTGGCCGACGAGCTGGTCAGCCTGGAACAGTTGCGCGAAGGGCTCGGCATCAGCCAGGAGGAGCTGGCGAGCGTGATGGAGGTGCAGCAGCCGGCCATCTCGAAGCTGGTTCGCCGTCCCGACATGAAGGTCAGCACGTTGCGCGACCTGATCGCGGCGATGGGTGGCGAGCTGCACATCACCGCGACCTTTTCCGATCGTTCGGTCGAGATTGGCAATTTTACAGCTTCGGCCGCCTGAGTTAGCCGATGGCCGTCCCTGATGAACCGCCTGCGCCGCCACTCTTTTCATCGGCCGCGATCAGGCAGCTCCGCGAGAGGAACTGCGTCAGCCGATTGGCGTTCGCTCACGGCCTCAATATCAGCGCCCGCACTGTCGAGCGGTGGGAAGCTGGAACTATGAAGCCCAGCGGCCCCGCGCGTCGGCTCCTTGGTGTGGTCCAGAAGCACGGTTTCGAGTTTGTCGTCACTGCATAGCAATCCGTGAGCGGCGCGACGATGGCAATCTGTATACAGGTATACGACTAGATCAGCACCCGCTCTACTTCGTCCAACGTCACGTCGTCGGGACGGCGGTCATAGAGCTGGGTGGTGCGAGTCGAGGCGTGGTTGGCCATCGTCGCGGCGCGCTCCAACGTCCCGCCATTTTTCAGATACGCGGTGATCCCGGTAGCGCGGAACGAGTGGTTGCCGATCGCCGTCTTGATCTCGGCCGCGACGGCACGGCGACGCACCATCTGGAATGCATTGGCCTGGGGCAGGGGGGTATCGCTTAGTCGCTTGGTCCCGCGCGCGATCGTGCGGAACAGCGGCCCCTTGCGATCGTCGCGTAGCTCGCACCCGTCGACATAGGCGGTCAGATACTCCTCAAGATTGTGGTGACAGGGCATTTCATGGCGCTTGCCGCCCTTCTCATGCAGCCGCACCCATAGGCGGCGGTTCTGCACGAACACGTCCTCGACGCGCATCGCCAGCGCCGCGCCGATCCGCGCGAACGAATAGACCATCAATCCGATCAGCGCCCGATCGCGCAACCCCGCCGGTGTCGTCACGTCGATCGCGTCGAGCAGCCGGCGCGCCTCGTCGGGCGCGAGGACCGGGGTCTTACCGCGCCGGACGCTGTGCGCGGGTCCGCGCACCGACGCGGCCGGGTTCACCGGCACGACCTGGCCCGTCACCAGCCAATCGAACAGGTGGCGCACGCCCGCGAGCCGCTGCTTGACAGTCGGCGCGCTTACCTCGCGCCCGAGCTGCTCGATCCAGGCCGCGACATGAAGCGGCTGTACCTCGGCGATCGACGCCACGCCGCGCGCATCGCACCACGCCAAAAACTCGCCCGCCGCGCGCGCATAGGCGCGGCGGGTGTGCGGGTTGCGGATGGTGACGGCGAAGAACTCAAAAAAGCGGCGCTGCGCGCGATCGTCGGCCGATGCGACCAGCGCCGGCAACGTAAACGCGGAAAAGGGCAGGGGGGTGAGCGCGTTCAACATAACGGCACGCCCCGGATCGTCTCGCCCGCGACAGATATTTTGGCGACGCCCGCGCCGGCGATGAAGTTGACCCGGCCCGCCGGTGTGTCGATCGAGTCACCGGGGAACGTGATCTCCAGCACGCGGGTGTCGGCAATCGGCTCGCCCTGGGCGTCGATTACGGTCGGGGCGGGGGCGATACGGACGCGGTAGAACATAGGTGATTCTAGCATCGTCCTTACATCCGATAAAGGACATTATCATATGTAGAAGGGAATGTGAATCCTTGGCCGAAACGAGAGGCAGATTTGAGATACGCCACGGCTCGATCAAAACCGCTCAGCCACGATCGGCGCGGGTCTCGCGCGAACGACCGTTCTCAGGAGATGCCAGAAATCACCATAGTGTCGGGCGACCGAACGTCGGCGCGCTATGCGCGCCGACGCCGATTATGTCATCCAACTATCTCACTCGATCTTACAGATAAGGGCGCACCGCACTCCAGTTCTGGAATACAGATCGATCATTTTGGTTGTAGATCGTTGTTCATAACCTTGTTCCAAGCCGCAACGAAGTCTGTGACGAACTTTTGCTGAGCGTCGTTTTGCGCATAGACTTCAGAAACCGCGCGAAGCTCAGAGTTTGAGCCGAATATCAGATCGACCGGAGATGCCGTCCATAACATCTGGCCACTAGTGCGGTCCTTACCTTCATAAATCGCAGGATTTTTAACCGACTTTGACCAAACGGTCTTCATATCGAGCAGATTGACGAAGAAGTCGTTGCTCAGGGTCCCCGGTCGACCAGTCAGGACCCCGACGGTCGACTTGTTCGCGTTGGCATTCAAAGCACGCATGCCCCCAACCAGCACGGTCATTTCCGGGACGGACAGATCGAGCATGTAGGCCCGATCAACAAGTGCTTCGGTCGGTGACATACGATCGGTTGGATTATAGTAATTACGGAATCCGTCAGCTTCCGGCTCCATCGCTCGATATGCAGCGACATCGGTCTGCTCCTGCGTGGCATCGACCCTTCCAGGGGAGAACGGTACACTAACATTGACGCCGCGCGCGCTTGCGGCGCGTTCAACTGCCGTGTCGCCAGCGAGCACGATCATGTCCGCCATAGATATCTGCCGCCCACTTTTGCGGTTGAAACCATCACGGATAACGCTGAGCCTACGCAGAATATCGGCAAGCTCCTGCGGCGAATTTGCCAACCAGTGGATCTGAGGCTCTAACCGGACGCGAGCGCCATTCGCACCCCCGCGCATATCGGTCTTGCGATAACTGGCGGCGGATGCCCATGCAGTTCGAATGAGCGCCGCGTTGTCGATACCGGAGGCGGTAATCTCGCCTTTCAGCTTCTTGATGTCTCCATCGCCAATCGCGCTGCTTGACGCAGCAGGCAATGGCTCCTGCCATGCATATTGCTGCGCCGGCACGTCGCTGCCGAGATAGAAGCGGCGCGGCCCCATATCGCGATGGATGAGTTTGAACCACGCGGCAGCCCATGCCTTGTCGAACGCCGTGGGATCGTTCTTGTAGCGCAGCGCTATCGCTCGGTAGGCCGGATCCCTCTTGAGCGCCAGATCGGTGGTGAACATCATCAACGGATGCGTCTTGGACGGGTCCGCCGCATCCGGCGTCATGGTGCTGGCCGACAGGACCTTAGGCCGCCACTGGCTGGCTCCCGCGGGGCTTTTGGTCAGCACCCAGTCATTATCGAACAGGTTGGACATGTATTCGTGCGTAAACTTGGCGGGCTGACTGGTCCAAGCCCCCTCAAGTCCCGAGCCAACGGCATCAGCTCCCGCTCCTGTCCCGCACTTGTTTTCCCAACCAAGACCCTGCTTCTCGACACCGAGCGCGCTTGGCGCGTCGCCCACGCAAGACTTGGGGTGGGCACCGTGGGCCTTTCCAAAGGTGTGACCGCCTGCGATCAGCGCGACAGTTTCCTCGTCGTTCATGCCCATGTTGCCGAACGTGGCGCGAATTTCCTTAGCGGCTGCCAGCGGATCGGGGGTCCCGTTAGGTCCTTCCGGATTAACGTAAATGAGACCCATTTGCGACGCGGCGAGTGGCTTCTTGATGGCACCCGGCGCGGTATGGCGCTGATCGGCCAACATCTTGGTTTCAGGCCCCCAATAGGTTTTGTCCGCTTCCCATTCATCGCGGCGCCCAAAGGCAAACCCGAGCGTCTTGAAGCCCATCTGCTCCAAGGCGACGTTGCCCGTCAGCTCCATGAGGTCCGACCAACTGATCTTTGAGCCGTACTTCTGCTTGACCGGCCAAAGCAGGCGACGAGCCTTGTCGAGATTGACGTTATCCGGCCAGCTGTTGAGCGGCTCGAATCGCTGCTGCGCGCCACCAGCGCCGCCTCGGCCATCCGCCTGCCGGTAGGTTCCCGCACTATGCCAGGCCATCCGAATGAAGAACGGCCCGTAGTTTCCATAGTCGGACGGCCACCATGGCTGCGAGGTGGTCAGGGCTGCGGCGATATCCTGTTTCAGCGCAGCAACATCGAGAGTTTCGACCTGCCGGCGATAATCATAGTCTGATCCCATTGGGTTTGATTTTGGCGACTCCTGTCGAAGCGGACTCAAATCAAGCAAATCGGGGAACCACTGCTGGTTGGTCTTGCCCTCGACCTGTGCCGACGCCGGACTTGACGCGGCAAACGGCAGGGCCGCGGCCGAGAGCAGGAATGCGGTGATCAAACGAGCTCTTGGCATGTGCAAGTCTCCGGTAAATTGGGAAAGATCGGTCGCTCGCGGTACGGTGAGTGGGGCATTGCGATGCGACTGCGTGCTTTTGAGTTTTCGGCAGGCCAAAAAGCGCCGATCGGCCCAGGGGAAGGAAGCCGACCGGCGCCTGCGACTGGCTTAACGGCGGGGGAGCCGTGCCAATGCAGCCTTGTACGCGTCGTAATGAGTGCCTTCATCCACGGCGATCTGACGGAACATCGCGGCGACTTTAGTATCGCCAGCAGCCGCTGCTTCCTTGGCGAAGTTCACGTACATCGTGACGTTCTCGTAATGCTCGCCCTTCATCGCATCCGCGAGATTGCGCGCGTCGCCGCTGCCAAGCTGAAGAGCCTGGGCCTCGCGGTCGAAATGCTCGTTCGCCTCGATGTTGGCCGAGGCCCGAAACAGCTTGGCGAGTTCGGGCTTGCCCGCGGCTTGAGCCTGATCGGCATAGCGGAGATACTTCAGGTTTGCGTACGCCTCGCCGCGCATCGCCGCTTCGAGGTTCGCCTTCGTGCTGGCAGCCAGCGGCTTGGCGGGGGATGTGGGCGCGGCAGATGCGCCGACTGTGAAGATAGCAGCGGCGCTAGCTGCGGCGAGGATCAGGGACTTGTTCATCGTCGAAACTCCTTTGCCGCTGGAAGTGCGACCCGGCCCGTATCGACCCTGGTCCTGACGGCGACCTGACCGTGCGGTGCGAAATTTTGATTTTAGCCTGTTGTCATTAAATCGGGCGCTGTCAGGTTTCGGTCAGTCAGTCCTGCGAAAGCCAGATTACCGGGGCGGTCAGCCCCCCAATCCCAGGAGATGTCGGATGATCCGTTTCGTACCTCTAAAGCTCGCCACTGCGGTGGTCGCGCTGTCACTCGCGCCAGCGGCGATGGCTGCTCCTGTCTGTACGAAAGTGCCTCAGGCCAAGTGGATGAAACCGGCGCAGATGAAGGCCAAAGTCGCCAAGATGGGCTACCGCAACATCAAGGTCTTCCAGGTTTCCGGCAGCTGCTATGAAATCTATGCGCACACCAAGGACGGCAAGCGCGCCGAGGTCTATTTCAACCCGGTGAACGGTGCCATCGTCAAAAACAACGTCGATTGACGATGGGCAATGTCGTTCCCCGGACGCCGACCAATGGCCCTGCCCGAAAGAGCGGCAGGGTCAAGGTCTGGGATCCGATCGTCCGCATCTTTCATTGGACGGTCGCAGCTGGCGTTATCGCCAATCTCACTGTCCTGAAGCATGAAGAAACGCCACATATCTACGTCGGTTACGTCGTCGTGACCGCATTGGCGATCCGGCTTGTGTGGGGTGTCATCGGCCGCCGCCATGCTCGTTTTGCCAGCTTCGTGACAGGTCCCGTCGGGCTGCTGCGCTATTTTCGCGCGATGATCGCTCGTCGGGAGCCTCGCTATATCGGGCATAATCCAGCTGGTGCGGCGATGATCGTCGTGTTGATGCTGTTGTTGGCGATAGTCGGCTCCACAGGTTGGATGATGGGGCTAGACCGCTTCTGGGGCGTCGGTTGGGTCGAAACCGCGCACGAGGTAGCCGCCAATATTCTGATCGGAGCGGTCGCGCTTCATGTCATTGGCGCCATCGTCGAAAGTATGCGCCACCGCGAAAATCTGCCGCTCGCCATGATCACTGGCTACAAGCGCGCGCCTCTAGGGACTGATATCGACCATGCGCCTGCTGCTGATTGAGGACAATGCGAGGCTTGCGGGCTTGATCCGCGAAGGTCTGGATCGACAAGGCTTCGCCGTAGATTGGTATGAGACCGTCGAAGGGGCGGAATTGGCACTGAAGATTGCCGACTACGACTTGATGCTGCTCGATCTTGGCTTGCCGGACGGCGACGGGCTTGATCTCGTACGCAGCGTCAGGGCACGCAAGGATGTCACACCGATACTCGTCCTGACCGCGCGCGGTGGCCTCGACGACCGGGTCAACGGGCTAGACGCTGGCGCGGACGACTATCTGGTCAAGCCGTTCCAAATACCCGAATTGGCTGCACGGTGCCGTGCTCTGCTACGTCGACCAGGCGCATCGCTAGGAACGCAGCTGATCGCCGGCAATGTCGCGCTCAATTCAGCGGCTCGCTCATTTTTCGTGGCGGGGAAGCTGGTTGAAGCCACGCCGCGCGAGGTTGATCTCCTAGAGGTGTTATTACGGCGCACGGGTTCGGTCGTTGCCAAGCCTGCCCTCGAAAATGCGCTTTATTCGATGGACGCAGAAGTGACCCCGAACGCACTTGAGGCGTCAGTGTCACGGCTACGCAAACGGCTCGCCTCGGCAGGCGCCGACGTTCAGGTTCGCACTGTCCATGGTGTGGGCTATGCGCTGTTCTCGCCACCGCCTAACGATGAGTAGGTCGACCGACAGCTCGCCCGGTGCACGCAGCCCAACCTTGTTTCGCCAGATCGCAACGCGGCTGGCGGCCTTCACGTTGCTATTTGCTGCGCTCGATGTCGGCATTGTGGTCGTAACCTACAGCCGGCAGCCGGAATCGCTCGCCGAAGAATTACTGACTTTGGAAGCGGCCAAAGCTCGAACCGGCAACGCGCTGTCTCCGGAACTCCTAGCAGGACCGCCTGGCGCTGAGCGATGGTCGGCGCATTATGTCGATGCCGGCACACCCGAACTTCAGCCGATCAGAAATGTCACGCCGCCTGACGGATCGTCCACGCTGGTCGATTGGACACGACGCGAGCAGATTCCTGGCGGATACCGAATCTCCGGTGTTCGCGCCATCGACCGAGGCGACGAGCGCCGTTGGCTGGCGATGCAGTTCGAAGGAGATGGCATACGGCCTTATGTGCCGGTGATCATCAACGAGATCGTGCAACATGTAATTCTGCCCCTGATCCCGCTCTCGCTGCTGCTTCTCCTGTTTAATGTTTTTGCTGTGCGCAGAGTGCTCCATCCGTTGCGGCGTGCAGAGAGCGAGGTCGATGCGCTAGATCCTGAAAATATCCTGACCCGCTTATCCGAGCCCGCGGCGCCGCGCGAGGTCAATACCTTGGTTCGTGCGGTGAACCGCGCGCTAACGCGGCTTGACCGATCGATGGCGATCTTGCGCAGTTTCACCGCGAATGCTGCCCATGAGCTGCGGACGCCACTGGCAATCATGCAATTGTCGCTCGACCAACTGCCAGCGGGAAAGGTGCGTGACGATTTGCAGACGGACACGCGACACATGACCCGGCTGGTCGAGCAAATGCTCGACCTGGCACAAGCGGACGCCCTCGCGAATGTTGGGCATGTACCCCTCGATCTGGCAGCTATCGGTCGGGACGTGGTAGCTACGATGGCACCCAAAACATTTGCCGCACACCGCGACCTACGGTTCGCCACTACCGGTGATACGCAGGCGATCGGTCATGCCGAGGCGATCTTTCGCATTTACCGCAACCTTGTCGATAACGCGCTCAAGCATGCGCCTGGCAATACCCCGATTGATGTGTCTGCCGGCCCCGGACCTCAAATATCTGTGCGAGACTATGGTCACGGCATTGCCGACGAAGACCTGCCGCATATCTTTGAACGGTTCTGGCGCAAAGATCGGCGCGCCTCCGATGGTGCAGGCCTTGGCCTCGGCATCGTCCAGCGGCTTGTCGAAGCGCATGGCGGCACAATCATTGTCGAAAATGCACCCGGTGGGGGTGCAGTGTTTACCGTCCGTCTGCAAGCTCCGCCGGACGACCGATAATCCGATCAATTGCGCGCGACCGTGGCAGCTCGCGTTACCCTTTTTAGGTTCTCAGCGAAAGAATATGAAGTGAATATTGCAAAAATCGGTCCACCGAAACACGGCGAAGGACATTTTCTGACTCGCGTCGGGTGGCTTCGTGCAGCAGTGCTTGGAGCAAACGACGGTCTACTTTCTACCGCAAGCCTAATGGTTGGCGTTGCAGCCGCAGCGCCTGGATCGAGTCAGATCGTGCTTACTGGGGTCGCAGGAATTGCGGCGGGGGCCATGGCGATGGCTGCCGGTGAATATGTGTCGGTCAGCTCCCAAGCGGACGCGGAAAAATCGGATGTGGAGCGGGAACGTCTCGAGCATCTTGCCGATCCCGAGCATGAAAAACGCGAACTCATTGGGATCTATGTCGATCGCGGCCTCCCGATCGCGTTGGCGGAACAAGTTGCCCATGCTTTATCGGAAACTGATGCTCTTGCGGCGCATCTGCGTGACGAACTCGGCATTTCCGAGCACAGTATCGCTCGGCCAACGCAGGCCGCTATAGCCTCTGCAGCCGCGTTCGTGGCGGGAGGCATCATTCCCCTCTTGGCGGCTCTCTTTGTCGCAGGAGCTAGCGCTATCTGGGCCATTGTCGCCGTAGCTATCGCAGCGCTGGCTGTTCTAGGTGCTGCTGGAGCGAAAGCGGGAGGCGCACCGCTGGCCGTGGCCGTGACCCGCGTGGTTATTTTCGGATCGTTGGCGATGGCGATCACGGCAGGCGTAGGCCGCATATTTCATATTGCGACTGGTTAAAGGGTTATCCCTGCGCCGATCTAGCGTGACGTTTTCCAAAAACTCGCCCGCATAGACAGCGCCGGCGCGCTTACTTGGCGACCTATTCACCGTCCGGACACCGCTTACAATTACGCTAAAAGACAAGCACTTACGTAGGGATACCCGCCGATGACCGTCTATATAAATCGAATCGGCACTGCAAAACCGGACCATGAAATCTCCGGCGCCTTCATCACCTGGGCGGAACGACAGCTCACCGAACCCCGCGACATAGTTCTTCTTCGCCGCATGGCCGCTCGCTCCGGAATCGATAAGCGGTGGTCGGTTCTTCCAGTTGCGCCAGGTGGTGGATCTCCGATCGATACGGGTGGCTTTTACAGCGGAGCCACCTTGCCGACAACTTCGGTCCGGATGGCCGCTTACGCCAAGGAGGCGCCAAATCTGGCGCTCGATGCCGTGGCGCAGCTTGGTGAATTAGGTAACGTAACCCATCTCGTCGTGGCCAGCTGCACTGGCTTTACAGCTCCTGGAATCGACCAGATCATCGCCAACAGGCTCGGACTTGCGGGCTCGATCGAGCGCACACTAGTTGGGTTCATGGGCTGCTACGCCGCCGTGGCGGCATTACGCGTTGCCAATCATATCGTCCGCTCGACACGCGGCGCGCGCGTCCTTCTTGTCACAGTCGAGCTGCCGACGCTCCATTTGCAACCCGACACGGCGCTTGAGCCGATCCTGGCGCAGATGTTGTGGAGCGATGGCGCCGCAGCGGCGCTGGTCAGTGCCGAGCCTCGCGGGCTTGCGCTCGGCAGCTTCTTCGCCGCGACGCTGCCAGACAGCCAGGAGTTGATGCGCTGGACCATTGGCGACATGGGTTTCGCCATGCATCTCTCCGGCGACGTTCCGAGACGCATCGCGCAGGCGGTCGCGCATGATGACGCTCTTAAATCCGAAATTGGCCTGCCCGAAGTAATAGATGGCTGGGCAATCCATGCAGGCGGTCGATCGGTGCTTGATGCCGTCGAAAGCGGATTGCATCTCGCGCCCGATGCTCTGCGTCACAGTCGCCGTATGCTCGCCGAAAACGGCAACATGTCCTCATCCACAATCATGTTCGTGCTGGCCGCCATGATGGAGGAGGGCGCACCCCAGCACGGCCTTGCCATTGCCTTTGGGCCTGGGCTGGCTGCGGAAGGTTTTCATTTCCGCAAACCCGTCAAAAGTTCGTCTCGGCCTAGCCCTGCCAAGCGCCGAAAAAGCCGCTTAAGTCGTCTTGCTGATCATTTCGTCCAACCCCGCGACCACGATCCCGAACTTGCGCATAGTCATGTGGTTCCGCGCCGAACGCCCTCCGGGCGCTAAGTCGAGCCACTGCTCGACGACGAACCCACCTTTCATGTGGAAACGCAAGTGAGGCCGGTTGCCGGTAACATCGCCCTTGATTGGGCCAAGGGTATCCTATCCAACAAGGTGCGGGTTAAGTCGTTTGTCGCCGAGCGGATCGGACCACCGTGGGTGCTCCCGACTTTGTGGCACGGTTCAGCTCTAATCCGATCATCTGCTGCGCCGGATCGATCTATTGCCGAACTTGGACGAGCTGCGCGACGCGCCTGCGCCGCATTACGCCTTCGCCGACAAGCTTATGAAAGCCTTGCACTGCTCTGGGCCGCCTTGCATGATAACGGAAGCCACGCGTGTGCCGCGAAGGGCCTAACTGAATAGGAAGGTGATATTATGAAGCTTGTTATGGCTGCGGCAACGCTTTCCCTGATCTCACTCGCAGGATGCGCGACCACGAGAGCCACTCCCGAACAGCGAGCGAGCTGCGAACGCATGGAGCAAACCATGGGTACCAATACGACGCATGATCACGGAGAGATGAAGGGCCGGGGGATCAATCCGATGAATATTACTCATCAGCGCTGCCAACAAATACTTGCTCAGCCTCAGTAACTCGTGGGCATATTGCGCGCAATCGCTGTTCTCATTTACACAGAATGAGCTGCCGGGTGATCCGGTACTGACAGCGTTGATCGCACTACCCCAATTGCTCGTTCCGTTGGTGGTAGTGAGTTCGCTTGGCTTCCTTGCGATCCTCGGTGCGTTCGCAGCGCGGATTGGTGGTGCGGGTATCTTCAAGCCGACGGTTCGCGTCACCGTCTGGGGAGCGCTCGCGATGGCGGTCACATCAGCGATCGGCTTGATGTTTGGGGCGGGCGGCTAACACTACTTTGGCAGGTTGAGGGAACCAGTTGGAATCGTCGTTGATTCTCGTGCGTCAGTGTAGGCTGACGGAACACGTGCGATGGTGGTGGACGAGGGCTGGCGAAGCGACCTGGAGCGATGGCTGGAGCCTTTCCTGGCAGGGCTGTCGCATCCGGCACGGCGTAGGATGTGTCCGCAATACATCGCAGGCTTGATCGGCCCTGGCGACCGCAAGAGCGTGCAGCCGATGGCTGCTCGTGCGGGTGAGGCCGGCTATGACCAACTCCATCATTTCGTCGCGGCAGGCGTTTGGGCCAGCGCCCCGCTGGAGGCGGCGCTGCTGAGCGAGGCAGATCGGCTGGTGGGGGGCACCGGCGCGTTCCTCGTCATCGACGACACCGCGATGCCCAAGAAGGGTCGCCACTCGGTGGGGGTCGCGCCGCAATATGCCTCGTCGCTGGGTAAGAATGCGAACTGTCAGACGCTGGTGTCGGTGACGCTGGCGTCGCGCGAAGTGCCGGTGATGGTGGGCCTGCGTCTGTTCCTGCCGGAGAGTTGGACCGGCGATCCCGAGCGCATGGCGCGGGCGAAGGTGCCCGTCGAGAGGCAGGTTGCCCTGACCAAACCGGAGATCGCGATCGCAGAGATCGACAGGGTCAGGGCTGCGGGCGTGCGCTTCGGCTGCGTGTTGGCCGATGCCGGCTACGGCATGAGTGCGCCGTTCCGCCAGGCGCTGAGCGAGCGCTGCCTAGCCTGGGCGGTCGGCATACCCGGCCGGCAGAAAGTATATCCGGCCGACGTCGCCATGATCTTCCCGGTCTCGGGGCATGGCCGACCTCGGCAGCACCACATCCCCGATAGCAAGTCCGTCGCTGCTGAGAAGCTGCTGGCCGGGCAGCAATGGCAACGGGTCAGCTGGCGGCGCGGCACGAAAGGGCGACTGGCCGCGCGCTTTGCAGCCTTGCATGTGCGCGTGGCGGACGGCCCGACCCAGCGTATCCGCGACATGGGCAATCAGCATCTGCCAGGCGAGGAAGTGTAGCTGGTCGGTGAGCATCGCTCGACCGGCGAGCGCAAATACTACCTCTCGAACCTGCCAGCCGACGCGACGATCAAGACCCTCGCCGGAGCAATCAAGGCGCGGTGGATCTGCGAGCAGGCGCATCAGCAGCTCAAGGAGGAGCTCGGCCTCGACCACTTCGAAGGCAGATCATGGACCGGTTTACATCGACACGCTCTGATGACGATGATCGCCTACGCCTTCCTCCAGTCCCGCCGCCTCACCGCAGCGGGACGGAAAAAAAAGAGTCTCGGGACCGCCGCCACAACCGACCATGCCGGCCGTCCGGCAGGCGATCATCAACTTCTTCGCACGACCGCCGCCGATGCGATGTCCCCACTGCAATGAGCCGCTCGCCTCCCTCTCCACAATCAACCTGCCAAAGTAGTGCTAAGCTCTGTTGCGCTTGCGCTTGATGCCGCGAGAGTGAGCCGTGCCGGTTGACCCCGGGACGGTTAGTCAAAAGATAAACAAGATTGCCCGCGTGCCTCTCGCTAGCTAGTCTAAATTGCCGGGCACTGTGCCGGACGTGGCCGGGCACCCCATGGCCTCGGAACGCACTTCAAAAGCGCTCTTCCGATGCAGGAACGGCGGAAGGTGAAACGAACGTGAACGTACCGGCTCCCCACTCGACATTGACCAAGCTCCTTCACCTCCTGTTCGCGGCCGCAGTGGTTCACCAGCTCATTATCAGCTTGGTCATGGTCGTTCCGGAGAGGAACAGGCCCGGCAACTCGTTTTTTGAACTTCATGAGTGGGTGGGCGTGCTCACCCTCGGGCTTCTCGTAACATTCTGGATTTGGACGCTCGTGCGGCGAGGCGAGGCGCGCTTTAGCATGCTTTTCCCATGGTTCTCCGGTGCCCGACGGTCCGCCTTCTGGGCGGACCTGAAAGCGCATCTAGCAAGCCTTAAGCGTGGGCGGGTTCCCCTGACGGAGGAAAGTCCTCTGGCAAGCGCCGTTCACGGTCTCGGGCTGCTGATCGCCACTGCGATGGCATTGACCGGTGCGGTCGGTTATTTCTTCCCGGCGACAAGAATTCTTCTTGAAGTTCATATGACGATCGCGCCGATCATGTGGGCGTACCTCATCGGTCATGTCGGACTGGCTCTTCTTCACCAGATGGCAGGACACCGCATTCTGCAACGTATGTTTGGGTTCGGAAAAACCGGGAACGCGCAACTCGATCGATGACGCGCCTATCGTGCCCGCACGCAAAGGAGCCTCATGGACGGCGGACGTTGGAACACTAGCGATTGGGGAAAGCTCCTGGTGCCAAGCCCGTCGAGCGCGGCATGATCGGCAGACTGCCGCCCCAGCATGTGGCTTTTCTCATCAGCTTCGTTTCGGGCGTTCTGCTGCTCGTCGGGCGCTACGGCTTTGCCACGGCGACGCTCGGTGCCTTCGTTGCCGCCGCGGCCTTATTCATCGCCTTCACCGCGGTGCTGATGCGGAAAAACTCCGCTGAGCGCCTGCGACTACACGCCGTGCGATATGATGCGTCTCGACCGCTGCTGTTGCTGATCGCAGCGCTTGTGTTCAGCGTCGTGATCCTCGCCCTCATCATCGAACTCGCCCGCAACACGCCACACAGTGACAGTCAAATCCTCCTTGCTGTTACGGCTCTTCTGCTTGCCTGGATGTTCGGTAATCTCACTCTGGCGACGCACTACGCGCATTTATTCTACCAAAGCGCTGGAGAGGAGCGGCGTGGTGGTCTCGACTTTCCAGGCACGCACGCCCCCGACTTCTGGGATTTCTGCTACTTCTCGTTCGTCGTGGGGATGACGTTCCAGGTGTCGGACGTGGTCGTCAATAATCAAGGGCTGCGCAGACTTGTCTTGCTGCACGGGATTATCGCTTTCGTCTTCAACATCG
>Ga0209532_1001332_pt1 | contig 19356 bp, 10 predicted proteins | sample COG_02_FD_184746 | JGI IMG/M metagenome (GOLD analysis project Ga0209532, IMG submission 184746) | Pelagic Microbial community sample from North Sea - COGITO 998_met_02 (SPAdes) (version 2) | ecosystem: Environmental > Aquatic > Marine > Neritic zone/Coastal water | place: Helgoland, sampling... | reverse complement strand
CCAAGCGCTTATTCAATCCTGAAGAAAAGATTGCTATCGTATTAGAAGGGTTAAGCGGTGATGAGTCTATTGCTGCGATCTGTCGAAGAGAAGGTATTGCTCAGTCTGTTTACTACAGTTGGAGCAAGGCTTTTATGGACGCTGGTAAGGCACGATTAAATGGTGATACCAAACGTGAAGCAGATAGCGGTGAGGTTGCCGAGATGCGCAAGCAGAACGGTGAACTTAAAGAAGCCTTAGCCGAGGAAATACTTCGTAACCGCTTTTTAAAAAAGCTATCGAAAGGCATGGAATAGACCCTTATCAGCGCTACATGAGATATACGAAAGAAGAAAAGTTGGAGATTATAAGACTGGTAGAGTCTTCTGATCTTCCGTTAAAACGAACGGTGAAGGAGCTTAACGTGAGTAAGTCAACATTCTATAGCTGGTACAACAAGTTCCTTGAGGGCGGTCCCGATGCACTAGAAGATAAAAAATGCCGCAGTACATGGAATAAGATCCCAGAAAGCTACAGAACGAAGGTAATAGAAGTGGCCTTAGATCGCAGTGAGGACTCCCCTCGTGAGGTAGCCACCTTTATGACTGATAACAGTGGACATTTTATATCAGAGAGCTCTGTGTACCGGATCCTGAAAGCAGTAAATCTAATCACAAGCCCCAATCACATCTTGGTTAAGGCCGCAAATGAGTTCAAGGATAAAACCACGCGTATTCATCAGATGTGGCAAACGGACTTTACCTACTTCAAAGTAGAAGGATGGGGATGGTTTTACCTCTCAAGTATTATGGACGATTACTCGCGGTTCATCATTCATCATGAACTGTGCACAACTATGAAGACTCCGGATGTAGAACGTAATGTGGAAGCAGCACTTATAAAGACTGGACTTCCTGAGGGTAGAAGACCAAAGATCTTGTCCGATAACGGCTCATGCTATATCTCTGAGGATATAAAAGCCTTCATGAAAGAAAAAGGCATCACACAAGTGCACGGAGCACCAAATCATCCACAAACACAAGGAAAGATAGAGCGGTATCACAGATCGATGAAAAATGTAGTAAAGCTCCACCATTACTACTCCTTAAGCGATTTAAAAAAAGCTATTGACGAGTACATCGAATACTACAACAACGAACGCTATCATGAATCTCTAAATAACTGTACTCCAGCAAGTGTTTATAACGGTACAAACAAAATAATCCTAGAACAAAGACAACTACTAAAACAAAAATCTATGAAGCAGCGAAGAAGAAATCACCTTAGAACTAAATCAGCAATTTTTTTGTAAATTACTCCAAACAATAATGTCCAACTTCTTTGAAGACGTACACATTAGCAATATGCCTAATAACTGATATATAATGAAATAATGCTTGAATCATTATACTCTATTCTGTATTGATGACCTTCATTATTCAGACTGCATGTAAAGTTGTTATATCTCGTTACACTTCCACAAGGAACTAGAAAAACTGTTTTAAATTGTTTTCCAGATATAACTGTATTCCAACTGGCATTAACATAGAGGTTGGTTAGGATGTTCTTGAAATAGCCATAAAGTGCCCCTTCAGGGTTTAACACATTTATATGTTCTATTTCCTGACTAGTGGATACATACACTAACTCATCTATACCATCACTAACATATGTTAATTTTGAGTTACCTATGAATTCATCTTCAAACTGGTAAGAACTATTGTTTGACACCAGCTGAATACAGTAATTAATTACGTCCGTAAAAAGACTATCATTGTCTATCACAACATATATCTGATCTTCATCTATAACGTAATAATCCAGACTATCTGAAGATGGTTTTGGCAATGAGTCAAGTTTGAGCTCAAAGCCACAAATTTCAGTTTGAGATGAAGTTTTGAGAGTAAAACACTTTTTGGTATTGCCAGAGAAGAGCAGACAAATTGTAGTTATCACTAAATACTTCATTACCATGCTGATTTTAAATACATTTTTGCGATTTCACCTTTCTTGAAGTTAGCTCTTATTCTTCCACCAACTCTTCTCCTTCCTTTAATGTTACATGCAAAGTCAAATCCACCGAGTAGTCTTGCAAACCTGTCAGCCTGATTCACAGATTGAGTAGGATTGTATTTAGGCATACAATTTTTCAGTGAATATGAGCTGCTAATTACAAAACATCCGTCAGTCCATTGATCTGCAGAAGCCGAAAGAGCAGGGTGAAACTTTATACCCCTGGATTTTACTTCTTTATTAGTCTTGCTAGTCACCCAAGGCATTTTCCATCTTGCCTTTTTTGGTGAATTTATTAGAGAGTATTCACCATCTGGTAGACGTTTCTTAGAGTTAAGTTTTGTACTTGGGTCGCCACCGGGCTGTATGGCGAATCCAACACCTCCTTCTTGATCAACTTTTCCAGAGACCATGTATATAGCTAATGTATAATCTTGTGTGGATTCTATATTTAACACATTAACCCTATTGCCATATTCTCCTTCATTGAACTCATGATATTCAGTTTCACCATCCACAGTTAAAGCAATATAATCAGATCCTTCCGATATACTCGTTGAAGAGATAGTCCATAAATCATCATTTAAAGTTGCAAATACAGTATCTCTACCATCTGGATCTAAGTACATCAGAGGGTTATTACCTGTAAACTGATACTGATTTAGATTTTGCGATGCCAACGGATCCACACTCATCCAAACACTGAGCTTAGGATGGTGATACCTGGCTCCATAGTAGTGCATCCCCGTCTCTGGATCTAACTCCTTTGAATTAAACCTGTAGGGTGAGCTCCAACTGTTGGAGCTGTTAGAAGTCCATTGGTGCAAACTCTCACCCCAAGCGTTGTAGAGGAAGAGCTCATAAGCTTCGCCATTGACGTCCGTAACTAGATCTACATTGCTCACATAATCCGGGTGGTACCAGTAGAGGATTCGGGTGCCTTGGAATAGAGGTTCTGAAGAGGATTCAGACGTTGCATTTGAGACAGTATTCGGAGCCAAATCCGGATAGAAGCGCTCTATTGGCACAAGAGCATTAAACCCTTCATTATCAACGGATTGACCGAAACAACTCATAATATATGTTATGTTAACTAAGTCCGAGACACCCTTAAACGGGTAAGTCTGACTGTAACATGCTGATTTAGTGAGCGTCATGAAGGCCTATATTGAAAATTTGGTACGCAATAAGATACGAAATTCCTCCGTAAATCCCCTCCCCTACCCTAGGGTAGAAGTAAAAAATGAAGGCAGTTTTAATTTCCATGAGCAATTATGGGGTCATTTTAACTCTGGTATCACCTTGGGTTAGGCACGCGGCACGGTATATATATACACGTGCCGCGTGCCACCCCTACAGAGATATGATATTCCACTGATTTACAGCGCATTGAAAAACACAGCTGTTTCATAGAGGCAAAATCAGAAAACAATTGTCAGAGAAATGTCGTTTAAAGTCAGAAAAACGTACCTTGACATTATCGGACAGTTCATGACAAAACGATGACAAACTCTGGTCGTGCAGTATCGTGGACAATCCGTGGCCAAAGTATGACACTAGGCCTTCAAGAAATTGAATATCAGCATATTGGAGCATTGGGTTCGGGACCCGCCGACTCCCAGTTAAGCTAGCTGAAAAATCCCATGTCCTTGTTCGCCAAAGTTCCTACTACTGTCGTTCGATCAAGTAAAACATTAAACTCCTCACAACTTGTCTCTGGGACTATACAGCAATTGTGACAAGCTGAACCATTTACATTATCTGGGCCTTGACCGCTTGCATTACCGATATCTGAACAAACTGGATCAGCCGAACACCATCTTGCTTCCTCAAGTGCATTTTTGACTAGCCTGCCAAGATTCTTCTCTTTTCCTTGCCTTACTAATCCTCCTAAGGAGCCTTCTGAATCTCCAGATGAGGTATAAATTAGAATCCCGTTCATTCGAGAATCCGGGTCAGAGCTAAAGTACAGCCTCTCTCTTAAAGATGATGAACCATACCCACAATCAAAGCATAGTCTTTTAATGAGTAAATGCGAGAATGTGTGCATCGCAATAAAAAATGGGGTTAGTGCGCGGGGTTCATCCTCCGGCTTCCTTTTTTGCATAGCAGCGTGGTATCTTTGAATGATACCTGAAAAAGCATCCTTGTTTTCTATCAGCCAATTATCTATAATGTCATCCTTGAATTTTAAGAAGATCCCTTCACCATAAACTTGAACAGCGGGAAGCCAATTAACCTGTGTATTCGACAAATCTTCTTTGTTCAGCTTATTATTCGGATTGATCCTTGAAAAACCCTTGAACACTCTTGTTTCTTTTAGTTTTTCAATCAAAACTACCTTCTCAAAGTATTTTTCTAGCAAAAATTGCTCACTGTACCCATCGAATGTTTTTACAATCGCTTTGAAGTCAGCATTTTCTGAATCTCTTCCAGCGAGGATAAAATTATACTCCTCAAACCTTAACTTTAATTTAGGTGATAACCCTGATTCTTCCTTTGCAGAATCGTCTTTCGTTATTTCTTCAATGACTCCCGACAATAAGTTATCCATAGAAATTAATCCTTTAGACACAACCTGATTAGTACTTAAAACCGCAGGGAGTGTTACAGAACCTTGATCAATGTTGAAAAATCCTTTCAATTGTTCCTTTCCAATTTTATCTATTACCTCTAGTACATATTGATTTGCTTCTGTAGATCCTTCTGGTAAGTAAATTGCCGACTGTATTTCGGAAAAGTGGACATTAGAAGCTCCTCGGATTAACACCTGTAAATGTTTATTGCATTTAGTTGAGTTATTGACACCATCTAAACCAAGCCATGGGCGATGACCACGGCAATATTCACCTAATGGATTTTTATCATTTTGCCGATCCTTATCAAACTTGTGATCATCTTCTTTTCTAAAGCCAATTCTGGCTAAGGCGCTATCGAATACATCTTCACCATCTTTACGGATATTCATTAGGCCTGCCAGTGATCTGCCTTCACCGCATGAACATTTCAAAAAAATACTACCGAGGTCTCCAGATCCCCCTCCAGTGTGGTATGATAACTCATGAACCTTACCGTTATTTGGAACTGGGCCATTATGAACCCACTCTTTGAAGGGAACATCTTGAATATGTCCAGAAGGGCATGCAGCTACGAAACGCACAGGTATCATTTTAGATTTGGATTTGGATTTGCCATCCCAACAAGCAGTACATTCTATTTTAGCGTTGGCCGCATTCAATGGTTCCTGCTTCATTCTTCCACATTTTGGATTTGTACAATAGTGCCAACCAGGAAAACGAACGGCAGGAATTTGCAACTGATTATTTTTAGATCCTGAGGTTTTGTACTCGAGAGGCTTTATAAAATAGCTAACAGTGAGTAGGTTTTGCAACCGAGTCTCATTGAAGCGCAACTCATCTTCAGAAATTCTATCAGCACCTTGGTTTTTTTTTGCTCGAGCTATTGTTTCGTCCCATAAGCTCAATCCACCAATCATAACTGATACTTCTTCTGGAAAGTTTACAATTTGACCGACACCAAATGGTGAGAGTATTTGACTGCTCCTTACATTATTAGTTTTACTCATCTTCCGCATTTATTTCTGTAAAAACTCTAACCGCAGATTCTGTATCTACACCTCGCATTGAGGTTGATGTAGCAAATGGAACCGCGCGTTCTTTTGCTTCTTGCCTAACTTCTGCACTACTAGCATATAATAAGGGATAATAGCCTTCATTTTGAAGTATCCCACGATTAGCAGCATCACCATAATTGTCAGGACCTTCTGCGCGCCAAGCCTTAATCCTAGAGGTTATAAGCAGGCTCGTATTGTTGACTTCGTCAGGGTCAATGGTCTTACATCTGTCCGATATAAGCTTCCTGATAATGGGATCTAGTTCCTCAAACTCATCAGATAGAACAGGAGAGTGAGATAACTCTCCAGTTGCAAAATGGCGAAGCAATCCAATCCAAATAGCGTGTAACCCCCTTTGCCTCGCATTAATGGAAAATGGTGTTACCGAGGTCGGTTCAACGTTTGAGTAAATCCGACTATGATAGCCTTGAAATTGCTCATAATGTGATTTGTCACGTGGTTTGGAAGAACTATATAATGTAAATATTAGGCCAGGACCTGATGGCACCTTTCTACCAACTCTTGAGCTTGCTTGAATATATTCAGCTGTAGTTTTCGGTTGTCCATGTATAAACATTAAACCCAACCTTGAAATGTCAACTCCAGTAGCAACCATATTTGTTGCTAAACAAATGTCTAGTGCGTAATTCTTCCCTGAGTCATATGATGTCTCGAGCTTTTTGAGAATTTCAGGTATTTGAGATGAGCTAATTCTACTAGTCAATTCTTCTACTCGATTTAGGTACCTCTTTTGGTCTTTGGAAGTTAGTTCTCGCTCTTGGATTTGACCAAGGCGCTCAACGATATCACCATAGACAAGAGAAGATGCCCCACCTAGCTCTCTAATACTATTGAAATACCCAAGTAGTGTCCAGTAGTAGTCTATTGTTTTGGTGGAATCCGGTAATACTGAGAGTTCTTTGATCTTTTGTAACACTGATGAATATGCACGGACGATTGAGGTCTGTGCCGAAGGGTATCCTGGTGCTAAAATGCCGACATACTTTCTACCGGGGTATTTTATATTGTCATTGTCATCAGATTCTTCAATCGATCTTTCCTCGGAAAACCATGTGTCACCAAACTCAAGTCCTTGGGCAGGAAAGATGTTTAATTGTTCCCTTGTTGAAATCGCATATAAGTTCTTAACCTGTTCATAAGCCCTGCTTATAGTGGCCGAAGAAGCAACGATTTTAGGAGGGATAAAATCATCCTTTTCAATTGAAATGAATGGTGGTTTTTCCTTTCTATAATTATTACAAAGAGTCTGAACCATCGTCTCATACAAGCCAACCATGGTACCCAGAGGGCCGGCAATTAAATGAAGCTCATCCTGAATAATCAATCCAGGAGGACATATTCTATGAGTTCTTTCACGGTCCGACTTTCTGAACCCAAATAAATTGCCAGCCTTTTCTTTCCAAGGAATCATAGCAAACTTATCTACAGTACCTAACAACAGAGTTGGTGGACTTTCATATATAGATTCATCCACAACTTGAAGAGGAAGTGGATGATGGGAGTACTCACAAGCGCTATTTTCACATTTAAAGTATACATCACCATTAGTACCGTCTTTCTTTTGAATACCGACAATCTTTGAGACTGTATCGTATTTATTCGCACCATCTACTTTACCAATCTGGCTGCCGCAGCAGGGACACTTCATTACTACAAAATTGTACTCCTCCTTTGGATTATCCTTAAGTCGCGCAAGTTGAGTTCGTGCTTGTGATATTTCATTGGGTGTAGAGGACCCACCAACCCATAATCCAATAGATATTGGTTCATCACCAAGCTCTCCTAATTCTAGATCCTGCTCTCTTTTCTCTTTATTTTCTATTCTAATTCTGTCGCAAGCACAAATAAGTGATGCCGCGCGCTCATATTGCTGAGTGGTTAAAAGTCTAAGCGTGTATCTCATTAACACAGTCGTACCACCATAATAATCCCAATTAGATCCTTTTTTGCCTTGTATTCTTCGGTAAAAAATATTGAATGCCGTTAAGCCTAAGTATGCTTCTGTTTTACCACCACCAGTTGGGAACCATATTAAATCAACAATTTCACGTTCCTTTGATTTTGGATTCACAATTGATTCAAGGTTCATCAGAACAAATGCAAGCTGGAACGGTCTCCACTTACCATTATACTGGCCTTTATGAAATTCTTCTAATGTGTCAAACTCGTGACTCTGACTTTCTTCATCAAGATATTCTAGAGTTAATCGCTGATTTGCTCCTGTCCCTGATTTTATCCACTTTCGAATTTTTACCTTCGATCTTTGCTGCTGCCAAATCATTGCACGATTCATCCATCTAAAGCATTTGACTAAATCAGATTCCTCTTCAGCTTGTAATAACAAATCGATGCCTTTGCTGATTCGCAGAAGAGAGTCCTTGCATTTTGCAATATTCTTCTCCGCAGCGTCTTTATATGATTCAAATTCCTCAGATTTGATTGAAGCTTCAGTTTTTTCTATCCATACCTTATAATTATCCCTGAGCTCAATTAAACTTTCTTGTGCTTTATTCCAATCACCAAGATCAGAAAGCTCTAGCATACTTAACTTAACCTTAGTTGTAGGAGCAACCTGTTGGAGATCGTAAACTGGAATTACAGCTGTCTCAATTTTAGAAACTGTTTCATATTCCGATTTACCATTGTCATTTTTATACCATTGGACAGAGGTTCCATGCCCAATGGCAAACACTCTCTTTTTACGATATAATAGTTTTAGCTCCTGTTCTTCATCAGTGTCTGAAGCTAACATCCTCTCTTTATATGGCGCTATCAAGCGGGGATTAGATGAAGTTAGAGTCAACTCATTTTGAAATAATATCTTATCTCCATTTCTTGTATCATCCGTGACTGCCTTCAGTGCATTCAGTATTACAAATGTGTATGTTACAAAATTCTCTTCTTTATCCTTTTCGGTGGTTCTATTGAAAATTCTAAGCTTTAGCCACTCCTCTCCCTTTGCGTTCTTTTTTAATACTTGATCAAATGATTTTTTATCGTTTTCGAAAAGCGCGTTAATTTTAAGTTGAATTGGATCAATCTTAATTGGCCTTCTTATCCAATAGTCTAAATCGTATGTCCTGCCTTGCTTATTTTGATAGATTTCAACCTTTCCATCCTTATTGATTTGTTTTTTAGGTTTTTTCCCGTTACCCTTTTCATAATAAGCGGAACATACAATAAGCTCAATATTATCATCTTGTTCCGAACTGTGAAATCGAACGGTAAAACCCATGGCAGATGGAAGATACTGATTGGCCATACCAACGGGCTCTTCATCTAGTTCCTCACCAACAAATTTGCCTGATCGTTTACGTTCTTCAATTAATTTTGATTCCTCAGTATCAGCACCTTCATCAGTTGGGATAGTACCTTCTGTATCATCGGGTTCAGTAATTCCAGTTTGCTGGGGATACAACATCCCTGCTCCGTATCTAGATTTTGGCGACCCATGAATATTTGCGAGCAATAGTTCTTCTCTAGTTTCATCATCTATATAGTTCGGGTTTGGACATGGTCCAACTATTTCTCTTTTTACTGCATCAATTATTTCTTCTCGAATATTCATTTAGCCAAGTTTTGGGTAGTTTTCAGTTATTAATTTACTCATTGGTGCTTCTTGGCTTTTATCCAAGACCAGATATAACTCTTGTTTTGCCCGGGAGATACCGACATAAAGTAGTCTTTGCATTTGTAGTGATGAAACTTCGTCAAAATCGAAAAGAACCACTATAGTATTCTCTAAACCTTTAAAGGCTTGGATGGTACTTGTTTTTAAGCCGCTATTTAAAAACCCCATAATTTTTGGGTCTCCACAAGCTATGGTGTTTTCGAACTTTTTTGGAGAGAGTAAAGTGATCTTTTCTAATGGAATCCCACGCTTAATAATGTCTAGTATGATTTCTAGTAAAACTTCTTTTCGAGAAGATCTGGACGGAAACTTACAAATGACATTGTTTCCCAAATAATTTTTGGAATTCACCCGAGGCATTTGAGTTCCTGTCATCAAAGTGTTCTGACGGGCTATTTCCCTTGTGTTCCTGCAATTAACGTTAAGAGGAGGAAAGGTCATGAAATCAGACTCGGAACGCAACAACTCCATGGAAGCATTGGGGTCATTTAGATAAATCGCTTGGTTTGAAAAATCTCCAAACATGACCCATTTTCCCTTCTTGATTCCCCCTTTTAAAATTGTATTAAATACTTCCAAATAATATGGAGTTATCAAATCCTGAGCCTCATCAATAATTAAAAAGTCAAGTTTCTTAACATCGTCTAAATTTTCATTCTCCAAAATAAACTCCATGGAAAGATCCTCTGCGTAGAATTTTTGAAGGTGCTCTTGGTTCTGAGGTTGTACGAGCTTAGTAGCTTGAGCCAAATAGCTGTGCAGTGTGCCGCAGAAACTGTTTTTTCTTTGATTTATGTCAATCTTTTCTGTCGAATTTTTCAGCTTTTCACCAAGTTGCTTGTTGAAACAAAACAGTGCGACACTAAGACCTTCCTGAGTCTTACGTTTGAATAACTCTAGAGCCATCAGTGTCTTTCCAGTACCAGCTGAACCTTGTAATAAGCAGCGATTATTGAATCTTACAAATTCGAGTAATGAAAATTGTTCCTCCGTGTACTCTTCTATTAATTCATCCGTATCAATTATTCGATTTATCTCCGAATAGTTTATTTCAAAGTCGCCACGGAGGATCTTTAACAGGAGCTCACAATCGCTTTTAGTGGGACGAGCCTTATTTACATCGTACCAATATTTATTTTCACTTTCTGTGTGAGACCCTATGCTTAGAGAATGAATATATGAGCCTATTGGTAAGCTCAAACCCTGCTTAGTTAACACTTGCCATGAATGTCCTTCTGGTCCAAAATCTATGAATTCGGTCATACTTGTAAAAGCAACTCCAGAACCCCAAAGAATTTTTGAAAAGCGTTCGTGTAATTCACTGTTATGTTTTAGTTTACCTAAAACATATTGTCGAATTGAGTTGATAGTAGCGTTTTGCTGTGCAAAAGGACTGATTTTTTTACACGTAGTCTTTCCCTCGCGGTTAGTATAACACCAATCTCCGTTTTTTCTGGTAACTCCGCCATGCTTAACCTCTATAGAAAAGAAACCTTCATTTGGAGCGATAACCAAAAAGTCTAATTCACCAGAAATATTTTTTATATGATGACCGGTGAATACAGAGTGTAGTACATACATATTGTTTACCGATCTATCATTTTTAAACTTGAGGTACAAAACCCTCTCTCCCATGGAGTTAAAATCAGATATGTTGTCTGGGATCAGCATAGGATTTTCCGTGTATTATGATAGTCGACTTCAATTCCATTTCTGTCTACACTAGCAATAGTTCTTGTCTCGACTTCGATAGTTTCTCCGTCCACGTTAATTTCGAAGTCTCCATTCATTTCTACCTTTCTAGATAGTTTTCTTGATATCTCTTTTTTGATCCTTGTACTAAGGCTTATCCGATGTGCAGTTGCGATTTTGTAAGCCTTATCTAAAACAGCCAATCGTTCCTCAATATTTGGCACTTCAGCCACTGACAGTATTAAACGAAGGTTATCCTCATCAGGAGAAATAACTTCTTCATCAAATAACCAACGTTCCAAATTAGTATGGACTGGATTTCCTTTTAACTGATGCTCAAGCCTCTGTTTTGTCAAAAAGCTTTCTAAGTTCTTGGTAGAATGTCCATGTCTTGAATACAAATCTTGAAGAGCATTTTTCCAAGTGTCAAGTTCCTTATAGCTTTTACCAACCTCAGGGTCTCTTTTTGATATTTCTAAATAGGCAGTCCTGTCCTTGATGTATCTGAAAACTACATCCCCAAGAATAAACTGGTCCGCACTTTTTTTATATACCTTCATTTTACCCTGAGCGTCCTCTGAGAGACAGAGAATTGTGCTGCCTTTACGCAAGAACATAAAGTCGCCATTGTCAAAATTCAAAACATCACAATTAACCTTCCAGGTTATGGAACTATCTTGGCTTGATAAAAAACCCTTGTATTTAAATTGATGTATTAGCGCAATATCCTCTTCTGATTGGTCCGCGTCAGCAGTTTTGTTAGAGCAATGGAGAAAACGATCAATTTCAGATTCAATGTCTTCTTCTGATTCAATCCTCACTTCTTGGTCTAAGTCAATTCCTTCCGGAAGAAAATCATGAAAATAACCACCTTCAATTCTTCGCCTCAGGTAATTATATGTCAGTGATGCTTCATTTGGCCAACATTTCACTTCGATCTCAGGGATAAAATATTTGTTGACACTATTTATTAAATAATTACTACGAAACTCGTCATAAGGATATCCAGTGAAAACAATGCTCTCACTGTATTCGTCCGGCAAATTTATTTCCTCAGAATCTAAAGGGATAGTGAAGTCTTCGTCTAGATCAGTAGGGATTCCGATAGAAAAAAACTCAACCTCTGATTCTAATTCCTTACTATTCTTGTTAAATACCTCTGCTTCGGCAATTGCCTTGAGGAAATTTTGGGACACCTCAGTTGGCAAATGATCTGCAACTAACTCGAAGTCGCTCCTAAATGCATTTATCAGTCTTTTGACACTTTCATTTGAACTCTGAGAGTTTTTGAGAGCATAAAGAGCGGGAAACAAATTCCTGTAAAAGGACTTTTGCAAAATCTCAAATTCCTCCAATTCTCTTACTTGCTTTACTAATTTAGGGGCAAGGGTGTCTAACTGACAGCCTTGATATGATTCAATATTTATAACTTGATTCTCATATCGCATTGCCTGATTCCAAAGTTCCTGATCAATGAAAACATCCTCTGTCCATGGGATCTCGTTACCAGAAACTGGATCATTGTAGTAAAACGTTCCATCGTCATACTTATAAAGATCGATATCCTCCGAAACTTCTGAATCCAATTCCCTTATTGTGCTTAATTTTTTCTTATTCCAATTTAGTCGAAAGAACTCCACATTATCTTGAAATAAATTTTTGTAAAACCCTGTATCCTGAACATTGATGACATTTCTATCTGAAAAAACGATAATGGGTATGCCCTTTCCCAAGAAGTACTTTACAGTATTGGGATAATCAATAAGTTGAGAAACATCATTAATGACGACTGCTCGAATTTCATCATGAAGGTCTTCAGTAGGGCTAGGATAATTGTCATCCAATATCTTGATTTGAGGTATGATTTCGATGTAATCATCTATCATATCCGTGAATAATTGACCAAACTCCTTTGTGATCTTGCCATGAATTTGATACATCTCAATCAATTCACGTATGCTATCCTTAGCCTCTTGAAACGAATCTTTTTCATGTGCCTTATCGAGAAGTTGAATGAACTTTTTCTCACTTGTTTCATTCCAAATATTTGAGTCAGTATTATAGCGTTTGAGGTCTGGTATTATAATTAGGTTTTCACCCTCAGGGAACACCTTCTGAAGCTTCTCACCATAAATTTCGAGCGTTTCAAGAAAGTCATGAAATTTTTTTACTTGGCCTCTACCCGCAACTAAGAGAATCTTCGATTTTAAAATACGCTGATTAATGAAAACTTCATCTTTCGGATAAAGAATCTTCGAGATCGGATTGCGGTTCTTTCTCGATTCTATCCGCGCTTTTTTATACTTTTTAAAAAGGTTTAAGGCTCGGTGTTGTGGCGCCAAACTCAGCTGATTTCTAAGTTTGTCGTTAAGCTGCAGTCCACCTTGATCTTTAAATTTCAAATAAATACTTCCATTTTGCACCCGTTCAACTTGAGCTACACATCCAAAAATGAATACTTTATCGTCCTTTTCAACAGAAATGCCTTCATCTCCAAGCGAAATATAGTCTTCTAGGTAATAATTTGTTAGAAGAGAAACTGAAGTCCAAAGTGCTCCGGCTTTCTTTTCGGGCAAACAAAAGAGGAAAGGTTGTTTTAAGCATTGATTCTCTTTAAGCAGATTGCAATACTCAAGTGATATTCCAGAAGTAAGTTGTGTAAGAGGACTGAACTGGTAGTCACCAAGTTGTAAGTAGTACTTTTTGGATAGGCTATTCAATAATTCAATCATAACTCGTCTGACTTTCGAAGATTTCTCCTACAAGCTGTGCGACTTGAAAGGCCAAATAGGGCGGAACCGCGTTCCCAACTTGGTGAAACTGGGCTGTTCTCGGCCCGCAAAAAAGATAGTTATCAGGAAATGTTTGAATTCGCGCAGCTTCGCGTACGGTTAAGCTTCGGCACTGATCTGGGTCATAGTGTATAAAGTAGTGTCCATCTTTTGATATATGGCTAGTAACAGTTGTGGCTGCTTCACCGGGCAGTTGAACTCTAAATCTGTCGTTGAACTTTCCGCTTTCAGCGGATGCGTGATCCGGCAATAATTCTTTTTGATGCTCGGCAAAGTCTTGCATTCTCGGGAAGCGCTTATAATGCTCCGTGTAGATTGCAGCGAATAAGTACCTCTTTAAATCTTGAACTAAATGAGAGCGCGATTCGTGATTGCAAACACCTCCAAGCTTTTTATCCTTGTACCAAGCGTTTAGTGGATTTGTTTCTGATGGCGTGTTGCACTCCATGAACTCTGAACCCAAAGACGATGGTCGTTTAGCTTTCTTAATCTTCTTAGCAAACCCATTCCAGCTAACGATTTCTTGCCTGAATTGCTTGGTCAGCTTGGTCCAATTTTCATCGGTGTTTTCTACCTTTTCGTAAACATGTTTTTTTCTACCCTTGACGATACTAGATGAAACAAGGCTTTTGCTTATTCCACTTCGAATTTTTGGAAGGTCCTCTATGATAGATTCTAAGGAGACTTCCTTGGAGGCTTTCTTGAGTATACTTGGGTTTACAATCAGATCACTTCTAATACCAAGAAGGATAACTCGATGTCTTTTTTGCGGTATCCCATACACTTCTGACTTAATAAGGTAATCAGTGGCATTTTCATATAAGGGGTTACCTCTGCCATCATAAGAATCAGGCAGTTTGGTGAGAGAGTAAACTTTATACTCGGGTGAGTTGTGTCCGTTAAATACAGAACCGGGTTTTCTTAAGTCTCTAAGAATCCAGTCAAACACTTTTTCTTCGCCTACCTTAGCAGAAAGTAAGCCTTTCACATTCTCCATCACAAAAACTGATGGGTGATGTTTTGCAATTATCCTGAGGTACTCCTTATAAAGATATACACGATGATCTTCTTTATCGATTCCTCCAACTCGTGATCTTCCTACCAAGGAGTAGGCTTGACAAGGCGGCCCTCCAATAAGCAGCCAGTTTTTTGATCCATTTAAAGCTTTCGAAATTCTAGAGTCAACCTCATCCGATGGAAAGCTCGGATGGCCCAATTCACAAAGCCATGCCTCCTGCTTGGCTGCCTTCGCTTGTTTTGGATACTTCTCAAATAGATCTGCACGCTTCAATTTACGCCTATCAAGGCTCGGCTCTCTCAGCAGTTCGTAATATTCATCTGGTAACCTCCCTTTATTGAACTGTCTTGCAAAGCTTCTAAGCTCTAAGGTTTGATGCGCGTTCTCATCCTTTTCAATGGAAAGTTTAATATCAAATGAATTCTTCAAGGAAGAAAACCCTTCTCCTAATCCGCCAGGGCCAGCAAATAAATCAATGATTGGAACTTCCTTTTTTTTCATCGTTATCAAATGGTTTTACTTTCGGCTTGCATACAACGTATAATAAGCACGTATTGTCGTATTTATTAATTAAATATACGATTCGTAATGTGGAGCGGATAGAGGGAATCGAACCCTCGGAAATTTTGTATTTTACCGTTGTCATGAGTTTTTAGTCCTTCTCTCAAAGCCTAATAAACATAGGACTTAACGATTTTATGTGCAATTTTTTGGTTGGTTAATAATTTACCGAACACTTGGTTTTTACCGATTATTAGGTATTGAATGAACCTCATATGTGTTGGAATTACACGTGATTCCACCGAAAACTACAGAGTATCGAACCTCAAACATCCACCTGCTTTTAGAGATAACTGGCTGTTTCATAGACACTTGGACTTCTGAGAAAAACAAGACCCGAAGACAAAATGTCTTCGGGTCTCGGGTAGTAGCGGAGGCAGGATTGCCAACCTTGCTCCACAAGGATTGGCGGACCTGTAGTGGGTTCTGAACAATGAAAAGGTCGAAGCTAAATCGAGTGGATAAGCCAAATCAGATTGAATAAATTTTATCCCAGTATGGCCAAACGATAGCTTGAGTTTATTGTTCAGAATATTCCGAACACACGTTTGGAATCAGGTGTAATTCCATAATTCCAATGTTTTCAGTCAATTCGCGAGAAGACCAAAACAAAAACTAAACCTAAACCTCGATTATGATTAATAGGTGCGGGTTCGATTACCACACTAGTCTTTCAGGTACTTCAACTTTCTAGGTGGAGGTATCGACTCACCGGTCTCCATATCCCAATCTTCGGGAAGATTATTAACCTGTTTGTAATAAATTCCATCAGGTGTTGACGCTTCATCGCAGAATCCGCCACTTGGGATCTGGAACCTGTCCTTGGCTAATGCTAAGGATAATGTACGCCTTAACCATCTTTTGTGAAAGGCCTAAGGCGTTTAATGCTTCTCCAGAAATTGGGAGAACCTTCAAATACTTGTCGATCGACGACTCTTCCTTTTCACTAAGGACATTGTCGTCTAGAAAATGGTCAACAACGCTTGCAATACCCTTAACTACTGGGTAGAATCGAATAAAGTAGCTCGCTGTGAAAATTGTTCATGTTCTTTTAAGAATAGTTGCACCTTTTCATCTTTTTAGTACCGCCTTGAGCGCAATAGCTAAAACTCCCGCAAGTCCTAACCCAGCTAAAGCATATTTATCCGATTCGAACTTCTTTTTCTTAGCAACTTCTTGATTTTTTTCAGGATTCTTACTCTGAGCCGATAACTGTGACCGATTAATTTCTTTCATTTTATTGCTCGTAACATGTAAGCCCTGAATCTCTGCATCTTTTTGTTTAACCTCTAGTTCTAACTTTGAAAGCGCTTGGCTCTTTTGGGTGAGTGCCGCTTGGTCTAATTCAATACGTAGGTCGGCATTTTCAAGATCGGTTTCAAGCTTAGCGACCCACCGTTGAAGCTTCCGCACTTCCTCTTTTAATTGCTTCTCATTTATCGTCTCCCCTGACATCTTATCTATGACGTGTGGATGCAGATTGGTCAAATGTAAAAGGTATTCAGATGTCGGCATGGAAGAAGCCTCGGCCAGCTTATTTAATTGGATTTTATGCGCCGATGTAGTTCTAAAACTTACCGTGCAATTTCTAAATTGTTCGTTTTGTATCATCATATTCTTTGTGTTTACATGCTGTAATCCAGAGCGTTTACGCAATGTCTACATCATGTAGACGCTCAAGGCTTTATTTATTGCTCCTAAACAGGAGCATTTTTCTTTATTTCTAAAGCAACCTGCTTCTTCTCATAAAGAATTAGAGTTTGCTCAACTCATATTTTCATTGTAAATTTACGCTACAAGGATTTATGTTTTTACTAAATTTTCACTCGTGAGATTATCGAACTTTGACATCATGAACAAAGCTGTAAACGCTTTTTCCACATGGACCATTACGCCAAAAGATTTCGGGGTCCCCTCTCGAAAAGTTAATTATTGGAAGACTAAGGGTCTACTGCCATATGTCGAGGACGAGAAACATCTCAAGATGAATATTTACCAAGGTCTATGGTTTCATATTGTCCATCAGCTCACCAATCTTGGAATCTCTAGTGATGCGCTGTTCAAGCTCGGAAAAAACATATGGTATGATAACAAGGCCTACGATGAACTACTAATAAGCGAACTCAACAACCCGCATTCAAGATTATCCGAAGACGAACGCGAATTGCTCAAAGGGATAAATAACGACCCTATATTGATGCAAACCATGCGTCAAGAAATAACTGAATTCACGCTTACTCTTACCGAGCTCTTTGTGAACCATAAAAAGCAAATTGATTTCAACTACTACCCTGAAACCAACGACTGGGCACTTACTGGGGAAATCAAGGGTCTAGATCCAAAGCGAGTCAATGAAGTAAGAATTGCCATTCCGCTCACAGATATATTCAATAAACTCATCGCTACAGAACTGTATGTCACAGGGAATTGCTCCGATCTTTTCGAGGAAACTTATCATGATATGCTCGAAATCGTTCAACGGAAGAAACCCAAGTATATAGAGTTCATCATTAACGAAGAACAAGGTAAATTTTCTTGTGTGCATGAGTCTTCTAAGACCATGGAAGACATCATACATTATTTAAGGAACAACGACCTCCCTCAGGGCGCTACCATTGCTATAAAGAAGCGTAATGCATCTCATTATGTATTTCACATTATAACACCTCATTCATGATCGTTCAACCCACCCAGCCTCCAATGCGACTTTCTGGGCTAATCCAAAATAGGGATGGACCATCAAATAGGAAGCGCTCATTTGATGCCTAAGCACCGCTTAGAATCGCATTTACAAATTGAATTAACGAACGACGACTACCAAGAATTGGCCATGGCAGCCTTTGAGCTCGCTATGCTATTAATCGAAACAAATTAAAATTTACAATCATGAATTCATATAACATGAAAGATTTTCAAAATGCTATCGTTTGGTCTTACTCACGCGTTAGTTCAAAAGAGCAGTTTGAAAGGAACTCAAGTATAGAAACCCAAGTAATGGCAATCAAAGACTTTGCCAGTGAGCACCATCTATTAATCACCAAGGAGTTTGATGCTGCTTACGAAAGCTCCAAGAATCTCAAGAGTCAAAAGACTTTGATCAACCTGATAGAAACCCTCGAAAAAACACCTGTTTCAAAAAGGCCAAAATTAATTCTCCTTTGGTCACCCAGCAGGTTCGGTCGCTCGGGGGTAGAGCACATTAGTCTACTCTCCTCTTTACGTACCAAGTTTAACGTACGCATCTATGCAGTCAGTAGCGGGAAACACACCTTTGATGAAAGAAGTGAACACGACTTCGCAAAGGAGCTCTTAGTAGCACAACAGGAAAATTTCAACCGTCAAGATGTGATTATTCCAGGGATGAAGAATTTTGTCCGAAAGGGATTCCATCTGGGAACTGCTCCTAGAGGTTATGACAAATACGGGCCCAGGGTGACTAATCCAAGCAGAGTTCAGGGTATACAGGAAATAAAAATTAACGAAGAAGGCAAATGGATCAAGAAAGCGTTTAAAATGAAAATCTACCAGGACGCTTCGGATAAGGAGATCATCGACTTCATGGCAAGCAAAGGATTTAAAATACCGAAGCAGACCCTCTGCAACATGTGGCGTAATCCTTTTTATGCTGGGATCAGTAAAAATAAATTATTGGGAGATCAAGAAATCAAAGGGAATTGGGAGCCTCTAGTTTCCGATGCGGATTGGAAACTACTTCAAAAGAAGCTCACGGGATCATTCATGGCCGGTATATCAAAGCTACCGGGTAAACTAGACACGCCTTTAATCCCAAAGTTCTTGTATTGCAAAAATTGCGAAAAGAATATGACTTCCTACCAACACAAGAAAACGGGCAACTATTACTACAAGTGTAACAAATGCAACCATACAGTAAATGCAAACTCAACGAAGAGATCCAAGCGTATGGGCATGCATGAGAAGTTTGGGGAACTACTCGATGGTTTTAAGTTGAGTCCTAAACTCATTCCCATACTCAAAGAACAAGTGAAGCTCGTTT
>Ga0209532_1001322_pt1 | contig 19426 bp, 11 predicted proteins | sample COG_02_FD_184746 | JGI IMG/M metagenome (GOLD analysis project Ga0209532, IMG submission 184746) | Pelagic Microbial community sample from North Sea - COGITO 998_met_02 (SPAdes) (version 2) | ecosystem: Environmental > Aquatic > Marine > Neritic zone/Coastal water | place: Helgoland, sampling... | reverse complement strand
CCGTCCAGTGTGTCGTCCCCGGTACCGCCGATCAGGGTGTCGTTGCCCGAGCCGCCGTTCAGGGTGTCGGCACCGGTACCGCCCAATAGCAGATCATCGTCATTACCGCCCTCTAACTGATCATCGCCTGCCCCGCCTGACAAAAGGTCATCTCCACTACTCCCACTGAGTGTGTCTTGACCTGCACCCCCTACCATTAGATCGACACCAACATAGCCACTGGCAGTGTGATCGGCGTCAGATTCGGTGAAATTTGTCACCACATACTTGATTGCAAACAGTTCATCAGCAGAATAAACGGCGCCGTTCGCAAACTCGAACTGATCAACTTGGTAGGCCGTACTGGCAAACCAGTTTGTAACCGTCAGCTGGTCATCACTACCGTTCAACTGAATCACTAAATCATTACCCGACTTGCCCAGCGTCAGGTCATCTAGCTTGATGCCGGCGGCAAAACGAATGGTGTCTGTATAGGTGCCGGTCGCAGTGGCGTCATACTGGCTTAGCGTATCTTGGCCAGAGCCAACACCAAACAGGATAGCGTCATTACCATAACCCGCGTCCAGGGTGTCGTTTCCGGCGCCACCGACTAGCGTATCGTCACCTGCCCCTCCGTTTAGATTATCGTTGCCTGTGCCTCCGTGTAATAGATCGTTTCCATTACCGCCAACCAGCCTGTCATCGCCCGCCGACCCGATAATAATATCATTCCCAGCCGACCCGACCACTTCATCGATATCATCTGAACCCCGTTGTATTGATACATTCAATAATGAAAAAGATGCATTTTCAAAGGTAAGCAATAATTCGTCCGTGAGGTTGGTTTCAGCTAAAGCCGCTGCAATGCTACTTTCAATCTCGTTTTCCAAGCCTGGCGACAGTTCGCCCAGTGCTGCCAGTGCCAGCCAGTGCTCTGACACCAAGGTCGCGTCCGTTGGGTTGGCAAACAAACTCGAAACTAATGAACCAACCAGCCCCGCATCAACAGCGCGGGGGTAAGACAACAGGTCCGTTTCGGCGTTGTAGGTCAGCCCTGGACAAACTTCGCTTAGCAATCCATTGGCCACTGCAAACTTAACCAACAGATTTCGGTACAGGTCATTGTAGGCGTCCCGATAATAGCCCCCGGTGGTCACAATCTGGCCATTCTCACGCCATTGTCCATCGCCCAGATTGAGTTCATCCAGTCCAGTATATTTCTTCAATATCCCTAACTGTTCAAGGCTAAAGGATTCACCGGCCAAATTAAATTCGACTAGACCGGTTGCAGAATTAACATTCAGACGATGATCAGGGTCTATATCCTCAATGGCGATGTTTTCGACGTTTGCCCAACTAATCAGTATGGCTTCAAAGTCGGCGCTGAGCGACTCTACAGTCGCATTCGCCAAATAGGTTAAAACATCGTCCTTTAAATTCTCATCCAGGCTCATTGCCGTGTGCAAATCCGGCATCTGGCCATAGCCTTTGATATCTGCAACGGCCAATACGTCAGGATCAATTTCCACGTTACCAACATAGCGGGTAAAGGTTGGATCAGAGGCCAACAGAACATCTGCAGCAATGCCCGTGGTTTCGGCCGCAACACCTTGTGACCCGTCTGCCCAAGTAAATGAACCCTCACGAGCAATCTGAGCATTGGCACCCAGCTCTGAGTCTACATCGGCATAATCTAGGCTGATGCTGGCAATACCTGCGTCACTCAATGATTTCAGTTCAGTGCTTTGGCTAACACCGTCGCCGTTTAAATCTTGCCAAACCTTCAGGTCTGAAAACTGCTCGTCCAGTGCATCGATAACGCCATCGGCATTGGAGTCTAAATCACTGAGCTCGTCATAACCGGTGCGCTCGGGGCTGCCAAATAATTCAGAAATATCGTTGATGGTGCCATCGGCATTGCGATCGATTGCGAGGAACGCATCATCGCCGCTTAACCAAGAGGTTTTATTGGCGAAGCCATCACCATCCAGATCAAAATAAGCGTCACTTTGATCGAGCGACATCAGTTCAATTCCATCCCCGTCTAGGTCAAGGACCAGAGGGTCGCGAGGAATGTTCTCATTCGAACCGCCACTGCCGGCGGCGGCTCCTGGGCCAGCAGTGCCGCCGGTGCCACCTTCTGAGCCTGCATCACCTTCGCCGTCTCCGGTACCGCCATCTCCGGTACCACCGTCTCCGGTACCGCCATCTCCGGTACCGCCATCTCCGGTACCGCCATCTCCGGTACCACCATCTCCGGTACCGCCATCTCCGGTACCGCCATCTCCGGTACCGCCGTCTCCGGTACCACCATCTCCGGTACCGCCATCTCCGGTACCACCGTCTCCGGTACCACCGTCTCCGGTACCACCGCCTCCGGTACCACCGTCTCCGGTACCGCCATCTCCGGTACCACCACCGCCACCACCACCGCCTGCTTCGACTGCCTTTTGAAGTGCATTCAATCGCTTAACCTCAGTCCAGACGGTTTGAGGTGTTGAGTATCCTTGGAAGTCGAAAATTCCAGCCGCCTGTAACAAAGCATCTGACATGGTGACACAGTTCATATCTCCATTATTTTTGGTTGCTTCAGGCGCTATATGATACTCCGGCGAGTTTTCGGCCTTAGAAATATTATTAAACTCGAATATAATAGAGTTATATGCCTCTTCATCAATTTCATAGGTTATACTTGCGTCAACGCGCTCTGGCTTTTCATTCTTATTCCATTTCCCTGGGCTTCCCCCAAATATGCCCCCTATAGACGCTGCGCCAAAACTCATTACCACTTTCTCCCCGTCGCTGCCGGAAACCTCTAGCCAGGTATGAACAATTCCCTTAAAGTCCAGCATTTCTTGGTCTGTGTATATCGTAACTGAATATCCCATTTAAAATAGCTCCTTAATTTCTTCAATAGCATTGATCAATATAAATTCAGCATAGGTCCCTAAAACCCCAAAAATAATATATAAAGCAACGAATATCTTGTAAATTATATTTTCTCTAATATCGAGCCCAAAAATCATATCACCTTGATCAACTACAACCCGCGCCTTACTGAAAAGCTCCTCTGACATTAATTCCGAGTATATAATGCCGACGCCCTTACAATTCTTCTTCTTCCACTCACCTAGTAGAACTTCTTTAATTCTCGTTCTGTTTTTTTCAAGCCTCTGAGATTTCAATGGAAATGCAACATCTAAACCCTGATTATCGTCACACAAAATATTAATTTTAATTCGCTCACCCTCAGTAGCACCATCAACCTGCATGTATGGTGAATACAAAATACTAACTTCATTCTCCGTCAAACCATCAAATATCAAAGAAACTTCTCTATAGTTCTTTTTAGGTAGATTAAATTCAAAACCGAACTCCGCTTCTGATATTATATATTTACTATAATCAATGTCCTTGTACTCTTTCTCGTTAATGTTTGCGACAGTTACAATACAATAAGGCGTGACCCCTATAATGCATAAAATGGTAATCGGCGTTAATATGCTTCTAATTTTCGAAATAACATAAGTGAATTTTTTATTAGCACTCATCCTCATAAACCTCTAAAGCTATATTCGATAAATGAACCGGCTCCAACCACACTCAAGACTCTATTAAAACTGTAAAATCAGCTTCTCGCCACTCTATGTCACTCAGACCAAACCAGAAAATTCCTACCGAAACCGCATAAAAACTCATGGCCATCTTATCCCCCTCATTGTCGGAAACTTCCAGCCAGGTATGAACAAAGTTTTTCATTCCTAGTATTTCTTGATCTGTATAAATCGTAACTGAATATCCCATTTAAAAAACCTCCTTTATTGTTTCAAATAAACCAAAAAAATAATAAATAAAGTAAATCCGTATTAATGTGAAAATATAAAAAAGCGCAGCAAATACCCCATAGATGAAATTACCTCTAAGATCGAGACCAAGAACCATATCGCCGCGATCCACAACAACCCGCATCTTATTGAAAAGTCCCTCTGACATTGCATCTGAATATATGACACCCGATCCCTTACACCTCTTCTTCTTCCATTCCCCAACTAAAATATGCTTTATTCTTGTTCGATTTTTTTCCAATCTTTGAGACCGCATTGAGAACGTTTCATCTAGGCCATGACCAACATCACAAATCACCTGAGCCTGAATCCTATCCCCCTCAAAAACCCTATTACTCCTCATGTATGGCGAATATAAAACATCAATATCCCTCTCAGTCAGGCCATCAAACAGTAACGAAACCTCTCTATAGTTTTTCTTAGGAAGGTCAAATTCGAAGCCGAATTCTGATGGCGAAATAATGTACTTCTTATAATCAATATCCTTATATTCCTGTTCATTTATATTCGCGACCATCACAACACAGTAGGGCGTGAACGCTATGACGCATAAAATAATAACGAATTTTAGTATGCTTTTGATTTTCTCCAGAGCAGGAGCCCATTTTCGGTTCATATTTTCTGCCATCACCTTTCCCTCAACGATTCCATACGCGTACGCATTAACGGCGACAAGAAAAACTCAATTAACCTTCGCTCACCGGTTTGAATTTCAGCCGTTACCGCCATACCCGGTTTAAATTCAACCGCCCGGGCATCCGCAAGCAGTGAACTCCTGTCCAGCCTCAACAGCATGCTGAACACCAGGCCGCGCTCCTCATCAATTATTGCGTCATGCGAGATCGACAATATTTCTGCGTCAACCACGCCATATTTGGTGAAGGGTAGCGTGTGTATTTTGACTTCCGCGGCCATACCTTCCTCTATAAAACCAATGTCTGTATTGTCGATAAAAACCTCTACTTCAACGGCCTTGCCCTCGGGAATAACACTCATCAACAGTTCAGCATCTGTTACAACGCCGCCCAAGGTATTGATGTTTATTTGCTGCACCACACCATCTACGGGTGAATAGAGTGTGAAGTAGCTCAGGCGTTGCTCCACCTTATGTTTTTCTTCAAGCAGGCTACTCAACTGCCTTTGCAGCTCCACAATCTCATCCAGGCGGCCAGACCGAACCTGTGCGGTTAGGGTCTCAATTTTCTGTTCTGCCTCGTCTTCACTCGCCGATAATTGCTGGCTGCGTTCTTGCTCGAGTTCTAAGGAGTAGGTAGCTGACAATAGGGCCTGCTGGGCGTTTAACATTTCAATTTGGGTTGTGCCGCCCGTTTCAAACAGCGCTTTAATACTGTTGTAGCGTTGCTGCTCCAGCGGCAGGCTATGCTGCAGGCTCTTCAGGGTAATGCGGTTCATTTGCTGTTCGGCATGGATGCGGGCCACGGCACTGTCCAGTTCGTTGACCGTCGCTCGGAATTCCCGCCAGTACCCTTCGAGCAGTTGGGCATCGAACTCCGTGCCCGGGTCGTTTGGGTATTCAACCGCGATAGCAGTGGGCAACTGTTTCGCCTCTGCCACTTGGGTAAGGGTAAAGTTCACGACCCGTCCATAGAAGCGCTCACGCACTCGGAGGCTACGCTCTGTTGCATGTTGGTCATTGGTGATGCGATTGAGGTCTGCTTCTGCGCTCGCCCTGTCGAGTTCTACTAACGCCTGGCCCTTGCTGACCCTATCGCCGTTACGCACATAAATTTTTGACACCGTGCCCTTTTCAAAGGGTTGAATAAACTGCACACGCTGGGTTGGTAATATCTTGCCATCTGCACTGACCACTATATTAACGTTGCCGATATAGGCCCAAGCCAGAGCAAGAAATATAAGCGCAATCAGGCCGTAAGCGAGCCATCGCGCCAACGGGTTTGGTGGTGTGGCCTGAACCGATAAGGCCGCCGGCATGAATTCATACAGGTCGGTCGCGCCTGAGTTCGCTGGGTTCAGCAGTGCTGGCTTCATTCCGATGACCCTCGGACCGGCACTGTGGGCACTCTGTCGAGTGTGATCTTGCGCTTGCCAGAGGCCACAATGTGCGGTTTCTCGTCCATCGTATTAGTGAACGGGGCTTGGCGTTGATGGGCAAATAACTCAGAGAACCGGCCGCCGCTGCGAAGCAGGTCTCTGCTTGCGCCCATCTCCACAACCGAGCCCTTTTCGACCACCATAATCTGGTTACAAAATGCGACAGCGGACAGCCTGTGTGCGATCACCAAAACGGTCCGGTTTTTACAGATGGCCTGCATATTCTCCTGTATCACCTTTTCAGATTCATAATCCAGGGCACTGGTCGCTTCGTCGAAGATGAGGATCTTGGGGTTATTAATCAGCGCTCGAGCAATCGCAATGCGCTGCCGTTGCCCTCCCGACAGGTTCGTGCCCTGCTCCTCAATCAGGGTGTCGTAGCCATTGGGTAACTCGGCGATAAAGGAGTGAGCGCCCGATAACTTGGCAACGGCGATCACCCGATCCATTGAAATGCCTGGATTGACCAAGGCGATATTTTCTCGAATTGTGCGATTGAAGAGAAAACTGTCTTGCAGCACCACGCCTATTTGGCGCCGTAAGACACTGGGATCGAGCGACGCTATATCGATACCGTCGACCGTTATGCGACCGGACTCAGGGATGTACAGCCGCTGAAGTAGCTTGGCGATGGTGCTCTTGCCTGAGCCAGAACTGCCCACAATGCCAATGGCCGTCCCGACTGCAACCGTAAAACTCACCCGGTTGAGTATTTTGCGGCCCTCAATGGCATACCGAAAATCAATATCCGTAAAGGTGACTTCGCCGTGAATATGCTCCACAGACGCCCGCGTGTTCTGGGCATTAAACTCTCTTGGCGCGTTTAGAATGTCACCGAGCCGCGCGATCGATATGCCTGCTTGTTGGAAGTCCTGCCACAGCTGCACCAACTTTAAAACCGGCCCACTCACCCGGCCTGCGATCATATTCACCGCAATCAGCTGGCCAACGCTGATTTCGCCCCTTATGACCAGATGCGCGCCAAACCACACGATACCCAGGGTCATCAATTTATTAATTAGGCCGGATGCCTGGCTGGCGATATTAGACAGATTGCTGCTTTTAAAGGAGGCCGAGACATAGCTGGATAGGTTGTCTTCCAGTCGACGTTGCATTTGGGGTTCGGCGGCCAATGCCTTGACGGTTTCAATACCGCTAATGGATTCCGTTAAGAACGACGTATTGGCGGCACTGTATTTGAACTTCTCATTCAGGCGAGACCTGAGGAGGGGTGTTATGGCAATGGACAACACGATATAGCAAGGAATGGTCGCCAGTATTACCCAGGTTAGGGTTGGGCTGTAGTACCACAGCACTGAAATAAAGATAAATACAAAAAACAGATCGATAATAAGGGTCAGCGCGGTGCCGGTAATAAAGTTGCGGATCGTATCCAATTCTTTTACCCGCGCCACATTCTGACCAATCTGCCTGGATTCGAAATACGACAATGGCAGTGCCAGCAAATGGTTGTAGAGTCTTGCGCCGAGCTCGACATCGACTCGATTGGTTGTGTGGCTAAAGAGGTAATTTCGAAACCCGCCGATAAACGCTTCGAAGAGGGCCACAATAAAAAACCCAACGGCGAGCACGTCTAGGGTAGAGAAGCCCCGATGCACAACAACCTTATCCATAACAACCTGAAAGAAGAATGGCGTGACCAGCGCAAAAAGTTGCAACACGAAGGATGCGACTAAGACTTCGGTAAATAATTTTCGGTATTTTACCAGGGAGGGCACGAACCAAGCTATATTGAATTGGCGCGTCATGGCTTCGGACAGACTGACACGTTTTGTTACAACCAGGAATTCACCGATTGCGCGCTGATTGAATTCATTCAGGCTAATGATCTCTGGCGCTTTTTGCGATAGGTCGTGAATGAGTACGCTGTCAATTTTTAGGTCTTTGCTGCGCGCTATCTTCGCGACCACAAAATATTGTCCATCCTGCCCCTTAGCCATGCATGGCAAATTGACATTCTTGAATCTAGCCAAGTCGGTGCGAACAAACTTCGCCTTTAACGACAGATGCTCAGCGGCCTGGAGCAACTGAATATCGGAGAATAGCTCTCCCTCTACCCCATATAGATGCTGCACCTGCGCTGGGCTTGCGGGTAATTGATGGAAGTTAGCAATTGAAATTAACGCTAATAGGCCTGAATCCATGGCAACCGTCGTCCTTAGAGCTCGTCGCAAATTACCTAAACGGTAGCAAAATACTGAACTTAAAGACTGCAGAACTATAAGATTAATGCCAGATATAGTACTTTAAAATGTAACCAACACGCTGGGCTGAATCAAGTAAATTTTTCGTTCGAATTGAGAAGTTGTTCACATGAAATAATTATTTTATTACTCTAAATGACCAATACAACTTAACGCTGCACAGGGGTGGGACGGGTAGCGCTGAGAACGGGGGTGTGCGATTAATACAGGCCAAGTAGAACATCCATATGGGAACCTTTACTGATATTTGGGCACCCTAAAAGGCATCCGAAACCGAATTACTCCAGACAAAAGGCCGACACATAAGCCTGACCGATATCAAGTTTCCAAGGGGCCTTGACGCGACAATGACCCCATCGAATCCCTAAGGACCCTTGATGTGACCACTTACCCGAGACTAACCCAGGAAAACCCACCCCATGACTACAGCAGCCCTTATCGCTGGCTGCATTGGACCATTGCCACCGGCTGTATCACTCTCCTCATTGCCGGGCAGCAATTTAACCTGCCGCTGTCAAATGCCTACCGCAGTGCCGGTTTGCGCTACCATTCCACTATCGGCACAGTGGTGTTGGTCTGCGCGCTCTACCTCTTTTTTAAACGCTTTATCCGCCGCGACACTCGACCGAATCACAACCTGCCCATGCTGAAAAGACTCATCGCGACCGGCGTGCATCTTGCGCTCTACTCCCTCGCCATTCTCATTCCCCTGACTGGCCTACTAACCGCCTATTATGCCGAACTGCCTGTTTTACTCCTTGGCCTATTCGATATCTCTGGTTATGCCACTGACAATGCCCTCTATACCCAGATCCGACGGGTCCACGAGCTGGCGACCTTGCTTGCCATGGCACTGTTAGTGGCCCACGTCGGGGCCGCCATCTATCACCACCGAATTCAGAAAGACCGGGTACTCAGCGCTATGGTGGATATCGATTATTATGCCGAAAAGTGGCGGGTGCTGCGCCGTAAATTGCGACGCTGATACGGGCCTTGATTGCGTCAAGCAAGATCATTGACCAAAATGTGCTGCTAGTACAGGCCGCCATTAAGCGCCCCGCTCTATAGCGAAGGGTCTCTGCCGGATAGTCTAGTCAGTTTTATGCGCCCTATGCTCGTGCACCTATGCATTGGCGTAACCGCGCCAATACTAATCTCATTGACAACTGTCTGTGATCTGGTTATAACGCTATAACTTCAGATTAACTACCAAAAAGTGGAATTCCTTATGATCCTTAATCGTTCAAGCGTCTTGTCGGCAGCAATAATATTGGGTGCGTTTTCTTTGAGCGCCTGTAACCTGGAGGATGCGGCGACTACGGTGGTCACAGCTGTGGTCGCAGCAACTGCTGCCACCCCAGAAGAGGCGGTCGTGGTACCCACAGAGCCGGTAACGAGCTTAGAATCAATCGTTGGTGTCTATTTGATTACGGAAGATTATGGTACCGATGGCATAGACGAAGGTTATATGGTGATCGATGATGCGGGCAATGTGACCTGGTATGATGATCAATCTGACACCTTTGACAAGGGAGGCAATTGCTATGTCGTCGATGATGACTATTATAACTTTGTCTTCCTGTCTGAAAACCGCTTTGATACCGATTTAGGTACGGCCACTATTACCGATAACGCGGGGGCAGGCCTGATCATTGAATTTGACGATTCGATGGAGTCCGATATAACGCTTGGCAACAGATCAAATTTGCTGGAATCTTATTTCAACACCTTAGTGTGCCCTGCAGCGTCTGAGAATCCATCGGCCAGTGATGATGGTGAGAAAACTCCGAAACAGCAAGAGAAGGAAGACAAGAAGGATTCGCAAAAAGAGAAGAAAGATTCTCACGAGAACGCAAACGACTCGGATTTTCAAGACAAGAAGGAGTCTGCCAAAGATAAGGGCGGTAAGTAAGCTCAACACCTAAGCTTTGGTGATTCCAAGAGCCCTACTGAGAACCCTTCCAGTAGGGCTTTGTTTCGACCCCATAAAGACATTCGCTAAGTCTGGGGAGGCATGCTGTATTCCAGGCGGCGCGATTCCATTGCCCAACTCCCAACCAATCTCAAGCCCCACTGCTGCCAAGCTCGCTCGGTATTTTAACTGAGCCATTAAGCTGTTAATCACCCCTTAAGATTTTTAAAATTACAAACAAAACAACAACGTCATTTTTATGACGAAAATTAACCAACAATGCGCCGGAATTAATTTCTGCATTAGCAGGATTGCCCCCTAATAAAACTGCAATGCCCTGTTGCGAATAACGGGGTATTGCGCAGCCGCCTGCTTAGGGCCTCAACCGGATGGCGCGCGTTAAGCTGTAAAATAAATACTGCAAGGCCTGAGGTATTAGTACAAAATCGGGGCATCCATAATTTTTGCAGGCAATTGAATAGGCGGCGCGCGGGTCGAGCCCCTAGGGAAGACCGGCGGATGCAACATCGACCGCTATGGCAGCCACCTTTGCCGGTAATAACCGATACTGCACTTTTTAACTAACCGAGAAGCCCTATGAAACTTGAATCCATTGCTTTGCATGAAGGCTACACGTCAGAAGACACCACCAAGGCTGCAGCCGTCCCGATCTACCTAACAACCTCCTTCACCTTTGATGATACCCAGCACGGTGCCGACCTGTTTGACCTGAAGGTCGCGGGTAATATCTACACGCGCATAATGAATCCAACGACAGACGTCTTGGAAAAGCGCGTCGCGGCGATGGAAGGCGGCATCGGTGCCCTCTGTGTGGCGTCCGGTATGGCGGCCATTACCTATGCGATTCAATGCATCACCGAAGCGGGCGACAATATTGTTAGCACCAGCCAATTGTATGGCGGCACCTATAATTTCTTTGCCCACTCACTGCCGCGACAAGGCGTTCAAACGCGCATGGTATCGCACGATGACTTTGCCGGTTTCGAACAAGCCATCGATGACAAAACCAAGGCCATTTTTTGCGAGTCTATCGGTAACCCCGCCGGCAATATTGTCGACATCGCGCGTTTGGCTGAAATCGCCCATAAACACGGTGTGCCGCTAATAGTCGACAACACCGTAGCCACGCCTTATCTGTGCCGCCCGTTTGAGCTCGGTGCTGATATTGTAGTGCATTCACTGACCAAATATATTGGTGGCCACGGCACCGCCATTGGCGGGGTCATTGTTGACTCGGGCAAGTTTGACTGGGTGGCCAATAAGGCGCGTTTCCCGGTTATGAATGAACCCGATCCGTCCTATCATGGTGTTGTCTACACTGAAGCACTGGGCGAGGCCGCCTATATCGGGCGCTGCCGTGTTGTGCCGTTGCGCAATACCGGCGCGGCGATTTCACCGATGAATTCATTTCAAATCCTTCAGGGCCTCGAAACACTGGGCTTGCGTATGGATCGCCATTGCGACAACGCGGAAAAATTGGCTGCCTATCTGCAAAAGCACGACAAGGTGGAATGGGTCAACTATGCCGCGCTGCCCGATAGCCCGTACTATGCAACCTGCCAGAAAATCACCCACGGCAAGGCATCGGGTATTTTAAGCTTTGGGTTGGTCGGCGGCATCGACGCCTGTGCGCGCTTTATCGATGGGCTGGAAATGATCTTGCGCCTGGTTAATATCGGCGATGCAAAGTCCTTAGCCTGCCACCCGGCGTCCACTACACACCGCCAGTTGAATGCAGAGGAATTGGCAGCCGCCGGTGTTAGCGCCGATCTGATCAGAATATCGGTTGGCATCGAACACATTGATGACATTATTGCCGACGTCGCCCAGGCGCTAGATAAGGCCTAATAACATAGGGTAACGAACTATAGTTCGACTACCCGGAGAGGGGGGTGTTTTTCAGCGAAACACCCAGCCACTCATTAGAGGCCCTGCAAAAGGGTCTTTTTTTTTACTGTATGCCCGCCCCCAAGACCCATAAAAACGCCCCATTTAACACACCTAGCAGGACCAAGCTTGCAACAAATCAGGTGGCAGTGTAGCTTAATCCCTGTTCAAAGGACTCGCCCAGAGGCGATAGAGCCGATAGGTTTACTCTTAAAAACTGCAGGTTTTTGCGACAAGGTGCACCCCAGGCCGGCAAAACGTAAAACCGTCTAAACCTATTGACTCTAAATATTTGGCAAACTTTAAACGGATCGTAAGACATCACACTGAAAAATAAATAGAAATGGAGCTTCTTTTATTATTTGACTCTAAAGTAGAGGATTGAAAAATAAGATCTACGAATTATTTCTGATTGGCTTTCCTAAAAAAGACACTCAGCTATTCCGAATCGCGTCTTATTTTTGCGAACTTCGTCGTAAGCTTTTTTGTTACCCTTGTTGTTATTAGAGGCATTTTTTCTTCCTTAATCGACTATTGGAGAAATTATGTTAACTTGGATTATTTCCCTCAGCCTGCGTATGCGCACCGTTATGATGGCCTTGGCACTCATATTATTGGTTGGCGGCGTTATGCAAATTCGCACTGTCCCGCTTGATCTCGTACCCGAGTTTTCACCCTTGTCACTAGATGTTCATACTGAGGCGCTGGGCCTGTCAACCACCGAGGTTGAGTCATTAATCACGGTGCCGCTTGAGGCTGACTTGCTCAATGGAGTGCCCTGGTTAGACTCGATCGAGTCAGAATCGATTACCAGTTTGTCGGCCATCGAGATGTTTTTCGCACCCGGGACCGACCTCATGCAAGCCCGCCAAATGGTGCAAGAACGGCTCACCCAGGCCCATGCCCTGCCAAATGTATCCAACCCGCCGGTGATGCTGCAACCGGTCTCGTCCTCTAGTCGGGTGATGAATATCGGCCTGAATTCAAAAACCGTATCGCTTATCGACATGTCGGTCCTGGCACGCTGGAATATCGTACCGCGCCTTGTCGGGGTGCCCGGCGTCGCTAACGTGTCGGTTTGGGGATTGCGCAACAAACAGGTCCAGGTACAGGTGAATCCGGCAACCTTACACGCTAATAATATTACCCTAGAGCAAATTATTAAGACCGCAGGGGAATCGGTCTGGGCCTCACCGCTGACCTATCTTAATTCGTCAACGCCCGGTTCCGGTGGCTTCATCGATACGCCCAACCAGCGTCTCGGGGTTCGCCATATTTCGCCCACCGCCACGCCGGAAAGTTTTTCTCAGGTCCCGGTGTTTGGCACCGCCATCCCGCTGCATCAGGTCGCCCATGTAATTGAGGCCAATCAACCACTTATCGGCGATGCGATTTTCAAAACCGGTAGTGGCTTACTGCTGGCGATCGACAAGTTTCCCGGGGCCAATACCATAGAGGTCACACACGGTGTCGAGGCCGCGTTACTTGAGCTGAGCCCCGGCATGCAGGGTATTGAGGTCGACAGCCATATTTACCGACCCGCCAGTTTTATAGAGCGGGCGGCTGAGAACCTGGGCACAGGTATCGCCGTTGCCTATATGCTGCTGCTGATTGCGTTTGCGAGTCTATTCGCCAACTGGCGCGTTACCCTGATCGCAGCGGTGGTGGTACCGCTGTCAGGTTTTTCGGCCATTTGGGCCCTCAATGCGTGGGGCGCCGATACCAATATGATGATGATTGCCGGCCTGACCCTTGCTATTGCCGTAATAGTCGGCGATGCGGTCCTGAGCCTAGACACTATCGTTCGACGACTCGGGGCGGCAGACGGCATTGCAAACAAGAAGACCGACTTTGCCATCATCGTTACGGCAGCCCGGGAGGCTTGCAGCCCGCTCTTGTATGCCACCCTGATGCTACTGCTCGCGGTTGTGCCGCTGTTATTTATGCACGGCACAATGGCACCATTTTTTAAACCCATGATCTGGGCCTACGCCGTCGCGGTATTGGCGTCACTGACTGTCGCATTGGTTTTGACACCTGCGCTGTGTCTTTTGCTATTAGGCGGCGCTCCGGTAGCGGAACGCACTTACTCAAGGTTGATGGACAAATTAAATGGCCTGTCCGAGGTGCTCGTGAATGCAACGTTGGCTAAACTCTGGCCAACGATCTTACTGGCAGTGGTCGGCCTGGGCGTGGGTCTATTCGTCTGGAACCAGGCTGAACACGCTTACCTGCCGATCTTTAATGAAACCGATATAGTGGTTGAGATTGACGCGCCGGCTGGTACCTCGCTGCCAGCTATGAGCCAGATCACCCAAGACCTGATTAACGAAATCCTTGCCATTCCGGGGGTCCGAAATGCTGCTGCACAGGTGGGTCGTGCCGTCTTTTCCGCCGAGGTGTCAGATGTCGACTCCGCCGAAATCTGGGTCAGTATCGACCTGGATGCCCAGTACGAAGAGACTCTCGCTAAAATTCAATCGGTCGCGAACGCTCGGCCAAATATTAGCGCCGAAGTCAGCTCATTTCTATCAAAGCGAATATTGGAAACCCTGACCGGGGATGATGAAACCATCAGCGTACGAGTGTTTGGTCACGACTATGCCATCCTGCAAGCCAAGGCGGAAGAAATCCGCACCCTGCTTGAAAAAATCGAGGGCATAACCAACCCTCTGATCGAGGCGCATGCGGAAAAAACCACGATTGAGGTTGTGGTCGATCTCGACCGCGCCCGGCGATACGGTTTAAAGCCAGGCGATGTCCGGCGCGCTGCCTCGACTCTGGTGCAAGGCATTACCGTAGGGGCATTGTTTGAAGACCAAAAGGTATTTGATGTGGTCGTGGTCGGTAGTGACACTATTCATACCAATTTAGACGACGTGCGTAATTTGCTAATCGATGCGGTGACCGGTGAACAGGTTCGTTTGGGCGACGTAGCCGATGTCAGAGTCGTGTCGGCACCTAGCGTCATTCTACGCCAAGGGGTGTCACGCAGACTCGATATAGTGGCTGATATTAGCGGCCGAGATGTTGGTGCAGTGTCGCGCGAAGTCGCGCGTACTATTCAAGGCATGTCATTTCCATTTGAATACCACGCCCATGTTTTGGGTGAATACTTTCAACAAAAAACGGCTCTGCAATCCTTATACAGAAATTTTTTCGCGGTGGCGTTGATTATATTTTTATTGCTGCAGGCGGCCTTTGGCAGTTGGAAAATGGCTCTATTGAGCATGGTGGGTATCCCCATAACGCTACTGGGCGGATTTTTGGTGGTGATGCCCAGTGGCTATTTCTCACTCGGCTCGATGGTCGGCCTGGGCATTGCTTTGAGCTTCAGCGTGCGCAATGGCGTAACGCTAATACGCGCGTTTCAATGGCGGCAGTTGCAAGGTACGCCCTTTGGTGCGCTCTTAGTGCGCTCGGTTATGGCTGAGCGAATGCCGGCTCTGCTGATCAGCGCGCTGGTTCTGGCGGCCCTGTCTTTTCCCTTCATCGTCTTGGGCAATATAGCCGGCCTGGAAATTCTCCACGCTTCGGCCAGTGTCATGCTGGGTGGGTTGGTCAGTGCACTGGTGCTGGTCTTATGTTGCATCCCGGCACTTTACCTACGCTTTGGCGCCGACGCCGGTCGGGACACGCTGGGCTTGGGCGACTTGGCGCAGAATACGTCCGCTAACACATCAACCCCTTCGCTTGAGTCGGGAGCATCGTTATGAAACGACCGACTACCACCCAATCCATCGTGCTGCGGCTCCCGGCACTGCTCTTAGCTTTTTGGTCGCTGGCTGCTGCGAGCGCAGACTCGGGCACCACGGCAGTCAGCATCACTGAGACTATTGACGGGTCCGATGGCAAAAAAATTACCCTTATACAACACGCCGTTGACCGGCTCGATATTCAGTTGAGTGAAATTCGCAGCGATGCTTTGGGTCAATTAACCATGCCTTATGCAGCGCTGTGGTATGACCAATGGGGGGCAACTTGGGTTTATATCAATCCGGAACCGCGTGTCTTTTTACGCGCCGCAGTAGAGGTCATATCGATTTCCGATGATGTGGTTTTTTTAGCATCCGGGCCGTCAGTCGGCACCCCGGTGGTCATCGTCGGCGCAGCTGAATTGCACGGCATCGAAAGCGGTGTTGGACACTAACCGTCAAAACCTATCAGAGGATAATATTATGATGGCATGGATCATAGGAACCAGTTTGCGCTTTCGTTTTGTCGTTATCGCATTGGGTATTTGTTTAATGTATTTCGGTGTACTGCGCCTGCGCGATATGCCGGTCGATGTATTTCCAGAATTTGCGCCGGCGAAAGTCGAAATTCAAACCATAGCGCTCGGCCTATCGCCGGCAGAGGTTGAGTCGCTCATCACCGTACCGCTGGAAAACGCCTTGGCAGGCGTACCCGGTGTAACCACCTTGCGTTCGAAATCGGTGCCGCAACTGTCTTCGGTGGTGGCTATTTTTGAAGCCGGTGTGGATGAGTTATTAACCCGCCAGTTGGTTGCCGAGCGTGTGGCAATGGCAACGCCCAACTTACCCAGATGGGCCGCGCCGCCGTTTATGATGCCCCCGCTATCGTCCACAAGTCGGGTGATGAAAATAGGCATTACCTCGCCGGACCATTCGGTTATGGATCTGTCCATGCTAGCGTATTGGACCATTCGCGCCCGTTTACTAGGGGTGCCCGGTGTTGCCAATATCGCGATCTGGGGTGAACAGCTAAAAATGGTGCAAGTGCAGGTCGACTTAGCACGCATGGCCGCAGTGGATGTGACCCTGGATGAAATTCAGGAAGCCGTCTCCGACAGCCTGGATGTCGGTCTGCTGCGTTACTCCGATGGAGCCCATATTGGCACGGGTGGTTTTATCGAGACAGCCGACCAGCGCTTTGAAATAGTGCTGACCTCGGCCAGTCAGACGCCTGAAACCCTGGCGCAAGTGCCAATCACCATAAAAAGTGGCCAGCCCATTTTATTAGGCGATGTGGCCGATATTGTCTTTGGACCCCAAGCACCCATTGGTGACGCCGTAATCAATGACGGTCCCGGGTTGATGTTAATTGTCGAGAAGTTTCCATGGGGCAATACCTTGGCGGTAACACTCGGGGTTGAGTCCGCACTCGAGGAGATGAAACCGGGTTTGCCCGGCGTCGAGCTCGATACGCAGATATTCCGCCCAGCAACCTTTATCGAAGACTCCATCGACAACCTGTCCAATGCGCTGCTACTGGGGTGTGTGTTGGTGATCTTGGTAATGATCCTATTCTTATATGAATGGCGGGCGGCATTGATTGCCACAGCCGCCATTCCCCTATCTCTGCTGACCGCAGGCTGGGTGATTGCTGCCACCGGCGTGTCGATGAATACCATGGTCTTGGCGGGTTTTGTCATTGCGATTGGCGCGGTGGTCGACGACGCCATTATCGACATCGAAAATATTTTGCGTCGGGTCCGTTTGGAACACGCCGCCGGCAGCTCCCGTTCGCTTGCGCGCATTGTGCTTGATGCATCGTTGGAAGTGCGCCGACCCATTGTCTATGCGACCTTTATCGTGGTGATGGCAGTGATGCCGGTACTTTTTATGGAGGGCTTGTCGGGCGCTTTTTTCAAACCCTTAGTGCTGTCCTATGTGCTGGCCATCCTCTCCTCCCTGGTAGTTGCCATAACCGTCACACCGGCAATGGGTTTAATCTTGCTGCGCAAGGCGCCGCTGACCGGCCGGCAATCCCCGCTGGTGACATGGCTGTCGACCGGCTATCGGGCAATCTTAGAAAAAACCACCCGCGGTCCCGCCTTTGCGCTCAGCCTGGTCGCAATTGTCACGGTCGGCGGTGCCGCCCTTTGGCCTCTGCTGGGCCATTCCCTATTGCCATCCTTTAAGGAACGCGACTTTCTCATGCACTGGGTCACCCCACCGGCTACCTCTCATGGTGAAATGGTGCGCATTACCACTCGTGCCAGCACAGAGTTACGCTCAATCCCCGGCGTGCGTAATTTTGGCGCCCATATCGGCCAAGCATTTGCCGCCGATGAAGTAGTGGGCATTAATTTTGGCGAAAATTGGATCAGCATTTCACCCGATGTCGATTATGCGGCAACGGTTGCTGCGGTTGATGAGGTGGTGAAGGGCTATCCGGGGCTCTATCGTGATCTACAGACCTATCTAAAAGAGCGCATCCGAGAAGTACTGACCGGATCCGGCGAAGCCATAGTGGTCCGGCTCTTTGGGACTGACCTAGAGATTTTGCGGGACAAAGCCGAGGAAGTCCGCCTGGCGATGTCGACCGTCGAGGGTATGGAGCATTTGCATAAAGAGCTAATCGTGGAGGTGCCCGAAATTCAGGTGCGCTTGAAACTGGCCGAGGCACGCCGCTATGGCCTTAAACCGGGCGATGTCCGGCGTGCCTCGGCGGCCTTCTTGGCAGGCGAGGAGGTGGGGGATATTTTCAACACTGGCCGGACCTACGACGTCCAGGTTTGGACCCTACCCAAGTGGCGCAATAGCCTAACCGCATTACAGGACATGCTAATCGACACCCCAACCGGCGCACGCGTCCGCTTGGTCGACGTGGCCGACATACGGATTGCGCCGAGCCCGAATGTTATAAAGCGCGAAGGCGGTTCGCGGCGCATCGATGTGCAGGCCAATGTCACCGGCCGCGACCTGGAGTCGGTCGCCCAGGATGTGCAAACCCGTCTTGATAAGATTGACTTCCCCATTGGCTATCGAGCCGTTCTGCAGGGGGAGTACGTTGAACTCAAGGCAGCTCGCACGCGCATATTGCTGTTCTCCGGTTTTGCGCTCATCGCTATTTTATTGCTCTTGCAGCTGACCTTTAGGAGTTGGCGATTGGCATGGCTGTCCATCCTAACCTTACCCTTCGCGCTGGTCGGCGGTGTGGCGGCGGCCTATATAGCCGGGGGTGTTGTGTCGCTGGGATCCCTGGTTGGCTTCCTCACGGTGCTCGGCATCGCCGCCCGAAACGGCATCATGCTGTTATGCCATTTTCAGCACTTGGAGCGCCATGAAGGTCAACCGTTCGGCATCCAACTGGTACTGCGCGGCGCGCAGGAGCGCTTGTCGCCGATCTTAATGACTGCCGGTGCCTCAGGGTTGGCTGTATTACCCCTGGTGCTGTTCGGCAACCTACCCGGTCATGAAATTGAGTATCCGATGGCAGTCGTCATTCTGGGCGGCCTATTGACCTCGACCCTGCTCAATCTCTTTATTGTGCCCACGCTCTATTTACGCTTCGGAGAAGGGACGGCTAGTGGACCAGAGGAGGAGAACAAAGCACTGCTGGCATCAGCGTGAAATAACAGAACGGCCATCATCACCATCTTCGATAGACCCATGTCTCCACATTTGGGCATCGCCGCGGCGGCGGTCATACTGCCGATTTTCGATGTATTCATCGCCCTCTGGCCGGTCAAAGGAGGGCCGTGAAGGCACCAAATGGCTGGGCGCAGCGCCAATTTT
>Ga0209532_1001321_pt1 | contig 19486 bp, 17 predicted proteins | sample COG_02_FD_184746 | JGI IMG/M metagenome (GOLD analysis project Ga0209532, IMG submission 184746) | Pelagic Microbial community sample from North Sea - COGITO 998_met_02 (SPAdes) (version 2) | ecosystem: Environmental > Aquatic > Marine > Neritic zone/Coastal water | place: Helgoland, sampling... | reverse complement strand
AATGTTTGAAATAATAAATTAATTCCCTTAGAGGGATTCAAGGAGTATATCCTTACCTATAGAAAGCTATGAAAAGTATTACAACTAGTATACACAGTGGTGTAGCAACCTTAACATTAAACCGCCCGGAGGTATTTAATAGTTTTAATGGTGAGATGGCGCTGCTTTTACAAAGCCAACTTGATGCCTGTGAGGCAGACCCAAACATACGCGCCATAGTAATCACTGGACAGGGTAAAGCTTTTTGCGCCGGCCAGGATTTAAAAGAAGTAACAACTCCAGAATTACACCCGGGATTTAAAAAAATACTAGAAGAACATTACAATCCTATCATTGAAAGAATTAGAGCTATTGAAAAACCTATTATTGCCGCAGTTAATGGAGTAGCTGCTGGCGCGGGGGCAAATATTGCGCTAGCCTGTGATATCGTGGTGGCAAGTGAGAAGGCTAGTTTTATTCAAGCTTTCAGTAAAATAGGTCTAGTCCCAGATAGTGCTGGGAGCTTTTTTTTACCAAGACTCATTGGCTTTCAAAAAGCATCTGCCTTGATGCTACTGGGAGATAAAGTAAGCGCAGCACAAGCCCAAGAGTTAGGCATGATATATAAAGTGTTTGATCCAGAAACTTTCCACCAGGAGGTTCATAGCTTAGCACTTCATATGGCTCAATTGCCAACCAAAGCATTAGGGCTTACAAAAAAATTGTTAAATGCATCTTTTAATAATACCTTAGAGCAGCAATTAGCACTTGAGAGCAAACTGCAAATACAAGCAGCAAATAGCAATGATTACAAAGAGGGAGTTTCTGCATTTGTGGAAAAAAGGAAACCAAACTTTAAAGGAAACTAGATGATTAAAAACGTAGGTATTATTGGTAGCGGAACCATGGGTTCTGGAATTGCTCAAGTAGCAGCGGCTGCTGGGTGTCTAGTTACATTGTTTGATGTACATCAACAGGCGCTTGATAAGGCAAAAGCAGGATTAGAGAAAATAACAAATCGATTGGTGGAGAAGGGACGTATCTCCGCCCAAGAGAAAGATGCTATCCAAAATAACATACGCTATGTAAACACTTTAAAACAGTTGGCACATAGTGATTTAACCATAGAGGCCATCGTTGAAGATATTGAGGTTAAAAAGAAAGTGTTTCAAGAATTAGAAGGCTATGTAAGTGATACTTGTATTATAGCATCCAACACCTCTTCTTTGTCTATAGCCTCTATAGCCTCTGTCTTAAAAAATCCAAGTAGATGTATCGGGATTCACTTTTTTAATCCTGCACCCCTAATGAAGCTGGTGGAAGTAATTCCTGCCATACAAACTAGTTCGCAGGTGCTTGCCACCACGCAGACAACTATTGAAAACTGGAAAAAAGTAGTTGCTGTAGCTAAGGATACACCTGGCTTTATTGTAAATAGAGTAGCTAGACCTTTTTACGGAGAGGCCCTTAGAATATACGAAGAAGGTATTGCAGACTTTGCAACCATAGACCATGCCCTAAAAAGTGTGGGCGGATTTAAAATGGGCTCCTTTGAGCTCATGGACTTTATTGGAAATGATGTAAATTATACCGTAACAAACACTGTATTTGAGGCCTTTTACAATGACCCAAGATACAAGCCTTCTTTTACTCAAAAGCGTTTTGCAGAAGCAGGATATTTAGGCAGAAAATCTGGCAAAGGGTTTTATGACTACTCTCAAGGAGCTACACTACCAGTGCCAGAGAATAATCCAGCACTTTTAAACACCATATTAGACAGAATTTTAGTAATGTTAATAAATGAAGCTGCAGATGCTTTATTTTTAAACATTGCAAGTGCCAAAGACATAGATGCGGCGATGACCAAAGGAGTTAATTACCCAAAAGGGCTATTAGCCTGGGCAGATGAAAAATCAATAGATTGGTGTGTCAAACAACTAGATACGCTTTATAATCATTACCATGAGGATAGATATCGTTGTTCTGCGTTACTAAGAACAATGAATTTAAAAAACGAAACTTTTTTTTAAATGGACGGAACCACAATACCCTATAAAATGCTCTCTCAAGATGCCTATAGCAGATGGCTTGGTATAGAGATTCTTAGCTGTGAAATAGGCCGCGTAAAAGTAGGAATGACCATACGTAAAGAAATGCTCAACAGCATGGATAAGGCCCATGGTGGCATTAGTTATTCATTAGCAGACACTGCCTTTGGTTTTACAGCAAACACCCATGGCAGGTATGCAGTATCCATAGATACAAGTATCAATCATATAGAAGCGTTAAACCAGGATGATTATATTACTGCCGAGGCGACTTTAGATGTCCAGAAAACCAAAGTTGGTTTTAATTTTGTTGAGGTAAAAAGAGGGGATACACTTGTAGCGCTATTTAAAGGAGTTGTGTACAGAACAAATAAGAATTGGGAAAAATAACAATACAGGCCCTATGGCGGGTTTATTTTTTCGGTTTTTTAAAATAGAATTATGAAACAAGCATATATAATTGATGGTGTGAGAACGCCCATTGGAAATTACAAAGGAACACTTAGCGCTATTCGCACCGATGATTTGGGAGCACATGTAATCAAAGCTTTGGTGGCAAGCAACCCGCATATTCCAGAAGAAGCCTTTGATGATGTGATCATGGGGTGTGCCAATCAAGCTGGAGAAGATAACCGTAATGTGGCTCGCATGAGTTTGCTTTTGGCAGGCCTACCCTTTAGCGTACCAGGAGAAACCGTCAACAGATTGTGCAGTAGTGGCTTGTCTGCTATTATACATGCCAATAGAGCAATAAAGGCAGGTGATGGAGATGTATTTATTGCAGGGGGTGTGGAGAATATGACAAGAGGCCCTTATGTAATGGCAAAACCCTCAAGCGCCTATGGAGGTGATAGTAAAATGTATGATTCTACCTTTGGTTGGCGATTTATAAATCCAAAAATGGCCTCATTATACGGTGTTGATGGTATGGGTGTTACGGCAGAGAACCTAGTGGCCAAATATGCTATTTCTCGAGAAGATCAAGATGCTTTTGCCTACAATAGCCAAATGAAAGCCTCTGCTGCTCAAAAAAGTGGTCGGTTGGCCAAAGAAATAGTTCCAGTAGAAATTCCACAAAGAAAAAAAGATCCTATTGTATTTAAAAACGATGAATTTATTAAACCAAATTCTTCAAAAGAAATACTTGCAAAATTACGCCCAGCCTTTAAAAAAGAAGGCGGAAGTGTTACGGCTGGAAATTCATCAGGATTAAACGATGGGGCAGCAGCAACACTTATTGCTTCTGAGGATGCGGTAAAAAAATACAATTTAAAACCTATGGCCAGAATTGTTTCCTCTGCCGTAGTTGGAGTAGAACCAAGGATTATGGGTATTGGTCCTGTAAAAGCATCTAATAAAGCCTTAGAAAAGGCAGGGCTGTCTATGGAAGATATGGATGTTATAGAGCTTAATGAGGCTTTTGCCTCACAAGCCTTGGCATGTATTCGTGCATGGGGTTTACAAGATGATGACCCGAGAATAAACCCAAATGGGGGTGCTATCGCCATTGGTCATCCACTGGGGGTTACAGGAGCTAGAATAGCCTATAGTGCAGCCCTTGAATTACAACAAACAAAAAAGAAATACGCTCTTATTACCATGTGTATAGGGGTAGGGCAGGGCTATGCTGCCATTATAGAGAATGTAAATATATAATCAAAGCGGCCACAGGAGTATTTAATTAGTTGAAATATAAGAAGTAATTACAATAGAAACATCATGGGACACAAAACACAACATTACGTGCAAGGCCAATGGCAATCTGGAAACGGTGAAGAGATTCCTGTTTTTGATTCCATCACTGGCGAACATTTTACCAGTACTACCGTAAGGGGATTAGATGTTGCTTCTATACTTCAATATGGACGTGATAATGGGGATACATTGCGCAAAATGACCTTCCAGCAGCGAGGGAATATGCTTAAGAGTTTGGCAATGTATCTTACTAAAAGAAAACAAGCTTTTTATGAAATTAGCTACCGTACTGGTGCTACAAAAAGAGATAGTTGGATTGATATAGAAGGAGGTTTTGGAAACTTGTTTGCCAATGCTTCTCTTAGAAAACTATTTCCAAATCAAACCTATCATGTGGAGGGAGATCCTATAGATTTGTCTGGTGGAGGTCGCTTTATGGCCCATCACATTATGGTACCCAGAGAAGGTATTGCTGTTCATATTAACGCATTTAATTTTCCAGTTTGGGGAATGCTAGAAAAATGTGCAGTAAACTGGATGGCAGGAATGCCAGCCGTTGTTTTGCCGGCCCCACAAACAGCTTATTTAACAGAGGCTGTGGTAAGAGAGATAATAGCCTCAGGCATCCTCCCTGAAGGATCCTTGCAACTCATCAGTGGCACCGCTAAGAATATTTTAGACACCGTAGGGTCTCAAGATGTGGTAACATTTACAGGCTCTGCGAATATTGGTAGGCAGCTTAAAAACCACCCGCAATTAACCAAAGAGTCTGTGCCATTTACCATGGAAGCAGATAGTCTCAATGCAGCTATTTTAGGATCAGATGCAGTACCAGGTACTCCAGAATTTGATTTGTTTATAAAAGAAGTTCGTAATGAAATGACCACAAAATGTGGCCAAAAATGTACTGCCATTCGCCGTATTATTGTGCCGCAAGATGTAATAAATGATGTACAGGCCGCCTTGTCCAAACAACTTGACAGGGTAAAAATTGGTGACCCTCGATTAAAAGAGGTACACATGGGCTCTTTGGTAAGTGTTGACCAACGAGAATCTGTAAAAGAGCAAGTTGCTAAAATTGCCCAAACAGCTCAAATGGTCTACGGAGATTTTAATGAGTTTAAGGTATTAGGAGCAGATGCTCAAAAAGGGGCGTTTTTAAAGCCCATTTTAATGCGTGAAGACAATCCCTTACAAAACGAAAATGCGCACATCATAGAGGCTTTTGGTCCAGTAAGCACCCTGATGCCTTATGATACTTTGCAAGATGCTATTACCTTGGCTAAGATGGGTAAGGGTTCTTTGGTGAGCTCTATAGTAACCAATGACAATACCATAGCGAGAGACTACGCTGTTGGCGCTGCTAGCCATCACGGACGTATTTTAATATTAAACCGTGAGAGTGCCGCTCAAAGCACGGGTCACGGTTCTCCTCTGCCAAGTCTTATTCATGGAGGGCCTGGGCGTGCTGGAGGTGGAGAAGAAATGGGAGGTATGCGCGGTGTAAAACATTACTTGCAGCGTTGCGCCATTCAAGGAAGCCCCACAAGCCTAACAACGGTAACAGGTATATACCAGCCTAAGGCAGCTTATATTGAAGCTCCAGCCCATCCTTTTAACTACCATTGGGATGATATACAGCCAGGAATGTCTTTAAAAACTCATAATAGAACCATCACAGATACAGATATTGTAAACTTCGGAAATATTACCTGGGATCATTTCTACGCGCATACAGACATCACCAGTCTTGATGGCAGTATTTTTGAAAAGCGAACCGCACATGGGTATTTTATTATCTCTATGGCCGCAGGATTATTTGTATACCCAAATAAAGGCCCTGTATCAGCAAATTATGGGCTTGAGGAAATTCGTTTTTTACGCCCTATTTATAATAATGACACACTTTATGTGAGATTAACGTGTAAGCAAAAAATAGATAGAGATGCTAGGGGTAAGGAACACCCAAGTGGTATTGTAAAATGGTATGTTGAGGTGTTTGATACCAATGTAGATAAAGCCAATGCATTACTTCCAAAAACAGCCCAAAAAGAAGATCCACTTGTCTGTATTGCAACTATTTTGACCATGGTAGAAAAAAAACAAGAGGTATTTGTGGAGTTAACCACAAGAAAAATTGAATCTTGTTTGGCTAAACTTACCTTAGAAAGTAAACCAGACTGGGGGATAATGACACCTCAGCATATGGTGGAGCATTTAGAGTATACTTATAAAATAGCCTCTGGTGAGCTGCAAGATTTTGATATTAGTACACCAGAGAAATACCTGGAGAAAACCCAAGATAGTTTGTATAATTATGAGAAGTTTCCAACCAATTCTAACTTTCCGCATTTAGAAAAAGATACCCTGGGTAGCTTAACACACCCAGATTTAGAAACTGCCGTAGCCAAGCTTTTACAACAAAGAGATAAGTATCTAGATTTCTTCACACAACACCCTGACGGGGTATTAAAGAACCTTGTCTTTGGAGAACTCAATAAATACCAGTGGTATTTGTTGGAACGCAAACACTTAAATCATCATTTCGAACAATTTAATTTATTTGATTAGTAGTTGTACTAATAGCGTTACATTAACTTTTTGTTTTAACATCCTTTTTTTGAACTAAAATTATGACAGCACCTTACGTAAAACACGATATACAAGACGGAATCTCAACCATTGAGTTTTTTCACCCAGCGCACAACAGTTTGCCTGGAGATTTGCTGGCCAAACTAGCGGATGCCATTACCCAAGCTGGAGAAAATGATGCTGTAAAAGTTATTATTTTAAAAAGTGGTGGAGATAGAACTTTTTGTGCCGGCGCTAGTTTTAAAGAGCTTGTTAGTATTAATGATCCAGAGACAGGGCGGATTTTTTTTAGTGGTTTTGCCAATGTTATCAATGCCATGAGAAAATGCCCTAAATTTATTATTGGCCGCATACAAGGCAAAACTGTAGGAGGTGGAGTAGGTCTTGCCAGTGCTACAGATTATTGTATGGCCAGTAAGTTTGCTTCCATAAAACTCAGTGAGTTAAATGTTGGTATTGGCCCTTTTGTAGTAGGTCCTGCTGTGGAGCGTAAACTAGGTTTAACTGGGATGTCTCAAATTGCCATTGATGCCAATTCTTTTTATGATGCTCATTGGGCACAACAAAAAGGTTTGTACGCCAGTGTGCATAAGTCTACCCAGGCCCTAGATACTGCTGTACAATTATTTGCAGAAAATCTGTGTGCTTATAACCCTGAGGCTATGGCTGAAATGAAAAAGGTAATGTGGTCAGGGACAGAGCACTGGGACACTTTACTTGCAGATCGTGCTATTATTTCTGGTAAATTGGTACTCAGTGATTTCACAAAGCAGACTTTAAAAACATTCAAATGATTTATTCTTTTAAAAGCCATATTCCGGTAGTACATGAATCTAGTTTTGTACATCCACTTGCGGCAGTTACTGGCAATGTTATTATTGGTGAGAACTGTTATATAGGCCCAGGTGCTGCTATTCGTGGAGATTGGGGTGAAATTATTTTAGAAAATGGTGTGAATGTGCAAGAAAATTGTACCGTGCATATGTTTCCTGGAAAATCTATTGTTTTAAAACAAGGAGCTCATGTGGGTCATGGCGCAATTATACATGGGGCTAATTTAGGGCGTAACACTATGGTGGGTATGAATAGTGTGATCATGGATGGTGCGGTTATTGCAGATGAGTGTATTGTAGGTGCTATGGCTTTTGTAAAAGCCGAAAGTGTATTTTCCCCAAGACAACTTATTGTTGGAAACCCTGCCAAGGCTATTAAAGAGGTGTCTGCCCAAATGCTTGCCTGGAAAACTGCTGGCACAAAATTATACCAAAGTCTTCCTAAAGATTGCCACCAGACACTGCGTGAAGTAGAACCCTTGAGAGAAATCCCTAAAGATAGACCCGTGCAAGAAGATTTTTATAAAACCCTTGCTCAGCTTAAAAAAGAACAACCTTAGGGTAGAACTTTTACCTTTGAAGCTAGCTTTTTTGCTTTTTTTGTGATAGCTGCCACATCACTATCTATAGTATCATAACAAACCACAACCCCCATTCTTCTATAGGGTCTTGAGGTGGGTTTACCAAAAAGTCTAAAATCTGTTTTTGGAGCGTTTGCCAAAACCTCTAGGTTCTCAAAAGATGGGTTTTCTGAATTTTTAGACGCCAGCAGTACTGCGCTTGCGCCATTTCTCTCTAGTGTTATTTCTGGTACAGGCAATCCAATAATAGACCGTAAATGCAGCTCAAACTGATTAAAATTTTGAGTGTTTGCGAGGGTTACCATTCCTGTGTCATGAGGCCTTGGAGAGAGTTCAGAGAAATAAACCCCGTTTTTATTAGAGATAAAAAACTCTACACCCCAAATACCATTACCAGTTAATGCCTTCGTGACTTTTTTGGCCATCTCTTGGGCTGTTTTTAAGTGATGGTCTTGCATTAAGGCTGGCTGCCAGCTTTCTTGATAATCTCCTCTTTCCTGTCTATGGCCTATGGGTGGGCAAAATAAGGTGTGGCCATTATTCTGGGTAACTGTAAGTAAGGTGATTTCATAATCAAAATCTATAAAGGCTTCCACAATTACCTCGGCTACATCTCCCCTAGATCCTTCTTGAGAATATAGCCAAGCCTTTTCTATATCTGCCTGGCTTTTTATGGTGCTTTGCCCTTTCCCGCTGGAAGACATTAAAGGTTTTACTACGCACGGCATACCAATTTGTGTCACAGCATCTTTCAGCATCTGGGCAGAACTAGCATAGGTGTATGTTGCTGTTTGCAGGTCTAAATCTTTAGCAGCCAAATCTCTTATGGCTTTTCTATTCATGGTGAAATTTGTGGCTTTGGCAGAAGGTACAACGGTGTATCCTTGCTTTTCATAGATGTACAACTGCTCTGTCCTAATTGCCTCTATCTCTGGGATAATATAGTCTGGCTTGTGCTTTAAAACAATGCTGTCTAGGGCATCTCCATCAAGCATATTAATGACTTCAAATTCATGAGCCACTTGCATGGCAGGAGCATTTTTGTAACTATCTACAGCAATTACATATTGCCCCAATCGTTGGGCAGCAATCACAAATTCTTTTCCTAATTCTCCGGCTCCTAATAGTAGAATTTTTGCCATAATATTGATAGTTTTAATTATTTACAAGACAAAGTTACTATTAATAAATCAAATTTCTAATTTCCTGTTTAGTCCCTTTTTTTGAGTGTATGTTGGTGCTAAAATTCTCACTTTAACCTCATTGTTTTTAGACAGTCACATAATTATAGTTAGTTTCGTAAAAAAACTATGAAAAAAATTATGCTCAGCGCTTTTTTAGTGCTTTTTACCTCAGTTATTTCTGCTCAAGTTCAAAACTACAATGTTGGAGATGTTGTAGATGATTTTACTGTCACAGATACAGATGGCAACACCTGGAATCTTTATGATTTGACCTCGCAAGGGAAGTATGTTTATCTAGACTTTTTCTTTGATACTTGTGGCCCTTGTCAAACAACCACTCCTATTTTCAATGAATTTCATGACACTTATGGTTGTAATCAAGGAAATCTATTTATGTTGTCTGTTAACAACGGTTCAGATAGTGACGCAGAAGTAATTGCCTTTGAGAATGCCTTTGGTGGAGATTTTACCCATGCTCCGGCAGTTAGCGCAGAAGGTGGAGCAGGAGCTGTAGACTCGAATTTTGGTATTTCGGCTTATCCTACCTACTGTTTAATTGGCGCCGATAACACCTTACTTATTAATGATATTTGGCCTATTGCTAATTTGTCAACCTTTACAAACACAATTCCTGCAAATGCAAATGCTGAAGTTATGGAATGTTCATTAGCAGTAGGAGAAACTACAGGTATAGATTTTACTATCTATCCAAATCCTAGCTCAGGATCTCAAGTAAATATAACCTTAGGGTTGGATACGCCCTTTGCTACTGTTATTGTTTATAATATCTTAGGTAGTATTGTGTTTACAAAAACAGTTTCACAAAATACCTTTACTATAGACCCTATTGTAACAAGCGGAAGTTACATTGTGAGTATTACAACACCAAATGGTACTGTAAACAAAAGTTTGATAGTACAGTAAGGATCCCTATTTAAATCAAAAAAAGCACTGATTTCTCAGTGCTTTTTTTATTTTAGAAAGAGTTGCGTTATTGAGCCAACACCTCTTTTATTTGACTCATAGCAGCAGTAATATCATCATTAGATGCGGCATAAGAAATTCTAATACAGTTAGGATCTCCAAAGGCTTCTCCGGTTACGGTTGCTACCTTGGCGTTTTCTAATAAATACAGAGAGAAATCTGTAGCACTATTTATGGTAGTACCACGCAGGGTTTTTCCGAAGTAATAAGAAATGTCTGGAAACACATAAAAGGCTCCTTGTGGCTCGTTAATTTTAAAGCCGTCTATCTGTGCAAGTAATCCTAAAATTAACCCCCGACGCTCTTTAAATGCCTCTATCATGTACTTTATTTTACTTGGAGAATTCTTTAAAGCAGTAACAGCTGCTTTTTGTCCAATACAATTGGCGCCACTAGTTACCTGGCCTTGCATTTTAGTGCAAGCTCTAGCGATGTACTCAGGGGCTCCAATATAACCAATTCTCCAACCTGTCATGGAGAAGGCTTTAGAGAGGCCATTTACAGTCACTGTGCGATCATACATGTCTTCAAAGTGAGCCATAGATGCATGCTGTTGCGTAAAATTTATATGCTCATAAATTTCATCACTAATTACAATAATATCTGGAAATTTAACTAAGACATCTGCCAAAGCTCTTAGCTCCTCTTTGCTATATACCGAGCCACTTGGGTTGCAAGGGCTGCTGTATATCATCATTTTGGTTTTTGGGGTAATGGCCTTTTCAAGCTCTTGGGGGGTCACTTTAAAATCTGTGTCGATAGAGGTTTTTATCTCAACAGGAATACCACCGGCTACCTTAGAAATATCACTATAGCTCACCCAATAAGGAGCAGGTAGTAACACCTCATCACCAGGGTTTAACAATACTTGTGCGAGGTTGTAAAGTGATTGTTTTGCTCCGGTAGATACCACTATTTGAGAAGCAGTATATGTGAGGTTGTTATCTCTTTTAAATTTTGTTATAACGGACTGTTTAAGATCTGCGTAACCATCTACAGGTGTGTAGGAGTGGTAGTTTTCTTCCACAGCTTTAATGGCTGCAATTTTCACGAAGTCTGGCACTGTAAAATCTGGTTCTCCTAGGCTTAAACCTATAATGTTTTCTCCAGCTTGTCTTAATTCTCTTGCTTTAGCTGCCATGGCTAGTGTAGCAGAGGTGGCCATGCTGTTTATTCTGTTAGAGAGTTTACTATTCATAATCTTAAGCAGTCAAAATAGGTTTTTGCCCCATTTCTTTAAGGTGTTTAAAATGTGCTATAATTGCTTTTCTTGTTGTCTTGTACTCATTGTATGGCAGATTAAATTCTAAGGCCGTCTCACGTACTATTTTTGAAATTTTAGTATAGTGTACATGGCTAATGTTAGGAAAAATATGGTGCTCTACTTGGTGGTTTAGACCGCCGGTAAACCAGTTCATTATTCTATTTTTAGTAGAAAAATTAACGGTTGTAAATAACTGGTGTATTGCCCAGGTATTTTTCATGGTCCCAGAAGGTTCTGGAAGTGGCATATCTGCTGCTTCAATTACATGGGCTAGTTGAAACACAATACTCAATATTACTCCTGCCACATAGTGCATTATGAAAAATCCAATTAATATTTTATACCAAGCGATATCAAAAAATAGAATTGGTATCACAAGCCAAATAGAAAAATAGATTATTTTGGTTAGTATCAAAGTACCCCATTGTGCCGAGGGTTTCGGGAATTTTCCAAATGATAGTTTGCGCTTTAAATATCTTTTTGTTTGTAAAAAATCTGAGGTTATTGCCCAATTAAAAGTAAGTAAGCCGTATAATATGATACTATAATAGTGCTGAAATTTGTGTAATTTGTGCCATTTAGCATGATTAGAAAATCTAAGTACACGTCCTGCTTCTAGGTCTTCATCATGGCCATGAATGTTTGTGTAGGTATGGTGCAGTACGTTATGTTGTACTTGCCAATTGTACACATTTCCAGCCAGTATATAAATACTACTTCCTAGTACTTTATTGATCCATTTCTTTGAGGAATAAGCACCATGGTTAGCATCATGCATAACATTCATACCTATTCCGGCCATACCAACACCCATGACCATTGTCATTAACACTTGCGCCCAGGTTGGCATATCAAGAGTGAGTAATAAAAAATAAGGCGTAAGGTATATTGAAAACATGATTACAGTTTTTAAATGTAGTTTCCAGTTTCCAGTTCTCTGAATTTCGTTCTCTTTAAAGTAGGCGTTTACACGCTTGTTTAGTGTTCTGAAAAATTTTCCAGAATCAAGTCTCGAAAACTTTAATTGATTATTTGTCAACATAACGTTTGGGTTAATTTAAAACAAAAATAAACATCTATAACCTAAAAGGTCTATCGAAAATCATAAAGTTATAAAAGAAAGTCTATTTTTACCTCGTAAATCAAACAATGGAAGAACTACTTCATTATTTCCCGGGGCTAACAGCGCATCAAATAGCTCAATTTGAGTTGCTTTCTACCCTTTATAAGGATTGGAATTTAAAAATCAATGTTGTGTCTAGAAAAGACATTGATGAGATATATTTGCGCCATGTGTTACATTCATTGGCCATTGCCAAGGTTCAGCCTTTTTTACCTGGCAGCTCTGTGCTAGATGTAGGTACTGGGGGCGGTTTTCCGGGCATTCCTTTAGCTATTTTATTTCCAGAAGTTCAGTTCCACTTGGTAGATAGTATTGGTAAAAAAATTAAAGTAGTGGAGCAGGTGCGTGATGGTTTAGCGCTTCAAAATGTAAAAATTACCAATGCACGCGCAGAAACTATTACCGGCCAATATGATTTTATTGTAAGTAGGGCTGTAGCCCAGATGGAAACCTTTGTAAGATGGGTTAAAAATAGGGTTGCTAAAAAATCAAACCATGATCTAAAAAACGGGATTCTGTATCTTAAAGGGGGAGATTTAACTCAAGAGTTAGCGCTGTTTCCTAAGGCGACTATATATCCAATATCTTCCTTTTATAAAGAAGCATTTTTTGAAACAAAAAGCGTGGTTCATCTTCCTTTAAAATTTAAAAGGCAAATAGAATTTAAAAAAATATAAAAAAAGCCCTAACAAATTGTTAGGGCTTTTTTATTTGAAGGGATGTGATTACTTTATCACTACAAATTTCTTTGTTATTGTTGCACCCGCATTAGATATTTTAGCCATGTACGCACCGGCCGCATATCCAGAAACATCAATTGTTTCTTGGTTGCTGATATTTGTTTTGATTGTCATTACTTGTCCTAGTATATTATAAATCTCAACAGTTGCATTTTCAACGTTTGAAATATGTAATATAGCACTTGTTGGGTTAGGATAAAGGTTCAGTGTTGCAAGGCTGTTATCTTCAAGGCCAAGCACTCCGTCAGAGTTAAATTGTATTGAGAAACCGGAGCCAATATCATCATTTAAGGCATATATAACAAGCCCATTTCCATCTTCAAGAGATACGCCATCACCGCTTCCTAATATGCCATTTCCAGAACTATCATACATGTTAAACTCTAGGCAGTCTGCATCAAAATTAAATCTGTATGTAAATAGTTGGTTGTCATCTGCGGAGGTATAATTCTCTGACTCAATGATGTTTCCTGACGAATCTCTAAAATCCCAGGAGTTTTGATGTGCAAATGTATCTGTGTCAAAACTAAGAAGAATAGTACCTATTGTTTCTAATACAGCATCAAATGATGTAGCACCGTCATTATTGTCATTTACATCATCACTTGCAATTGAAATATTAAGGGTGTTGGTGGCTTGTTGGGTAAATGCTATTGCAGGTAATGCAACCTCTTCTTCTTGGAAAGTAGAAAGATCTCCAGTCCAATTATAAACTTGAGCAGGACCCCCATTTACACTGTAGGTTATATCAAGGGTTGTTGCCTCATTTGCGCCTAGATTTTCGATACTAATAATTGGAGAGACAGACCCTAAACAAGTAGGATTGATTTGTGATACAGATTTCAAATTAATATCATTTGACGAGATCCCAGTGTATGAGGGTAGTGCTCCGTTTCCACTAACAACGTATTGAGTTGTTTCGGCTATGAAAACCACTACTTCTAAATCTTGGATTTTAACAGGAATGCCGTTTATATCATCTGGGATTGCATACGTAAACTCATTGCTATAAAATGAACCAGCAGTGGTGTTTGAGATGTCTATACCCCATTGCCCTGTTAACAAATCAATTAACCTGTGCTGGTGTACATAGTTATTACCCATATTTCCACCAACTTGAGGTCCCAGTGTATTGTTTTGTAGGACAGCAACATTTAATTTGTTAGTTGTAAGTGGGCTGTTGTCTGTATAGTATGCTTCAACGTCTATGGTCATAATTCTTGTCTGAACATCTACAACTGCAGTAACTGCAGTATTAGCATAGGAGGCTTGGCCAAGTACGGTATTGCTTGCACCTGCCCATTGTCCTCTTGAAAGAGCTGTTGTACCATTGTTACCTTGTTCTTGTCCCGGAAAATTTTGACGATTAATAGTTCCCGCAGGGTATCCCGCTAACCCGCTTTGATTTGCGATGGCTTGTCCCCATTGTGTTCTAAAGTCTGGTTGGTTTCCATTTGGGTTAGCATAACCACCAGAGTGAATGTTTATTAAGAAAACCTCTCCTTGGTTATTGTTTTGTATGTTTTGCGCAATGGTATGTCCTTGCGGGCAATACACACAATTTACACCTGTAAATTCTTCAAGAATAACTTTTCTGTTCTCTGGAGATGTTGATACTATTGTTTGAGCGAATGCGCAAATTCCAATAAAGGAGAATAGCACTGCTAGAGTAATTTTATTTTTCATAGTTTTTTTCGTAAAAATAACTACAAGGGCATGATTTTTTATCATATAAAATGTTAAATTTCATGTAATATCAAAAGAATTTGACTTTTTATTCTCTAGGTTTTATATATTTACTAAAAAAACTATGAAAACTAAACACTTATTCTTAGCGCTTTGTATGGTTGTAGCCTCTGCTAACGCCCAATTTATATTTTTAGATAGTGATGGCAATACAGTTGAAAGTGGAACAACAGTTACTTATGGCCAAGGACAAGTTGGTGACCCTGATGGGTTTTACAGTTATTTTGTTGAAAATAACACCTCTGAGGCTATTTTTATGAAAGCAGAGCTTGTTAGCGCAGAAAACGCAGATGGCTCTTCTTTTGAAATTTGTTTTGGTCTTTGTTATACAGGTATTTCAGTGGGTCAAAAATTTCCAAATAATGGAAGTGTTTTTATAGACGCAGAATCTGTAACCTTACCAGGAAACCATTTAGCTAATACCTTAGACAATAACAGTCCTATGGAATTTGCGTTTAGATTTTACCAAACAGACCAGGCAGGAACTACTGAACTTGGTAATGATTTTTTTATCACCTATAGATTTGACCCTACTCTCGGAGTATCTAATAATGCGTTTATAGATTTTGATATTACTGCCACTTTAGTTAGTGATTATATAGAGACTAGATCTCCAGAGAATTATACTCTTACTATTTACAACAAGAGAGGAAGAAGTGTAAAAAAGAAGAGAATTACCACCCAAACAAACAGAATGCCGGTTGGAGATTTACCCGCTGGAATGTACTTTATAAGAGTAGTAAATGATCAAAATACTTCTAAGACAATCAAAATAATCAAGAAGTAATAGACGGCCCTAGCACATAAAAAAAGGACTAATGGTATTTCATTGGTCCTTTTTTTATAGTTGTATTTTTTTAAAATGCTATGTTAACAGTTGCGCTTACACCATTGCTCTCTGGTACAAACCTACAAACACCCCCCACACAAATAAGACCTCCACGTTGTCTTCCGTAGTTCATGGAGACGCGAGAGGTGCCTTTAGTGTAACTTCCTCCAAGGCTATAATAGTGTGTTTGTGAATCTTCTCCATCATAGCTCAGTGCTCTGTAGTTCCAGTTGTCATAGGCGTATACTGCCCAGTTTGAATTGAAATTATATTCAAGCACAAATGCCATCCAGTTTTTTTGATCTTGTTTTGTCCAAAGGTGCTGCCCTACGGCTCTTATAGATTTCCCAGCATCTAGTTTATAGGTTCCTTCTACAACGCCTACATTAGACCTAATTTCTCCTTGAGTACCTATAAAGCCCCCTAAGGCAATAGATTTGTCAATAAAGACATTTTGGTAGGTAAATACAGTGCTAAAGGTTTTAGACCATTTTTTCTTTACCTCCATGTTAAAATCTCTAAAATACCTGGCTCCAGAACCTAGAAATTTTGCTTTGTAAAATCTATTTTCTATGTTGTACTCTGCGTCAAGACCTCCAAAATAAGCAAAGTTCGCTGCTATTTTAGTGCCGTACTTTCCTCCCAGAAGTGATCCTTTTTTGATAGTATAGTACAGATCTATTTGCCCACCTAGTTCTCCAGCGCGCTGTTCTGCGTTTTCTATTACAAGTGCTGGTTGTGGGTTGTAAACATATATATTGGTAAGTAAGTAATCTTGTTGTTTTGTGAGCCCTGGAAGGTAGTTTACCACTTGGTCGTTAAATTGATTGCCTGCAGCTTGTCTGTCTGCAAAGAAGTTGAAATTCTCTAATCTTCTAAAAGTACCGTTGATTCCTAATCCTTTTTGGCCATACCCTACATTTAATTGAAGTGCTGTACCGTCATATAATTTTGGTGAAACTAATTGCCCTTCAAAAAATAAAGCGTCTTTTGATTTTGACGCTACTTCAAGGCCTCCATAAAAATTACCTTTTGCTACATCTAGTCTTCCGCCCACAACATTTACATTGCTTGGCAATTCTAGCTGGGTACCTACATCTTGGTATCTAGCTACATAACTAGCCCCCATTTTTATATCAATACTCTCTACAGATAATCCTTGGCTTATATCAATATTTGCATCAAAACCTTGCAACACACCCTCTGAGAGTTCAAACCCTATTCTTTGCTGTCCATAAAGGGCTGTAAAGTCTAGATAGTCTGTGGGGTTGTACTTAATCCGTACACCTCTGATGGCATTGTTAATTCCTAATTGTCTTTCTTCCCAAGCGCGAAATATAAGACCGCTACCAAACTGATCATAAAAATAACCACCGGTAAGGTCTACCTTTTCATTTTTATAATTAAAATAGTAGGTTGCTACACCATTTCCGTTAGAAAAAGCTGTAGAATATCCTAGAAGCGCATCTGGCAAGTATGATTCATACTGAACACCAGCAGTAAAATTTTTAAAGGCATAGGAGAGTTGAAAATAATTATTTGCTCTATACGCATCATCTGGTTGCTCAAAATTAAGTCCTTTATCGTACAAGAGCCACTGTGAGTTTGATTCAAAGCCACCAAAAAAATAGCCCTCGTCCGCAGATTGAGAAAATGAAAGGGTGGTATACAAAATAGCAATCCCTAGAAGTAAATATTTCATAATTGTTGAAATTTTATGTGATTTTATGTGACGTAACTAGCGCTATTATTTTGAAGTATATTCTTTTACTTTTTCATACAGCTCATACTCGGCCCCTGGATTGTATCCAGAATGTCTATACACAATTTTGTTGTCTTTAATAACAATAGTAAGTGGAATTGAAGAGGCGCCCAGCGCTCTTTTTAAATCATTGTTGGTATCTAAAAGGATATTATACTCCCATCCCTTACCATTTATGAGTGATTTTACTCTTTTTACTGTTCTGCTGTCATCTACAGATACTGCTATTAGAGAAACTCCAGTTTCTTCAATCCAATCTTGGTAGAGATCACTTATGGCATCTAGTTCTTTAATACAAGGCACACACCAAGTTGCCCAAAGAGAGACTATAGTTACGCTGTCTTTATTGGCCGTTTTTTGAATACTAGTAGCGGCTCCTTCAAGGGTGGTAAGAGTAACCGTTGGAAGTTCTTTTTGTGCCATTGTGGCCAAGGAGAATAATAAGATAAAGAGTAATGCAATGTTTTTCATTTTCGTGATTTTAATTTTTTTAAACAATATTAGGTAATATTTTACAAATTTGTGAGAGTTATGTGATAATTTGATGGCAACCAAAATCTAGGTTGGGAAATTATTCTATTATATTTGTGTTGTTTAAAAAAAAAAGATGAATAAGAAAATTTTACTACTAACGGGCGTCTTTTTTATTGCAACGCTACTTTTTGTATCCTGCAGTAGAACAGAAGAAAACATCCCCCTAGGGCAAGAGACCACAGAGATTACCGTCCAAAATTTTGTAAGACCTGCTTCCCTTAGAGACCAAGAGATACCCTTTACAGTGATAACTCAAACGGGTGTTGATGTAACTGCTCAGGCTCAGTTTTACGTAGATGGCGAGCCTATTGATGGAAATGTATTTTCCTCCAGCGAGGTGGGCGATTTTGAGGCCTATGCAACCTATGATCTGGATGGAGTTCTAGTTACTACAACCCCAGAGAGCTTTAGTGTAATTATTCCAAAGCGTAAAGTGGTTTTGGAAGACTACACAGGTACCTGGTGCGGCTTTTGCCCAAGTGTAGCTGCTGCCATAGAAGAGGCTTCTCTGCAGAGTGATGATTTAGCGATTGTTGCTATTCATATCACTGCCAATTCTAACCCAGACCCAATGCATTTTGATGATGTTGAAATTCTTAGAGACGCATTTGAGATAGATGGATTACCACAAGCACGTATTGATAGGTCCCAATTTTGGTTTGCGCCTTATTTTATATCAGATGCACTAGAAAATGCTGGGGTTAACGCCACCTCTGCTGTGTCTTTTACATCCTATCTAGAGGGGGATCAACTAATTACACAAGTAAATGTAGTTTCTCAGACGGGTATCAATAGTGGAGATAAACTTGTGGTGTATTTGCTTGAAGACGGTATTTTGTACGATCAAGAAAACTATTACAATGAAGATCAAACGAGCCCTTATTTTGGTTTGGGAAACCCCATACCAAACTTTGAGCATAATCATACCCTGCGCTTGTCTTTATCTGCACCTCTTGGAGATAATATTGCCGCAGCCCCAGCCCTTGAGGAGTATAGCGTTACTTACAACACCACAATCCCTGCAGATTATGTTACAGAAAATCTAACATTAATTGCCATGTATGTTTCTGCAGATAACCTTGCCTACAACGCGCAGGTTGGGCCCATTAACGCTGTGGTTGCTTACCAGTAAAAGAATTTATAAAACATTAATATTAAAAAAACCGAAACTCCTGTTTTCGGTTTTTTTTATGGCCTATACTAGTATCTTTACAGCATGAAAAAGGTTGATTACATTATTGTGGGTATGGGCATTGCTGGGCTAGTGTTCTCTAAAACCTTGCGTGATCATGGCAAATCTTTTGTGGTTATTAACAATCCCGGCCAGGGCGCTACAAAAGCCTCTGGAGGCGTTTTAAACCCAACGGTCTTAAAACGTTTCACCCCGGCCTGGAACACAGTAGAGTTTGTTTTAAAGGCTGCCCCCTTTTATGAGTCTTTGGCTAGGGATATTGGCCAACAGGTACTATCTGGGGTAGCCATTCACAGAATTTTAGCAAGCGTTGAGGAGCAAAATAATTGGATGGTAGCCAGTGATAAAGAAATTTTGTCTAGGTTTCTATCTCCCAAAATTGTAAAAAACAATAACACTG
>Ga0209532_1001318_pt1 | contig 19510 bp, 17 predicted proteins | sample COG_02_FD_184746 | JGI IMG/M metagenome (GOLD analysis project Ga0209532, IMG submission 184746) | Pelagic Microbial community sample from North Sea - COGITO 998_met_02 (SPAdes) (version 2) | ecosystem: Environmental > Aquatic > Marine > Neritic zone/Coastal water | place: Helgoland, sampling... | reverse complement strand
TCCAGTAACACTTTGGGGAACTGGAACACCTATGAGAGAGTTTTTGTTTGTGGATGACATGGCAGAGGCGGTAGTATTTGCTCTAGAAAACGATTTACCAGAATATTTATATAATATAGGTACAGGAAAAGATATTACCATTAAAGAATTGGCTGAAACGATTCAGAACGTAACAGGGCACCAAGGAGAGATTATTTGGGATGCTAGTAAACCAGATGGCACTCCAAGAAAACTCATGGATGTTTCCAAAATCAAAGAACTTGGATGGCAATATTCAACAGAGTTAGAAGACGGGATTAAAAAAACCTACCAATGGTTTTTAGAGAATATAGGTGCAATAAAAGAAATTAAATTATAGATGATGAAAGTAGCATTAATTACGGGTATTACAGGTCAAGATGGTTCTTATTTAGCAGAACTATTATTAGAAAAAGGGTATGAAGTTCATGGAATTAAAAGAAGGTCTTCTTCATTAAATACAGACCGTATTGATCATTTATACCAAGATCCTCACCACCCGAATCAACGGTTAAAATTGCATTATGGAGATTTAACAGATGCGATGAATCTCACCAAAATTATCGCAGAATGTCAGCCCGATGAAATCTATAATCTAGGAGCCATGTCTCATGTCAAGGTGTCTTTTGACACGCCTGAATATGTAGGGAATGTAGATGGTTTAGGGACTCTACGTATTTTAGAGGCGGTTCGTTTATTGGGCTTAGAAAAGAAAACGAGAATCTATCAAGCCTCTACTTCTGAACTATATGGAGGAATGCCAGAAAATAAAAATGACAAAGGATTTTATGATGAAAACTCACCTTTTTATCCAAGATCTCCTTATGGTGTTGCAAAAATCTATGGCTATTGGATTACAAAAAACTATAGAGAGGCGTATAATATGTTTGCATGTAATGGAATTTTATTCAATCATGAATCCCCAAGAAGAGGAGAAACTTTTGTAACTCGAAAAATTACAAGAGCCACTGCCAGAATTTCGATGGGGCTGCAGGATACCTTTTATTTAGGAAATTTAGATGCCAAACGTGATTGGGGGCATGCCAAAGATTATGTGCGTATGATGTGGATGATTTTACAGGCAGAACAACCCGAAGACTGGGTAATTGCCACAGGAAAAACTACAACGGTGAGAGAGTTTGTAAGAATGTCATTTGAAGAAGTAGGTGTAGAATTAGAATTTAAAGGTTCGGGAATCAATGAAAAAGCCACAGTTGTAAAATGTACTAATCCTTTGTTTCAAATTGAAATAGGAAAAGAGGTCTTGTCTATAGATCCTGCTTATTTTAGACCAACTGAAGTAGATTTATTAATTGGAGACCCTACTAAAGCAAAAGAAAAATTAGGGTGGGTTCCAGAACATGATTTGGGTTCGTTGGTAAAAGATATGATGCATTCAGATGTTAAACTGATGCAAAAACAGCAATATTTAAACAAAGGCGGGTATTCATCTAATATTAACTTTGAATAATTTATGTTTTTAATTAAACTAAATAATAATAAAACATTTACTTGCGATAAAGATTCAACAATTTTTGAAGCAGCAAAGAAAAGTAATATAGTTTTAGAGCATAGTTGCCTATCTTCAAGATGTAGAAGTTGTGTGGTGAAAATTATTTCTGGAAACACCATTAATAAGGAAGAAGAACTAGTTCTAACTGAAGAAGATAAGAATAAAAATTTTGTACTTTCTTGTAATGCGAAGCCCCTTAGTGATATAGAATTAGACATAGAGGACCTAGGTGAGATTAAACTTTTCGACAAAAAAATTATTCCTTCTAAAATTAGTGTCATTGAAAAATTAACAGATGATGTCATAAAAGTAGTTTTAAGATTACCTCAAAATTCAAATTTTAATTTTAATTCTGGACAGTACGTCAATATTATCAAAGGAAATCTAACTAGAAGTTATTCAATTGCTAACTGTTCAGATCATAAAAATCAACTAGAGTTTTTTATTAAAAATTACGAAAACGGTTTGATGAGTGCGTATTTTTTCAAAGAAGCAAAAATTAATGATCTATTGAGGCTAGAAGGACCAATAGGCACTTTTTTTCTTAGAGATTCAAATTTCAAAAATATTGTTTTTTTAGCTACAGGCACAGGAATCGCTCCAATTAAATCAATTCTAGAAGGATTAGATCAATCACATGAACAATATCAAAATAAAAATTTATGGGTAATTGTTGGGGCTAGATATCAAGAAGATTTATTTTGGCTACCAAATTTTAAAAATTTAAAAATAAAATACATACCCGTACTTTCTAGACAAAATAATGATTGGAATGGTGCAAAAGGGTATGTACAAGATATAGTATTAAAACAACAAATTGATTTAGAAAACACTCAAGTGTATGCTTGTGGGTCTAATGATATGATAAATTCAGCAAAAGAATTATTTTTCAAAAATAATTTAAAAGAAAACAACTTTTTTTCTGATGCATTTGTTCAAACTAATTAATAAACTATGAAAGCAGTAATATTAGCAGGGGGTCTTGGAACCCGATTAAGCGAAGAAACAGTATCTAAACCCAAACCTATGGTTGAAATTGGAGGAAAACCAATTTTATGGCACATCATGAAAACCTATTCACATTACGGTATTCAAGATTTTATTATTTGTTGTGGATATAAAGGGTATGTTATTAAAGAATATTTTGCTAATTATTTTTTACATCAATCTGATATAACTTTTAATATGAAAAACAACAAAATGACTGTTCATGAAGATCGTGCAGAGCCCTGGACGGTTACTCTAGTTGATACCGGTGATAACTCTATGACTGGAGGAAGATTAAAAAGGGTATTACCTTATCTAAAAAATGAAGAAGCATTTTGTTTTACTTATGGAGATGGTGTTGCAGATATAAATATAAAAGGCTTAATAGATTTCCATAAATCTCACGGAAAACAGGCAACTTTAACAGCAACTTTTCCTCCGGGAAGATTTGGAGCTCTAAGTATTGAAGATAATCAAGTCCAAAAATTTGAAGAAAAACCAAAAGGTGATGGGGCTTTAATTAATGGAGGGTATTTTGTATTATCTCCAAAAGTTATTGAGAGAATTGAAGGTGATACTACTACATGGGAACAAGAACCTTTGAAAAGTTTAGCATCTGATGGAGAGTTAATGTCTTTTAAACATTATGGTTTTTGGCAACCAATGGACACTTTGAGGGATAAAATTAAATTAAATGAGTTACTTGAACAAAATAAAGCTCCATGGAAAGTATGGAAATAAGTAAAGGAAAAGTAGATGCTAGTTTTTGGAAAGGTAAAAAAGTTTATCTGACTGGCCATACCGGATTTAAAGGCTCTTGGTTGTCTTTATGGCTTCAAAATATGGGAGCATTAGTTAAAGGATACTCTTTAGATGTAAACACAACGCCAGCATTGTTCTCTCAGGCGAATGTAGCTGCAGGTATGGAATCAGAAATAGGAGATATTAGAAACTTAGAACAATTAACTAAAAGCATGATTAGCTTTAACCCAGATATTCTAATTCATATGGCAGCGCAACCATTGGTTCGACTTTCTTATCAAGAACCTGTAGATACGTATACAACAAATGTTATTGGAACCGTTAATGTATTAGAAGCAGCTAGGAAATGTCCAAATTTAAAAGCGATCGTTTCTGTTACTACAGATAAATGTTATGAAAATAAGGAATGGGAATGGGGTTATAGAGAAAATGAGCCTATGGGAGGACACGATCCATATAGTAGTAGTAAAGGCTGTGCAGAACTAGTAACTTCTGCATACAGACGATCTTTTTTTAGTTCTGAAGACACTGCCTCATTAGCTTCTGCTAGAGCAGGAAATGTTATTGGAGGAGGAGACTGGGCTGAAGATCGATTGATCCCTGATATTTTAAGTGCTTTTGAGAAATCAGAACCAGTGGTGATTAGAAACCCTTTATCGACAAGACCCTGGCAACATGTATTAGAACCACTATCTGGTTATTTAGTTTTAGCTCAAGAATTGTTTTTAAATGGAGATAATTTTGCAGAAGGATGGAATTTTGGGCCAAAAGATGAAGATTGTAAACCAGTGAGTTGGATTTTAGATAAAATGGTTAAATATTGGGGGAATAATGCTAGTTGGAGTTTAGATAAAAATAATAACCCTCATGAAGCAGGTTTTTTAAAACTAGACTGTTCAAAAGCATCAAATAGATTGAAATGGAATCCTAAATGGAATTTACAATTTACACTCAAATCAATAGTGGATTGGCATCAACTTTATAGTAATGGAGGTGATCTAAAAAAACAATGTTTAAAAGAAATAAAAACTTATAGTAAATAATGGAAAACAATAAATTAGAAAATTTAAGAGTAGAAATAGCTAAATTAGTTACAAAGTATAGCGAAGAAAAATACAAACCAACCACTTTTGTTGGAGGTGAAACTGTAATTCCACCATCTGGGAAATTAATGGGAGAAGAAGAATTACAAAATATGGTAGCAGCATCTTTAGACGGATGGCTAACTACTGGAAGATTTAACACCCTTTTTGAAAAAGGTCTTGCAGAATTTTTAGGAGTAAAATATTGTTTATCCGTTAATTCAGGTTCTTCTGCCAATTTAGTTGCTTTTAACACATTAACTTCACATAAACTTGGAGATCGTGCTATTAAAAAAGGGGATGAAGTAATCGGAGTTGCTGCTGGCTTTCCTACCACAGTTAATCCAATTATTCAGTTTGGAGCTGTGCCTGTTTTTGTGGATGTAGATATTCAAACACACAATATCAATGTAGATTTAATAGAGGCTGCAATTACAACTAAAACGAAGGCTATTATGCTAGCTCATGCATTAGGGAATCCGTTTAATGTTGGGCGTGTTAAAGAAATTTGTGACAAACACAATTTATGGTTAATTGAAGATACTTGTGATGCATTAGGAGCCGAATTTAATGGACAGAAATGTGGAACTTTTGGAGATATTGGAACCTTAAGTTTTTATCCTGCCCACCATATGACTATGGGAGAAGGTGGAGCTGTTTTTATGAACAATCCTGAATTAAAAGCTATAGCAGAATCTTATAGAGATTGGGGAAGAGATTGTTATTGTCCTCCAGGTTGCGATAATACTTGTGGTTGTCGATTTGAACAAAAACATGGTGATTTACCTTATGGATATGATCACAAATATGTATATTCTCACTCTGGTTATAATTTAAAAATTACAGATATGCAAGCCGCTTGTGGGTTAGCGCAGTTAGGGAAACTAGAATATTTCATAGAAAAAAGACGAAGTAATTACACTTATTTGAGGAACAAATTAGAGTCTTTAACAGATTTTATCCATTTACCCATTCCAACTCCAAATAGTAACCCATCTTGGTTTGGATTTCCAATCACTTTGAAAGATGATTGTGGAGTTTCAAGAGTTAATGTTACTAAATTTTTAGATAGCCATAAAATTGGATCTCGATTACTTTTTGCAGGTAATTTATTAAAACAGCCTTATTTTAAAGATGTAGAATATAGAGTTGTTGGTGATTTAACACATACTAATAAAACAATGAATGATACTTTTTGGATTGGTGTGCAACCAGCTTTAGATGAAGTTCATTTTGATTTCGTTGCTGAAAAAATGGAAGAATTATTTGGTTTGAATTTTTAATTTATGAAAACAATCCTTATCACTGGAATTAATGGATATCTCGGAAGTAAATTAGCAAAACGATACGCAAAAAAGTATAACATAATTGGTCTGGAATATTCAATAGATAATTTATTTCGTTTAGAAGATGAAAATTTTGAAGTATACGAGTCTAAAGATAGAGTTTTTGACACAATTTTTAAGAACCATAATATCGACTACATTATCCATACAGCGACTTTTTATGGTAAGGAGCAAGAATCAGATGGTAAGATGATGTATGCAAATACGTATTTGCCACAATTATTGCTTGAGGAGGCAATAAAAAATGATTGTTCATTATTTATAAATACAGATACGGTATTAGATCGTTTTACAAGTAGTTACGCACTAACAAAAAAGCAATTTAGAGATTGGTTACAATTTTATTCTAGTGTTAGTAAAATAAAAGTGATTAATTTGGAACTAGAGCATTTTTATGGACCAGGAACGTCTCCAACCAATTTCGTTACTTTGATGGTAAAAAAAATGCTTAGCAATGACACCGTAATAAAACTAACTAAAGCAGAACAAAATAGAGATTTTCTTTACATCACCGACCTACTCCAGGTATATGACTTGATGTTTGAAAACGAAAGTAAATTTTCTAATTTTGAAATATTCAATGTAGGTGCAGGAATAAATACTAATTTAAAATATATTTTACAATATATAAAAAAACATACATTATCGTCTTCCGAATTAGATTTTGGAGCAATCCTTTACAGAACAAATGAATTAATGGAATCAAATAATGATATATCGAAATTAACAAGTTTAGGGTGGAATCCAAAAACACCGATTGAGTTGGGACTTTTAAACGTTATAGCATTCGAGAAAAACATAAATAAACGATAAAGTATATGAAACTTCGAGGTTGTGCGTTTATATTTAGTAGTCTAGATATTAGGTTTTTATAAAGTATAATCAAATTAGGAATGGAAAAAATCGTTGTATTTTATATAAAAAAAATTATTAGTAAATTTAGATTTATAGTTGCTGGTTCACCAAAACTTAAGCAAGAGCTTTTATTACAAAAGGCACTTGAAGAGAAAGGTTTTAATTATAAAAAATTAAAGATTAGTTGTAATCATGATTTAGGTAGAAATTATGTGAATGGAGTTGAAATGGGAATAAAATATCCGGATAGTTTTTATGAAAAAGCGAAACAAATTATTCCAGATAAAAAAATATACAGTTTTTATTTTAATGGAAATATGAATCCTGAAGGAGGACGTAAGGAAATGTTAAAACCATTTGAGATGTATAACGATTCCTTAATCATATCATCTGACGATGGAAGAATTCAGAGTTCAAAAGACAAATTCAATAAGTCTTATTTTTCTTATTTTGCGAAATCAAAATTTGGATTATGTCCTCATCAAGCAGATTGGCCGGGTACTAAAGAACATCTATGGACATATCGTTTTATAGAGTCTTGTTTGGTCGGAAGTATTCCAGTTATTTTTGAAGCAACACCGTTAGGAGAAAAATTTATAAATGGTTTTTTTGTACTTAAAGATTCAGATTTTAAAAATACCAAAATACCAGTTTATAATATTTTAAAAGCTAATGACAACCTTGTGCTAGCCAGAAATAAATTTTTCCTTACTGATGACGAATGTCATCAAATAAAAATTAATAGCTAACTATTTTTTGTTAATAATGAGAAACAGATAAATGGCTATTAAAGAAGCTTCCTACAACCAAATTTTTAAAGCTACATCTCTATTTGGAGGGGTAAAGGTGCTAACTATTTTTATTTCTATAATTAGATCTAAATTTATTGCCGTGCTTTTAGGACCCTCTGGAATCGGTATCGTAGGGCTATTAAATAGTACAATATCATTTATTGCTATCTTGACTAATTTTGGACTAGAAAGGAGTACGGTTAAAAATATTGCAGCAGCAAATGCATCAAAGGATTTCCACAGAATTGGTGAAGTTGTGAGTGTTTTAAGGCTCTTAGTCTGGGTAACAGGTTTATTGGGTATGTTTGTTACTATTATACTGTCTTCTTTCTTAAGTGAATTAACATTTGGTAATAAAGATTATACGATTGCCTTTATTTGTTTATCTATCACTTTGTTTTTGAATCAAATAAGTGCGGGACAAGGAGTTGTCTTAAGAGGTTTGTCTCAATTAACTTACATGGCGAAATCCAGCTTATTTGGAGCTATATCTGGTTTATTAATTTCTGTCCCTATTTATTATTTGTGGGGATTAGACGGTATTGTTCCTGCAATTATATTAAGCTCTATTGCTACTTTGACATTGACTTACTATTATTCTAGAAAAGTTAGTATAAACATTATTGAAATGTCAAAAGCTGTTTTTATTACAGAAAGCAAAGATATGATTCGAATGGGTCTTGTACTTAGTCTAAGTTCTTTAGTTGTATTAGGTGAATCTTATATTGTAAGAGTTTTTATTAGGCTAACAGGAAGTATTTCTGATGTTGGATATTATACTGCTGGATTTGCAATTGTGAATACTTATTTTGGAGTTATATTTACTGCCCTTACAACAGATTATTATCCTAGGCTCGCAAGTGTTGCTTATGATAATAAAAAGGCAAGTTTATTGATGAATCAACAAAGTGAGATGACAATTCTAATACTTGCTCCGATTCTGGTTGTGTTCTTAGTATTTATTAACCCAATAATTATATTATTATATTCTAAAGAATTTGTTCCAATTAACGATATGATTCTTTGGGCAGGTTTGGGTATTTTTTTTAAAGCTGCATCGTGGTCTCTAGGTGTAATTTTCATATCAAAGGGAGATGTTAAGACATTGTTTATTAGTGAGTTGTCTGCAACTTTAGTGATGTTGATCTTAAACTTATTAGGGTATAAGTATTTTGGTTTAGAGGGATTAGGTCTTTCTTTTTTAGGTGCCTTTCTTTTTGCTTACATTCAAACTTTTTTAATCGTAAGGTTTAAGTATTCTTTTATATATTCAATTAACTTTTATAAAATATTTACTGTTCAATTGATTATTGGGACTGTCGGTTTAATCGTTGTTAGGTGTGGAAATCAAATTTGGAGTTATTTGATAGGTGTTGTTCTTATAATAATATCATTGTTGTTTTCTTTATTCTATTTGGACAGGAATACTGATATATTGAACTCAATAAAAACTAAATATATTAAAGATGAAAATATTAAAAAAAATAAAAAATAAATTTAGCGTTTTAAGTTTTTATGTGGTAGAAAATTTCAAACATATAATATTTAGAGATACAATATGTATTGGAGGATTTTCCCACAGTAATAATTTTGGAGATGCATTAAATGTTTTTTTTGTTCAATATTTGGGCGAGAAGAAAGTTTTGCATTCTCGATATTTATTATTTAAAAAACCCAAAAAAGTTGTTTATGTTATTGGAAGCATACTACAATGGGCGAAAACTAATTCGAGTATTTGGGGATCAGGATTTATAAGTGAGGATGAAAAGTTAGATGCTGAAAACCTTGAGATATTTGCTGTACGTGGAGAATTATCAAAATCAAAACTCAAAGAAATTGGTTATGATACAAACAGAATCTCCATGGGTGATCCAGCACTTTTAATGCCATATATTTACAAGCCTATAATAGAAAAAAAATATAAGGTTGGTATTATACCCCATTATGTAGATAACAATATAAGTTGGGTAAAAAAACAAGAACTATATGATGGACATTTTAAAGTTCTTGATATTTTATGTGGCTCTGATGTAAAAGGTTTTATCGATGAAGTTTTAAGTTGTGATGTAATCATTTCGAGTTCACTACATGGCTTGATAATAGCCGATGCTTATAATATACCTTCGGTATGGGTAAAATTTTCTGACAAATTACAGGGTGGTAACTTTAAGTTTAATGATTATTATTCATCTATCGGGTATAAAAATATAATGCCAATAATAATAAATAGTTATTCATCATTAAATGATATTGTTTCTAAATGTACACTTAAAAAAATGGATATTAATTTAAAAAATTTAGTTGATCTTTGTCCATTTATTACTACATCTAAAAAAAATGAAATCATTAATTCTATTTTAAATGTCAAAAAAACTAATTTATAGAATCTGTTAAATTAGTTAGAATATATGAAAAAGAATAAAGACATTTATTTGGTATTGACATCATTATTTCCATCAAAAGGGAATTTTAGAGGTCCTTTTATTTTTGATCAAGTTAAGGCTATAAGAAATTTAAGTCAATATGAGGTCGTTATTGTAAAAATTTATGGTTTAGAATCTAATCCTTTAGATTACCTTTATGATGAGTTTAAAGTAATTAGCTTTCGTATTGTAGGATTTCCATCGAATATATTACCAGATTTATTTTCAAAACTTAATGCAACTCGATTGTATAGCTTGTTGAAAAGTAAAAATATTGAAGTTAATAATATTAACTTCATTCACTCACATGGTATTTTTAAAGCAGGAAGTTTAGCTGTGAGTCTAAAAGAAAATTTTATTCCAAATGTTAAAACAATAATTCAAAATCATGGATTTGATTTTTTTGGATTTAATAATGGTGTCTTAAAAAACAATAAATGGCATCATAAATATTTGAAAATAAAAGGAATACAAGTATTGGAAAAATGTGATTTAAGTGTTGCGGTTAGTGAAAGAATGTTTTACAATCTTAAAAGAGATTTTGACTTTTTACCAAAAAATAGATATGTTCTATATAATGGTGTGGATTTGAACAAATTCTACCCTTTAGTAAATGAAAATAAAAAAACGGAATTTGTTATAGGTTGTGTAGGTAATTTTTTAAATATAAAAAGTCAAATCACATTAATTAAGGCAGTCGAAATAATATTAAACAATAATAATAAAATTAAAGTAAAATTTGTGGGAACTGGAATTACCCAAGTCGATTGTAAAAAGTATATTTCCACGGCAGGGATGGATGAATATTTTGAGTTTATTGACGTTATGAAACATAATGAACTAAATAATTTTTATAATAGCCTAGATTTATTTGTACTTCCTTCTTTCTCTGAAGCATTGGGTTGTGTTTATCTCGAAAGTATTGCATGTGGTATACCCTTTATAGCTGTTCGAGAACAAGGGATTGATGAAATTATTATTAATAAGAATGATTTTCTAATAGAAAAAAATAATTTCATGCATTTGAGTGAATTAATTGTAAAGCAAATTGCACATAAATCTACCACAAATGTAATTATTAATATTGATATTAATAATTTGATATTTAAATACTTAAGTAAAGTAAAAAGTTTAAGGACCTAAAATTTAAATCAAATAGTATTCCATAATTAGTTAGATTTATTATTAAATGAAAAATATACTAGTCGTAACAAACATTCCTTCATACCATCAAGTTGATTTATTTAATGAGATAGCTAAAAATGATGAAATTTCTTTAATGGTATTTTATCTTATAAAAAAAACGGTTGATAGACATTGGGAAAAAGAGTTTGAACTAACACATAATCATAAATTTTTAAAAACCAATTATATTTCACAGAAGAGAGGTTTATATTATAACCTGAGTATTTTAAAAGAATTAAAAAGTGTAAATCCAGATGTTATTGTTTTAACACAATACGCGAATTTAACACAGCAATTTATTCTTTATTTTAATTGGTTGTTTAAAAGTAAAGTTAAATTAATTTTTTGGAGTGAAAAACCAGGAATTCCATTTTATGAAGCACCGATTATCAAGGCGAGAGGGTTAAGACAAATATTCAGATTTCTTACTTTATTTCCAATAATCAAAAATAATAATATTAGAATATGGGGTATTGGAAAAAAGGCTGTTGAATATTACTCAAATCTAGTAACGTCAGATGTAAGAAATTTCCCTTATTTCTTAAATATATGCAGGTTCCTTAATTCTGAAAGTAGAAATTTCTCTAAAAAAATTAAAGTATTGTATGCTGGCAAGTTTAATGATCGTAAAGGTTTTGATATACTTTTGGAATATTTGGAGAATTCAGAAAACGAGTTTTTAAATAATTTTGAATTCACATTAATAGGGACCGGCGATTATATAAAAAGAGTAAAAAAATTATCATTGCGTAATAATATCGAATTTGTTCCTTTTGTAGAACGTCAAGCGATGCCAAAGTATTTTTCGGCAAGTGATGTTTTTTTATTTCCTGGTCGATACGATGGATGGGGAATGGTAATAAATGAAGCTATGGCAAATGGCTTAATTGTGGTTTCTACGCCATATGTTGGAGCTGTTGAGGATCTAATTGAAGATGAAAAGAATGGATTAGTAATTGAAGGGGATGTAAAAAGTATACAATCTAAGCTAGAATGGATAATTTCTAATAGAAATCAACTACAATCTATATCAGAAAAAGCTAAATTATCTGCGAATTTGAATGACGTCGTTAGAGGTAGTAAATTATTTTTGAATATGATTGATGATTATTCTGAGTCAATTTAATTTCGAATTAAATAAATATTTTAAATTTAATATTAAATGAATCTTCCTTTATCTATTTTAGGACTTATACTAACAATTATATTTATAAATGGTAAACGTTATAAGTTTTTAGTAGTCTTAATTATTATGTCCTTGGTTGGGAATTTATTTTCTATTAATATTGGTGGTATCCAAATGAAATTCATATCATTAATCGCATTGATCTTTGGTATCCTTGGATTAATTGATAAAAGTATTTTCAAAACTTTTAAATCAATAAATTTAAATTTCTTACTCAAGTATGAGATTTTATTATTGATTGCAACAGGTGTCTTTTTCACTGTTATTAGTCCTTGGGAAGATCCAACGAGTCATTTAAAACCTTTTAGTCAAAAGCTGGAAATGAAGGCTGTTATTGGTTTTATTAGAATTATTTCAGATGTATTGATCTTGTTTTGCATCCCTTTTTTATTCCTAAAATTTCGTGCTATAAAATTGTATTTGTCAAAAATAATATTTACCATACTTGTTATTCAGTTTTTTGTTACTATTATTGATTATGGAACTAATAATTTAATCAGAAATATAATATTTGATGCACCTAATTTAACGCAAAGATTTTTGGGGTTTAACCATGAACCTAGGTCATTAGGAAGAAATGCTTTGTATGCTTTTTTAATCCTAAATTACTTGTACAATAGCAGTAATAAATCTGATGTTTATGCCCGTTGGGGGAAAATTTTGACTTTATCATTTATCGTATTAAGCTTTTCTTTATCAACCTATATTTCCTTTTTATTTGTATTAATACTATCATCTATTAAATCGTTTAAGTATTTATTTTTAAACTTCATAGGTTTTATTTTTTTAACCTTTATAATAAGTCAATTTAAATTTGCTAATGATTTCACTTTAAATAAATTTCAAAGAGTATTAATTGATGGTAATAATGGAGCAAAGGTTTTCGAAGGTCCGGAAATATTTGCTCATTTTGAAGCAGCGAATTCTGCATATTTATATTTTATTTGGGAAAATCCACGACATGTTTTTTTTGGAACAGGGCCTAATTTAATAAATATAGCTTATCAAAGATATGCTTCCATGAATTATCTGGAAGAAGCGCGTAATAATTATTTTGTAACTATTTCTCCTACATTAAGTTTATTTAGGTTACTCGCTAGAAGCGGTATTTTTGGTGTACTTCTGTTGCTGCTTTTTTCATATAAAATAAAAAAAATGTTTATGAAAGGAAATGGTCAAAATCAAATTAATAGGCATGAATTAAGATTGTTGCATCAAAGTACTATACTTATGTTGATTATTTACAGTCAATGGTATTATTTTATTTTAGGATTTTTAATTTATAAAATAAATAGAAGTTTTAAAAACACACAAATAGAAAATTTATGATAGCAATTTCTGGATTGGATGGAGCAGGTAAATCAACGCAAATTGAATTACTAAAAGAGTATTTGGAAGGACAAGGAGGTAAAGTTAAATACTTCTGGAGTAGGGGTGGATATACTCCAGGTATGCAAGCTTTTAAAGACTTTATGAGAAAGTTTAGTAGTAAAAAAATGCCTTCTCAAGGACCATCAAAAGAAAGAGATCAATCGTTTTCAAATCCCTTAGTTAGGAAGGTATGGCTATCATTAGCTATACTGGATTTAGTGTTTTTTTATGGTATATATGTTCGATTTAAATCCTTTTCAGGTGTTAAAGTTATTTGCGATCGATATATTTTTGACACCAGTATTGATTTCAGATTAAATTTTCCTCAGGAAAATGTTAATGAATGGCTATTATGGAAGTTAATGGTTTTGATTGCTATGAGGCCAAAGAAACATTTTGTTTTGACGATTGGTGTGGATGAATCTTTAAGAAGGTCTAAGTTAAAAGAAGAACCTTATCCTGATTCAGAAGAGACTTTAAAAATTAGATTGAATGATTATTTAAACCTTGTTAGTAAGAGCTCAAACGTAATACATATTAGCGGAACCCAAGAAATTAAGGTTATTCATAACTTTATATTAGAGCAGCTAAAAAAATGAGGATAGCCTTATTAGAAAAACGTGAAAATTTTGAGAAAATATTAAGGGAAACCCTAAGTACATCTTCTTTGTTAAAAGAAAATCATCATGTAGGTGAAACAAGTTACTGTATTAACAAGTACCTAAACTTTATATCAACAAACAAACTTCCTGAAAATGTATTTCAAATATTAGTAAATGAATATTCATCATCATTAAGTTGGTGGAAGAAAGGGATTCAATTTATGTATGTAAAATTAGCTGTTTCTAGAATTTTTAGAACTTTTTTTAGTCATACTAAAATCAAGTTGTCATCTAATTATGAAAATCTACTAATCTTAGGTGGAAATCATAGACTTAGACTATTCTCAATTAAATTAGAGAGCAGTTTTGTTCTTCTTAAAAAAGGCGAGCGGGATAATTACATAAAGAACGATATTTTGATACGAAAAGAAAATAATATAAACTATGCTCCTCAGATTTTAAATTATGGGGAAGATTGGCTTGAAGAAGAGTATTTTGAAGGGGTACCAATCAATAGATTAGAAGATCAGTCAAAGATAAAGGAACTTAAATACAGTATTTTTAATTCTCACTTTAAAGCATTAAATCATACAAATATCAAATCTCATGATAAGATTGATTACATAAATATTGTAAGAAAAGAAGTTACTCAGATTGTATCTAATAAGAAAATCATAGCCAAAGGGGAAGTGATAGAAAAAATACAAAGCGTTTTTGAATTACTTTTTTCTAAGTTAACAGAATATAAAATAAAAGTTTCTTGGAGTCATGGTGATTTTCAAGAAGCTAATATTTTAGTGGCAAATAACGTTTGTAATGTAATTGATTGGGAGTCATCTGATAAGCGTTTTTATTTGTATGATGCGTTTATATTGTTTGGAAGGTTGAGAGAAGGAAAGTCATTGGCCGAATCTGTAGAAAATTTTAAAGAGAGTATGGCATCCTTTTACTTTATAGAGGACGTTGATGATAACGTGATTACCTTGTTATTAATTGAAGAGTTAAGGTTTAATGTGAATGAGACTTTTTCTTCTAATTTCTTTATGTCAGGAGCTCACTCAGAGAATTTGTGTGACGCTATAATGGAGTTTATTAATGGGTAAAAAAGTTACTTTATTCAATCAGGTGTCTGGACCCTTATTTATTGATATTGCAAATGCATGTGTCGATGAGTACGATGAAGTAATTTTAGTAACAGGTGATATTGAACCCACCTATGCTCAATTACGCGAAGAAATAAAGGTGGTGCGTAAAATTAAATACAAGAGAAACAAAGCTCATTTAAGAATAGTTACATGGTTGATGTTTTATATACAATGTTTCTTTTATATGCTAATTCGAAAGGATCATGGAAGAGTATTGTACGTAACTAATCCTCCCATTTTACCATTTTTAGGTGTTTTATTTCCCAAGAAGAAAGTGGAGGATTTTAGGGTCTTGGTTTATGACATTTATCCAGATGCCTTGTCCAATTTCGGATACATTAAACTTGATTCAGCGATCTATAATTATTGGGAGAACATGAATAAGAAATCTTATGGTTTGGCCTCAGAGGTTTTTACCATAAGTGGTGTGATGAAAAAAGTAGTTTCGAGGAGTGTAAATGAAGATAAAATCAAGGTGATTTATCCTTGGGTAGATACAAGTTTTATAAAACCCATTGAGAAAAGCGAGAATTGGTTTGTCGAAAAGCACGGTTTGGTAGGAAAAAAAGTTGTTTTATATTCGGGCAACATGGGGGTTACTCATGACCTAATGATTTTATTGGAGGCTGCTAAGGAAATTCAAAGCATCGATAACAATTATCATTTTCTTTTTGTGGGAAATGGTACTCAGAATGAATCTTTAGTAAGTTTTAAAGAAGAACACGAGTTATATAATGTATCGTTCTTACCATATCAAGATGCTGATGTGTTACCTTATTCTTTTGCATCAGCAGATTTCGGAATCGTATCTTTAGGCTCTGGAGCTGAAGGTTTATCTGTTCCAAGTAAGACATTTTATCTTTTATCAGCTGGTGCTGCTATCATAGCAATAACAGAACCTGGCTCAGAGATAGAAAGTTTGGTTAATGAAAATAATTGTGGGATAAGTATTAAGCCAAAAGATAGAAGTTCCTTGGTACATTTTCTCCTTAATTCACAAAAGAAAGACATTGAAGTAAATAAATTGAATTCAAGAGAATTGAGTAAAAAGTTTACAAAAGAGAATGCAAAACAGTTTTTATGAGAGTACTAAATTTTGCTAATGTAGCAGGGAAAATTAGAGGAGGAGGAGTTCATGAAGTGGTATATTCATTTTTTAGAATACAGAACACTTTAAATATCGACGCTCATTTGTGGTTTCCTGGTTTTAAATCTGAAGAAGAAGAGTTGCAATCTGATTTAAAAATAGAAGATAAGGAAAAGGTAAAGGCATTAGATACCTTTTTTAATCCTAATTTTGGTTTGTTGAAAAGCAATTCTACTGTTAAAAAGAAAATATTAAATTATGATATAATTCATCAACATGGAATCTGGTTACCAATCTCTAAATTATCGACATTTGCAAAAAAGCATGGAAAACATCTAATAATACAGCCTCATGGATACCTGGAGCAATATAGTCTCGGGATGTCTACTCTGAAAAAGAAAATTATGTATTATTTATTTGAAAAGAGAAATTTAACAGCTTGTTCAATTTTGGTCGGTTGCTCAAAAAGAGAAGTTGAAAATATTAGAGAATTATTTCCGAATAAAGACATTGCATTAATTCCAAACGGAGTATTTCGAGAATTTATTGAAGCTCCAATTATTTTCAAGAAAAAAAAGGAAAAAAAGAAAATATTGTACTTGTCAAGGGTGCATCCATCAAAGGGTATTGAGAGAATGTTAATTGGCTTCGCTTCTTTACCTGAAAAAATTAAAAGTAAATGGGAAATTAATATTGCTGGTAATGGAGATTTATTATATATAAAGAAGTTAATTGAATTTTCTAAAGATTTACAAATTATCGATTCAGTTCATTTTTTAGGATCTGTTTTTAAAAAAGATAAAATCGAATTAATAGATAATTGCGATTTGTTTATATTGCCAACCTACACTGAAAATTTCGGTATTGTAGTTATAGAAGCATTGGCTAGATCAGTACCAGTATTAACAACTAAAGGTGCTCCTTGGGAAGATTTATTAAAAAACAATTGTGGTTTTTGGGTTGAAAACACTCAAAATGGAATCAATGAAGGGATGTTAGAAGCTTTGAGTTGCAAAAAAGAGAAATTAACTGAAATGGGTAAAAATGGAAAAAAAATGGTTGTTAAAAATTATGTATGGGAAGACATAACACTAAAAACAATAGAATTATATAAATGGTTATTTGAAGAAATAAATGAAAAACCTGCCTTTGTTTTTTCAGGAGATAAAAGTAAGAAGAATCCAAATATATTTAATGTTGTTCCGTTTATAAAATAAAAAAATGATGGAATTAAAGTATCAAGAGATTTTAAATATTGCATTGTCAGCAAAAGACATTAGTGATAAGACTAATTATATAGAGAAGGCTTGGAATACCATCGATGAAGATAAACTTTTTCATTTTGCCAAAGTAGATGAAGTTTCTAGCCATGTAGCTTTTATTTTGAAGGATAGTAAAATAAAGTATCATTCAAAGTGGGATAAAGAGTATGAAGAAATAAACCATCGAATTACTGTTTTAATGGATGTACTTGAAGAAGTAGCGACTAAATTGAAAGAGAATTCAATTGAAATAGTGGCATTAAAAAATGCAGGTATTACCAAAGCACTTTATATAAATAATGCATGTTCACCGATGGGAGATTTAGATTTATTGGTTAGAAGTACCGATTTTACGAGGGCTCATGCGATAATTGAGCAAGAGCTTGGATTTACTTTTAAATTTAGATCTGAATTTGAAGAAGAAAATTTAGAAGAAGCATTTAGAGGCGGTGGTACAGAATACTTTAAAATGGTAGACGGTTATAAAGTCTGGTTAGAGCTCCAGTGGCGTCCAATTGCAGGAAGATGGATTCAACCTCATAATGAACCAAACGGAAATCAATTAATGATAGATTCATTAGAGGTTAATGGTTCGAATGTTAGAATATTAGCCCCAGAGGACAATTTATTACAAGTAGCTTTGCATACGGCTAAGCATTCATATGTTAGAGCACCCGGTTTTAGACTTCATTCTGATGTAGATAGGGTGGTAAGGTTTCAGTCAATTAATTGGAATAAATTTGAAAATAAAGTTTGTGATTTACAATTAAAAACGGCGGTATACTTTTCTTTATTTTTTGCTAAAGAATTACTTGAAACACCCATCCCTGAAAGGGTTTTGATAAAGTTGATGCCAACCTGGTTTAGAAGACGTTCTATTCACTATTTTCTTAAAAAAGCGGGATTATATAATCAAGATAAGAAAAAATTCACAAAAATAGGATACATCTTATTTAACCTGTGTTTATATGATACCGTTGGCGAAAATATAAAAGCGATTTTCCCTCCATTTGAGTCTTTAAAAATAAAGTACCCTATAAAAACTAAGCTGCAATTGCCATATTTTTACATGCTAAGGATAAAAGACCTCTTATTTAAGAGAGCGAAACTATGATTTTGTGGAGTCACCTAAAAAAGATTGCTGCAATTGAAATGAGTACAAGAGTTAATATAGTAAAACAGAAAAATTAATAATATTTCATGAATAACATCCTGATAACATCTGTAGGTCGAAGAGTTTCTTTAGTCAAAGCGTTTAAGAAATCCTCAGTAATTTTAAAAACAGAATCTAAAGTTTTTATAACTGATTTAAATCCAAAAACTTCACCTGCAAGTTACTTTGCAGATAATTCTTTTAAAATTGGGTATTTCAATGACACAAACTATATTGACAACCTTTTAGAAATATGTTTAAAAAACAGTATTTCTATAGTAATTCCAACCTTAGACACTGAGCTTGTTTTATTATCTAATGCAAAAATTAAGTTTTTGAGTAAAGGAATTAATATTATTATTTCTAGTATAAATTTGATTGAAACCTTAAGGGATAAAATTACCACCAATCTTTTTTTTAATTCTTTAGATGTTAAAACACCAATTATCTTTACTAAAGATGCTATTAAATACCCAGTATTTTTAAAGCCATTGAATGGCAGTAATAGTAAAGGAATTTATAAAGCAGATAATATTAAAGAAATTAAACCCTCTGATTTGGAATCTCATAACATGATGCTTCTAGAGTATCTTGACAATACAATTTATGATGAATATACCATAGATTTATACTATGATAAAAATTCAAATTTAAAGTGTGCAGTACCGAGAATTAGATTAAAAGTTGTTGGAGGAGAGTCTAATCAAGGTGTTACCAGAAAAAATGAAGTATTAGAATATGA
>Ga0209532_1001314_pt1 | contig 19530 bp, 20 predicted proteins | sample COG_02_FD_184746 | JGI IMG/M metagenome (GOLD analysis project Ga0209532, IMG submission 184746) | Pelagic Microbial community sample from North Sea - COGITO 998_met_02 (SPAdes) (version 2) | ecosystem: Environmental > Aquatic > Marine > Neritic zone/Coastal water | place: Helgoland, sampling... | reverse complement strand
CACTGACGTCTGTCGTCGATTGGATCGAACATATTCCATTTCGCGAAACGCGTAATTATGTGATGCGCGTGGTGGAATCGCTGCATGTGTATCGCGCGCGCATTTCGGGGCAAACACCAGTGCTTCAACTCTTGGAAGATCTGTCGCGGGGGTAATTAAGCTTTAGAGGCTGCGCGACGTTCGCGCCAAATTGTATAAAGCCCCGCCGCAATCACGATACTTGCTCCAATTGCAGTCGTAGATTTCAGTGTCTCGCCAAAGATTGTCATCGCCATCACAGACACAAACACCAAATGTAAATAGGTGAACGGTTGCAATCCACTTGCCTCCGCAACCTCATACGCTTTGATCAATAAGAAATGCCCTAACACACCGGTTACACACAGGATTCCCATCCAAATCCAATCAGACTGTGCCATCGGTTCCCAAAAAAACATACCGATACAGGTCATAAAAATTGACCCAACAATTCCCGTCCAGAAAAAACTGGTTTCTGCATTATCCTTGCGTGCGCCAAGTCGGGTAAAAATTGAATACAGCGCAAATAAAACGGCTGACCCAATGGGCAACAACAAGGTTAATTCCAGCGCTTGTGATCCTGGCTGCAACACAATCAAGATGCCAAAAAACCCTACGCCAATGGCGACCCAGCGGCGCAATCCGACATATTCACCCAGTATCGGCCCTGACAAAGCTGCGACAATCAATGGATTTACCGAAAATATCGCCATGGTTTGTATCAACCCGACATAGACAAAACTTAGGACTGCAACACAAATTTCGACGGTCAACAAAAGGCTTCGAAAAATTTGAAACATTGGTTGGGACGTTTTGGCGGCTGGGCGGATCGATCCTGTACGCGCCTTGGCCAAGAACAAAACAAAAGCTGCGAAAAACCAATAGCGAACCATAACAACCATAAAGGCATTATACTCACCGGCCAAATGGCGCGAAATTCCGTCCTGCATCGCAAAGACAAAGGTCGCTGAAATCATCAACACGATTCCCAATTTGGTGTTTGTTTGTGTCACGATGTTGCTCCATTTTCGCCAACACAAACCCTAGCGGACACGTCGCCAAAAGCAAGCAAGATCATGTCGCTGTTATTGATGCGTAGCGCCTAAGATGTTACGCTCGCAGGACGTTATAAAGGTAATATTATGATTAATACAATTTGGGTGTCTTGCGCACCGCGTACAGGTTCAATGTGGACCTATAATGTTACCCGCGAAATTTGCCGTATCACAGGACATAACGTCAAACCCACTGATGTACCTCAAAGCGATAACGACATGATTAAGCTGGCACAAACTCAAGCACATAATTCCGATGATCCACAGGATAAATGGGTCTTGAAAGTGCATAAAATTTTGGCGCCAAATATCCCGCGATCCAAAATCATAACGACCCATCGTGATCCACGCGATGTATTGGTTTCGTTCCAAGAGTTCATGAAATCAACTTTTGAAGCAGCTTTCGATTTTGGCCGATGGGTTGTAAAATATACAACCGCCTACAAAGACTATGACCCTGATTACTTATTTATGGTGGCTTATGCTGACATAGAACAACGCCCTGCATATGTGATCCAACAGATTGCAGGTTTTATCGATGCAGATATCTCGCCAGATCAAGCAGACACTATCGCCGCGAAATTTTCGCGCCAAAAGGTAAAGCAGATCATTGAAAGAGCGGATCAAAAAATGGAACAAGCCAAAGAAACAGGTAAAATCGACCGTCGCGAAGTCGTCATCTTGTCAGAAAAAAATTACCGCGCTTTTGATTTACAATCGGGCTTTCAATCGGGTCATGTATCGTCACGAAAAACAGGCGATTGGGCCAAAGTTTTGGATGAAGCTCAACGAAAGTTGGTCGACGCAGAGTTTGCCAACTGGCTTGCCGATTATGGCTACAATACTGATGAGTCCTGACGCTGCTCCAAAACAACAATCGCTATTGCTGCCAGTAAGCTAATTATCTTGGCTCCTAACAGGAATGCCAAAAACCCATAAGCCGCGTTTTCGGGTGTCAAAATTGCCGCCATCGTGGCCGCCAAAACAGCACCAAAACCCACTGCCATTGCACCCGATAACCCAGACGCACTGCCTGCTAAATCAGTGCGCACGTTCATCACGCCAACATTGCAACTTGGCAAACTTAATCCATTCCCGATGCCGATAAATATAGTGGCCCCAAAGATTGAAAATGCGCTGACATAGCCACTTAAGACGGCAATCAGCCCCATGCTTAAACCTGCCACACAAACAATGCGTCCAGACACAATCATCGTTGAAATTCCGATGCGATTAATCAAACGCTTAGAAACGAAAATACCAAATACGAACCCAAGCGTGATTGACCCCATATAAAACCCTAAATGAGTGGCTGGAACGCCTAAAACTGAATTTGCGATCAATGGCGCACCACTTAGGAATGCAAAATAACAGGCCACCGAAAACGACAGGCACATCGAATAACTCCAAAACAACTTGGACTTCAACAACTCCGGGTATGTTGAAAATTGCTTACGAAACGTGTCCGATGGGTTTTCGTTTGTTTCCCCCAAATCGACCCAGATCAATACGCATAACGCGACACCCATGACTACAAAAATGTAAAACGTGGCCCGCCACCCAAATGCTTGATCTAAAAAACCACCCAAAACTGGCCCCATCATGGGCGCCACTGCCATTGCCATCGCAATGGTGCCCAAAACACTAACGGCGTCTTTTGCAGGCATCATATCGCGCACAACGGCACGCGAAAGCGCTGTGCCAGAAATGATTGCACCTTGAAAAATACGAAAGGCCAAGAAAACCCAGACGTTAGCAGCCAACAAACAACCAACGGACGCTACCGTAAATAACAAAGCACCGATCAATAAAACGGGCCGACGCCCAAATCGATCAGAAAGCGGCCCCATAATAACCTGCAAAACGGCGGTCACGGCCAGATAACCTGACACGGACAAATTCATCATCGCATAAGACACGCCAAATTCGTCGGCCATATGGCTCAGCGAAGGTATGAACATATTCAACGATAACATCGACGCTGCGGTTAGGATAATCAGTGTCAATAATCGCGGCGGGCTGGTTGCGGCTCTCATGGCTTGATCCCCACAGACATATGTCGCTTACGGCCAAACCCATCGACGCGCGTCACATTAAAACCCGCATCACCCAATCGACTGCGCACAAAACCCGCCGAACTATACGTGGCGAACGTGCCTCCCGTTTGTGTATGGTGATAAACCGAATTCATCAAATCAGCGTCCCATAACTCTGGGTTCTTTGGAGGGCTAAACCCATCTAAAAACCACGCATCTGCATGGCCTTCCCACGCGGGAACAGTCGCTCGCGCATCACCAATAACAATGTTGGCACACAATGTTGGCGTTTCAATCCGCCATCCATTTTCCAACTGCTTAAACATGTTCTCTGCCAAAGGCATCAATGCAGGCCAATGCAATAACGCTTTGTGCATGTCGGTCAATGCCATTGGAAATGCCTCAAAGCTGGTGAAACGCAATGGCGTTTTGAAGCCAGCATTAATCCATGCTTGCCAACACGCCAGTAAATTTAACCCAGTCCCAAATCCCAGTTCTGCCACATGAAAACCATCACAAAACCGGTTCGATAAATCGTTACCATCTAAGAAAACGAACTGCGTTTCGGCAAGCCCATCATCGACGGAAAAATAAGGGTCGTCAAAGGCAAGGGCCACCGGCACGTTTCCCTCACGCCATTCAATCTGCGCGTTTTTAATCTGGTCGCTCATATGAAATTGCCTTAGATGATGCCCAACACTAACGGCATAGGTTGATAAATGACAACGCCCAAATCGCACGATGTATTGATCGTTGGCGCAGGCATATTTGGCCTGTCATGCGCCTATGCTTGTGCGCGTGCAGGCCTATCTGTTTTAGTTCTAGACGCCAACACAATCGGCAGCGGTGCATCGGGTGGAATTGTCGGCGCCTTGGCGCCCTTTACACCCGATCAATGGCAAGCGAAAAAACAATACCAACGCGACGCACTGGCATCGGCCCAAAAGCACTGGGCTATTGTGGACAAACTGTCTGGCATCGCATCAGGATACGGGCGCATTGGTCGTTTGTCGCCAATCATGGACGAACGCACATTAAAGCTGGCCCATATCCGCACCGCAGAGGCAGGCAAAAACTGGCGTGATTTCACTTGGGATGTCATCGACAGTCACTCGCTACTATCGGCGGATGCCGCACCATTTGGCATTATCCACGACACGCTGTCGGCGCGCATTTACCCGTCCAAGGCATGCGCATCTCTGGCACGCGCATGTGTGCAATTGGGCGTCGAATTCCGCGAAAACTCACGGGTGATGGGTTTTGAACCAGGTTCCGTTTTTGGTTCATGGGGACAGGCCCATGCGACATCAATCATCCTTGCCGGCGGCTACGAAGGTTTTCATCTTCTCGACTTTCATTTCGGCACGCAAATGGGCTCAGGCGTCAAAGGGCAGGCGGCATTGTTGGACGTTGATATGGGCAACGCGCCACAAATTTACGCAGATGGAACTTACATTGTGCCTCACGCGGACGGCACAACTACAGTTGGCTCAACGTCGGAAAAAAAATGGGGCCAGCCCTACGAAATTGATCACCTTCTGGACGATGTCGTTGCACGTGCCCGTGCTATTTGCCCAACAATCCGCAATGCACCTATTATTCAAACTTGGGCTGGGTTACGCCCCATGGCCCGTCGCCGCGAACCATTGTTGGGTGCAATCCCAGATGCACCAAATGTTTTTGCCGCAATGGGTGGTTTTAAAATAGGGTTTGGCTTAGCACATAAAATCGGGTCTACTTTGGCGGACCTTGTTCAACATAAACCAACGGAAATACCCAAAAGCTTTACAGTCGAACATCATTTGGAATAAATAATGCCACAACTGACATCACTGGATCACCTCGTCCTGACGGTCGCAAACATCGACACGTCAATTGCGTTTTACCAACGTGTTCTGGGTATGCGGACTGAACAGTTTTTTGCGGCCACAGGTGGGCCGCGCACGGCGATGAAATTTGGAAATCAAAAAATCAACCTTCACGAACAGGGCCGTGAATTTTTGCCCAATGCAAACGCGGCTACAACGGGTTCTGCCGATCTTTGTTTTTTAACAGATACAGATTTGGCAGATTGGCAACGCCACCTGCATTCCCTAAAAATCAAAATAGAAGAAGGCCCCGTAAAGCGCAGTGGCGCGACCGGCCCAATTAATTCAATTTATATCCGCGATCCAGACAGGAACTTACTGGAAATTTCTAATCAACTTTAGCACGCAACGCCGCCATCAACGCCACTAAACCCTTGGTGTAATGTTCGTTGGTTAACCAGCCTGTGTCATCTATTTCTTTGAATGTGCCGGCAACTAAAACCTCTGGTCCTTGAACCATTTCCGTTCCAAACGGTGCCATCATCAAACGCAATGCATAATTCGCGCGCGCGCCGCCCGTACGTCCAGCGGCTGCATGCATCAACGCCACGGGCTTCGCGGCCCATGGATTGCCATCCACACGACTGACCCAATCCAATGCGTTCTTCAACACACCAGACGGCGCTTGATTATATTCTGGGCTTGAAATCACGATGGCATCTGCCGCCGCGATCTGATCCGCTAACTTCTGCACTGCTGGCGGAATGCCTTCGGCTTCTTCCATATCACCATCGTATAATGGCAAACGAATATCGGCCTCGGTCACATCAGCCTCTCCAAAATGGCGCGCTGCTTCGGCTAATAACTTGCGATTAAACGAACCCTTTCGCAGGCTCCCTGATATGGTCAAAAGCTTCATGGTTTTCCGGTTTCCATTATATCCAAAATCTGTTGCGCCCAATCACCAAGGATTGGAATGAAATTCATCTCGCCTAATAAGGAAACCAATACCGCAACCAAGACAGTGGCTCCAATCACAGACCCCAGACCAAACGCCAATCCGCGCACAACTTGAAACCAAATCAACCCGATCCAGCTGTCATGTGCACGCACAAATTTATGCTGGTTCAGCTTACGAACCTCAGCCAGCAATTTGCCCGCTTCGGATGGTTTTTCCTCGCTCAATATTCCACGCCAATCTGCGCCTTAACGCCCGAACGGAACGGATGTTTGATCAGTTCCATTTCCGTCACCATATCGGCAATCTCAATCAGCTCATCTTTGGCATTCCGCCCTGTAATCACAACATGTGTCATCTCTGGCTTTTCCTCGACCAAAAACTCAACAACGTCGTTGATATCAACATAATCATAACGCAACGCGATGTTTAACTCGTCCAACAATACCATCGAGTTTTTGGGATCACGGATCAATTCTTTGGCTTTTTCCCAAGCGGCCTGTGCCATTTCTGTGTCGCGTGTTTTATCTTGAGTTTCCCAAGTGAACCCTTCGCCCATAGTGTGGAATGAACACAAATCAGTAAACCGTTCCAAAATCATATCGCGCTCGCCGGTGGACATACCGCCCTTGATGAACTGAACAACTGCAGAAGGCATTCCATGCGCAATATGACGGAAAATCATCCCAAACGCGGCGGTGGATTTACCCTTACCTTTGCCCGTGTGCACAATGATCAAACCTTTTTTGTCGGTCTTGGTCGCCATGATTTTATCGCGTGCGGCCTTCTTCTTGGCCATTTTCATTGTGTGACGTTCTGTATCTTCTGACATGGGGTTTCCTTTATGTTTTGGACTGAGGGTACTTTGGCAGATCATCCACCATATGCAACCATTCAAGTTTTTCGCCGTAAAAGACGTGAAATTCAGGTTTGAAATTATTGGGCAGTTCCATGGACGGCGCATACACATGGATTTCACCTGCATAATGCTCCGCCTGAAATGCCATAGGCGTCCCGCAGTTATCGCAAAAATGACGCTGCACACCCTTGCTGGATGCGTATACTTTCGGAACCGCCCCCGTCCATTTGAACGCAGTCAACGGAATGCCAATAAACGCCACAACGGGTGCCGCACAATTACGTCGACAATCATCGCAATGGCAAAAACAGGCCCATGTTTCAGTGCCCGAATATTTCCATGAAACAGCCCCACACAGACAATGTCCCTTGGTCATAATTCTTTTTCCATCGTTATGCTGGTCGATTGGTTATAACCGTCATGCGCTGTTTCTGCCGTTTTAACGAAACCCATTTTTTCAAACGTGATGTGATTCTCAATCAGTTCTATACGCGTTTCCAAGATCAGCTTTTTAACTGCATACGATGCAGCCGTTTCTTCAACCCATTCCAGCAGCGCGGTCGCACAGCCCATCTTTTGATACTCAGGATGAACCGCCCATTTGCCCAGATAAAAATGATCACCTCTGACTGATGCAAAAAGGCAAGCAATCAACCCATGCTCTTCATCCTCGATGCCCAATAAAATTTCATCGGCAGCAAAGTCATTAACCTCTTGCTCCGTTAATCGATGCAAAGAAGAGGGTGGATCAATCCGCCCCTCCATATCTGCGAACGCAACATGCAAAAGCGCTAAAAACCTTTCAGCACCAAAGTCATTAAAATACCAGCTCACATTTTCCGTTGTTACAAGTGTCATAACAATTCCTCTATCCGCGCACGTGCTGAATTTGATTTTGGGTTCCACATGCCGCGATCAATGGCTTCTTGCAAACGCTCTGCCATTTCACGCAACGCCGCTGGATTGTGGCGTTCGATAAACTCGCGCGTATCATCATCCTCAATGAACGCAGCCTCCGCCATGTCAAAATGATGGTTTTTCACAGCTCCTGTTGTCGCGGCAAACGCAAACAAATAATCTAACGTCGCAGCCATCTCAAACGCGCCTTTGTACCCATGACGTTTCACGCCATCGATCCATTTTGGGTTCACCACTCGCGACCGCATCACGCGACCAATCTCTTCGTCCAGCGTGCGTATAACAGGACGTTCTGGGCGTGAATGATCATTGTGATAAATCGGGCGATCTTGACCCTGTAATGTCGAAACCGCCGCCGCGGCGCCGCCCTCAAATTGATAATAATCGTCGCTGTCCAAAATGTCGTGCTCACGATTATCTTGGTTTTGTACTACGGCTTCAACTTGGCTCAAACGGGTTTCTAACGCGCCACGCGCTTTCAACCCATCAGCATCTTTGCCGTATGCGTACGATCCCCATTCCAAATAAGTATCCGCTAAATCCGCCTTATTCGCCCACAATTTCTCATCGATCATCGCCTGCAAACCCGCACCATATGCACCGGGTTTCGATCCAAACACACGGTAGGCGGCATCACCGTCGCCCTCGGCACGAAACTTCGCCGCCGCTGGGTTTAGATCATCAGGTTCATCCATCGCCATAACCGCACGCGCGGCACTGTCGACCAATGCCATCTGCTGGGGAAAGGCATCGCGGAAAAAGCCTGAAACACGCAATGTTACATCCACACGCGGGCGATCCAAAACGCTTACAGGAATAATCTCGAACCCAACCACACGACGGTTCGCAGAATCCCATTGTGGCTTCACGCCCATCAATGCCAAGCACTGTGCAATGTCATCACCACCGGTACGCATGTTTGCTGTGCCCCATGCGGTCAACAACATGGCGCGTGGCCAATCACCATGATCTTGTAAGTGTTTTTCAATTAATAAATTTGCACTTTTCCAACCTAAGGCCCAAGCAGTCGGTGTTGGTACCGCGCGGCTGTCGACAGAAAAGAAATTCCGCCCAGTCGGCAAAACATCTAACCGCCCACGCGTCGGCGCGCCTGACGGCGCAGGGGGAATGAATTTACCATTCAACACATCCAACAAACCAACACGTTCCGCATCACCACATGTGGCAACAATGGGACGGATCGTTTCACGTATTCCATCCAACACGATGCGTGCGTTTGGCCAATCTCCCGCGGGCTCTCCATCCAACAAATCTATCGCCAATAATTCAATCCGTTCAATGGTATCACCATTGTTACGCCAATTATCAACGCTAACCTTTTGTAATACATCAGGTTTTGGCCCGTCATATGCATCACCCATCGCACAATCCAACGGATCAAAACCAAGCTCAAGATCGACGGCTAATGCCCTCTGAAGGCTGGCTTTTTCGCCTTTACCATCTCCACGTGGGACACGCGCCAACGCAATTGATAAATCTCGCTCTAATCGTCCAGTTGGCGATGTCCCAAACACATGCAACCCATCGCGAATTTGTGCCTCTTTCAGCTCGCACAAATACTCGTCTAACTTGGCCAAATCATTGTCTTGGTCATCACCAGCCATCCCTGCATCAACATCCATTCCGGTTGCCGATGTAAGTGCCAAAATTTCTCGGCGCAGATGATCCAAACGGCGCGGGTCAACCCCCGCCGCTTCGTAGTATTCATCGACCAGCGCTTCCAAGTCTTTCAACGGTCCGTAAGTTTCAGCGCGCGTTAATGGTGGCGTCAGGTGATCAACAATTACTGCACTAATCCGACGTTTCGCCTGTGTTCCTTCGCCTGGATCATTTACGATGAAAGGATAGGCATTCGGCGTCGCTCCAATAGCAACCTCTGGCCAGCATTCATCTGACAATGCAATCGCTTTACCTGGCAACCATTCTAAATTCCCATGCTTACCCATATGCACCAACGCATGTGAACCAAACGCATGGCGTAGGTAAAAGTAGAACGCCAAATAATTATGTGGCGGCACCAAATCGGGTGAATGATACGTATCCTTGGGATCAATATTATATCCACGCGCTGGTTGTACCCCAACGCAAACATTCCCAAACTCAAAGATCGATAATGCAAACCCATCCGCTCCGAAAAACGGGTCGCTTTCTGGCGCACCCCAACGATCTTCCATTTGATCACGGACAGCCAAAGGCAGGGCTTTATAATGCACCAAATAATCATCCAACGACATGCGCTGTCCGCCAGTTCGCGTGGTGCGATCCGTCAGCCAATTGGTTGGCCCCGATGTAATAATCGACATCAACCCGTCCGACGTGGTTGGCGCATCAGATACTGTCATCCCATCATCCGCACAGGCCGCCAACATATCGACTGTCGCTTGTGGCGTATCCAAACCAACACCATTGGCCAAACGCCCATCTTTGTTGGGATAGTTCGCAAGTATTAAACCAACTTTCTTGTTGGCCCCATCAACACGGCGCAACGCGGTCCAGTTTTTGGCCAGCTCCGCCACATATTCCACACGATCCCCACGCGCACGATAACTACCAATTGGACACTCGGTGGCTTCATCAAAAAACGCTTCACCCTTAAATGAAATAGCACGCGTCAACACACGCCCATCAACTTCGGGCAAGGCCACGTTCATCGCAATGTCTCGTGCAGATAATCCGTTTAACCCCTCGTCCCATGCCGCTTCGGATGACCCCGATAAAACAACCTGAAAAACAGGCGCACGTTTGGCGGCGGGCATAACCAACGGATTTGTGCCACCTGCATTCACAGCACCTTGATCGGGTGATCCAACCGCAAAACTGGTACAGTTCAAAATTACATCAGGTGGGGCGTCGGAAAATAAACCTTCCAATGTCGCAACAGACAATGGGTCCTTCAACGACGCCACAAAAATCGGCATCGGATTTAAACCACGGCGTAACAATGCTTTGATCAAACGATTGATCGGATGCAATCCAGCACCTTGCACCAAAGCGCGGTAAAACGTAATCGGCACCACAGGTGCCCCATCCGTCCATTCTGCACGCAAAACATCCATGTCGGCGATACCCGCACCCGGCCAATAAACACCAGCTTTCAATAACGGCTTGGCTGGTTCAGGGCGTTCGGTGTCATCCAACATAGCCTGCGCATAGCGCAAGAAGTTACTGGAGTTTTCTGGCCCGCCTTCAACCATATACGCCCACAACGCATCCCAATCCGCGCGATCAATCGTGGACAATCGCCACAGCTCTTCGTCGGGTTTATCGTCCCCAGGCAGAGCCACAAACCGTACACCTGCAACACCTAAACGTGCCGCATATTGTTCTAATCCGTATTTCCAATACCCAACACCGCCCAAAACACGCGCAATCACGATTTTGGATTTGGACGCACAATCATCAATATGCAAATCCACAGACATCGGATGGGATAAATGCGTCAGGTTAGCCAATCGCAGGCTGGCCGGAAGATTCATACTTGCACGTGCTTCGGACAAGGCCGCTAATTCAGTGTCGGCCGCCGATATAAACACGATATCCGCAGGCGTTTGCCCCAGATCAACAGCCTCGGTTCCATCGTCAATTTGTCCCGGGGTGGCGGCTAATAAATGCATCGTTTGTTACCTGTTATGGATATTGGGGTGGGTCTTAATTCAGCACTTTGTGCATGCACAGACTTAACGGATCTACGACGTAATCTCCAAACGGTGGGCAAAACGCGAAACCGTACTTTTCATACAATGCAATCGCGGCGTCTAAGCCAACCCCTGTTTCCAGATGCATCTGGCCAAATCCCTGTTCGCGTGACACCGCAATCAATTTTTCCAAAATGTGCTGTGCCACTTTTATTCCACGCGCGGCGGGATCAACGAACATGGACTTCACTTCGGTATAATCCACACGGCGCGCAATCGCGCCACACCCCATTACTGCGCCGTCAACTTTACCTACAAAAAACGAAATATCAGGCGTGCACAACGCATCCAAAGACAGAAAATGACAGCTTTCCGCAGGATACATTGCCGTCATCAACGCATGACTTTGTTCCAACAGCGCAACCGCTGCTGGATCATGTGGATCACAAGGCTCAACAATCACTGTCATGCCGTTAACGCCGCCATAATCGCCGCTTGATCCAATCCTGCTTGGCCAATGACAACCAATTTCGTTTCACGCGGCGCTGCGCCGAACGGTTGATCGAAATAGGTATCAACACGCGGCCCAACAGCTTGAATGGTCATACGCATCGGCTTGCCTTCAACAGCAATGAAACCCTTCAATCGCAGGATGTCATGTTCGCGAATAATATCTGCAACACGCGCCGCATACGCCACAGGATCAGTCACCTCGCCACGCGCCACAACGAAACTTTCGAATTCGTCATGATCATGCTCGTGGTGATGGTGGTGTTCATGCGCATGATCATCGTCTTCGTGATCGTCATGATGATCATCATCGTGGTCATGGTGGTGGTGGTGCACTTCGTGACGCGCATCCATATCCGCCTCTGCGCCACTTCCTTGGCCCAACAACACATCAACGGGCAATACACCCATGGATGATTTCACAACCTGCACCGCATCACGGCTTGATGCCTTAAGATCGGCAATGATTTTCACACTTTCGGCCTCGGTCAACAAATCGGATTTATTAACAACAATCATGTCCGCACATGCGATTTGATCTTCAAACAATTCTGACAATGGCGTTTCATGATCCAGATTTTCATCCATCGCACGCTGTGCATCAACTGCCGCCACATTATGGGCAAAACGCCCCTCGGTCACGGCCTTGCCATCCACGACGGTTACAACACCATCAACAGTCACCTTGGTTGAAATTTCTGGCCAGTTAAACGCGCGGATCAATGGCTGAGGCAATGCCAACCCAGATGTCTCAATCACAATGTGATCGGGCTTGTTTTCACGTTCTAACAGCTTGGTAATTGTTGGCACAAAATCATCGGCAACGGTGCAACAAATGCATCCATTGGACAACTCCACGATATCGTCTTCGGTGCATGTCTCATCGCCGCACCCTTTCAATATGTCACCGTCAACACCCAGATCGCCAAACTCGTTGATGATCAATGCGATGCGTTTGCCTTGTGCATTTTGCAACATGTGTCGGATCAACGTGGTTTTCCCCGCGCCAAGGAAACCGGTTACAACAGTCGCTGGAATTTTTTGAGCCATGATAATCTTTCCATTTCATTTCTATTCGTCATATTAAATTGCGCGACCTTCCACAACGGGCTAGGAATGCCCAATGGACGTCACACATAAACTTCACGTCTGTTCGACATGTCTCAAAGACACCGAAACAGACCCACAGGGCGAAACGCTGGCAACCGAATTGCGCCAACTGTTTGCCAATTCTGATGATGCCGCCATTCGCGCGATTTCCATTGAAACCGTGGAATGCATGTCGATGTGCGACACGCCAACATCCTTATCATTTCGTGCGACTGATAAGGCCGCATATTTATTCTCCGGCATCGATCCTTCCGCAGATCACGATGATATTCTGGCATTCGCCAAATTATACACCCAAACGGATGATGGCTGGATCACAGACGCCCGCCCCTGCGGCCGCCTTCGTTTTTGTCTAACGGGACGCATCCCCGCATAATTATTTTACCTTGATCGTTTTTTGTGCTTCTACGCCAATGCCACCGACGGCCAAGGGACTGTGGGTATTTGCATTCAGCGTCACAGACACAGTAACCTCACCAGCTGGCAGTTCGCCAATATGCGTCCACGGCCCATAAATCCGTGCCAACTTCTCACCATTTACGAACACATGCGCATGACCAGTATTTGGCACATGCTCTTGGTTTACAGCCATCGGCGTGAATGTGAAGTTCTGTGGCACCACCTGTAAATTCCAACCCGTGACGGTGTCTTTATACAATGCAATCTCAACACTCGGGGCAGGGCCCGCACCGTTTTCCAGCAACATCGAATGATCGTGGGCGTCGTGGTTGTGTACGCTGCCATCATCCGTTTCATGACCGGCTTCTGTGTGCGGATGGCCTTCTAATTCGGCACCACTGCTTAACGCCAACAGGAATCCGATACCGACACCAAAGAACAGGCCAATAAACAACAACATAAACTTGCGCATGGCTAAATACCCTCTTCTTGGTTCCAGAAATGCGCGGCCAACAACCCCAACACAACCCATGCGGCCATGCCTACGCCCATTGCGTTGCTGGCAAACAAGCCAGCCAATTCAGGTGGCACACCACCATGGAATTTCTCAGGATGTGGTGCGCCGATAATATGCGGCGCGGCCAACAATACGGCTGCAACGCCCCACGAAATCATCGAACGCCCAAAGGCGATCAACCACAACGCCAGCGCAGTCGCGCCAACCGTGGAGAACCACCAAATTTGGCGTGCACCAACATCGGCCGCCGAAGATCCGGGTAATTCAGGGGGTAATCCAATCGCGGGTGCAAAATGCACGGCGATAAAACCAGCTAAACCCCAGATGATGCCTGAACGCGCGGTTATGACATGTCCACGTTCGCTTGCAAACGCCATGCCCGCGACCAACATCAAACCATAGCCAACGTAAATCAGTGCCGAAAATAATACGCTCAACACATCGCGCATCGCATCAAACTCATACGCAGGTCCATGAGTTAAGCTTCCTGCGGTCACACTATGTGTCAGCGCTCCACTCTCGAACATTTCCGCATGCAATAAATGTGGTTGCACAAATGCCAATTGCAGCAAGGCGGCAATCAGCCCCGCTGCAAAACCAGCGAACAACGCGCTGGTGACCAGTCTGTAAAGCATATCTTAGTGGCAGGGAAAGCCAGTTGCGTGACGCGTATCGTGTGCTGCATCGTGCAATGTTGCTGCCTGCAGGTGACCTGCAACGATCATAATCGTCAAACCAATCAACGCTGCAAATACAATTTGTGCAGTTGATGTGTTAACGCGTGCCTGTGTTTTAACTTGTGTGTTCATTTTATCTCTCCTCACCGTCATCCCCGACGGCCTGTGATTAACGTTTCGCAAGGCTGGTTTCCTGACTTACGGATCGATCGCTCTGTCCACCTTCCCAGCTTGCGCCAGTGGTTTTGGACATCGCTCTCCGCATACAGTCGCGGGGGCGGTCGTGGCTGTGGGCCCCTTTTGGGTCGTCCCTCTCCACATTCCCATTTGATCCCCGAATGTTGAAACACTCTTAACGGGGAACCATGCCCTCCCTTTGTGCAGGTTCTTTGAACCCCGCGCAAGTGTGATTCCGACCAAAGGATGCGAAATCTCGCCATCTGTATCCCACCTGTTTGGGCCATATATTGCAATATCTTGTGGATAACTCCGCCCAAACCCCTAAATACGGGGTTTTTATGTTGACTCGAAGCCCCAGAAACATGGAATTTAATTTGAATAAGAATCAAAAGGCGTAACCGTTGCAGTTTAGCAAACTCAGATTGACAGGATTCAAAAGTTTCGTGGACCCCACGGAGCTGGTAATCGCTGATGGCCTGACAGGGGTCGTTGGCCCAAACGGTTGTGGTAAATCGAATCTACTCGAAGCATTGCGCTGGGTCATGGGCGAAAACCGCCCCAAAGCAATGCGCGGTGGCGGAATGGAAGATGTGATTTTTGCAGGAGCATCATCGCGCCCGGCACGAAATTATGCCGAAGTCTCGCTTTTAATCGACAACACACAACGCCTCGCACCTGCCGCATTCAATACCCAAGACGTGCTCGAAGTTCACCGTCGCATCACCCGTGATATCGGGTCCGCCTACAAAACCAATGGAAAAGAGGTTCGCGCTCGCGACGTTCAAATGCTGTTCGCCGATGCCTCAACGGGTGCGCACTCCCCTGCACTCGTGCGTCAGGGGCAAATTTCAGAACTGATCAACGCCAAACCCAAGGCACGCCGCCGCGTACTGGAAGAGGCTGCGGGGATTTCCGGCCTATACCAACGCCGCCACGAAGCAGAACTGAAACTACGCGGCGCAGAAACAAACCTGAGCCGCGTTGATGATGTCGTCGAACAGCTCGACAGCCAACTCGGATCACTTGCCCGTCAAGCACGCCAAGCAAAACGTTACCGCGAAATTGGTACTGAACTGCGCCAGTCTGAAGGCCTGTTATTATACCGCCGCTGGCGCGAAGCAGACGTCGCACGTCAAGCTGCCAGCGATGAATTGACATTGGCAACCAAAGCCGCCGCAACTGCCCAAACAGAAGCATCTCAATCCCTCAAAGCACGCGAGCTACTCGAAGGCAAAGTTCCACCACTTCGCGAAGAAGAAGCAATCGCCGCAGCAGTTGTTCAACGCCTGACTGTCCAGCGTGATACCTTAGCAGACCAAGAGGCGCGCGCACGCGATCAAATCGAAACGCTACAATCACGCATCGCGCAACTGGGCAATGATATCGACCGCGAAGCAGGTCTAAACAAAGACGCCGAAGAAACAATCAAACGCCTCGATTGGGAACAAGATCAAATTCAAAAGGCATCCTTGGGCCACGAAGAAAAACTAAACGCCGACAATCTTGCCGCCCGTGACGCTGCCGGCATCATGCAAGAAAAAGAAAGCGATCTCGATAAACTAACCGAAGATTCTGCTCGCCTATCCGCACGTCACCAATCCGCGCACCGTCTGTTAACGCAGGCGCAATCGGTACTGGAAAAACGCCAAACAGATTCAGACGCCGCCGTTGGAAATGTCCTCTCCGCAGAACAAGGTTTAGAAGAAGCCCAGGAGCGTCTCGAACAATCCATCTCAACTCGCGCCATGACCCAAGAAGCAATGCTCCAAGCCGAAGCAAAACTCCTTGAAATCGAAGGCCAACGTTCAGACGCCCAAGCATACGACAGCGATGCGCGCGCTGCCCTGTCCGAATCCGAAGGCGAAGCAAACGCCCTTCGCGCCGAAGTCGCGGCATTGGAACGGGTGATCGCACGCGACAGCGCTGACGGTAAGCAACTGCTGGATAGCATCCGCGCCGCCAAGGGCTACGAGGCCGCACTGGGCGCGGCACTTGCCGATGACCTAAAAGCTCCCGTTGTGGACACAGATGGGCTTTCAGGCTGGGCGCAACTGTCTGATTATGCCAATGCAAACGACTTACCATCAGGCGCCGAACCATTGGCCGCACACGTAAACGCGCCTACTGTCCTAAAGCGCCGCCTCAGCCAAATCGGCGTTGTTTCTCGCACCGACGGCCCCCGTCTCCAAGGCGATCTAAAGCCGGGCCAACGTTTGGTCTCCACCGACGGCGACCTGTGGCGCTGGGATGGCTTCCGCCAAGGTGGCGATGACGCCCCATCCGCCGCCGCACTACGTCTCCAACAAATGAACCGCCTCGAAGAGTTACGCGAAATATTGGCCTTGGCCACATCACGCCTCGAGGCATCCCAAGAAAACTTCGACCGCGTTCACAAAACACTCCAAGATTTGGTTCAAGCTGACCGCGACGCCCGCACGGCACGCAAATCCGCAGACGACGCCGCCACAAACGCCACCCGCCAAATGTCGCGGAGCGAAGCAGACCGCGATCAACTAAGCGGCAAAGTCGAAAACCTTAAACTCGCACAGGCTCGCCTCGAAGAAGAAACCTACGCCGCCGACGAAGCCTTAAAAGAAGCGCAAAAAGGCATCACCGATTTGGGTGATCTGGACGCCGCGCGCAATGCAGTCGAAGCTACCAAAATCGCCGTCGAAGCGGCCCGCATGACGATGCTGACCAAACGCTCGATGTTCGACGAAACCCGTCGCGAAGGCGAAGCACGCACAAAACGTCGCCAAGAAATCATCCAAGAGGTTTCAGGCTGGCGTCACCGCCTCTCCACCGCGGAAAAACGGATTTCTGAATTGGCCGAACGCAAAGACCACTCAGAAATCGAATTGAAATCAGCAACCCAAGCCCCCGATGAAATCGCCGCCAAACGCGACGAACTCTCCAACGCAATCACCACCGCCGATACCCGCCTAAAACAGGCCTCTGATGCATTGGCTATCGGCGAAAGCGAACTGCGAAAATCCGAACAAGCTGAACGCGACGCCGAACGCAGCGCTTCTGAAAATCGCGAAAAACGCGCCCGCGCTGATGCCGTTGCCGAAGCCGCGACAATCCAAGTGGCCGCCGCCGCCGATCGCATCCGCGAAGACTTGGACGTCGCTCCCGAGGCACTGCTTGAAACGCTGGAAACCGACCCTGAAAAAATGCCACCCGCCGACCGCATCGAAGCAGACGTTGCACGCCTTCGCCGCCAACGCGACGCCCTTGGCGCGGTCAACCTACGCGCCGAAGAAGACGCAAAAGAAGTCAGCGAAGAACGCGATACATTAGTCGTCGAAAAAGAAGACCTAGAGGAAGCGATCAAAGCCCTCCGCGTCGGCATCGCATCCCTAAACAAAGAGGGCCGCGAACGCCTGTTGGCCGCTTTCGACGAAGTAAACAAAAACTTCTCACGCCTGTTCAAAACCCTGTTCGGTGGCGGCGAAGCAAATCTGGTACTGGTCGAAAGTGATGACCCACTCGAAGCTGGCCTCGAAATCATGTGCCAACCGCCCGGCAAAAAACTCTCCACCCTGTCACTCCTATCAGGCGGCGAACAAACCCTAACGGCACTGGCCCTGATCTTCGCCGTCTTCTTGGCCAACCCCGCCCCGATCTGTGTATTGGACGAGGTCGACGCCCCACTGGACGACGCGAACGTAAACCGGTTCTGTGACATGCTGGACGAAATGATCGCCGCCACAGACACCCGTTTCCTAATCATCACCCACCACGCCGTAACCATGTCCCGCATGGACCGCCTGTTCGGCGTAACAATGGCGGAGCAGGGTGTGAGCCAGCTGGTATCAGTTGATTTGCAGGCCGCGGAAGAGATGATTGATTAGGATGGATAATCTAGCGGAAATTTTGGAAGCGCCATTTCCATTTGGCCCCGTTGACCTAGAGGCCTTATCAGACTTTGAAATAGAAGTTGGTCATGCCTTGCCTTCGGATTTTCGCGAATACCTTTTAGCGTTTAATGGTTCTTGCTTTAAGAAGGATATTTACACCTCATCAGATGATGGCTGGGAAGCAATTGGAATTGGCCACGTCTATGGTTTGCACGAAGGCCCAGACTATTTTCAACTTTTAAAAAATTGGAAATTATACGAAAAATATGACCTTCAAGCATGGAAATGGAAATTAAAGAAGTTCGTTGTTTTTGCTGATACTGGAACAGGCGAACAACTTGCGATTAACACAAAAAACGGTTCGGTTTGGCTTTACTTACATGACTGGGAACCACGCTTATTTAGAATGCCTGGACAGTTCATGAAAATAGAAAATAGTTTCAGCGACTTTTTACAAAAACTTGAGTCCGAGGAAGAGCATGATGCGCGAATGACGGGAAATCCACGTTATGATGCTTTTAAGAAGCAATTAGCAGAGCTAGAAGCGAAGCGCGAAGCAGAAGTAGAACAGGGAATGTGGGACTAATCCCACATTCATTCTGTGTGAAACTAAATCACAACTTCCCAATCAACGCCTTCGTCGGCCAAGCATCAGCAGGCAATCCCACACGCTTCTGCTCCTTCTGAACAGCCGCTCGGGTTTTCGCTCCTAAAATCCCATCAACCTTACCCACATCATGCCCACGGGCCTTCAGCTTCTTTTGCAATTTCACCATATCCGCACCCGACAACGGCGCATCAGGGCTACCCGCATTAAACCGCGGCGCACCGTTCAAACGTGTGGCGAAATAGGCCGCCGAAGTCACATTCACCAACGACTTGTTCCATTTGAAATAAACGTCAAAGTTATCAAACACCAAAAACGCTGGCCCCTTGCGGCCCTCTGGCAACAACAACGATGCGTTC
>Ga0209532_1001313_pt1 | contig 19531 bp, 17 predicted proteins | sample COG_02_FD_184746 | JGI IMG/M metagenome (GOLD analysis project Ga0209532, IMG submission 184746) | Pelagic Microbial community sample from North Sea - COGITO 998_met_02 (SPAdes) (version 2) | ecosystem: Environmental > Aquatic > Marine > Neritic zone/Coastal water | place: Helgoland, sampling... | reverse complement strand
AGAAGCGCTACCAACCCCACTTCGGTTTGCGAGCTCAATCGCGCTCCAACCTAACATAGCGCGCGCTGCTTTTATTTGAGAAGAAGATACCATTGACTCTACTTTGTGATTCTATTAGAATCATTATGTTTGTTTACCTACGAGTAGAATAACATGATTGATGATATCTTAGCCAAGTTTGATGGCGCCTTTGCCAAAAATACCATAAGAGCCTATAGGTCGGACTTTATTCAATACCAGACTTGGTGCTCACACAATAATATTGATTCAATACCGGCAACTGCCGACACCATGGCCCAGTATGTTGACTACCTTGCCACCATCAGAAAAAGCGCGACCATCCGCAGAAGAATAAACAGCCTGGGCACGGTGCTAAAACTCTCCAAAAACTACGATCCCACCAATCAGCCAGAGGTCATATTGGCCATAAAAAGAATGCACCGCAAAATTGGACGGGCACAGCAGCAAGCTACTCCTCTCACAAAACCACTACTGAACCAGCTACTTAGCAACTGCGATAACAGCGTGAGGGGTTTAAGAAATCAAGTCCACCTAAGACTCGGCTACGAATCAATGCGACGCCGGTCAGAGCTCTGCGCGTTTAAGTTTGAGGACATCTGCCAAGCACCTAATGGAAAACAGGCTATCAAACTCAACTTCTCAAAGACAGACCAATTCGGGGCCGGAAAGATACTACCAATCAGCCAAGAACTGTTCGACTTATTAGAAAAATGGAGGAGTATGATCAGCGATGAAGGCTATATTCTAAGGTCAATTAGCAGGCATGGGAATGTTGGGAACAATCTACACCCAGCAAGTATAAGCACCCTATTGAAAGCACTGCAAAGGGACTTGAAAATGGACTCCGATGAACAACCGCTCAGCGGTCATTCTTTTAGAGTGGGTGCGGCACTTGATCTGTTAGAGAAAGGAGAACCCTTGGAAATAATAATGCTAAAAGGAGGATGGCAGACGGATTCAACTGCCATGAAATACCTAAGAAACTGGATCTATTAGGCTAGCTACTCAGTTTCAAAAGTACGCTTATCTGAGTTATCTTCCATAAACTCATAACGAAGTGTTCGGGCCAAACCGTCCTCAAGACTTACGGGCGGAACAAAGCCAGTATCACTGACGGAGGATGCAAACTGAGTAGTCCCCATGAACTTCTTAACCCGAATACTGCTTACGGGTAGAGGCTTACGAATTATCATTGCCGCCCAGTCAGCAACATAGCCTAAAGCTATACCAACAATACCAGGAAGCCTTAATCCAACATTAGTCTTGCCAAACAGGGTCCTTCTTGCGCCAGAAATCAAAGTATTCATATCGAAATCAGGCTTATCAATATAATTATAGATATGCAGGCCTGGGTTAAACGACAAGCTGTACTCAATAAAAGCAACCACGTTCTCAACGTAAGCCATCGATTTTCTATTCGTTCCATCTCCAAACATCAGAAATCTGCGAGAAGCGATTTGTCGAAGTAAGTTATAAACATTACCCCTATTACCCTCACCAAATATGACTGTTGGCCTCACAATAACAAGAGTTCGACGTTCTGGATCCTCCGCTTGCCATGCCTTATAAACCTGTTCAGCCAAGTACTTAGTTCGGCCATAATCGTTAAAATAATTGGATTTCCCAGATTCATCCGTATCAACTGGGGCAAATCCATAAATGGCAACAGAACTTGTAAAAATAATTTTATTGATGCCATGCTTAGAGGCGGCCTCGCAAATATTTGTCGCACCCTGCACATTTACATCATCATAGCGACTTAATGGGCGAACATCATCGCGATGGACTGCAGCGAGATTAATAATAGTGCTCACGCCTGCAATTTGATCAAGCGAGTCAACGTCCTCAACATCGAGATAGATACTTTTGTCTAAGTGATTACTTAGATCAATGTCATATTTGTTCGAAAAAACATTTCCCTTTCTAAAACGAGTGGTAAGCCGTGAGCCTACAAATCCGGCCCCGCCAACAATTGCTACTTCATTCTTATTCATAAATTGATTTTCACTTATTTTTAATGACTTTCATTTTTAATGACTGTAGGCGACGATCGAATCCAAAATATACAGTATTTGGTGTCAGTTTCAGATCAAGTCTTCTGAATCCACCGACTACATCGAAGATTAGTGACTATTCTCAGAACTAGCTTGAACATCAGTATGTTCTGAGGGAGCCTGATCCAGGCAAATGATATGGCTTTTTAGTTTGAGACGGCGAATAAAATCTGACGCCGATGAACCTGTAACTAATACTTCAATATTATTCATATTTAAAAAACATAGCGACACTCAACCATCAAGTGCTGACATTATTATTTATCGCCTGATTAAATAAAAAATCTTTTTATAAAACCCAAATCCAAAAATCTTAACGCCAAACCGAATTGACCATGCGAACCAGTTTTCAAAAGGATTAATGAGATTTTCTTTGCGCCGGCGAAGAAAGAAGTTTGCTTCATGCTTCATATATCCCAAACCGAAACGCCTTCCCACCATATCATCAGTTGCTCTAAAGGAAACAAGGTAGTCATCAATATTCGCAATTTCAAACCCAGCTTTAAACATTCGTGTCCAGAGATACCAATCTTCGAAGAAAGGCATCTCCTGATAACCACCAACTGCCAAGACAGAACTAACCCTAAAAGCTGCTGCTGGATGATTTATTGGGTTTCGGTATGGAAGTTTCTTCCTAATCCGGTCAGCGCCAATAGGAACAGCTCTTGCAGAAAACACTGTACCATTTGCATCTATCTCCTTCATATGACAACTTACTAAGTCGACATCACTCATCAACAAGTAGTCTCTTGTTACCTCAAACCTTCTATCGGCATTAATATCATCCGCATCAAATCTAATCGCATATTCAAATTCGTCACCTATACAATTTAAGGCTAGCTGTAAGGCAGTTGAGAGCCCCTGATTCTTAGCGTTTCGTATGAGCCTCATATCTAAATCATCAAACAATACTAAAACTTCCTCCAACTGAATGGAGATTGGCCCATCTACAACCAATATAAGAGGAATTTTTAACGTTTGGCTTCGGAGTGATTTCAAACAGTCATGGAGATATTTAGGCTTATCTCCATGATATAGAGCTCCTAAGGCGCAAATTTTTATCTTTTCAGTAGACAACAATATTAGTCCTTGCGATCACTCGATTGCGTCTTACGTTGATGGAGTAGAAAACGAAGACTCCCAAAATTCCACCCAAGGGATTGGGCATAAATACAATATATGTATTTAGTAATGCAGGAGCCATAAGCATTAAATAAACTAGCCGATGCCCGTGTTCAAGTCGTACAAAAATATACACAAAAAGGAAGCTAAAGATCACAAACCCAATGACTCCGCTGATGGCGAGGACATCGAAGAGAACGTTATGATAGGTGGTGTACGGGGGGTTTCGGTTTAGTATTGCGTTACTTACCTCTGGAATAGCATTTTCGCCAAGTCCAATTAAGGGTGCGTTATAAAAAGAGTCTAACGCAATCCCCCACAAAGTACCTCTGCCTGTCAAATCGGATATTTGCTCCAACTTCAAAGCTTCAATCAAGATAACTCCAATTCCCGAAAAATACAAAATTCCCGTAGCTGCGGCTAGAGATATGAATACATGCTTTACGAACACCCGTAGAAGGATAAAAGCATAAACTGTCCTATAGAAAGAGATAAATATACCGAACAGGTAAATCAATTTCGTTCCCCATTTTCGCCACTTTTCCCGATCAGTACTAATTAAGCTATATATCAAGAAACTCATATAGACAAACAATCCATAAACATTTTGCTCAAAGATTATTGATTTATTAGATCTTATATTAAGGACGGGGAATTTTTCATAAGAGGGGTATCCCACCAGATATTGACAAAATGAAATAAGCGCCAACACACAAGCGATATAGCAGTAGATCTTTAGTGTGCGCAAAAGCTCTTGCTCATTCAAAGTTGATAAGAATATTACTATTAAGAGTACTGCTATAAATCTTAGCCATTGCACCAATGACCCAGAAAAATCATAAATAGATGCGCTTATAGAAAACACGAAAGGCAAAGCTAAGGCCGTAACAAGAAAGACCAGCTCAGACCGCCGCAGCTTGCATCTACCCAAGACTATCGCCAACACTACAGATAGTGTCAGCAAAATAACACCTAACCCTTTAAAAACGTACCTCTCAGCCGGAATATTGATATAGTCAGATAGTGTGATTGCAGGAATGACCGTACCAAAGACAAAGAGAACTATGGCTACATTAACTAGCTTCAATGAACTATTTCCAGCTGCAGACTTCAATTTAATATCAACCCTTTTCAAACAAAGAATCAAGCTTCACTCTGGTAAAACAATCTAAATTACCACCCACTCCAGCGTTGAAGATCTTCACATGAATATCTCTAGCAGCGACGCGCTGAAATGCCAGTAACATCCTTTCAGGCATAGGGACATGCCATCTTAATCCAGCGCCGAAGTAATCAGACTTGTAATGATTGGGATCATCTTCAGTAGATTCCAGCACCATACCCTTCTGTATAACACTATCTGGGATAGAATAGGTTAGATCCATACCTACAAAGTATATTTCTTTAAAGCCCAACCAGACTGCAAGCTGCAAGCCAAAGTATGCTACCGTTCCGCCCCAATAAAAGATAGGTAACTCAGAATTCGAATCTACAAATGGCGGCCACGTGTCGCGCGACTCTGGATAACCCCTATGAAACTCGACAACTATGGGGTTTATCCCACTGACTAAATGAGAGAGATCGCTAGGTAAAAATACATCACCGCTAAGATTGTTAATAGCTGTTTGATGATCTTCTAAAACCAACCGGTCTTCGACAGCATGATAGAGGTTTTCATCTTTGAACAAATCCCTTAGTTCAAAGGCTCCATTAAAGACAATCCCGCAGTCATCTTTAAGTAACGTTAGATCCATATTTTTTAGCGATGGACCATTGCCAACTATAAAGCAGCGTTCCCCTGCCCTCGACCCTCGAAGCGCTTTTAACCTATTGAGCGAGTCATTGGGCATTGCAGCATAAATCATCGAAAGACGTTTTTCCCTAAGAAACTCAATAAATCTTTTCTTTATTAATCCGACGGCATATCTCACCTGGTATATCATTTCGTGTGATCTCCAAACAAATAAAGCCGGGTCATCCCTTCAATCACCAACTCACTGTCTCCAGCATCCGAATCAGACGACTCGGTTCGGGTTAATATCGCGTTTTGTATAAAAAACGTCACGCTATCAGGAACAAGCCATGAGCTAAGAATAATCAATAAAATATTCTTAATGGAACTGTTAAAGAAGTTATAGGAGTTTTCCCCAAAGACTATTTCCCGACCAATCACCGTGCCTACAGGCGCATGGGATTCGAACAATTCTTTAGCCACATATTGATTACTCAAAATAGAGTTTTCAATAGTTCTGGCAATATAATCACGTTTAGTGACTTTCACACGAGAATTTTCACCGCCAACTGGACCAATAATTCGACCTGCGGACTTGCATGATATGAAAAAAGATTTCCAACCGCCTTCGTCAGTTACCACCGTTGGCCTTAATATTAAGGTGTTATCGCGATTTAATGATTCTCGTTCAATTAGCTTTTTCTCTCTTATATATGCGTCGCCTTTAAAAAGCCACCTTGAAAGCCGTCCATTTGGTTTAGCAAAAACAGCATTACTAGAGATATTAATAAGTCTTACTGAAGGAGGTAATGAGCGAATCAAAATTTTATTGAAAGCGACATTCGCACCAAAATTGGTTGAACGTGCGCAGTTTACGACGACATCGGTCTCTCTCAGCTGTTGTGGGAGGGTACTACAATAATCCCAAAGAACTGTATTTTGTGCAGAAAGAGCTTTATCTCGGACAACAAATTTTAACACTATTTTAGGGTTTTTTTTGAGGAGCTCCACAACAGAATAACCAAGAGCGCCATTACCACCAAGAATAGTTACATTAATCATTTGATAATTGCTCCCCAAGCCTCGACGCTAGTGCCATACACGTCATTGTAGGGTTCGCGTTACCTGAAGTAGGAAACACCGATCCGTCACACACATATATATCTTCAAAGCCATGCAACCTTAGGTTTAAGTCAACGCATCCACTTTCAGCATCTTTAGACATCCTAACTGTTCCAAGATGGTGAGCAGCAGAGGCAAGCCTATTTCTCCAGTCAAAGTCATCAGAGTCATAAGTGGGATTTGCTGAATTTAGAGACATAAGCTTAGCATCAATAAAACCCTTTAAACCTGCAACTTCCTCTATATCCTTGTCCGAAACACGCCATAAAACCCTCGTTTTGTAGTTACCATATTCATTAAACTCATCAGTGAGTTCGACTTTGCTATTAATGGACGGTCGTTGCTCTGTAACAAACATACAGTCAGTTAGATGATGTTCCGACAGCAGACCGGTTTTATACTGAACGATCTGAGCCACCATGTTCAGATCCTTTAAAAGCCCTAGTACCTCTTTGACTGGAACACGAAACCTTTTCAATTTAGATCTAACAGTTAGTAATTGGTTTTTTAAGACTTCACTACGATTATTAAACCCTTCAGAAAATGACGGCCGAAGATAAAATGCGCTATTAGCAAGCTTCTTTTCTTCCTGGATTTCGTACTTTAATTTCAAAGCAATTTTTATTGAAGTACCTTTCTGGAACTTCACACCAGAATAAATCTTCGCAGATACTGGATTTTTATATTTATATTGATAAAAATTACCCATTGGATGGTCCATTAAAAAATGGCCTATATGGGGGAGTTTTGTCATAATGTGGTTTGAGTTAAGTAAAATTTCAGGATTATTTAAGGCTCCACAGCACAGAACATATTTTTCTGCAGAAACGATAGAATTCTCTTGAACTCTTCTGTCATAGACCACCAATTCATTTTTTTTTCCTTCGATATTTTGAAACCTTAGGGCGACAACTCCTCGATCAATCGTAAGTCCAGCATATAAGGTCAAAAGATGACTGAAAGCATCATTTGTCCTGAGATATTTGGACGGGTGAATAAATACTTTATAATCGAAAATAGCATCATCAGATATGATTTTTTTTCTTTCATATTCAAAATTACAATAGCTCGAGGGGTTATTAAAAATATCAATTGGAAAGCCGAAAAAATCTGATACCTCTTCATAATATGGATCAAGCGTATCCCGAGTAATTTGCCAACCACTGTAAGGTATCCATGAGTGCCTTCTAAAGTCCTCTTTATCTAAAGGCGCTAAAACATTGTGCCATAGCTGAGACGTTCCACCGAAGCCAATATTAATAGTTGGGGATAATATAAAATCCTCACCCTGTGACTCCCGTGATGAAAGAGGAGTCGACAGATCAAAATTATCAACCCCTGCTTCCAAAACAAGAACCTTAGCAAGCGGTTTTTCCAACAGATATTTACGTACTAAGAAAAACGCTGACGGCCCCGATCCTACAACACAAAGATCGTATGCTGTGGACACTTAGCTCACCTCCAAAAACTCGACTAGATTGTCGAAGCGCTTTTCCCAAAGATGTTGTTTTGCAAACTCTACCTGGGAATCTCTTTTTTCCTGCTGTAACAACAGGGCTTCCTGTAGCCCTTGCAAAGATGATGTCGACAAACTATCCAACCTTAAGACAAAATCAACGAACCCAGGCAGGTGGCACATATCTGCTCGACTAACAACAAGCGCCCCAGTGGCCAACGCTTCAAAATACTTTGCAGGAGCGATAGTTCTACTAAATTCACCATCATCATAAGGCAAAAGGATTACGTTATAGTTTGAAATCTTTTTTATTAAATCAGTCGTGTTAAATTCACCAAGGTGATGCGCTTCGCCAATAGATTCAGCCACAGAGGAGTGAACCAATCCTAGTAAGTCTGTACTGTATTTTTCACTTATACATCTTACTAGTTCAATATCTGAATTGAGTCTCAAATTACCAAAGAAAACTGGAGCGACTTTAGTTAAAATGGAAGCAGTATTTAACCATTCTGATCCAGTGCCTGGTAACATAGTGTGGTGGGGCATTTTCTTGTAAACTAAATCTTTAGCTATCAGTGGAGAATCAGTTACAACTTTATCAAAGGCCTTAATGTTCCGATCAGCCATCACCCTATGCAATCTTTTACGCCAAGGAGATTCCCACCAATTATGAATAATATCGAAAACAGAAAGAGAATGCTGAGCGCCAATAGGGAAGTCTCCACCTATTAATAATGGATTATTTACAAAACTGTAAACAATCGCATTTTTTTGATGCCTGCGCTCGAAACAAAACCATAGTACCCAATTGTAAATACCGGATAGAGGAAGGTCTAACGGTAAAAATAAAGATCGACGCAGAGTCACATTACATGGAATATCTTTTCTTAAGGTACTAATAGAATTTACTGTACTTTCCATAATGATTCGAGAGACTATTTCTCTAACTGACGGAACACGACTAAAGACCCTTTGAACAAACTCAACCTGGTAGTTTTTATCAGCAAAGTATTTCGCCAAATGGTGATGCCGTTGCTCAAGAAAATTCCATGATATTTCACTATAAATTATAATTTTAGAGAATGATGTTTTTTCTTCAACCATCTTGCACCAGAATATCCTGTGAATTTTAGCTCAATTGAATTTAGTTTTAGCGAAGAACACATTAAAAATGAAGCTAATCAGCACTAGTCAATGAAGATATCGTATCCGCAAACAAATTCCCTCTTGAGTAGCAGTGCAGCACGTCATGTTCCGCTACAAGTGCAAAGTCCCCCCCGCTCAAAACCCGCATAAGGTGGCGCGACGAGTTAATAAGACTTGAATGATATCTGTCATGCACTTCGATCGTTAAGAAGCTCAACCTGGCTACCCAATCAGAATTCTCGCTCAGAAGATGCTCTTCTCCCCCTTCAATGTCGATCTTCATGATAATACCTACTGCCTCTTGGCAGTTGCTAACTATATCGCTGACTGCAATGGAATCGATAGAGTTTTCACGAACGGGGGCTTCATCTGTGCCATCCACTTCAAACCGGAATGTCCCAGATGCTGTGTTTTGTCCTGTCGCTTCGGCCAGACTTACTATTTCTTTCATCTTATTTTTTGATGAACTTGTAGCAATTCTATGCATAGGCTCAAAACATATATGAGGGTACTCCTTCGACCACAAGTCAAAATTCATACGAAGTATATCAAAATTATGTGCTTCTGCTTCAATCGCTACCACCTTGGTTATGGTAGGGAACTCTCTAATTAGACTTAGCGTCGATAATCCTATGTTCGCCCCAACATCAATCAGAGTCGTCGGCGCTGAAAGACGCAATCGATCATGCAAATACGACTTACTGAAATAGATCCCATCCAAAAATTCACTAACTCTGGCGACATCAGAGCTTGTGGGCCTTAGATACACCCGTTCTGTTGAAAAAGGGATATTTTTCAAGACCGCAACTTCACCCCCTAAATGTGAATTACCGCGAGAAGAGTTCCGCTTTCTCCAAAAGATTAAATAAATCCTTTTATGAAAAACAGATAGCCTATATAAAAGTGAGTGTATTCTTGTCATTAATTTTACCTTTTTTAATGTTGACGTTCCCAAAAAAGTCTATTCCAATTGCAAATTGATTAATACTGATTCATACACTCTAGAGGAACAACGTCCGCATTCCTAGCTAAGCATTCTAGTAGCACTAAGCACGGCATAACCTTCCATAATAAACCAGCCTAGAGGGCTACATAGCCTGCGCAACAATAGGATAAGCCTTAGCCAAAATCTTATTTAAGAATATTGATTTAGAAAGTGCTTGATTTGGATTTCGACCCTAACTCCAAGTTATCTTATAGATATACCTTCTTATAACCTTAAAGACATAACTATAAGCACGACTAATGCCTAGAGTAAATGAGAGTCTGGAGCACAAAATCCTAAAAACAAACGCAAATAACTTACTTGACGGCCACCGCGCATAATATACCGAGTGCATGGATTCCGCTTTTTTTCGTTCATTAGATCCATCATTGGTCAATCTAGCTGCCTGATGATATGCATTCGACCAAATCGCAGCAAGTTCAGCAATTATTATCAGTTTCCGCACACCTAAAAGCCCGAATCTCGACTGTAAATGCGCAAGATTATAAAATTGGGAAACTCTTGCTTCGTAACCCACTACGGCTGGATTTTGAACAACTCTTAGCGAACATTCGGTATTTACAGAAGTAACATGTTCATACGCATGTCCTCCATGTTTAACATCATCGTTTTTAACAATGTAGGATTCTTCTGGAATTAGTAGCTTATCCTCAGGCCCCATCATCATTTTGTAAATAAGGTGCGTATACGAGCAATCGGTAAAATAGCTATCAAAATGGTCATCGTTTACAACATAAGACGGAAAAATAAAACCCGACATATACGTCAGCACCCACGAAAAACGGGTCAACCCTTGCGCTCTGCTATACGTTAGGTCAGTCTCACTGCGTAAGGAGAAGTAGTTTTCAATTTGACTTAAAACAAAATAGTTTGTATCCAAATCGCCACTGAGAATTTCCAAAACACGCCCCAGCCTGTCAGGCCTTAACTCGTCCTCATCTGAAAGCAACAAAAAATATCGAGCATCAGTTAGTTTTACAGCAGATCTGAAATTCTCGAGCCCTCCTTTGTTTGAATCATGCTCGCCGTAATATTGCAAGAGCCCATTATTTGCCATGAAATTACGCATTTCCTCATCACCCGAGTTAGAATGAACGACCAACCCGATTCCTAACTTTAAATATGGAAGAACAGACCGAACCGCCCTTTTTGCCGCTTCGGTTCTGTTGTAGGTACAGATTACAATCTGCAAGAGGTGTTTCGAGTCATTCGATTTTTTTTGCTTTAAAGATTGATCATCATCTCTGACTAGTTTGTTCATGCTGTTATCTATCCTTCAGAACATCTAAATATGGTTTGGCGATCAAATACGGAAAATATATACCAAGAATGATCCATCCTATTAAAATCACGCCCGCAATCACAACATCATCCCCAGATAAATAGGAAGATAATGCTATAGACAAAGGTGTAACTATCCCACCAACAATACCTAGAATCATGAAGGGTTCCTCATTATGCGCCCTTACAAAGTTGGCCAAGATCAAGTTAAATTGCATTAAATAGGTCACTAGCAGAATAATTGTTACTGCGACCAAGTTAGGTATACGTGAATATATTTGAGAATTAAACAAAGACAATAACCATAAACCAGCAAAACTGCCTATTATCAGTATGGTTATCAAAAAGAAAGTTTTTTTCACAACATCTTTTAAGATAGATCTCAATTGAAAATACTGTTGACGGGCGATGTACCTACCAAAAAGAGGTGATTCCTTCGCGACGAAAGTACTTGATAAACTCTTGACAGCATTAACAATAGACATCAGAAATCCAAATTGGCCCGCACTCACTGGCCCCAATATATAAAATATTATTGGTACTAGAGATTGATGGCTCATATAACCGAATACCCAAGAAACACTTAACTTCAATTGAACAGGAAACATCTCTTCGCGCCATGAAAATGTTTGGCGCTCACGAATCCCTAGAACTAAGAGTTGTGATATCGCACTACCATGATATAAAACATGAATCAAAAAAAGAAGCCCTACTGAAATGCTATAGCTTAATACGAGTGAATCTAATCCATTTCCATTGAACAAAAAACCACACAAGGCCAAGCCATTTACTATCGAAGACACTAAACGCATTTTTGCAACGTAAGCTCTGTAGTTCACACCTTCTAGTATGGCTTCGATACCACTGATGATAAAACGTATCGAGATCACAGTAAAAAATAATTTTAGATTTAAAACCTCCTCATCCAATCTCTTATCCAGTATAAAATGAGCTAAAGAATACATTAAAATAAAGTAAAGACAGGACATAATGAGGAGAAATACCAGTGATTTATACCAAAATGCTGCTACTTCACCAGTACCAAGCTCATCATTCAAATTCCCTGTTCTTTTTAGCAATGCTGCTACCTTTTGCTGCATTTGGTAGTACATCCCACCTTCGAAAATCACTTGTGCGGAGACAAAACTGAGCATTAAAAAAAATACACCCTGAGACTCTTGGCTAAGATATATAGTACAGAGATAGGCCCCAAAAAAACCAAATACCAACGGAGCTAACCGAGAGAGAAAATAGAGAAGCTCCAGTCTTCTTTCGATCTTAATGCGCCTATTCTCTGGTAGCATGTTATTCATCAAAAAATGATCCCATGAAAAAGTCTTAGAAATATCTTTCGTTCTAGATGCTTTGTATTTTTTGGATTGTTGACTACAAGCTAGCACTTAAACCCAAATAACTGGTCCCCTATCAAAACTAATTAAGTCTGCGACTATCTTTAACGTCGCCTTTTATTATATTAGCTGAGGCAGCCACCTATGAATAAAGATTGTTCGATTGATTCTTGTAACGAAACAGTCAATTGTAAATCTAACTCTCTTTTCGCTACCCTAATATCTGGTACATATATATTTCGTCCTTCAAAAGCAGCCTTTGTGTTCATCAATAACACAGGCTTGTTAGGACTCAATATATCTCTAACAAGATACGCAAGATTTAAAATAGATATTGGCTGATCAGACCCAACATTGTAAGCACGCCCAGAGATCCCTTTATCCAAAATACACAATAACCACTGAGCCAAATCGGCCTGGTTCATATAGGATCTTACAGGTGTGCCATCACCTGCTACTTTTATTCCGGTACTATATAGAGCATCATGGATGAAATTTCCTATGGCAAAATGGGCGTTTAAGGGTAAATCTTGTCCTACAAAAGAAAAACACCGAGCAACAACTGACTCTACTCCATAGCGATCGTTATACAAACAGCATAGATGTTCTGATGCTCGCTTTGCCATGCTGTACGCGCTCATTCGGTCCAGTGGATCCGGAATACCCAAATAGCTTTCAGGAATTTCTCCCAACGTTTCAGGCTGAGGGCCATATACCCCTCCAGAACTAGTCAAAAGAACACGTTTGACATTAATTTTTACCGCATAATCAAGAATGTTACGGGTGCCATTTACAATTTCATCATATCGCTGAAGGGCTTGGAGCGATGGACCTATAGTAGATTCAGTGGCGCCGTGCAAAATATGGGTAAAGGTCCTATTGTGCGGCAAGCTTGTATAATCAAGAATATTGCCTTTATGAAAGCTCAGCCACTCCTTATCAAAAAATTCAGGGTAACGTACCAAAAAACTCTCTGGCGATCTGGTTAAAACAGTAACTTCTGGGAGACTCGTGCCATACTTTTCATCATCAATCCATCTACGAAGAAGGGCGCGACCAAAAAATCCGGTGCCGCCAGTCACCAATAACTTCATAATATGCCCTCAATCAATCTGTTAGGTTATTCAGCTAGCTGAACTCTTCCAATAAAACCACATAATTCATCCCAACCATTCATTGTTAGGCACTTTAGATTCGCCATTTCCTTAGCATCACCATACCCCCAAGATACATAAACAAAATCGACACCAGCCTCATGACAAGCGGCTGCATCACCTTCTGTATCGCCGAAATAGGTGCAGTCTGACTCGCGAAGGTCATACTTATTAATAAGGTGATTAATCGACTTAGCTTTAGAAAAAGCATTATTTTCAACTGAATCACAACCTATAATGGCTTTAAAAGTGTGTACCATATTATGGTGACGCAGGATTTTTATTGTTGGGATAATCCGCTTATTGGTAACTAAAAATAAATCCGCATTTACCGCAGCTTGAGAAAGTGCATCAATCGCCCCAGGATACAAAATACATTCTTTGCAAAATTTTCTATCGTAGAGCTCTACGAAAGTTTTTTTAAATAAATCATGTCGAGAGCTCTCTTCATACGGCAAAATACTTCGTATGATCTCATCAAGCGGTGGACCTATTTTAATCTCAGAAATAGGTATCATTGGCTCGACATTATTTACCTTGCAAGATTCTATGAGCGCTCTTCCAATAGATTCAGCTGAATCCACCAACGTACCGTCTAAATCAAATATAAGATGGTCCAATTTTGATGCGCCCTCTATTAACTTCCGTAGAAAGTGATAAGCCTATTAGTGAATCTTTCTGTACAGAACACTTTTATGGCCGCCTCACTCCTAAAGGAAGAAATTAAAACGGGGGTATCCGGCATATCGGCCAAAACCATAGGGTCTTCAATTTCGATTTCACCCAGAGTCTCGCCATGATAATTAGGATTACCATCTACTATCGCCTGAACATGTATCTCTCTTTCGGCTAGCTGAGGCAATAATCTAGCTGAGTGAGCCCCTGCACCATATAAAATAATACTTTTGTCGATCGGCTGTTCAAAACAGAGTGCAAGCTTGGCATTGCTGTCATAAACGTATTTCTTCATTATTACTGAATCGCTGGAACCATCCTGAAATTCTGTTGCAGCTTCGGACGTACATTCAAAAACTGCAAAGAGGGTGCCCAGTGCATGCGGTAATTCCATCTCGTAGTCTCCTACTAACTTCAAATTCAAGCCCACCATTAAATTTGTTAGCGAAGTAAGCGAGAAAAACTGCAGATGCTCAATCGATAACTCGCCAAGGGGCTCACCTTTGATACCATCAAAAAGCGCCAAAGAAGGTACTTCGATTATAAGTCTGGCACCCACCTTCATACCATTGACCAATCTATCAATTGAACTCTTTGGCGTAACCAAATGTTCAAGTACCGCCATAACCAAAACCACGTCGGCATCACTTACGAGACTCAAATCAAAATCAACTATAGATCCGCAGTAAACGTCTTGAATACCATATGTTTTTGCACGCTCAGAACAATTATTAGCTGGATCAATACCGATCAATTTGGTATATCCTTGGGATTTTAAATTACCCAATAACGCGCTATTACCGCAGCCTATATCAACTACCTTGGCCGATTTATCTACGAACCGATTTACTAATTTTGCGCCTGCCTCCACCCTTAAATTATCAATTGGATTAACATCCGCTCCTACTACATCGTATTTTGATAAATTAGCATAATACTCTGCATATGTTTTTTCGTCAGGAATTCTGTCGCAAAATAAAAAGCCACATTCATCACATGCGACTAGCATGTTGGAGAGTTGTATCCCGCTTATGGGTGCAAGTTTATTATTGTAAATGAGAGTGTTATTGCTACAGTTACAAACGGGGCAATTCCTAGAAATATTCATAAGTAAAAACTTTCTTTGAGTGTGATTTATTTGCACTAATTTATTAAGCCTTGAATCAAAATCCGCTACAGTTTTTAGCCGGCTTGTCTAAATTCATTACGATGATAAAGAGTCCAGTGGAATAGCATACAAAACGATATCAAATGAATTGTAGTAGTGCTGCCGAAAATAGAAAGTATAATCGGGCGAAATGGATGATATTAAATTAGGCAACTCCCATAGGTCTTGTGGCTTGTGGTAAGCCGATAGGGCGATTACAGGTTTCGATTGGCTAATAATCGTTTGAGCTCCGCATAACGCATCTGCTTCGGCGCCTTCGACATCAAGCTTTAAGAAGTTTAATTCAACCCCACCTAGTACGTCGTCTAATGCAGCAGCAGCGATCTTAACTCCCCCACCAGAACTATCGATATGGCTGCCTTCACCTTGGCCCGAAAAAGATAGAATTTTATATTCATCAGAAAGAGCTAATGGCATCAATGAATGACGCGACTTCACCTTAGATAGATTGTCCTTCAATTTCGAAAAATTTTCCATATCGGGTTCAAATAAATATGCCTCGCCAACATTGTATAGCTTGATAAGTTCTAAGTAACTATCTCCATCGAATGCCCCTCCGTCAACATAGTTGATCGCTGTTTTTTTCAAAGACTCGAGAGTCAATTGGTTAAAATACTGTTCGTCATCGCTCCTAAACAAAGAATAGTCTAAATTAAGGCCCATTCTGAATTTCACTGTATTTAACAACGTGCTGCGACTTAGCTCATCACCCAATACATTATAAATCTTCTTTATCTTATCCAGATTTTTGTACAGAAATTCAGGCTCACTCAGCCAGTACTGCCAACCTAAATCATCTCCCAATGTACTATATATATCCCATGGGAATAGAATATCAACACAGCCCCTACTTTCCACGGCTTCTGAAATAGTTGCATATGGATGCTCTCGATTAAAAACTCCAACTATGACTTGAGTATCTTCACCGATAAATTCATCCAAAGCGAAAACATTCGTTCCATTATGTGAGTCAATGGTTTTGGTTGAGACTAAAAATCCATAAACACTATAACCTTTTTTCTTAAGTGCCTTTTCACAGGCCTTTGCAAAATCTCCCAGACCAAAGATAACCAACTTTTTACTAGAATTAATTTCTTTTACATGAGGGCGCTTAATGACGTCCCACTCGTTGATCTTATTTAAACTCATTACTGCATATCCCGTTAAGTTATAGCCTCAGCCGACAGACGTATTTCTTGTAAAATCTCTCGCGGTAAAAAAGGAAACATATCATCAAGCTCTGGCGTTATAAATTTGCCATCATCACCCATACGAGACTTAAGTTTAGGGCAAAATTCTTGCTTAATGTCTACAATTAATTCAATCACAGCAGGTCCATCAGTGGCCAGCATTTCTGCTATAGACGCTAACTTTTGAATTGAGTTAAGTCGGTACGACTTAATTCCATATGCTGTAGCGATTTTACAAAAATCTGGAAAATCGACACCGCTTTCCGGGTGTGCCCCAAATACTGTACCAAAGAAATTTTCATGTGTTGACTTGATCGACAAATATCCATCATTGTTAATTAACAATATTTTAATATTTAAGTTTTTTGACGCTATTGTCTGTAATTCTTGGATATTCATTTGTATACTTCCATCACCAGCGAAACAGATGACATTTCTTTTCGAATTTTTCCCCATGGCAACGCATGCGCCTATGGCTGCAGGAAGATCGTACCCCATTGAAGCAGAACCTGAATTACTAAATAAACGTTGACCCTTTTTTATTTCAATACACTGAAAAGGTATGATGCACGCCGACGCATTGCCGCAAACTATGATTTCAGATCCACTTAAAGCATCTGAGATCTGTAATATCGCACTATATGGATTGAGCTTGCCTTCAATGCTCGGTAAAAAAGGTTCATTTTTTATGTTATACGTTTGGCCTATATCGATGCACCACTTTCTCCACCCGTGATAATGGTCTTTTATTTCAAGATGCTCTATCGCACTAAAAAAATCTTTTAGGTCCATATTTAATTTATAGTCACTATGAAGATAAAACTTGTCGAGCTCCGACTTATCAATATCGACATGAACTATAACGGCATTTTTAGCAAAGGAATCCCAATTAAAACTAGTTTGCCTAATATTAAGTCTTGATCCCAGCACGAAAACCAAATCTGCATTTTGCAAGCAAAAATTTCCTGGCCTAGTTCCAATAGTTCCAGCTCTTCCAGCAAAGTATGGGGAGTTAGATTCTATAAGATCATGTGTCCATGCTGTCGCTATCGGAATTCCTGATTTTGTTGAAAAAGCTCCAAGTTCATCAACCGTTTTAGACAACCTAATGCCGGTCCCAGCCAAAATAAGCGGGCGTTTTGATGAGTTGATCAGCGACTCAACCAATTCTGCACAGCCATCAATTAGAGTGTCCTCTACTTTAACTACTCGGGGTTTGTAGTCTCGAAACTCAAGCTTCTCTGAACTCATTTGAATGTCGGAGGGCATATCTATCCAAACTGGCCCTGGGCGACCGGATGACGCTAGATGGAGAGCCTTGGGAAGCTCTACTTCGAGTTCTTTTTCAGTCTTTATACTCACCGCATACTTACAGATCGGCGCGACCATCTCGATGACTTTGGCCTCTTGATCGCCTAGTTGTCTTAAGTTTTTATCGTTGTATGTCGCAACAAGTGTCTCTCTTTTGACTTGACCAGACACTACTATCATTGGAATAGAGTCAGTATAGGCCCCAAAGACCCCATTCATCGCATTAATGGCACCAGGACCAGTAGTGACGTTTACAACTGCTGGAATCCCAGTAATTCTTGCATGACCTTCGGCAGCCATTGCACAGGATTGCTCATGATGCATATAACAAATTGTATCGCCATAAACGTCATCAAACGCTTTATTAAGAAACATCGCACCGCCACCAGTTACAGTAAATACTTGCGTGACTCCCAATTTCTTTATAAACTTTACAAGCTGCAGTGACACGGATTCCATCTACAATCCCCGTTCCAAAATTTTCTTCCTGAGCGTACTATTTTCTGCGAAAACGCCATTAACATCAGATATCATCAGGGGTTGGTCCTTTTTCAAACCTATCCTTAATTTTTCCCCATCAAATATCTCCCTGCAAGATAATTGCCCTTTAACTAAAGGAATAGCTAGATAAAAATATTTTCCAAAGTTTTCATGGTTAATAATCGTTCCTTCATCCAGATCAGATTTTAAATATATTCCTCTCACCAGCGCATCTAAGTACTTCGTTTCATCCTTCGTGATTTCTCGCCTCTGGTGTCCGACACCACCACACATTTCCTTCGCTTTATGAAATGCCTTAAACCAGTCATCAACTTGATGCGGCAATGAGTTATATTTAGGAGAAGATTCATTTTCCCATTCAACATCAATGTGCCGCTCCCAAGATCTCGCACCTTTCCCGTACGAAATCATCATAGAATTCGACCAGTCATGGTATTCGTGAGTTGACAAGCCAATTACATTGGATGGATATCTATTTTTTAGGTAGTCAATTTGATCTAAATGAAGTTGATGATCTTCGGATGGATAGAGTGACACGCAGTGATTAACGCACAATGGAATGTCTCTTTTTTTGAAGAAAGACACAATATCATCCAAATCTTTTTCACTAGCACCACCTGAAGAGACTATAACGGGTCTGCGAATAGACGCTATTTTCTCAATTAACGGCCAGTCGTTCATGTCAGAGCTGGCAATCTTTATAATTGGCATATCGAATTCAACGCAGAGATCAACAGATTCTTCGTCAAAAGGCGTCGACATTGGAATACAGCCCATTGCCTTCACTTTATTAACTAATATTTGATAATTTTCTTTTGTTAAAGCTTTTTTCTGTGTCTTGTTAATATAATTAAGCGCTTTTTGATCAGTTCTCTCGCTACCCTTAAAATCAGGATGTACAAAGCTATCCATGTGACGAAATTGTAGTTTAATCGCAGCCTTAATATTATTTTGCCTACACACTTGACCATGATCCTGGATTATTTTTAGACCCTTTTCCATATTTCCATTATGGTTATTGGCAGCCTCTAAAATAAACAGATTCTCGAATAACTTTTTATCTCTTTGTGATACTGTTTCCATCTGTGAACCTCTAGTAATAGTTTTTGTTTAAAAGTCGGATATACCGAAAAAATCTTCAAGTTTAGCAACAGAATAGTCCAACTGCTCCCTGCTCAATCCTGGATACAATCCCAGCCATAATGTTTGGTTCATAGTAATGTCAGTATTCACTAATTCTCCA
>Ga0209532_1001312_pt1 | contig 19534 bp, 19 predicted proteins | sample COG_02_FD_184746 | JGI IMG/M metagenome (GOLD analysis project Ga0209532, IMG submission 184746) | Pelagic Microbial community sample from North Sea - COGITO 998_met_02 (SPAdes) (version 2) | ecosystem: Environmental > Aquatic > Marine > Neritic zone/Coastal water | place: Helgoland, sampling... | reverse complement strand
ACACCTCTGGATCTACCGGTAAACCCAAAGGAATGGTACATACAACTGCTGGATATATGGTGTATAGCGCCTATTCATTTAAAAATGTATTTCAGTATCAAGAGAAAGATGTGTATTGGTGTACCGCAGATATTGGCTGGGTAACAGGCCATAGTTACATTGTATATGGCCCTTTGGCCAATGGAGCCACTTCTTTGATGTTTGAAGGAGTACCTACCTATCCAGATGCAGGACGCTTTTGGGAGGTAGTTGCAAAACACAAAGTCACTCAGTTTTATACCGCTCCCACAGCTATTAGAGCCCTGGCTAAAGAATCATTATCTCTAGTAGAGAAACACGATCTATCTTCTTTAAAGGTACTCGGCACAGTTGGAGAACCTATAAACGAAGAAGCGTGGCACTGGTATGATGACCATATTGGTAAAAATAAAGCCCCTATTGTAGATACCTGGTGGCAAACAGAAACAGGTGGTATTATGATTACTTCATTACCAGGAATAACAAAAACAATTCCTACCTACGCAACCCTGCCTCTGCCTGGTATTAAACTAGCCCTGATGGATGACACAGGACAACAAATTACAACACCTCAGGGGCAAGGAAAATTATGTATCACCTTTCCGTGGCCTTCCATGGCGCGCACTATATACGGAAATCATCAGCGGTACAAACAAACGTATTTCTCTGCCTTTAAAAATGTCTATTTCACAGGTGATGGTGCACTTCGGGATGCCGAAGGAAATTACAGAATTACAGGAAGAGTAGATGATGTTATTATAGTCTCTGGCCATAATTTAGGCACAGCCCCCATTGAGGATGCTATAAATCAGCACCCTTTGATTGCAGAAAGTGCTGTTGTAGGATTTGCCCATGATATAAAAGGGACCGCTCTTTACGGGTATGTAACCCTAAAAAACACCAATGTTACAAATCAAGACCAACTCCGCAAAGAAATAAATGCAAAGATTAGACTCGAGATCGGAGCTATTGCAAAACTTGATAAAATTCAATTCACGCAGGGCTTGCCTAAAACTAGAAGCGGGAAGATAATGCGCAGGATACTGCGTAAGATTGCCGGGAAACAAACCGATAATTTAGGAGATATTTCTACCTTATTAAATCCAGAGGTAGTGAAAGATATTAAAGAAAACGCGCTTTAAATTTTATGAGGCTTATTTCATAAAGCTTTCGGCCATGGTAACCATATTCTTGCTTCCGCAGAAAAAAGGAACTCGTTGGTGCAGCTCGGTGGGTTTGATATCTAGTATTCTGGTATACCCATCACTGGCTTTACCTCCAGATTGTTCTGCAATATAGGCCATTGGGTTGCACTCATACAATAAACGTAATTTCCCGTTTGGGTCCTTAGAGGTGTTTGGGTACATGTAAATCCCTCCTTTGATCATATTTCTATGAAAATCTGAGACCAAAGACCCAATATACCTTGAGGTGTAAGGTCTATCCTCTTCTTCTTTTTGGCAATACTTTATATAGTCTTTTACACCCTGCGGGAAATGCACATAATTACCTTCATTTACAGAGTAAATGCTTCCGTTTTCTGGAAATTGCATGTTAGGATGCGATAAATAATAGGTGCCAATAGCCGGGTTTAACGTAAAGCCATTTACCCCATGCCCTGTAGAGTATACAATCATTGTTGAAGTACCATATACAATATATCCTGCTGCTACTTGTTTGTTTCCAGGCTGTAAAAAATCATTAATTGTTACAGGAGTTCCCTCTGGGGTGATTCTTCGGTAGATAGAAAAAATAGTACCTACAGAAACATTAACATCTATATTGGAGGACCCATCTAGGGGGTCTATTAAGACAACGTATTTATTGTCATTTTTTTCATTTCTACCAATAATGGTTATAAAGTCATCCTCTTCTTCGCTAGCAATACCACATACAATTTCTCTGTTAATCAATGTTTTGATGAACACATCATTTGCGTATATATCCAATTTTTGTTGATCCTCTCCTTGCACATTTGTTTCTCCTGCTGCTCCCAAAATATCAACCAAACCCGCTTTGTTTACCTCGTGGTTTACCACCTTTGCTGCTAAACGGATAGAATTAATTAATCTAGAAAGCTCACCAGAGGAGTATTTAAATTCTGTTTGGTTTTCTATAATAAATTCTCCTAATGTTTTATTTTTATTTGGCATATTGGCTTGTTCAAGGAATTTAGTGCAAATATCGCATTTTTTAAGAAATTGAACCGATATTTGTCTATCAAAACGTAAACCAATGGGTGTTGTTGTAAGAAAAGCCACGAAAGAAGATATGCCAGATGTACTCGAGCTTATCAAAGAACTTGCTGTTTTTGAAAAGCATCCAAATGCTGTGCAGATTGATGTAGACACGCTGGTTGTTGAAGGTTTTGGTAAACACCCTCTTTTTACTTGTTTTGTTTCTTTAATAGCGGGTCAAATTGTAGGGATGGCACTGTGTTATTTTAGATTTTCTACCTGGAAGGGGCGCAGTGTTCATCTAGAAGATTTAATTGTGAAAGAGTCTAAGCGAGGCCAAGGCGTTGGTATGGCTTTGTATAAAAGAGTTATGGAGCATGCCGCATCTTTTGATGTAAAAAGAGTAGAGTGGGTGGTGCTTGGTTGGAATACCCAGGCCATTAAATTCTATGAAAAAACAGGAGCAACGATATTAAAAGATTGGTATTTAGCTCAATTTGACCAAGAGGGATTGTCTAATTTTATTAGCCCTAGTAGTTAACTTTAAATAATAGCTTTGTGATCAATACTATGAATGTATTTAAATTTGGAGGCGCTTCTGTAAAAGATGCTCAGGGAGTAAAAAATGTTGCTACTGTTTTACAGCAAACAGGCCATGCCAATCTTGTAATCGTAGTCTCGGCTATGGGCAAAATGACCAATGCCTTAGAGGGTGTTGTAAACTGTTATTTTAAAGAACCTGCAAAAGTAAAACAAGCAATAGAAGATATTAAGGAATATCACTGGTCTGTCTCCAAGGAAATATTTACAGATATTAACGCTCCAATTTTCAAGCAAATACAGGCATTAATTACAACACTTTCTTCTTTTTTACAGACTAATAAATCTACCAACCAGGCCTATGTTTATGACCAGGTGGTGGGCTATGGAGAGCTTCTCTCTACCACCATTGTATCTGCGTATTTAACCCAAAAGACCATAAAAAATACCTGGGTAGACATACGCACTTGCATAGTTACAGACGCCAGTTTTAGAGATGCCTCTGTAGATTGGCAAACCACAAAGCAGCATATTATTAAAAATATTCCTGCCACAGGCATTACAATAACACAAGGCTTTTTGGCAGCAGAGGCCACCAATAATTTCACAACAACTCTGGGCAGAGAAGGTAGTGATTACACCGCCGCAATTCTTGCCTACTGTTTAAACGCAGCAAGTGTTACCATCTGGAAAGATGTTCCTGGTGTTTTAAATGCAGACCCTAGGTATTTTAAAACCACAACTTTATTGCATCACATTTCTTATAGAGAAGCCATAGAGTTGGCTTTTTATGGCGCTTCTGTGATACATCCTAAAACCTTACAGCCCTTACAGAAAAAAGAAATACCTTTATTTGTGAAATCATTTTATGATCCACTAAGCCCAGGCACTTGTGTGGGCAAGGGTGTTACCTTAGATCCAAAAACAGCCTGTTTTATTTTAAAGAAAGGACAAGTATTACTATCCTTATCATCTTTAGACTTTAGTTTTATTGTAGAGAAAAACATAAGTGATGTATTTACATTACTAGATAAAAATAAAATGAAGGTTTCCTTAATTCAAAACTCAGCCATTAGTTTTTCTGTGGTTATCGATAATATATACAACAACCTAGAGGTGTTACTCACCTCACTTCGTTCCACTTTTAGGGTAAGTTGGAATGAAGAAGTCACTCTCTACACCATCCGCCACGCTTCTTTTAATGATGTAAAGTCTCTAATTAAAAACAAGGAGGTTTTATTAAAGCAGGAAAGTAGAGAGACCGTGCAGGTGGTTATTAAAGATTAAAGCGGGTATTTGAAAAGGCTAGACAATAGTTTTTTATTTCTTCTCTGGCTTTTATAAATGCAGCTTCCGTTTGTTTAGCAGTACCAATAAACTTTGATGGATCATAAAAATTATGATGCAATCTTTCTGCGTTTGGTGCCGCTATAAAAGGACAATTTTCATATGCATGATCACAGACGGTGATAATGTAATGCCAATCTATTTCTTGGTACTCATTTACATTATTGGAGGTATGACCAGAAATATCAATACCGTCTTTTTTCATGGCTAATGCCGCTCCCGGATTAATGCCGTGGGTTTCTATTCCTGCGCTATAGATAGTTGCCTTATCTCCAAGAATTTGATGTAGGTAACCATGTGCCATTTGGCTTCGGCAACTGTTACCTGTACAAAGAACGAGTATGTTTTTCATGTTTTTCATTTGTTTTGTATGGTAGCTATTATTTTAAAATTTATTAACAACACCCACTTCCAGGGGTGCAACTATTTGCTTGTGGCTGGGTGTTTTCTATTTCTGGAATTCCGCAGATATCTTCTGCTTTACAGGCAGTTTTTTGAGTAGCTAGATGCACCAGTAAGCTGTCGTTGGTTACCTCTACTGCCGATACAAATAATTGGGCGGTATGAAATAGCGTATTACTATATTCAAAGCGCACAGTGCTTGTATTTGTGTAAGGTCTTATTTTCCCTACGGTATTTAAAATAGCTAAGGCTTTATGACAACTCATAAAATCTATCTTTCCTATCTCCGAGGGGCTTTCCCATAGTTGTATGATGGTTTCTTTCCAGGAGTCTTCTCTAGCGCCACAATCTACAGATTCTACGGTGATGTGTTTTACTTCTGTAATGTGGTAATTAGCTCCAACGAGTTGCCCAGGCATGTATTGAAATAGCAACGATTTGCCTGGGTGTTCTTTTAGAATGTTAAAAAATTCTTGTGTTGTCATAAGGTATTATTTTTGGATTCACTTTGTGTTTGGTCTATATCTTGTCACTATTTTATTGACTATTACTTGCGCTAATTTTTCTTTACTCTCAATAGTCCAGCCTGCAACATGTGGGCTTAAAATAACATTGTTCATGGCCAAAAGCTCCTTAAATTCTTTTGGCATCTTTTCTGTAAATAATGTTTCAAAAGAGCGTTTTTCATATTCTAAAACATCCAGACCAGCCCCTAGTATTTTTCCGCTTTTTAACCCAGAAACCACATCTTTGGTTACCACGCTTTTTCCTCTTGCGGTGTTAATAAGCCAAAATGGTTTTTTAAACTTGGCTATAAAAGCTGCATCCACCATTTTATCGGTCTGTGGAGTCCAAGGGGTATGAAGGCTTAGAACATCTGCCTTTTCTTGTAATGTTTCTAGAGACACTTGTGTTGCGTTTTTGTTGCCTAGGTCTTTTTGTATATCATAGCAAAGAATAGTACACTTAAAACCTTTTAATTTTTTTGCAAAGCTGCGCCCCATGTTTCCATACCCAATAAGGCCAATGGTTTTTCCTTTGATTTCTAAACCTCTATTGTGCTCTCTTTCCCAGAGCCCAGATTTTACTTGCCTATCTGCTCGGTTTAGCTTATTAAACAAAGACAACAGCATGCCCAGGGCATGTTCGCCCACTGCATTTTTGTTTCCCTGGGGTGCTGCAAATAGAGAGATGTTTTTACTTGCTGCATAACAGACATCGATGCTTTCTAGACCAGCTCCCACGCGAGCTATAAATTTTAAATGGGTAGCTGCATCTAAAAATTGTTTGTCTATTTTAAACCTGCTTCTAATAACAATACCATTATAAGGGGCTATACGGTTCTCTATGTCCTGTTTTGAAGAGGTGTAATCTTCCTGGCAATCAAAACCAGCTTGGGTAAGCTGCTCGATAAGCAAGGGGTGGTTTTGGTCTAGATGGAGTATCTTCATATTACACGATAAACAAGCAAAGATACCAGGTCTTTGTATAGATATACATTGTCTTAGATTATATAAAAGTTAAATTTTAGGATAAGTGTTTTGTGTTTTCTCGTGCACCACATTGCCGGTATGTTTGATGTCTAGTTTTTCAAAAAGTAAGAGGTGTACCTCTTGATCATTCTGGCTTTTTGGACAATGCTCTACCCCCTTAGGGACTACAATAATTTCTCCTTGTTTGACAATCTCTATTTTATCTCTAAAATGCATTTCTAGCACTCCTTTTTGTACAAAAAATAGCTCGTCTTGCTCCTGGTGTTTATGCCACAAAAATTCTCCTTTAATTTTGGCTAGTAGAACTTGCATGTCATCCACAACAGCGATCTGGTGTGGGTGCCATTTTTTATCAAATTTGCTAAATTTTTCTTTGATGTTAATTGGGTGCATTGTGTTATATTTTATACCAAAAACATGGCGCTACTATTTAAAAAACGGGAGACTCTAGCCAAAAAGAAGCCTAAAAGTTTAAAATTAGTTTGGCTATAAAGAAGAATAGAAAAATCCCAAAAATATCATTACTTGTTGTTATAAAGGGACCAGTTGCAATGGCAGGGTCAATGCCTTTTTTGTCTAAGATAATTGGCACAAAAGTACCTACTAGAGCCGCAACTATAATGACCAAAAGCATAGAAATGGCGATGGTAAATGCCACTTGTTGGTCCATCTGTGTTAAGGCGCCAAATAAAATAATCAACACCCCAAGGGCAACACCATTTATAATAGCAAGGCCTACTTCTTTAAGCAGTCTTTTAAATAAACTTCCCTTTACATTGTCATTGGCCAAACCCTGTACAATAATGGCACTAGATTGTACTCCAACATTTCCGGCCATGGCGGCAATAAGAGGGGTGAAGAAAAACAGCTCTACATGGGTTGCAAGGGCCTCATCAAAACCTCTCATAATATACACACTCCCAAGACCTCCCAGGAGTCCTAAAACTAGCCAGGGCAAGCGGGCTTTTGTAAGGTCTACAATGCTGTCATCCGCCTCTACATCTTGTGAGATACCTGCAGCCATTTGGTAATCCTTTTCTGCCTCGTCTTTTATAAAATCTACAATATCATCAATGGTAATTCTTCCCATCAAAATACCCTGATTATCAACAACAGGGATCGCCTCTAAATCATACTTTTGCATAATACGTGCCACCTCTTCGTTTTCTGTATGCACAGTCACGTAATCTACCTTTGGTATGAATACATCACTAATTTTTGTTTTTGCTTCTGCGGTTAGTAAATCTTTTAAAGAGAGCCTACCTGTTAGTTTTCCTTCTTTATTGGTAACATAAATAGAGTGTACTCTTGTTACATTTTCTGCCTGGCGGCGCATTTCACGAACACAGCCCGCAACAGTCCAGGTTTCTTTTACCTGCACCAATTCTTTAGCCATTAGAGCTCCAGCGGTATCCTCATCATAGTTAAGCAGTTCAACAATATCTGCGAGATGTTCTTGATCTTCAATTTTATCTATTACTTTTTGCTGGATTTTTTCATCAAGCTCTGCAATAATATCTGCAGCATCATCTGTGTCAAGCTCTTCTAGCTCTGCAGCGATTTCTTTAGGAGAAAGACGCTCAAGAATTTTTTCTCGCACATCATCATCTAGCTCCATAAGGGCCTCAGATGTTAAATCACTTTCTAGTTGTTGAATTAGGTAGGTTGCCTGATCGATTTTAAGCTGATCGAGTAGCTCTGCAATGTCTGCAAAGTGAAAATCTTGCAATACTTCACGCAACGTATTACCCTCTTTTTTGGCAATGTGTTGTGCTATATTTTCTATAAAATCACTGGTGAGTTGAAATTGCATCGTCTTCCAATTTTTGTGTTAGTGCAATAAATTGCGCTACAGGTAGCTGCTCGGGTCTTTGCCCAAAGATAGCATCTTCTTTTATTTTATCTGAAAGATTAAAAGATTTTAAACTATTTCTTAGGGTTTTACGTCTTTGCTGGAAGGCAGTTTTGACAACTTTATACAACATGGCCTCACTACAATCAATGTCTAAGGAGGTTTTTCTGCGCAATCTAAGCACGCCGCTCTCCACTTTGGGTGGCGGGTTAAATACTGTGGGTGGAACCGTGAAAAGATACTCTGCATCATAAAATGCCTGGGTAAGTACAGAGAGAATACCATAGGTTTTGCTGCCTTCTTTGGCGCAAATACGCATAGCTACTTCTTTTTGAAACATACCACTAAATTCTGGCACCTGCTGTTTCATCTCAAGCATTTTAAATACAATTTGGGTAGATATATTGTAAGGAAAGTTTCCTGTAATACCAAACTGCTGCTCTCCAAAATAATCTTGTAGGTCTTCTTTTAAGAAATCTGCCTCTAAAATCTGAAGGTTCTGGTTGGGGTAATTATTGATAAGATAATCTACAGATTCGCTATCGAGTTCCATGGCCACAAGATTGATGTCTTTCTCTAGTAAATACTTGGTCATTACACCTGTTCCTGGGCCAATCTCCAGCACGTTTTTATAGCCTTCAAGCTTTAGGGTTTGAGAGATGTTGTTGGCAATAGTTTCGTCTATTAAAAAATGCTGGCCTAGGTGTTTTTTTGCGCGCACCCCATCGTTTTTCGGATTGAATTCTCTCTTAGGAATCGCGCTATGCTTATTGTATTTTTTCTTTTTTGCCATGGGTGGGTTATTGCTCAGATATTACCTCTAATTCTGTTCTAAAGGCTATATAGTTTCCCTCAAATGCTTTGCCTTGCGCTCTTAATGCCGGGGCATCTTCTTTGTAATACCTCTCTAGGGTTTGTTTGCTATCTGTGGTGTATTGTACAGAGTAGGTGATCCCGCCCATCTCTTCTTCCACCATTACTTTAGTCATAAGGGCTTTACTGAACTTATTGGTAGCCAGCATTGCAGGAATATGGCTGTTTTTCATCCAATCTAACCACTCAAGATGTATGGCATTTTCTACGTTAATAGTGACATTATATATATACATAGGGGTATATTAAGGTTATAGTTTTCATGGCTTTAAAAGCAGTATTAGATGTTATCTTCCTCGCAGCATCCGATATTTCTTTCTAGCCTGGGTAAAGTAAATACTGTCTGCAAAGTCAAAAATAATTTGCTCGTAATACTGTTTTGCTTTTTGAGGATCTTGTAATTGATGCTCATATAAATTTGCGAGATTGAAATACGCATCATCTGCTAGGATTTCATCTTTATAGACAGTAATTATTTTGAGGTAATTGGCCTCGGCTTTTTTGTATTGCCCTGTTTTTTCAAAGAGTTCTGCTTGTTTTAAAAGGGCTTCGTCTTCTATTTTTTCACCTTTGTGGGTGGTCAAAATTTCTGACAAAACCTCGATGGCCTGAGCATCTTTATTTTGAAGTGCTAAGAAATCTGCCCTAGCATATTTTTTCAAGGCAGTTTGCAGAGAATCTTCCAGGGTGTTGTCATGAATCATGAGTGTCATTTTCAGGGCATCATTGGCAATAAGCTGGGTGGTAGATTTACGCAAAACATCTGTCTGGGCTTTAGCCCAAACAAAATCACCTTTAAAATAACTTGTTCTTGCTACTTTAAATCTAGCCTGTTGCGCTAAGACATCACTTTTAACTTTGTTTTGGATTTGAGAATAATAAATAAGCGCTCTATTAAATTTCTCGTCAAAGACCAATATATCTGCCAGTTCCATCTTAACTAAAGATTCTTGATATGGATTTAGCTGTTTTTTAATGAGTTTTTTTAGATTGGCAGTAGCCAGGGGGACCTCTTTGGCAGTAAAAGCCAAAAAGTGATTGTAATCTATTTGAAGTAAATAGGTCTGGCCGTCATGCCCGTATTGATCTAGCAGGGTTTCAAACTGCTGGGCTATTTTTTTATAGTCTTTTTCTTGGGCGGTGGCGAGCCTTATTTTCATCAGGTATTGATGCCCTTGCAGCTTTGCACTTGGGGTTACAGATCTATCAATTAAAAAATTAATAATTTGCTCTGCATTGAGATAGTCTTTTTCTTCTAAGGTAATTACGGCAAGATCAACAATAGCCGTAAGGTCTTGATCTCCCATTCTTTTGTAAATGGCTTTTTCTTGGGCAAACGCTTTATTAAATTCTTTTTGCTGTATAAACAACCAGCTTAAAAGTTCATTATAAAGAACATCTGGTCCTTGTTGTAATTTTTTCAGTAGTGTTTTTCTCAGTAAAACATTGGCATTGTTTTGAGGGTCTTGTGTGATGTACAAACTAAAATTACGTTGGGCTAAGGGCTTATAACGCTGTTGTAGTTTTACAGCATTAATATATTTTAAAAACATCTTTTCAAGGGCACCTTGCTCTCCATATAGACGGGCAACTTGAATGTTGTAATTTACTGCTGGATTACCCTCCATTGCTTTTTCATAGGCCATTATAGCCCTGTCTAGCAAGCTGTACTTTTCGAATTTTTTGGCAATTACAGAACCGTAATTTGGGTTTTGAGCAACTAATTCAAGAGCTTGGGCGTAATACTTGTTAGCGAGAGAGTCTTTTTTTTGCAGCGAATAATTGTGCCCTAAATCAACCAAATATTGATTTTGACCATTGCGCGTGTTTACTTGTTTTTCCAGTAACGCCTGTGCTGCCTGAAAGTTTTCTAGTTGCTGATGCGCCTCCACAAGTCTGAGCATGTACTGGCTTTTGTAGGGTGTTTTTGCGTATAGTTTTTCGTAAATAGAAATAGCCTTTTGATATTCCCCACGATCAAAGTAGTTTTCGGCTAAAATTTCGCTTTGCGAAAAAACCGAACTACTGGCAAGAAAAAATAAAAGGATATACAATAACCGCATAGGGTAAAGATAGTGTTTTTAGCCTGCTCTATAAAGAGAAAAACCACCGCTTAAATTAGCTTGGTGGTTTATGGGTTTGAACTTATTTTTTATGACTGTTGTGTTAGTTTATCATGTCAAAACCACAATAGGGCACAAGTACCTCCGGGATTTTAATACCCTGCGGGGTTTGGTAGTTTTCTAAAATACTAGCCAGTACTCTAGGTAGGGCCATAGCGCTACCGTTTAGGGTGTGTGCTAGTTTGTTTTTACCATCTGTGTCTTTAAAACGAAGCTTTAATCTATTTGCCTGAAAGGTTTCAAAATTAGAAACAGAACTTACCTCAAGCCATCTGTCTTGGGCTGTTGAGAACACTTCAAAATCATAGGTGATTGCTGCTGCAAAACTAAGATCTCCACCACATAGACGCAAAATTCTAAAAGGGAGTTGTAGCGCTCTTAAGATGTTGGCAACGTGTTCTACCATGTCCTCTAGCGCTTTTGTGCTATTATCTGGATGCTCTATACGTACTATTTCTACCTTGTCAAACTGGTGCAATCTGTTTAGGCCCCTTACATGCGCGCCATAGCTTCCAGCCTCTCTTCTAAAGCAAGGCGTGTAACTTGTGCAAGATATAGGCAAATCTGCCCCTTGGACTAGGTCACCTCTAAACAGGTTTGTAACTGGCACCTCTGCCGTTGGTATTAGATACAAATCATCAACACCTACGTGATACATCTGTCCTTCTTTGTCTGGCAATTGTCCTGTTGCTATTCCAGAGGCTTCATTTACCAGATGAGGTACTTGGTACTCTGTATAACCGGCTGCTGTATTTTTATCAAGAAAATAAGAAATAAGAGCACGCTGTAGGCGGGCTCCTTTTCCTTTATAGACAGGAAATCCTGCGCCAGTGATTTTAACACCCAATTCAAAGTCTATAATATTGTATTTTTTCGCTAATTCCCAGTGAGCCATAGCACCTTCTTCCAATACAGGAATAGCACCTTCTCTAAGGGTTTGCTCATTGTCATTCTCATCTTGGCCAGAGGGAACTAACTCTTGAGGTATGTTGGGAATGGTGTAAAGCAGGTCTTGTAATGTTTTTGAAATACTCTTTAAATGGTCATCTAAGGCTTTTGAAGTCTCTTTTAAAGTGCTTGTTTTTTCTTTAAGAGCGTTTGCCCCAGCGGCATTTCCAGATTTGAAAAGAATACCAATTTCTTTAGAAAGGGAGTTTGATTCTGCTAGGAGATCATCTAGTTTTGCTTGGGTAGCACGACGGTTGTCGTCTGCCTCTAGAACTTGATTAATAACAGGTGTTGCATCCATACCTCTTTTTTTCAAGGCTTTGACGAAGGCTTCTTTGTGATCTCTAATGCGCTGAACTTGTAACATGTTTCCCTTAATTTTTATAAGGCAAAGTTATGGAATTTGAAATAATGAAGGCTTTATTGTACTAGAAATTAGCAAGTAGATTTGTTTTACAACAAAAGTAAAGCCTAAAGCACGTTATTGCTAGGGATGTATTGCATTGTACTGCTTTTTAAAGGGAGAGATCGCTAAAAACGTTTTAATAAAAACCCCATAATTACAAGAATAAAAATAACCAGTAACACTACAGATTGCATGTTGCGGGCTTTGTCTTTTTTAGAGTTTTTGTTGAGCATACTATGGTTTTACAGCTAATTTATAAATATAGTTATTTATTTTTTCTGGGCGGCTATGCTATTTTTTTGGAGAAGGCAAAATCCAAAAGTGGTGTTTTAAAGGGGTCCATTTTTGTGACCCTAGGTCTATGGTGTCATTTATTAAACGAGCGTAAGGCCCGCCATTTACACTCACTTTTGTGTCTGCAAACACGGCAACATCAATACCTTTTTGGGCCTGTATTTGCTTTATTCTTTGGGCCAATTGCCAGATAACATCTGGTTTTGTGCCTACGGTTCTTTGTTGTTTTTTGGTAAGTATTTCCTTGATGTTGTACTTGCTTTTTTCTTGTGTGTTTTTATCTAGCGTGTACATGGTGGTGTATCCTGTTTTACTTCTTAGCATCATGCGCCAACTAAGGCGGTGCCCTTCTTCTGTCCATAAAACATCATCTTTAATGCCTAAATGCCTTAGTGGCAACGCTATTTGTAATATAAAATATAAACACAGGATACTACTAATTATCTTGCCGTTAGGTGGCACTTTGACCTCTCCCAACTCATAGTGTTCTTTTTTTGGTAAAAAGCGCTGTTGCAAATTTTTGGAGGAAAAAAAGAAAAAGGCAAATGCCAAAGACATGAACGGAAAAATACCTATTTGAAATACCACAGCATTAAAAAGATGAAAAACAATAGAGCAGCAAAATGCTAAAAGGCGAGTGCGTTTGTATAAAAGTAATGGTACGATTAGTGCGTCAAAGAAAATCCCCACATATGCAATAGCATAATGCACCCATTGTTGTTGTAAAAAAGGACCAATGAGCCAATAGTCTTTTTTGCCTGTCATAAGCAAGCCAGTGACCGTTCCATCTAGCCAGGCTGGGTATATTTTTGCGATGGCCGCATAGGTGTACACAATCCAAACTTGCACAATAAGTGCCAAGATAACCCATCTAGGCATAGACCTGGATGCTATGTTTGGTTTTTGTCTCGCATCTATAGAAAACCATTTGTTGGCAGGTAAAAAAACCATACCCCAAGACAGCAGTAGCATTAAATAATAATGGTTGTTATAACTACTTTTTTGCATTAAGTATACCCCGCTCCACAGCAAAGCAAAGCAAAACATACTGAGTCTGTATTTATACCCGAGCATTACTCCAACCCCTAGTATACCCAGGCACATAAAATAGATATACATCCCGTTACCCTCCAAGGGTTGCAGCAACTCAAAACCAATAAAGTTAAATGTAAACTGGGGGTCTATAAGGGTTTTTTTTACCCAGCCTGTTGCAATGGCTCCAAAACCTTCAAGGGCAATAAGAAACCCAAATACTACCCTAAACAGCACTAGCCCAGAATTGTCGATATGTTTAAAGAGGAGTTTATGCAAGGGGTTGTATATAGTCTCGTGCAAAGGCCTCGTCTTTTTGGATGGCTTGTTTTAAGCTTTCTAAGTCTTTAAAAGTGGCCTCCTCCCGTATGTGCTGCAAAAACTGTAGTTGTAGCTCTTTGCCATAGAGATCTGTGTTTGTGTCTAGAAAAAATGTTTCTATACTCTTTGCCGTTCCTCCTACGGTAGGGTTTGTACCTATGCTTGTGATTCCGTAGGTTAGGGAATTGTTTATTTGCGCTTTTACCACATATACTCCATTTTTGGGTATAAGCTTATAGGTTTGTGGTACATGCAAATTGGCGGTAGGATAGCCAATGGTTCTTCCCAGGGCTTTTCCTTGGGTAACAGTGCCTTCTATGGTAAAAGCATAGCCTAGGTATGTATTTGCGGTATGGATATCTCCCTGGGCCAGGGCTTTTCTAATTTTGGTAGAACTTACAGATACCTCATCTAGTTGTTGGGCGCTTATTTCTTCTACTTCAAAACCAAACTCTACCCCATATTTTTTTAAATCTTGGATATCTGCATTTCTATTTCTGCCAAAGCGGTGGTCATAGCCAATAATAATTTTTTTAGCCTTGAGCTGTGTCACCAAAATATCCCTTACATATTCAAGGGCAGAGAGTCTAGAAAACTCATAGGTAAAAGGCTCTACTACAAAATAATCTAGGCCAATATCTTCTAGAAGTTGTTTTTTTTCTGAAAGAGTATTTATAAGCTTGATATCGCTGTTTTTTTGCAAAACCATCCTTGGGTGAGGAAAAAAAGTAAGCACCGTAGATACAAGCCCCTGCTCTTTTGCTGCCGAAACAAGGCGCTCCATAATAGCGCGGTGGCCAACATGAACACCATCAAAGGTGCCAATAGTAATCACGCTTTGGGTATTGCTTTTAAATTCAGCGGTTGTTGTGAGTTGCTCCATCGAGTATTATCCGTTAAAGGTATTCATGGTATTGTCTAGCCCTGCAAGGGCAAAAGATTCTATAGCTTCAATGCTCTTTGGGATTTGGGTGATAAGATGAGACTCCTCTTGCGGGGTCCACTCACCTAAAACATAATCTACTTGTTTGCCCTTAGAAAAGGCATCACTAATGCCAAATCTAAAACGAGGATATTTTCCAGTACCAAGCATCTCCTGGATATCTTTAAGACCATTGTGGCCTCCACTGCTTCCTTTGCCTTTTATTCTAAAGGTTCCAAAGGGTAAGTTGAGGTCATCGGTTACTACCAGCAGGTTTTCAAGGGGGATGTTTTCTTTCTCCATCCAGTATTTTACTGCCTTGCCACTTAGATTCATGAAAGTGCTTGGTTTAAGAAGTATAAGGGTGCGCCCCTTTTTTTTGTGGGTAGTGATGTCTCCAAGTTTTACGGTTTCCCAAGGAAGGTCTGCTTGTTTTGCCAGGGCATCAAGGACTCTAAAGCCAATGTTATGGCGTGTATTTTTGTAGGCAGGGCCAATGTTGCCAAGGCCAGCGATTAAAAATTTTTTCATATCCAAGCTCCTATTCTTTGTAGCAAGTGTTTGTGTTTGTACGGCTGTTTGTTTCTCTATCTCTAAAGATACGTTGTTTGTTGCTGGGTTTTTAAGACCCAACAATTTTCTAACAAATGAAAGCATTGTTTTGTGTTGGTTTTGTAAAAATAAAAAAAGCATCCCGAATTAACGGAATGCTTTGTATATAATTAACGTTCTTGTGCTTACTGAGCAGCAGCGGCCTCCGGAGCAGCAGTGCCTTCTGCACCTTCTGCACCTTCTGCACCTTCTGCACCTTCTGCTTCTTCTTCATCTGTTTCTTCATCTTCAACAGCAACTCTAGATGTTCTAATCTGGCAAATTACAGTGTTGTCTGTATGAAGTATAGAGAATGTATCTTCTTTAACAGCAGTGATATACATTTTTGCGCCAATTTTCATCTCTGTAATATCTGCGTTGATAAAGTCTGGAAGATTTTTTGGTATTGCCTTCACACGTAACTTACGTGTTACAATACGAAGTACCCCTCCATTTTTAACACCACGAGAATTTCCTGACACACGTACAGGAATTTCCATCATTACTTCTTTATCATCAAATATTTGATAGAAGTCTATGTGCAGGATTCTGTCTGTTACTGGGTGAAATTGAATGTCTTGTAAAATTGCATTGATTTTAACACCGTCTAACTCAATTACTACGGTATGCACATCTGGTGTGTATACTAGTTTATTGAAGGAAAGCTCTGGTGATTGAAAGTGAATTGGCTCGTCTCCTCCGTATACTACGCAAGGAACCATACCAGCATTACGTAAGGCTGCAGTTGCTTTTTTGCCTACGACTTCTCTTTTTGATCCGTTGATTGTAATTGATTTCATTTTGAAATTTTAATTTATAATATATTGTTTTCCCGATTTTTCGGGCTGCAAAGATAAAATTTTATATTGTAAAGTAGTGGCTCTTGGGCACAATTTTGGCACAAAGACTCAAAGTGTAGGGTTGTATTAGGAGTTTTAAGGTTTTATCACCCCTAAAAGTGGGGGTGTCTAATTACATTAAGAACTTAGAACTTATAGACTCGTTTTTATGCACACTTGTCATTACATCTGCAAACAAAGTGGCGCAGGTAAGTACTTTAAGTTTTGGACTTTCTTGACCAATGGGTATAGAGTCTGTAACAATAAGCTCTTGTAGTTTTGAGTTTTCAAGACGCTCAAAGGCACTTCCAGACATAATAGGGTGGGTGCAAATAGCACGAACGCTAAGTGCGCCTCGATCTATCATAAGGTCTGCTGCTTTGGTAAGGGTTCCAGCGGTATCTACCATATCATCTACCAAGACTACATTTTTACCTTTCACGTCTCCAATAAGCTCCATGTGGCTAATAACATTTGCTTTTTCGCGTTGTTTGTAGCAAATTACTACATCACTAGAAAGGGCCTTAGAATATGCGTAGGCTCTTTTACTACCTCCCATGTCTGGTGATGCAATGGTTAAGTTATCAAGCTGTAAGCTTTTTAAGTAAGGTAAGAAAATAGTAGAGGCATATAGATGATCTACAGGTTTTTCAAAGAAACCTTGTATTTGGTCTGCGTGCAAATCCATGGTGATAATACGGGTGGCTCCTGCAGTTTCTAGCATTTTAGCAATCAGTTTTGCAGCTATTGGCACACGAGGCTTGTCTTTTCTGTCTTGTCTTGCCCAACCAAAATAAGGGATTACAGCTGTAATGTGTCTAGCACTTGCGCGTTTTGCCGCATCACACATTAGCAGTAGCTCCATAAGGTTGTCGCTACTTGGGTGGGTAGAGCCTATTAAAAACAAACGACACCCTCTAACAGATTCTTCAAAACTGGGCTGAAATTCACCGTCACTATAGGTTGAGGTAATAATATTTCCTAGGGGTAGGCCATAGGCATTTGCAATATCTTTGGCTAGTGATCGGCTTTGTTTACAAGCAAATATCTTTGGTGTTGGCATAGTTTGAGATTTTATTTACACAAATGTAAAAGAAAACAATATACACAAACTCTTAAGTTATGCTGAGTTATTAAGAATGTCCAAAAACAAACTATTGTAGGTTTTTTATAATTATAGAAAAAAACCTCCTTCCTTTTTTACAAGGTGGAGGTTTTTTTGTTGATTGTTACTAATTGATTGTTATTGTATTAGTAGCTTTTTTGAAAACATAGCGTTTCCGGATTTTAGTTTTAAAACATACATTCCTCTTGTAAGACCTAGTGTAGAGATGCTTTGAGTTTGTGTTGTGCTATGTAGTTTTTTGCTTCGGATACTCATGCCTAACATATTGTATAGCGTTGCAGTTGTGTTTTCTTGCCCTTGAGCAAGTCCTTTTATGGTGATAAATGAATCTGTATTTGCTTTGTAAACTTCAAAGGCATCTGATGCAAACAAATTGCTAGTTGCTAAGACATCTTCTCCTAAAATTTCTGTTGTAAAATGGATTTGAAACCTACCCTGTTCATTTAAATCACTTTGAGCCGTTAACTCAAAATCTTTTTCTAATATTAAAGTAAATGTATTTTCTAATATATCTTCAATATAAACATTTACATTGTCAGGTAAGGTGTTTTGCGAAAGATTAATTCTAAAAGTTTGACCAATAGATTGATTAATTATTAACGGAACCGTTTGATTATAGGCAGATTCTAACCCCATTGCGTTTATAGCGAAGTTAGTCCCTTGGTTATCTTCAACTAATCTTGAACTCAGAGAAGTGTCCTGATCAAAAGCTCCTGCATCATACCCTGGGTCTAAACCTAGGGTGAGACCGTTTTGAAAGTAAAATCTAGTTTCTGCATCTTCTGTCTGACCATTATATAGTTTTAAAAATAAAGTATAAGTGGTTAAAATTGGCGCACTTGTCAAAGATTCACTTTCAGAAATTATATTAGATGTGTGGCTTAAATTTATGAGAGTTTCTTCATAATTTTTTGAGTAACAAGTAAAGGAGAAAATCAAAGTTAATAATGGGAGTAAAATAAGTTTTTTCATAACAATTTTTTTTGGGGGTTATTTATAGTACAAACATAATTATAAACTTCTAAACAAAACACTTAATCTGATAATAATTACATTTAAACGATAAATAAAGGTTTTTTTAAGCATTTAAAAAGTATTTTCTTACAATTAAGGCACTGTAAACAGGAAGTTTATCGATAAACTGCAATTTTACATTTATTTTGTTTTTTTATTGCATTTTGTGTGTTTTTATCGATAATATTTGCTTTTAATCGTATTTTTTGAAGAAAAAAATGCTATAAAACGTCAATTCTTACACTTTCAAATAAAATAATCGATAAAGTGCACAATAAATGTAAGGTGTTGGTGGTGTGTGTTTTCGTGTTACTATTTTAAAGCAATAGCAGGGCTTTTATACCTAGGGTATACTTTTGAATTACAAAACTAGTAAGCAAGCACTACTGTATAAGGATCACACCAGGGACTAAATGCCTTTTGTTGTGCTTTATATACAGGTCATATTTATGGAATACATTAAAATAGATGCGCTATAGAGCGTAATACACCCAATATTTTATTTCTTGACCAGATGTAATAGACATCTTTAAAAAACAGACAGATAGCTACGAGACACTTCGTAAAAAAAGAAAACACCTTATGACCACCCTCTCAAATAAGTTTGAGATTTTATTAAAAACCAATCAGGAGCCTGTTTTTATCTACAAAATAGATCCTGAAGACAAGCGCGCCAAACTTATAAGATTAAACAAACATCTTGTAAGGATTATATAGTAGTTCTTTTGTTTATATAGCATAAGGGTTTAAAAAAAGTATCCCCAACAATAACATGTTATTGTTGGGGATAATTTGTACCGTGCCTACTTCAAGCACCGAACTTATTTTTTGAGTATTGACCAAACCCAATATGCAAAGTTTTTAATTCCATTGAGTGTCATTATGCTCTCTTTTAAAAGTAAGATTTACAATTTCCGGCATTGGAAGCAAATTTTAAAATAGGTTGGTTTTTATTAGTTGTGTTTTGTAAGGTGTTTAAAGCAGCTGTTTTAATGTTATTTATCACTTAGGCAACCTGTATGAGTTTTTATTGCTATTAAGCCTTCCAGCGGTCTTTATCTTGCTCCATATCCATATCCATATCCATACCCATACCCGTATCCATATGCGTAGCCATATTTGTCAATAAACTTATCGGGTTTTGTGTCATCGGTAATTACATACCCTATATTTTTTTTATTGTATTTTTCTTTATAGTCCAAAACGTAGTTTACTA
>Ga0209532_1001301_pt1 | contig 19635 bp, 17 predicted proteins | sample COG_02_FD_184746 | JGI IMG/M metagenome (GOLD analysis project Ga0209532, IMG submission 184746) | Pelagic Microbial community sample from North Sea - COGITO 998_met_02 (SPAdes) (version 2) | ecosystem: Environmental > Aquatic > Marine > Neritic zone/Coastal water | place: Helgoland, sampling... | reverse complement strand
CACAACCTTGCCAAGGTTGGGGTCGCGAGTTCGAACCTCGTTTCCCGCTCCAATACTAAACGCAAAACTTAGGTTTTGCGTTTTTTTATGCCTCGGATTTAGTCAGTAGCTGGGTCAGTAGCTGGGGTGTGGATCTGGTTCTCGCTACTCCAGTCCGATCTCTGGTACCGCGTCAGTCTAGAGCTCCCTTAGGTTGTTCAACAGAGATCAAAGAACTGCTTAATCTGATCTTCTTTGGCCACAGCGTCACGCATACCCATAGCGATCAATTGACGGCAAAAACCGGGTTCAAACAGCAGATAACTGGCTGCACTGGAACCGCCGCCCTGAGCCGTAGCGCCCGTCAGGCTCAAAAATATGCGCAGAGATCTGGGTAGATGATGTAAGTGTTCCTCGGCGATACTGTCGATGGATTCGGTGGGAGAAATAGACAGTACTTCAATCGGATTTAAATCGGTGATATTGTTTTTCTCGCGCAGGGATTGCGGTAATGCACTGGCCAGACGATTGATATTGCTCAGGGTTTCCAGATCGCTCTCCACTGCATCTATAAAGGCGCTGTTAAACATATGCCCGACAATCTGTGCTGTTGAAGGGGAGTGCTTGAGTCCCGCTGGCACCTTACCTGGGGTTGCATTATCACTGACACCTATAATTAATAGCTTGGTAGCACCCATATGCAGCGCTGGACTTATGGGTTTGAGTTGGCGCACAGCGCCGTCGCCAAAGTAGTCGCTGTCTATCTTGACTGCGGGAAATATTCCAGGAATGGCAGTTGAGGCCATTAGGTGATCGATGCTTAGAGGGATATGTTCACCCCGGCGACGAGAGCGATTCCAGGCTGCTATGCGTTCCAGCCCCTGATAAAAGGTCACCGACTGACCGTTGGCATAGCTCATAGCGGTGATCGCTATGGCCTCTAGTTCACCGTTGTTAATTGCTGTATCCAGATAGTCAAATTTGACGTAGCTCTCCATCATTTTTCGCAATGGGCTGTTATCTAAGAGAGAGATCGGTTTACCTATGCCATAACCGCGGTGTACAAATGACGCCATTATATGAAAGGTATTTTTTAATACCCCTAGGGCATCGGTGCGGTAGACATCTGCTGGTGTCAGCTCATTCCAGATGCGTTCCAATTTACTGGTGCGCAGACGGAAGGGGCCAGCTCGTCCAGCAATCGACAGGGCGTTGATCGCACCGGCAGAGGTGCCACAGATAATCGGAAATGGGTTGTACACTGATCGCGGCAATATACTGGCAATACCTTTTAGCACACCTACTTGATAGGCGGCCCTGGCGCCGCCCCCGGTTAAAACTAAGCCTTTGCTCATGGTTAAAATATTCCTATGGACAGACCTGCGGCCATGGCTAGACCGAACTCTTCGCATTGTTCTAAATGCTGTTGCTTAATGTCGCCCTTGGCGATTAGTGGCTCGCTGATTTTGCGCAGCGGGTAACCTTTGGCAATACGATCTATGTCGCGCACTGCGCCGCTACCGTCATTGCCGGCGCTGATAAAGAGCGCATAGGGTAAATTCAGTTGGTAGGGCTCTGCCGGGTAGTAGGTTCGATCAAAGAAGTCCTTTAGCGCACCACTCATGCTGCCAAAGTTCTCCGGCGTTCCAAAGAGTAAACCATCAGCCCAGCGCAAATCATCAAGGCCTGCATCAAAAGCACGTAGCAGGCGAGTTTCCACAGTCTCTTCTCCCTGTGATCCGCGATTAACGGCTTTTGCCATCTGGCCAGTATTGCCGGATTGGCTGTGATAAATAATCAGTAGATGTTTCTTCATCGGTTAATACCATTATTCGACAAGAGTGCGGCCGAGTTACAGTCTTTTAGCGCCGCAGAAGACTACAGTGCCTACTAGTTATTGCTCTTATCTGTCCGCTTTAAAGCGGTTGCGAGCGCTGTAAGTGTAACGGATATCGCTATAGAAGGATCTATTTTGACCTATTTGATTATGCTCTCATTAGGTGTTTTTTCCGTCGCTTGGTGGCCCTGGTTACCTGGCTTTGGAATCAGCTCCGGCCTATTTATTCTGCTGTTGACAGTCTCGGTCTATTTTCGTCTAAAGGGATTGATATGGCTTGTCTCGCTCAGTGCGGGAATGCTCTGGGGGATATTCTCCGGTCATCAACTATTGAGCAAAATTTTGCCTGACAAATACAGCGGTGAAGAATTTTTAATCTCAGGTCATATTGTCAGTCTGGTGGATAGCAACTCTGTACGTAGTCGTTTTAGCTTTGCCCCCGAGTCGATTCAAGCCTTGAGTGATGCTGATCAGCAGCCTATTCCAGGCAAGCTGTTACTCAGTTGGTACGCTGCCGAGGCATTGCATCCCGGGCAGCGCTGGACGCTAGTGGTGCGCCTACGGCGGCCGCGGGGCTTTGTGAACCCCGGTACCTTTGATTATCAAAGCTGGCTGTTGCAGCAGGGCTATATGGCCACCGGCTATGTGCGTTCGTCAGAGCCTGTCAGGCAGTTGCCAAACGCTAGGTTTTTAACTGCTGGCAATATCGCCTCACTGCCGGCGCAGCTTCGAGCGAGGATTCAGCAATCGATAGAGCAGTCAGAATTGTCGCCACGGGGACGCGCTGTGCTGTTGGCTCTGAGTATTGGTGATAAGCGTCAGCTCGCCGATTGGTGGCAGGACCTGGCGCGTCTGGGCATAGTTCACCTGCTGGTTATCTCGGGACTGCATATAGGCCTTGTGGCGCTGTTTGGGGCCGCCTTTGGTAAAGGGCTGGCGCGTCTGGTGATTCTGATCAGATCGGCTTGTAATGCTCTCGGATTTAGATCTCCCAGCCTTGAATTACACTGGTTGGCGCCGGTCTGCGGGGTGCTTGCTGCAGCCGCATACAGTCTTTTGGCGGGCTTTTCGCTGCCCACTCAGCGGGCACTAATTGCAGTAGCAGTAGTGGTGACAGCCAAACTTTGCTTTCGTCGCATTCAACCCTTTGTCTGTTTGGTATGGGCGTTAGCTCTGATTGCGCTATTGCAGCCTTTGGCTGCATTGAGTGCTGGCTTTTGGCTCTCATTTACTGCGGTGGCGGTCTTGATTACTTGGTTTTCTCCCTGGCAGTCGTCGGATAGCTGGTGGCCAAAAAAGCGTTCAGTCAGCGCCCAGTTGGCACTGCTGGTGATTATGTCGGTGCCGCTAGTGTTATTTATGGGGCGACTATCTTGGTTGGCGCCGCTGGTAAATCTGATTGCAGTGCCCTGGGTGTCGCTGGTGACTGTGCCCAGTGTTCTGCTCGGCTGTCTAGTGCTGCCAGTCTCAAACAAACTAGCTGAAGCGATTTGGACGCTTTCTGATTGGTCTGTGGAGCTGCTGTGGACGTTTTTGCATCTACTACCATCGGATCAGGGTTTTCTGGTCTCTCCAGTGGGCGCGTCAAGTTTGGTGCTCCTGGCTGCATTGCTCGCCGGCCTGTGTTTGATGCTGCCGCGGCACTTCAGTGAGCGATGGCTCGGGGTGCTGCCCTTGGCGCTATTGCTTGTGTTTAATGCTAGGCCCAAGGTGGGCTTGCGAGTAACGGTTTTAGATGTGGGGCAGGGGCTTGCGGTGGTGGTTGAAACTGAACAGCAGAGCCTGCTCTATGATAGTGGCGCGCAATTTAGCCCGGCCTTTAGTGTCGGCAGTGGCATTGTTGCTCCCTTTTTATGGCAGCGGGGCTGGAGTGCTATTAATACCACGGTTATCAGCCATGAGGACGGCGATCACAGTGGCGGCTTTGCCTCCCTGCAGCAAGTGCTGCCCAGTGTTCGGCTCATAACTGGACCTGGAGTTGATTATCCTGAGGCTCTGCTCCAAGGACAAAATGTGGAGATTTGCCGCGCTGGGATTCAATGGCGCTGGGGTGAGGTGTTGTTCGAGATATTGTCACCCGCTGTTGCAGCGGATTCGCTGGAGAGTGGCCCTAACATAGGTAGCGCTTATCTGAAGGGTAATAATAGTTCCTGTGTTCTGCGCATCCGCTGGCGGGATATTCAGGTGCTATTGCCTGGAGACATCGAGAGTGGCGCTGAAAATGAGTTACTCGACTCAGGTTGGCTGGATAGTGCTCAAGTGGACTTGTTGATCGCGCCACATCACGGCAGCAAGACGTCCTCCACTGCAAGGTTTGTTCAGCAGCTGCGACCAAAACATGTGATTTTTTCTGCGGGATACCAGCACCAGTTCGGCCATCCTCACCCATCTGTTGTTAAACGATACAACGCCGTAGACAGTCGAATTTGGAATACTGCGGAGCAGGGTGCTATAACCTTTGAGTGGTTGTCGACTCGAGAGCTTTTTAACGAGGCTTCTAAAGAGTTAGATAAAGAACCCAGCATCACCACTGCCCGCGGCCAAGAGCAGCGCTGGTGGCGCTAAACATGGATTGCGGATTTTGCCTGAAGCCCTTTTATGGTAAGGTCGCGGATTAAATTTAATCGACTCAATGGCAGACACTGTGTATCAAATTTTCCTCACTGGCGGTTGGCTGATGTGGCCACTCCTTATTTGTTCGATTATTGTCGTCGCAATTTCTATTGAGCGCTTTATTACCCTGAAAGCTGATCGTATTATTCCCAGCGGCTTACTGACCCGCGTTTGGCAACAACTGCGGGATCGCGAATTAGCTGGCGAGAGCCTTCGCGATCTGCGCGACACTTCACCACTGGGCTATATTCTCGCCGCCGGCATCAGTAACTCTGGTCACGGCCGCGAAATAATGAAAGACAGTATCGAAGAGGCCGCGGCTCAGGTCGTTCACGAACTCGAGCGCTTTCTGTCACTGCTAAGCACGATTGCCAACATGGCACCCTTGATCGGTTTGCTCGGCACTGTATTGGGTATGATCCAGGTGTTTGCGGATATTATGCTGTTCGGTACAGGCAATGCCGCTGATCTTGCTGGCGGTATTTCTCAGGCACTAATTACCACTGCTGCTGGCCTCACCATTGCCATTCCAGCGATGATCTCTCACCGTTATTTTGAGCGCCATGTGGAGTCTCTGGTGGTGCAGCTGGAAGGGCAAGCCACCAAGCTTGTGGATGCTATGCACAGCGATCTGTTTCGGCAGCCCTAGGTAGGCGATGTGAAATTTCCTCGCCGGGCTCGGCGCGACAACAGTATCAATCTGACACCACTGATCGACGTGGTGTTTTTGTTGCTGATTTTCTTTATGGTGACCACCACCTTTACCCGCGAGACGCGTATGCTGATCAGCCTTCCTGAGGCCGAGGCCAAGGCAGTGGCGCATGAGCAAGCAACTGTGGAATTGACTATCTCTAAAGACGGTAGTTATGCAGTTGACGGACAAAGTTTGATAAATCGCGATATCAAGACCATTATGGCTGCCTTGAAGGATGCTTCGGCTGGTGATAGTCAGATACCATTGGTGATTACTGCCGATGCACTTGCTACACATCAAGCCGTCATTACCGCCATGGATGCTGCGGGCAGGCTAGGATTTGAAACACTAAATATTGCAACGCAACAGCCACAAGAGCCATAACAATATGAGCGACAAAATTGTCCCGACCGGTGCCGCCACTTATTTGCGCCTGTTAAAGTATGTTCGCCGTTACTGGCTGGCCTTTGTCGTCAGTATATTTGGCTTGATGCTGCACTCCTTTGCCGAGGTGGCCTTTGTCGATCTGCTCGGTTATATCACCGATACGGTTGGTGCTTTGACCAGTACCGGTGCTGCCGAAGCCCAAGTTGTGGCTATGCCCCAGACCGGTATGACGGCGATACTTGCCGAGGCGCTGATGGGCGACCTTCTGCTTGAGAAGCCCTGGCTGGTGATCCCGATTTTTCTGGTGATTATCAGTGTGCTGCGGGGCATTGGTTATCTGATCGGCAGTTACGGTCTGGCCTATGTGTCTAATTATCTAGTTCATGCACTGCGCGTCGATATCTTTGAAAAATATCTGCAACTGCCCTTTGAGTTTTTTGACCGCTCTATGTCCGGGCATCTGGTTTCAGTTGTCACATTCAATGTTCAGCAGGTAACTCAGGCCAGCACCAAAGCACTTAAAACACTGCTCCAGCAGGGTAGTTTGGTCTTGGGTCTAATGACTTATCTATTCTATGTAAACTGGAAGCTGACACTGTTTTTTCTCGCGGTGATGCCTTTTGTGGCACTGGTCGTGGCCGTTGTGAGCAAGCGCTTTAGAAAGATCAGTGCCAGTATTCAGGGGGCCATGGGGGATGTTACCCATGTCACTCAAGAGGTTGTCAATGGCTACCAGGAAGTACGACTGTTTGGCGCTATGGAAATTGAGCGAACGCGTATTCAGTTGGCTAGTCAGAGAAATCGTCGGCAAAATATGAAGATGGCCCTGACTGAGGGTATTAGCAATCCACTGGTTATGCTGTTGGTGTCTTTGGCTTTTGCTGGTATCACCAGTTTTATGCTTAGTCCGGCCATTCTGGAGACTATGAGCACCGGCAGTTTCATCACCTTTTTAGTGGCGTCAGGTATGTTGATCAAGCCAATCCGTCAGATCACTGAAGTCAACAGTGACATCCAAAAGGGTATAGCCGCCGCAGAATCGATTTTCGACATTCTCGATGCCACGCCAGAGCGCGATGGCGGTACCGTCGAGCTTGAGTCGGTAATTGGTCGAGTTGAATTTAAGGCGATCAACTTTCGCTACAACGACGATGGACCATGGATACTGAAAGACATCAATTTCAGCGTAAAGCCAGGTGAAACCGTCGCGCTGGTCGGTTCTTCAGGAAGTGGCAAGACTACTCTGGCGAGCTTGATTACACGATTTTACAATCACGGTGAGGGGCAAATTCTCCTCGACAGCGTCGATGTCAATGACGTTAAACTGCCTAATTTGCGCAAGCACATTGCCCAGGTCAGTCAGAACGTAACGCTTTTTAATGACACGGTGCGCAACAATATCGCCTACGGCGAGCTGGCTAACTGCTCATTGGAGAGGGTTAAGGCGGCTGCCAAAATAGCCTACGCAGACGAGTTTATTGAGCAGATGGCGGATGGCTACGACACTATGATCGGTGATGATGGCGTAATGCTTTCAGGCGGTCAGCGCCAGCGTCTGGCGATCGCGCGGGCGCTGTTAAAGGATGCTCCAGTGCTGATCCTTGACGAGGCCACCTCGGCATTGGATACAGATTCCGAGCGCTATATTCAGGCTGCTCTTGAAGAATTAATGAAATCTCGCACCACTTTTGTGATTGCTCACCGCCTCAGCACTATTGAAAAAGCCGATCATATCCTAGTGATGGAGGGCGGGTGTATTATTGAGCAGGGCAGCCATAGAGAGCTGCTGGCTTTAGAGGGACGCTATTCGCAGCTCTACAGACAACAGTTCAATGAGTCTGAGGCAGTCTAGGCTTGTCTCTCGAGCAGCGCATCACTAGAGCCTGGCAGCAGGACCGCCACTGGCTAAAATTGCTGTTGCCACTGTCCTGGTTATTTAGGGCCATCTCAAATTGGCGTCGTCGCTATCTCCAGTTTCGCTATCAAGGCCAATGCTTTGATGCGCCTGTCGTGATTGTGGGCAATATTTCAGTGGGTGGCAGTGGTAAGACACCTTTGATTCTGGCTTTGATATCGGCCTGTAAACAGCGCGGCTTTAAGCCCGGGGTGGTCAGCCGAGGTTATGGTGGCAAGGCCCCGAGCTATCCTCTGGCAGTTACTGCAGAGACCTCTGTGGCGGAGAGCGGCGATGAACCCTTACTCATTGCCAGACTGGCCCAGTGCCCGGTGGTGGTGGATGCTGATCGCAATGCCGCGGTTTCTCATCTGCTCAGTCACAATGACTGCGATCTAGTGTTTAGCGATGATGGTTTACAGCACTACAGATTGCATCGCGATATAGAAATAGTAGTAGTGGATGGTCAGCGTGGTTTTGGCAATGGTCGCTGTCTCCCTGCAGGTCCGCTTCGAGAGAGCCCAAGGCGATTGCAGCAGGCGGATTTTATTGTGGTAAATGGCGACACAGACGCTGCTCTTGTCAGTGGTAATATTGCCTCTGCGCAGATGCAAATAGCACCGCGGAGGATGACTCAGCTCAACTCTGGAATCAGTCAGTCAATCGGTCAGTGGCTCACAGAGTGTCGGGTAAAGACTGTCCATGCAGTGGCGGCTATAGGCAATCCTCAGCGCTTTGCCGATACATTGGTATCACTGGGGCTTGAGGTCGAGCTTCACAGCCACGATGACCATAAGGCTCTGGTAGCCGGAGATCTCAGCTTCGGCGATGATTTGGCGGTAATTGTTACCGCGAAAGATGCGGTTAAACTGCGTGGCTCGGACCCCAACCAGTGCTACGGCAATGATTCCATTGCTAACAATATCTGGGTGCTTGAGATCGAGGCGCAGATTGAAAGCGATTTTATCGATAGGCTGGTCGGTCAACTGCAGAGCCTAAAGACAGCGGACTTGTAAGAACAGCATGAAATGGGAAATAGAGGTTATATGCAATTTACAGTGATTATTCCGGCCCGTTTCGGTTCCATGCGCCTGCCGGGCAAGCCCCTGCGGGATATTGCCGGCAAGCCAATGATTCAGCGGGTCTGGGAGCAAGCCGGTAAAAGTGCTGCTCAGCGAGTGGTTATCGCCACCGACGATCCGCGCATTGAAGCCGCAGCACTAGAGTTTGGCGCCGAAGTCTGTATGACCAGTGCGGATCATCCCTCCGGTACCGATCGACTGCAAGAGGTCGCGGCGCTGTTGGGTTTGGCCGACGATGCCATTGTGGTCAATGTGCAGGGAGATGAGCCATTGATTCCGCCGGCAGTGATCGATCAGGTCGCCAGTAATCTTGCGGCCAACCCTCAGGCTGGGGTCGCGACATTGTCTGAACCTATCGAGTCCTATGCTGATCTGCGCAATCCTAATGTGGTTAAGCTTGTGAGTAATCAGCAATCCATAGCCCTGTATTTTAGCCGTGCGCCGATTCCCTGGCCGCGAGATTTAATGGGCTCTGCCAGCGTCGATGCGGCCTTACCCGAGGGCCATGATTTCAGTCGCCATATTGGCATTTATGCCTATAGAGTGAGAGAGTTAAATGACTTCGTCACTTGGCCGGTGGCACCGATTGAAGCCACTGAAAAGCTCGAGCAGCTGCGTTTTATGTGGCATGGGGTGGCTATTCATGCGTCACCGGCGCTGCAGTCAGTGCCCGGCGGTATAGATACCGAAGACGATTTGCAGCTCGTGATAGAGTTGCTGAAAAATATCTAAAATCGTTTTATTACAATATGTTATAAAATAAACCTAAATAATAAATTAGCTTTTTATTAAACTTAACCTGTAGAAATAGTGGGTCAAAAATGGCGACTACAGCAGCTAAACTATCAGTCCTCTTTGTCTGTCTGGGTAATATCTGTCGTTCACCTACAGCTCATGGCGTATTTGCCAAACTGGTAGAGCAGGCGGGTTACAGCGACCTTATTCAGGTGGACTCAGCAGGTACCGGAGACTGGCACCTGAACCATGCCCCAGATCGGCGCACTGCCCAGGTCGCGGCCTCCAAAGGTTATGACCTCAGTGAATTGCGAGCTCGATTGGTGACCAGCGCCGATTTCAATCATTTTGATTACATAATTGCTATGGATAATGCCAACTTGAAAGATCTCCATGCTATGCAGCCACAGGGATATCGGGGTTATCTGGGCTTGTTCCTGGATTTCTCCGAGCAGTCTGCAGTGCAGGAAGTTCCCGATCCCTACTACGGTGGTGAGGATGGCTTTGAGCTGGTCTTTGGTCTAGTTGAGGATGCCGCTAAGGGCTTACTGCGACATATGCAATCCAGTCATCTCCAAGTTCTTGGCTCTTAATGCCGACTATTCTCGAAAAGGTTTCACTACAGCCCTATAACAGCTTGGCACTGCCGGCTGTGGCTGAGTATTTCTGTGCCGTTCAGAATGTGGCTGAGCTATTAGCAGCATTAGAATTCGCTCGCTCCAAAGATCTTGCTGTGACCCCACTTGGCGGTGGCAGCAACATAGTTCTGGCGGGGGATGTCGCCGGCTTGGTGCTCAGTGTTGAGCTTAAGATGCTAAGCCACCGACGCTTAGGCAAGCTTGTTGAGGTCACCTTTGCGGCCGGTGAAAACTGGCATGATCAAGTGCTGCATTGCCTGCAACAGGGCTGGTATGGCTTGGAGAACCTATCTCTGATACCCGGTAATATGGGTGCCGCAGCGATTCAAAATATTGGTGCTTATGGGGTCGAGCTCGCGGACCTATTTGTCTCTCTAAGGGCCATCGATAAACAGTCCGGAGAAATTATTACATTCGATAAAGCCGCCTGTGAATTTGGCTATCGCGACAGCCTGTTTAAGAACGCTGGCCGCGACCGCTATATTATTATCGATATCACATTGGCCCTGAGTACAGAGCCTGAGATCAATGTTCAGTACCCCGCTCTGCAGGCCGCTATCGATGAACAGGCTGGGAAAATTACCCCGCAGCTGGTCAGTGCAATGGTCTGTCAGATTCGTTCTGCGAAACTGCCTGACCCTAAAATTATTCCCAATGCTGGCAGTTTTTTTAAAAATCCAATTATTCCTCAGGCGCAGGCCGCGGCGCTGTTCCAGCAGTATCCCAATATGCCCAGCTACGTCCAGATCAATGGCGATATCAAGTTGCCCGCCGGCTGGTTGATCGAGCACTGCGGTCTCAAAGGCGCAGTGCGCGGCCCAGTAGGGGTGCATGACCAGCAGGCGCTAGTGCTGGTCAACTCTGGTGGTGGCAGTGGCGCTCAGCTCTTAGCTCTGGCGGAGGAAGTGCGGGCTACAGTGCTAGAGCGTTTCGCGGTTTTGTTGGAGATTGAACCACGGGTCTATGGATACTGACCTATGGACCTATTCGATCATCAGCTAATACCGGTTCGTTTGACCGGAGAGCGCCAAAGTCAGATTGCCTTCTGGCCCAATTGGCTCGATAACGACAGGGCAGATAGCCTTCTCAGTCAAGCTATAAATCATATCGACTGGCGCAGTGATGTGATTAGAATCGCCGGCAAGACCATTCCTATTCCGCGGCTACAGCAGTGGTTTGGCACGCCCAAAACCAGTTACACCTACTCCAATATTCGACTGCAAGCTGTGGCTTTTCCAGAGTGGATTGACCAGCTGCGCGAGCAGGTGGAAGGTCAGTCGGGCGAGCGCTTTAATCGCGCTCTTGTGAACTATTACCGCGATGGCTCAGACAGTGTCGACTGGCATGCGGATGACGAGGCAGAGCTAGGTTTTGAACCTTTGGTGGCATCTCTGAGCTTGGGTGCTGAGCGAGTCTTCCAGCTGCGCCATAACCTTACAAAAGAGCGCCTAGACATTTCTCTACCCCATGGTTCACTGTTGCTGATGGGGCCGGGAATTCAGACATACTGGCAGCACCGAGTAGCTAAAACAAAAAAAGTCGATCAACCCCGGGTCAATTTTACCTTTCGCTACATGGCTGAGTAGGCTACAAAAAAGGGCTGTGCATAGAGGCGCGAGATAAAGGCTGGAATAAACATGCCAGCTCAGCCGGAGCTGCTGGTAAAAAACGGTCAGTCAACAAATCCCAAGGAGAAGTACTCGGTGAAGTTATCAAAATTTGGTGAAAAGTTTTCAGGTCAGTCAGGCATAGTCGAGCTGATGGATGACCTGGGCACAGCACTAAATGAAAATCCACAGATGATCTTTATGGGTGGCGGCAATCCCGGTCGTATCCCGGAGGTGGAGCAGATATTTAAGGCGCGCCTGGAAGCCGTACTAGCTGATCCGGCACAGCTGCATAGTCTACTGGGTGTCTACCAGTCACCCCAGGGGGATAAAGATTTTCGCGAGCAGATTGCGAGTCTGCTCAAGCAACAGTTTGGCTGGGATCTCTCGGAGCGCAATATAGCTGTATCCAACGGCAGTCAATCGGCGTTCTTTGTGCTCTACAACATGTTCGCCGGGGAGATGGCCGACGGCAGTCAGCGCTCAATTCACCTGCCTTTGGCGCCGGAATATATAGGTTACCGAGATATAGGTCTGACTGACAATCTGTTTACCGCCACTCGTCCAGAAATCGAACTCCTGGACAATAACCTGTTTAAATATCATGTCGATTTTTCGCGGCTGAATATCGACCAACAGAGTGCCGCGCTCTGTGTGTCACGGCCGACCAATCCCACCGGCAATGTGCTCACCGATAACGAAATCGAGCAGTTGGATGCCATTGCCAAAGAGCAGGGTATTCCCTTTATTCTCGATGGTGCCTACGGTTTACCGTTTCCGGGAATTATTTTTAATCAGGCTAAAGCGCACTGGAATAGCAATACCATTCTTGTTTTGAGCCTCTCCAAGCTGGGTCTTCCCGGGGTTCGCACCGGTATTATTGTTGCCAGTGAAGAAATTATCCAAGCCTATACTCGAGCCAATACTATCGTTAGCTTGGCCTGTGGCAATCTCGGCCCAGCAGTGGCCAGAGAGTTGGTCAGCAGTGGCGAGATTATGACCTTGAGCGAGCAGCGCATAGCGCCGTTTTACCGCCAGCGCGCTCATCAGACAGTGCAGTGGTTTCGAGAATCTCTGGGTGATCTGCCATATCGTATTCACCGGCCAGAAGGGGCGATTTTCTTGTGGCTGTGGTTTAAGGATTTGCCGATTACCAGCAAAGCGCTCTACCAACGGCTTAAAGCTCGAGGGGTTTTAGTGGTGCCCGGGCACGATTTTTTTCCGGGAATTACCGACGACTGGCGCCATCAACAGGAGTGCATTCGCGTCTCCTACGCTCAGGATGACGCAGTGGTAAAAGCCGGTGTTGAGATTATTGCGCAAGAGGTGGCTCGGGCTTACTCGAGCAGCTAGGCGAGAAAAACTCAGGCAGGGCAGCTAGATAAAGCGTTCAAGTGCTTCGAGCAAGGCTTTGATCTTATCGATGGATTCTTGGTATTCCTGAGACTCCTCAGAGTCGGCTACTATGCCACCACCGCCCCAGCAGTGCAGAGTGTCGCCATCGGCTATTATTGTGCGAATGGCAATGTTACTGTCCATATTCTGATTGGCACTGATATAGCCAATACTGCCGCAATAAACTGAACGCCGCACGGGTTCCAACTGCTCAATAATTTCCATGGCCCGCTTTTTCGGCGCTCCGGTAATGGAACCTCCGGGAAAGCTGTCGCGAAGCATAGCCAGTGGCGTTGAATCCTCAGCGAGTAACCCTGTGACTGTGCTCACTAGGTGGTGCACATTGGCAAAGCTCTCCAATTCAAATAGCTTGGGCACCCGAACACTGCCGGGCTCAGAATTTCGGCTTAAGTCGTTGCGCAATAGATCCACAATCATCAAGTTTTCCGCGCGATCTTTGGCACTTGCAATCAGTTGCTCGGCGCGCTGCTGATCCTGCTCGGGATCGCCGCCACGCTTAATCGTACCCTTGATCGGCTTGGTCTCTGCCTGCCTGCCCACGATGCTAATAAAGCGTTCAGGTGAAACACAGAGCAGTCCCTGGTCGCGCCATTGCCAAAATGCCGAGTAAGGTGATCCCACCGCCTCACGCAGAGCGAGATAGGCGGGCCAGAGATCCCCCGAGAACGGGGCTGAATAGTGCTGGGTAAAGTTAGTCTGGTAGCAGTCTCCAGACTCTATGTAGCGTTTAACGGCACGAATAGCCTCTTTGTAGTCAGGCTCTGAGAGAGTAGCGGCAAACCTCTGTTTAAGACTGAATTTATCAGTGCTCTCTGTGGCTTTTAAGCCGCTCAGCCGAGAGCTGATAAGTTGCCGCAATTCGTCCGTGCACTGAGGGTGAAAAACCAGTTCGCTGCGCTGCTCTTGATGATCCACCACCAGGGCCCAGAGAAAACGGCAGATGCGCATATCCGGCAGCTGGGTGATTTGCTTTGCAGTGCTGGGGATATGGATTAAGCGGCGCCCGAGATCGTAGCCAAAGTAGCCGATCAGGCCGCCGACAAAGGGGTAGTCAGTGCTTAGGGTTTTGTCTGCCAGAGGCTCGAGAAGCTGCTCTGCAAGGACAAATGGGTCTGCTTCACTACTGCGACTGCCATGCTGGTCGACAATGGTGGATATTGTCCCATGAGTCTCAATAATTCCGTCAGGGCAGGCGGAAATAATATCATAGCGCCCTTGAATTGAATGAGGTGAACCACTGTCTAGCCAAACCGCATCCGGCAGATCGCGAACAGTAGCAAAGAGGCTTTCGCTACTAGATCTATAGGGTACTTCTTGGATATTTAGGCTTGGCATTGTGGGCCACACTTTAGGCGCTTTGATACGCCCTGTCGAGGGAACTCAGCAGTGCTAGCCGGCGATACTTTGAACTATGACAAAGGTTAGCCAGGCAGCGCCGTAGGCAAAGATGCTATAGCTGACAAACAGCTGTGTTGGCAGCCTCCAGGAACTGGTCTCACGGCGCAATACAGCCAGTGTCGAAACACATTGTAGAGCGATAGAGAAGAACACCAGCAGAGCAAAACCGGCACCGATTGGCAGACCGCTATTTTGGATATGCTCCACCAGTGAGATGATGTTTTCTTCACCGCCTTCAATACCAAACAATGTTCCGAGAGTACCGACAAAGACTTCACGGGCTAAAAAGGATGTGAGTATGGCGACGCCATATTTCCAATCGAGACCAAAGGGGGCAAAGGCAGGTTCAATAATCTTGCCCATATAACCGAGCCATGACTGTCCTAGATCGGCACCCTGATTAGGGAAATAACCCAGTACCCAGATCACTACCGTGACCATAAAGATCACCTTGCCGGCCTTGGTTACAAAGTGTTTGCTGCGATCCCAGGCATTGCGCAACAAAGGCTTCCAGGAGGGCAGTCTGTAGGGCGGCATCTCCAGCACAAAAGGCAGGTCAGTTTGCAGTGCCGCGCTGGTGCGGGACACTAGAGCGGTGACCAAGAGGCCGCAGAGGATGCCAAACAGATAAATACTGACCATCGCGAACCCCTGCCAGCCAACCACACCGCCAAAGGCGCCAGTGGCGGGAATAAACGCCGCAATCAGCAAGCTGTATACCGGCAGTCGAGCAGAGCAGGGCATTAAGGGGATAGCCAGGTAGGTGAGCCAGCGCTTGCGCGGTGAATCCACAGTGCGAGCGGCATAGATACCGGGTATGGCACAGGCAACACTGGATAGCATTGGGATAAAACTCTTCCCGGTAAGGCCAAAGATACGCAGGGGCTTGTGGCAAATGACTGCAGCCCGAGCCAAGTAGCCACTGTCTTCGAGCATGCCCACGACCAATGTGAGGATAAATATCTGCGGTACAAACACCAGAAAGGCGCCGATGCCGCCAAACAGGGCGTCGGAGACAAAGTCGCTGATAGCACCGGCGGGCAACAGCGGCAGAACCGCAACGGCAGCGAACTGCAAGATGGATTCGACGCCATCCATAAGCGGCGCCGCCCAGGTGAAGATACTTTGGAAGAGTAAAAACATAATCAGGATAAAACTAATGCCGCCAAACCAGGAGTGGAGAAAAAACTGATCGAGGCGAGTTTGGGAGTTGATTAGTATGTCGCCTTTGGGACCAAAGCTGGCTGCTAACTGCTGGGCCTGACGATGAACAATTGAATCGTCACTGGCAATAATATTATTGCCTTTAGAGTCTATGTCACTGGGGTAGGGGGTAGGGCTATCCCGATGACTGGTTATCAGCTCTTGCAGATGATCCAGGCCCAGACCTGATTTAGCCGAGATGGCGGCCACTGGAACCTTTAGCGCCGCGGCCAGTCCCTCTAAATCCATGGTCATGCCGTGGCTATTGAGCACGTCGATCATATTGGCGGCGATCATCACGGGCTTGTTATGTTTAGCACAGGCATTAATTACCTGCAGAGCAAAAATCAGTCCTTTTTCAAGCCTTGTGGTGTCCACTACGCAGACAACTGAGCTGACCTCTGGATCTGTAAGGCCAGCGTAAAAGGCGTCTACTGAAATTTTCTCTTCACCGGAAATCGCATGCAGGGAATAGACGCCGGGAAAATCCATCAATATCAGTTCTGGGGCGACGGTACTTTTTCCGGACTTAATGTTTACGGTGATCCCAGGAAAATTGGCGACTTTTTGATTGAGACCGGTAAGCTGATTAAATAGCAGGCTTTTACCCGAGTTGGGGCTACCGATAAGAATAGTTTTAGAAATCAATGGCAAGCGGCCCTTCTAGGCAATGGTAATCAGCGAGGCGACGCTGTCATCTAAAGAGTAGACCGTATTGTTAACACGGTAGAGTTTTGGCGCTCCGAGACTCGGGCTGAGGACACAGGCAATATGCTCACCGGGGTGAAAACCCAGTTCACTAAGACGGGTGCGATACTCGCTCTGCAGTGCGGTGCAAAAGCTTTCAACGGTGGCCGATGTGCCTTGTTTCAAATCCCAGAGTGTCATTGCTTCTCGTTCCCATGGCGTTGCTTGATTTACTTGCTTAACTGCAAGGACGTAAGTGTACGCCGATTCTGGCTAAATGTTAATAAGAATCGTTATCATTTACACTTAGGGTAATCCGTTTCACAGAGTGATTAAATTGATCCACAGGGCTAACCTAGACCGAGTTTAACGCTGTTTCAAATCATTGGTTCTTGCAACTGCAAATTCCGGTACAATAGCGGCCTTTAAAACCCTCACATAGAAGCATATATACGCCATGGCAGCAGCTCCCAGACCACCGACAGCACTTTATGACTACCCAAAATACTGGGCCGAATGTTTGCTGCCAACGCCTTTTCTGCCCATGTCCCGACAAGAGATGGATCAGCTGGGCTGGGATAGCTGCGATGTAATCCTAGTTACAGGGGACGCCTACGTCGATCACCCGAGCTTTGGTATGGCTGTAATCGGCCGTGTGCTCGAGGCTCAGGGTTTTCGGGTAGGCATTATTTCGCAGCCGGACTGGCGCGATGCCGAGAGCTTTAGAGCATTGGGTAAGCCTAATCTGTATTTCGGTGTTACCGCCGGCAATATGGATTCGATGATCAATCGCTACACCGCCGATCGACGTCTGCGTCACGATGATGCCTATACTGCTGGCGACCTAGGTGGCAAGCGTCCGGATCGCGCCGTGACGGTCTACACGCAAAAGTGCCGCGAAGCCTTTGCTGATGTGCCAGTAGTGGCCGGTGGCATAGAGGCCAGTCTGCGCCGTCTGGCCCATTATGATTACTGGTCCGAATCGGTTAAGCGTTCAGTGCTAATCGATTCCACCGCGGATATTCTGCTCTACGGTAACGCAGAGCGGGCCATGGTCGAACTGACTCACAGGATGGCCAAGGGCGAGAATATTCGCGATATCACCGACCTCCGTGGTACCGCCTTTTTGTGCCGCACCATTCCCGAGGGTTGGAGAGAGATCGATTCCACTTCAGTGGATCAGCCCGGCCGACTTAAAAAGCAAAAAAATCCCTATGAGATGTCGAAGCCCTCGGACAATGCCGACGCCAAAGAGATTCGCATGCAGGCCCTGAAAGCTGATACCTGTGCCAGCGCGGAATCTGCTAGCGCTGACAGCGAACCACAGGTGCTGTCGATTATTCCCGACACCCAAGCGATTAAAACCGATCCCAGTTCAACCTATATCCGCATGCCATCCTTTGACGAAGTGACTGCAGACCCGGTGCTCTATGCACACGCCGACCGTATTTTTCATCGTGAAACCAATCCCGGCAATGCTCGGCCATTGGTCCAGCGCCAGGGTCGCAACGATATTTGGGTCAATCCGCCACCGATTCCATTGGAAACCGAAGAGCTGGATTGGGTGTTTGATCAGCCTTATAAGCGCGTTCCACATCCGACCTATGGCGATGCCAAGATTCCCGCCTATGACATGATCCGCTTCTCAGTGAATATTATGCGCGGCTGTTTCGGTGGCTGTACTTTTTGTTCCATCACTGAACACGAAGGGCGCATTATCCAGAGTCGTTCGGAAGAGTCGATTTTGAACGAGGTTGAAAAGATCCGTGATTTGACTCCTGGCTTTACCGGTGTGATCTCCGATCTCGGTGGTCCCACGGCGAATATGTATCGCCTCAACTGTAAAGATAAAAAGATTGAGGCCACCTGCAGACGCCCGTCCTGTGTTTACCCGTCGATCTGTGTCAATTTGGAAACCGACCACAAGCACACCACTCAGCTGTATCGTAAAACCCGTGCGCTAGAGGGCGTGAAGAAAGTGGTTGTGGCTTCCGGTCTGCGCTACGATCTGGCTGTTTTGGATCCAGAGTATGTGAAAGAGCTGGTCACCCATCATGTCGGCGGCTACTTGAAGATTGCTCCAGAGCATTCTGAAGATGGACCGCTATCAAAGATGATGAAGCCGGGCATGGGCAGCTATTACGAATTCAAAGAAATGTTTGAGCGCTTCTCTAAAGAGGCGGGTAAAAAACAGTATTTAATTCCCTACTTTATTTCTGCTCATCCGGGATCCACCAATGAAGATATGATGGCGCTGGGTCTGTGGTTAAAGTCAAATGGCTTCCGTGTCGATCAGGTGCAGAGTTTTTACCCCTCGCCCATGGCGTCGGCGACGACCATGTATTACACCGAGAAAAATCCACTTAAGCCATTAGGCAAGAATAACACTGAGCAGATTTTCACTGCCAAAACCCAAGAGCAGCGCACCCTGCACAAAGCGTTTTTGCGTTACCACGACGCAGAGAACTGGCCAATGTTGCGCAAAGCACTGCGCCGTATGGGGCGCTCTGATTTGATTGGCAGTGGTGATGGCTTCTTAGTACCTGGGGAGTCTCGTCGCGAGAAAGAAGTGATTCGTCGGCAGAGTACTAAAGCGCGACCTAATCTGAAAGCTCAGCCACGTTCATCGCGCACCAAACCCCGTCGTCGCTAGGCGGGGAATAGCCTGGATATCAGTGCCGGAACCGCGACCTCAACTCTGAGGATCCGCGGACCCAAGTGCACCGCTTCAAAACCCACGGAGCTCAATAGTTCAACTTCGTAGGGGATAAAACCCCCCTCCGGGCCAATGGCTAAGGTCACTGTCGAATCGCAGCTGATCGGGCAGGGCACCTCGGTTACCGGGTGGGCAACCAATGCGCGGCTGCCTTGAATAATTTCCCCCAGTTCATCTTCAACAAAGGGTTTAAAGCGCTTGCGCATATACAGCTTCGGCACCAGCGTGTCCTGTGCCTGTTCCAATCCTAGGATCATCTGCTCTTCAAGGGCTTCAGGTTGCAGAAATGGCGACTGCCAAAAACTTTTCTCTACACGACTGGAATTCACCAGATAGATTTCTTTGACCCCCATAGCGGCGACGCTTTGTAAGGTCCTGCGCAGCATCTTTGGTCGCGGCAGTGCCAAAATCAAGCGCACTGGTGTAGCTGATGGTGGCGGGGTGTCTAAGCTGACCTCAAGGGTCGCCTGTTCGGCGCTGAGAGTTTTGATAATCCCCTGACCCATCAGGCCATTAATTTCACCTACTCGCACTGAATCACCGACCTCGACACGCTGAACAACAAGCAGGTGCTCGAGCTGGCGACCGCTGACAGTAGCAGTTTGCTGAGTGATTTGGTCGGGCTTGAGCAGAAGAAGATTCATGGCGGCGATTGTAATGGTCTCCCCTTCAGGAGTCGAACCTGAAATTCAAGCTTAGGAGGCTAGCGTGATATCCAATTTCACCAAGGGGAGGCGCGGGCATTATAA
>Ga0209532_1001298_pt1 | contig 19681 bp, 10 predicted proteins | sample COG_02_FD_184746 | JGI IMG/M metagenome (GOLD analysis project Ga0209532, IMG submission 184746) | Pelagic Microbial community sample from North Sea - COGITO 998_met_02 (SPAdes) (version 2) | ecosystem: Environmental > Aquatic > Marine > Neritic zone/Coastal water | place: Helgoland, sampling... | reverse complement strand
CGATGGGGTCACTGAGAACAGTTTGGATTGGATGCACACTCTCAGGCCTTAATCACCCGAACAAACGCAAAAAGCCACCCAGAGGGCGGCCATTTGCAATACTATCGAAAGACTTGGTTGCGGGAGCAGGATTTATTCAAGGTGCAACAATACAAGTACACGCATGACTTATCTTTACTTCGTAGTATCACTATTCATTCACGAGGATCAATTCACAGCACTTGAATATCGCTATTCTTATGTGGAAAGAGGCGGAATTAAGTAACAAAGCCACTGTAACTATCATTCACATCACCAATTAGAATACCCGTAAGGCTTAATTCAGTTGCCACAGCGAGGTCTGCGATGGTGATACCTTCGGCATAGTTTGTATTGGTGCGGGAAATATTTGCGTAGTCACCGTCGCTATCAACAAACACCCAGTTAGCCTGCTCAGCGGTTGGTAGACCAACTGCATACTTCAGAATTGCAAGCGCATCTTGTGACGAGACTTTGCCATCTTGATTGAAGTCAGCCGAGATATAATCAAACGCATTACTGGTCCCACTCTGCGTATCCATGCCCACAGAAAGTCGTAGAGCGTCTAGGGCATCTTGTGAGGTTACACTTTTTGATGACTCTGCGTAGTCTAGGGAGCCAGTCACCGTCAGGTCACTTCCGCTCGTAATTGATGCTGTGCTTAAGCCATTCTCGTTCTTGTTGACGGTAATGACATCACTTCCATCGTCGAAGGATAACGCGACATCCGACAAGGATGTGCCCGAACGACTTATTACAGTTGTCGCCACATCAACAGTATCTGGACCGCCTATCAGGAGTGTAGATCCATCAAGCGATGTGCCATTCACAACCACATCGGAAATAGATACCGTAAGCTCCTCAGCTATATCCAAGTCTGCAAAGTTCAACGTGAACAGAGGATCGGAGCTAGAAACGCCTGTCAGAGATATACCGCTTAACGTGATCGTATCGCCACTTACATTCGGGAATCCCAGGAAGTCACCTAAATCAGCTGAAACATATTCTGCCCCAGAACGATCGAAGCTCACAAGCAGATCAAAAGAACTCACATCTTCAGGGATAATCGAGGGATCAACATAGAAGTCCAGACTGATATTTGTACCGCTACCAGTGTTCAAGGCGGAGATGGGGCCGAGACTTTCTGTAGTTGCGCTGTTAGTAACGGTGCTCGCAACATCAGCTGTAGCCATTGCTGAAGTATCATCCGAAAATTTGAAGTATTCAAAATCTTTAAAAGTTGTTATCTGATTACCTACTGTGACCGTCGCAGTATTGGTTTCATCATTATAAACAAAACCATCTACAGATGATTTAGCAACCAAAAAGTTAGCTCTATCGGAACCAATACCACCGTCCACGATACCAGTTATTATTGCGGATGATCCAATTGTTACCGTGTCATTTCCGGCACCAAGCAATATTGCCGTACCGCTCAACCCCTTAACCGAACCTTCTACCGTAACTATATCTGAGCTGCCATCTGTCTCAATGCCTTCTGCTGCACCTTTGACATACGCCGTAGAAGCGACGACTATGGTAGCAGCTGACCCCGCAGTATGTATTCCTTCAGAACCCGACCCACGTCCAACTACGGTTCCAGTGACGCTAACCTCAATGGAACCTGATCCTAAATTTTTAGCGTAAATCCCATGTGTAAGAGCTTCGACATTACGAGCTGAAATTGTTACGTCGTGTGCGGAGGCTGAATTATATACCTCTATTCCAGCCTGGTTATAGTTCTCATCATTTTGGTTAAGCGATGCATAAACGTTACCAGAGGAAGTGACGGAAGTGTTTCCACTCCCAAAATTTATCGCATAAATACCCCGATCAATCGACGTAACGTCTCCAGTCGTCACAATTTCAATGTCAGTGCCGTAGTTTGATGCACCAATGCCATAATGATGAGTGTCACTTTCGTAATCAGCATTTTTGGCGTCGGGGTTTAAACTGGTCGTTGTTACTGCGACATCACCACTCAAAGAAATTGAAATAGAACCGGTACCGAGGTTAACACCAACGACACCGTCTTCTAATCCCGATACATCATTGGCTGTAATTGTTAAATCAGTTGCACTTGCCCCGTTCAGCGCAAAAATCCCATCGGTATTAATAGTTTCATTGGCTTGGCCAACTCCACCATTTACAGTTCCTAGAGCGGTTATTGAAGTCGAGCCAAAACCATAATTAAGAGTACCGATAGCGTCATCATAACTATTAACATTATTAGCAAGTACTATAATATTGGAGGCATTGGAGCCCTCTTCAGAACGCGCATAAATACCATTATTATTTCGTGCAGTAACCGTACCAGTGGAAGTAACACTTATATTACCACTGCCTTCGTTCCAAACGTAAATACCTCGATCATTCGAAATCACATCACCGTCAATAAAAACACTCACATCATTGCCATAACCGTCTGCAAAAATTCCGTGTGAATAATTGTCATCACTAATATCTTTAGATTTGCTGCTTACATCTCCAGTGACAGAGATCGATAAAGAACCTGAGCCTTTGTTTACGGCAAAGATCCCATCATCTAATCCTGTTACATTTTTTGAAGTGATCGATAGGTCTTTCGTGGTAGTTTCATTCCAGACGTAAATTCCATCTGAATTTTCTGTTTGATCGGTTTGACCCACGCCACCACTGACTGAGCCAGTTGCAGTGATTGTAGTTGAACCATAGCCGGAGTTAATAACGTTAATGCCTTCATCATAGAGGCTCAAGTCGTAAGGAGCGTTAACAATAGCACCAGCGCCTGTGTGATTGATTGCTAGGCCATTTTGAGGAACGACATATGTACTAGGACCATAGACACCCAAAAGGGTGACTGATGTCCCATCCTCAACAGAATAAACAGTTTGGTTAGCTTCATTGAATGCAGTCGTGAATAAAATTTCCTGACCATTGGAGTCTAAAAATTTGCAAGCGTCAGTGTCCAGCTCAAAGTCGGTAATAACGTTTTGGCCATCGCCTAGATAGAAAATGAATTGATCACTTCCTGACCCACCGGTGATCGTGTCGTCTCCTGGACCGCAATAGATGATATCATTGCCGCCTAGGCCAGCAATGATATCATTACCACCCTGCGCCGCAATCATATTTCCTAAATTGTTCCCGGTTAGAACTTTGTCTTCATCGTTTGAAAATACTGTGAGATTTTCAACATTATCTGGCAAAGTATATTCTGCCGTTGAGTTAATTCTTACGGTGTCTGTGCCTTCGTTTTCATACTCAATTACCCGGTCAGAACCGTTTGCTGCGTGTACATAGAAAGCATCATCACCCAAGCCCCCATAGAAAGTATCTGCGCCGCTTCTACCGCCATCAGAGCCAGACTGATCAAACGTGTCGTTACCCTCGCCACCATAAATCACGTCATTTCCAGCGTATCCGTTCAGAAAATTGTCAGCTTCATTGCCAGTGATTATATCATCGCCCGAACCACCATTACCGTTTTCAATAACTGTTCCGTAAGCAAGGCCCAGATTATCTGCCATACTCCAATCTGAGAACGGTATCGTAGAATAGCTGTCCACGCCTGGATTCAAATTTACTTGAAGATCAGTTGGGAAGTTGGATAAATCCAGCGTATCTGTTCCACCAGAATCCCAGATTGTTTTTACAAACGGCTTCGTCTCATCAAAAGTATATATATCGTCGTATGGATTGTATTCGCTTGCGCCATACAAATGTTGAAGGGCTGCTACATCTAGAACCATTGGCGTTGAAGAAATGAGGAACTGCCTTACACCATCCTCACCGGTGTAATACGCCTCGTCGGGATCATTATAAGACATGATGGTGTATTTGGCGGAGTCATACTGTTCTGTAAGGATATTGCCTTCATGTGGATGTGCGAGGCCCAATGCATGGCCAATTTCATGCATCAACGAGCCATAGTTGTAGCTTCCACTGGTTGCGCCAGATTTCCATTCGCCATCCATGTGAGTATCACGAACCCAGATGTCGCCTGATTTCGGCGAAGTGCCTGGTGAAACGGCCCAACCCCATGAGAGTTCACCATCAGGCTGCAATCTGACATGATCAGTGAAGCCAAAGCGAAGTGTCCCTACCGCATCTTTAGTTTCAAGAACTTGTCGAAATTCTACATTTAGAAAACTCTCAAACGTGGCTAGTGCTGAAATGACGGCAGCTTTATGAATAGCCTCAAACTCTACAACGCTATCAATTAATGGGTCAGGAACAGCATAGTCATGATCAAAAAATAACGAGTCTGTTGAAATAAAGCTATACGTAATGACATTCTTGTCACCACTCTCGTAATCAGAATTAGAAATCCATCTAACACTATCATTAAACAAGACGGAGTTAACGTTTTCTTGGCTGTGCGGTTCAATTGAGATAACCGCATTACCCTTGCGATAGGGAGATGTACCAGTCGGGCTCGAATCTAACCAACCACCCGAATAAAACGTTCCATCCGCCCAGGTAAAGGTCCCCTGACCTTCTAGGATCCCATCTACAAAATCACCAGTGTATGTGTCCCCGTCAATCCAGGTAAAAGTCCCTTCCCCAGTTCGTGAACCATTGACCCAATTTCCTGTATATGTATTTCCGTTTGCAAATGTATAATTTCCCTGGCCTTGTCGAACTCCGTCTACAAAATCACCAGTGTATGTATCACCTGTTGCAAATGTATAAGTTCCCTGGCCTTGTCGAACTCCGTCTACAAAATCACCAGTGTATGTATCACCTGTCCATGGCGCCTGAGCAAAGACAAAAGTCCCTTCCCCAGTTTGTGAACCATTGACCCAATTTCCTGTATATGTATTTCCGTTTGCAAATGTATAAGTTCCCTGGCCTTGTCGAACTCCATCTACAAAATCACCAGTGTATGTATCACCTGTCCATGGCGCCTGAGCAAAGACAAAAGCCCCTTCCCCAGTTTGTGAACCATTGACCCAATTACCCGAGTAGGAATTTCCATTATTCCACGTAAAAGTGCCAGTTCCATGCTCCACTCCATCGAGTACATCGCCAGCATAAGTTCCATTTGTGTAGTTCAATATCGGCATTATTTTTACCAAACAAAATGATGTGGCTTGGAAAGTTACTGCTCTTTAATATGTGCGACTTGATGCGTTAAAGTCCACGGCAGAATATTGTCTGCCGTAGATAAGTTTGAAATCAGGCAATCAACAGCGTCGAGCCATCAAGAGAAGCATTGTTCACCAACACGTCAGAGACATAAACAGCCAAGTCTTCAATCGTATTCTGATCAGTGAGAGTGACCGTAAACAATGGATCGTAGCTTGATCCACCTGAAAGCGATATACCACTCAAGTTTATCACACCGTTCGTTTCATTCGGGAAGCCAAGGTAGCTTGCCTCGATCTGAGCTGAAACATAAGACGCCTCGCCAGTATCAAAAGTGACAACAGCATCAAATGAAGTCACCGATGCACCCACTAGACTATCATCAGCATAAAAATCGAGAACCATGTTCGAACCCGATCCAGTATTCTCAGCACGAATTGCACCAATACTTTCAACAATAACATCTTTCACAGCTGACGTTGATGAGCTTCTTACAGTTTCAACTGTGCCCTGACCATCCGTGTATTCAATCGCTGCGCTTATTGTACTGCCAACTTCACTAGCAGTGAGTGTATACGTCGTACCAGTCGAACCTGAGATTTCTTGGTCATCGGACAGCCAAGTGATAGCAAAGGTACCAAGACCGTCTTCGTCGGCGATGCTAGAGCTATCCAGTGTCAGGATTGATCCCTTTTGGGCATCCCCGCTTATGACCAGGCTTCCTGTTGGATCATCATTTAAGTTTACGACAGCTTCAGTTGCCTGCGCGCTGAGCGTTTCCGTTACCCCCAGTCCATCTGTATAACTCACACTTGCTAAGAAGACTGATCCGACATCTGCCTGCGTAAGGGTATATGTCGCACCTATCTGACCTGTGAGAACCGCACCATCTTTCAGCCAGATGTACGTGAACGCGCCAACGCCATCGACATCTGCAATGCTGCTGGTATCTAATGTGAGTGTCTCACCTTCCGCAGCAGTGCCGCTGATGACCAGGGATCCGGTTGGCGCATCATTGGCCTTGGAAATGTCTGCAGTTTCGGCCGAAACCACGCTTTCTGCTGCGCCGTATCCGTCTGTGTAAGAAACTGTGACAGAGATATTTGCCCCTACGTCTGCCTCGCTAAGCGTGTATGTCGCAGCCGTTGCACCCTCAATTGCGGCGCCATCTCGGTTCCACTGATAGGAAAAGTCGCCCAGACCGTCCGCATCCGCGATGCTACTGATATCAACCGATAGCTCACGGTCTTGAGAAAACGTTCCAGTGATTACAGGCGCACCCGTCGGGACATCATTCGTATTGCTCACGGCGGCGGTGGAAGCACTTTGGAAAGTTTCCGTCGCACCCGATCCATCCACGTAACTAATGTCAGCAGAAATAGCACTGCCCACATCGGCCTGAGTAAGGGCTAATTCGCTTGATGCTTCCCCCGTTATAAGCTCTCCGTCCCGATACCATTGGTAGCTAATTGTTCCAACGCCATCTTCATCGGATATCGCGCTGGTGTCAGCGGTCAGTGTTTCGCCTTGTGCTGGCGTTCCCGAAACAGTTAATGCACCTGATGCCGGATCATTTACATTCACCACACTGACAGTGTAGTCACGCGTGGCTGTCGTAACAGTAGGCTCCTCGCCTTCTACTTCAGCTGCTTTCGTAGTAGTGACCTCAATTGTAATCGAGTAACTGTCATCAATCTCGAAATTAGCAGCCTCTTTGAGGCTTAACTCCGCCCCAGCAGACAGCTCAAAAAGAGCCGCATCCTCGCCACTCAAAGCATAGGTGGAAGTAGCGTTACTCTCGGATCCAGACAAAACACTTCCGATCAGTAACGAGGTCGCGTTTTCATTCGTGCTAAAGCTCAATGCCGCGTTTTCACCAGCACCGTTATCCTCACTGCCACCACCACACGCAGCGAGGGTCAGCAGGGCAAGCGGCGAAAGGGCTTGGGGGGCTTTCTTTTTCAGTTTTTTTGAAAATAAATTTGGTCGATGCATTCTAATTTCCCAACACGTTCAGTTACAATTTGAGATTAACGGAACGGAAACAAAATGCAACCATTGATGAAGATCTCGCCGTTTAGGAACTCATCGCGGAACCTCGCATTGAAGCTTTCGCAATATCCGTTCTCCCAAGGGGACCCTGGTTCGATGTAAGCCGTCTTAGAGCCGACAGCTTTGATCCAATCTTGCACGGCCTGAGCAACGAACTCCGGACCATTGTCAGACCGAATGAACGAAGGCACACCGCGCAGGATGAACAGGTCACTTAAGGCATCGATGACGTTGCTCGAGTTCAGCTTCCTGTTGGCGCGGATCGCCAAGCATTCTCGGCTGTATTCATCAATGATATTGAGCGTGCGTAACACCTGTCCATCATCGGTCCGGCAATGCACGAAGTCGTAAGACCAGACATGGTTGCGATACTCAGGGCGCAGCCTGACGCACGATCCATCATATTGGACACCACAAAACTAGTATCGTTTTCACATTATTCAAATGTAAACTTGATCAGCGGATCTCTGACATTAAAACACTGAGTGTTATCATTTTATACGATCGCAAGATCGTAAGAGCCGTTAACGTCTCCAATTAGCACCCCAACCAATCCAACCGTGCTGTCGACTTCGCCTATATCAATAGCCACAGCACTTTCGTACTTTACGTCATTTTTGGTCACAGCACCAACTTCACCATCGCTCTTTAAGAAGACCCACTCAGGTATGGAGCTACCCGGTATACCAACAGAAAATTTTAAAATCTCCAGCGCATCACCCGATGTAATCTTACCATCTTGATTAAAATCTGCAGCAATAAAATCAAATGCTGAAGCTGTGCCAGCTTGTGTTGGCAAGCCAACAGATAGTCGAAGTGCATCCAGCGCATCACCAGAAGTAATACACTTTGTATCATCAAGTTCTTTGGTGATTTCTAATTTTAAATCAGTGTTTTTTGGGGCAACTAAGTCCCACACGCCATTTACAGATGTGGTTTCCCCGTTGACGCTGACGTTTACAATTTCCTTAAGACTCTTTGTAACTACTCTGCCCCCAATGAATACTTCATTTCTAATTGCAAGGTCTGCACTGCCCAACTCAAACACATTGAAACTTAACTCGCTTGAAGTTCCCTCTGCATCAAGCCATGTCTGATGAAACTGTACAAACTCGAGTTTTCCATCCTGGTCAAAATCTCCCCAGCTAAAGGGAATTGGTTTGTCGTTATGAATTGGCAATTCAATTAACTCGAACACACCACTGCCGTCATTTAAGAATATAATTGGAGTGGGCTCTGTCCACCCAACATAACGACCCGCAATATCAAGGTCCCCATCATTATCGACGTCCAAGACACTGAACATATCAGTCCACTCTAATCTTCCTCCATAGGTATCTGCGTATTGGTCAGGATCGATAAGCTTTTCACTCGTAACATCTGTAAAATTTCCCAAGCCGTCATTCATTAGGTATTGTAAATATGTGCCACTGTAATAGGGTTCAAACCTTGTTTGATTGATTATTAAGTCCTCATCCCCATCACCGTCAAAATCTTCACTCCATGTATTCATGTGCATGATTTGCTCCACGCCGTAAACTGGGGTGGGCAAGGTAGTAGAGTTAGTTTCGCTAAAGCCATTTTCTGAATTGAAAAATACTCTCGATTTAGAAGGATTGTGCCCCCAACCAGCAACAATATCGTCAAACCCGTCACCGTTTAGATCTTCCATGTGCAGGTCAAGCAACAGAGACGCTTTATCCACGACCAAATCAGGCTCATACCAGCGCGATACATTTGGAAGAAATTCGGAAAAGTATTCAAACTCTCCATCAGACGTTTGGACAAGTCCATATGATCCTGAAAATTCCCCAACTAATACGTCATCTAAGCCATCGCGATTTAAATCTCCAATCGCCATTGAATGCGCATCAAGTGAGGTTGATCGACCAGTTTTTTCAGCACTCGGTAGTGAAATATCCTGTAGCATTGTCTCTGCGATAGATTCAAAAGGATCAAGTAACGTGACAGTCAAATCACCCAGACGCCAAGGAATGTCATATCGAGTCTCAGTTTCAATTGCCGTATCATGTGCAATGGTAATAATTGCATCAGTATCATAATGTTCCAGGTAAATAAGGTCGGTGCGCCGAGAACCTGCAACAAACGGAGTATCACTTGTTTTTTCCTCTGAAAATGTAAGCTTACCATCAATATTTTCTAAAACTTGAAAGTTAAACCTTGAGTCCACCCCGGTACGGTACCCACGATTCATGGGGATAACTAAGTCAAGGTATCCATCATTGCCAATGTCTACAGGAAAGACCGCTTGGGGGAAGTAAGACACAAGTTGAGGCTCATTATACACCCCTGCATACCACCAACCTTCTGAAAGCTCTATTTCTGTCCATGAATGTGTCTTGTATAAGAATTTGGGTTCTAAGGTTACATAGGTTGACCTATAATTTCCGGACAATGTTAAATCTGAAAACTCTATTCTCTCGGCATCTCGTATTTCTATTGTTTCATCGTTTCTGATTAGAAAAGTACTGGCACCACCCGTTTCTATCTCAAATTCATTTGAATTTTGCTCCCAAACTCTGATGGTATCACTACCTTCTCCCATGATTAATTTTGCACTACCGCGAGATATAAATACTACCTCATCCAAGCCACTACCGTAAACTTCGTCACCATTTGCATTCAATATATGAATTTCTGTGATGCCGCTCACGGTATCTAAATCACCATGAGGATCATGAACAATTCCATTCGCAAGATCATAAATGGATGGTTTTGAACTATTTCCATCATTCAAGGCACCGCCGTAGGTGCCATAAAGTAATTCAGGTGTTATAACTTCATCATTACCCGGTCCAGAAAAGAAGGCAACGCCTGGACCTAATATGACTCTATCGTCTCCTGCACCTGCATCGACACGATCACCCCAAGATGTCCCATTATTATACGTTGCATCGATGAAATCGTTTTGGTCGGTACCGTATATCGTTTTGTTACTCATGAAAATAATCCATTTAACTTCAAACAACGAACCCACTATAGCTATCGTTCACGTCGCCAATCAAGATGCCAGTTAAGCCAATCGTTGCATCAGAGGTAATATCTTCAATCAAGATTCTGGTATCATATTCAACGCTGTTTTTGCCGACCGTGCTTAGGTCCTCGTCTTTAAGAATGAATACCCATTCAGCGTCACGTTCGACTTCTAGTCCAACGGCATATTTGAGGATTTCCAAAGCGTCGCTGGATGTGACTTTGCCATCTCGATTGAAATCGGCAGCAATGTAATCGTCGGCAGTTGGTTTGCCATTAGAAGGTGGTAATCCAACACTCAGTTTCAGCGCGTCTAGAGCATCGGCTGACGTCACAGCCTTCGACGAATTGGAATATGCTGTTGCAGATGCAAATTCAGCTGTTGCACCCGGCGCGCTTGACCAGTCAAAAGATCCAGTGCCGCTTGTCACGTAGTTTTCTATTGCGCTTCCACTGCTTGTAGAAAGCTGGAAACCGCTTATCGCTTCGCCGGATCGGTCGTACAAATCACTCGTGAATGTAAGTGTGGCATCATCATCTAGAACTGAAAACTCAAAGGATTTGATGGCTTTCCGTCCGAGTGCAAAATCCATATTGTCTTCATACACGCTGAATACAAAAGTTTCGTTCTCTTCAACAACACTGTCAGCATTGAGAGTATATGTTACTGTTACTGGACCCCCATTGACCGATTTGAATGTGCCAAGAGCGAATTGGTCGGCGGGTTCACCTCCAATTTTATTTGACCAGAAATTATCCCAGAAGTCTGTTGTTTGTCCGGAGGCCGGCTGTAAAGCGACGTAAACAGATCTAATTTGGGGATCTATTTGGTTGATTGTAAAACTTATTTGATTATCGCCGCCTTCTTCCGCACCAGACAATGTCCCTTCGTAAACAGATGTACCGAAAGACGACGTAATTGTGAAGTTATCAGCGTATTCGTGGGGCGAGACGATTGTTGATGTATTATCCGAAGTTAGGCTTTCTAAGGTTCCTAACTGATCGATGTAACTTACTTGTACCGACAGAACGGCATCACCATCATCTGCTGAAACAAGATACGTCGAGCTATTTGCTCTAGAAATTTCAACCCCATCTCTCATCCACTGATAGGAGAACTCACCTACACCATAATCGTCGGTGATGCTCTCAGTATTCACCCTCAACGTTTCTCCGATTGCAGCTGTTCCTTCAATAACCGGCCGCCCAGATGGGTCAGAGTTTCTAACGGCTGCATCGAGGCTTAATGGTTCTAGGGAAACTGTTTGATCAGCTGAATTTAAAGATAAAGAAGTTATTGTAGGTAAGAAGATATCAGCTTCTTCGAGCTGATTAGTGAAAGTCAGCCTAACTGTGCCATCATCAGCACCATTTAAAAATGAGCCATTTATGATGAGAGTGGCTTCATTATTCACTGCATTCAAACTCGTTGAGACTGACGAACTGCCAGAGCCAACAAGTGTCACATTCTCATAATCAAACTTTGCAGGATCATAGACAAGTTCTAGGGCAAAGCTGTTCGTAGATTGCGACCAATTTTCAAAGGAAAAATCCAGATGGATGCTTTCGTTTAATTGTGTCGATGTCAGATTTAGCAAAGTATTATTTTTAGGTTCGCCAGAGTTCGATACTGTAAACATATTTGAAAAGCCCAGATCGGCTAAATTATCAAACGAATACCACGTGGTATTTCCTGCACCATCTTGCAATCTAACGGACTGAATATTGTAATCACCATCCCCAATGCTTGTTTGAAAAAGACCTTTTGTCTCTGTGACTTGGTAATCTTCCCAACCTCCCAATACCCCAAGGGTCACATTGTTCCATGTACCATCAGCAATTGAAGCTGCACTCGAATGTGAATAGGAAATATTTTCTTCAAAATAAACTACGACGCTGGTAATCCCACTCTCATCCATGTTGGTCTCAGCCAAGATTTCAAGGGGTCCTGATCCCGATGATAAATCAACCATTGGTGTCATCGAGAAAGAAGTTAAACTCGGTGCAGTCATGTCTAAATCTGAGTTCGATACTGTAAACATATTTGAAAAGCCCAGATCGGCTAAATCATCAAACGAATACCACGTGGTATTTCCTGCACCATCTTGCAATCTAACGGACTGAATATTGTAATCACCATCCCCAATGCTTGTTTGAAAAAGACCTATTGTCTCTGTGACTTGGTAATCGTCCCAACCTCCCAATACCCCAAGGGTCACATTATTCCATGTACCATCAGCAATTGAAGCTGCACTCGAATGTGAATAGGAAATATTTTCTTCAAAATAAACTACGACGCTGGTAATCCCACTCTCATCCATGTTGGTCTCAGCCAAAATTTCAAGGGGTCCTGATCCCGATGATAAATCAACCATTGGTGTCATCGAGAAAGAAGTTAAACTCGGTGCAGTCATGTCTAAATCTGACATATATTATTCCCAATAATCCTGAACTGACTTACGCAACCAACCCACTGTAGCTATCGTTTACATCACCAATGAGGATGCCTGTGAGGCTTAGGTCTGTTACTGAAGTGAGATCTGTAATGGTGACACCTTCGTCATAATTTGTGTTGGTGCGAGAAATATTTGCGTAGTCACCGTCGCTATCAACAAATACCCACTCCGCCTGCTCAGTGGTTGGTAAGCCAACTGCATACTTTAGAATTGCAAGCGCATCTTGTGATGTGACTCTTCCATCCTGATTAAAGTCAGCTGCGATGTAATCAAACGCCGTGCTTGTTCCACTCTGTGTATCCATGCCCACAGAAAGTCGAAGTGCATCTAAGGCATCTTGTGAAGTAACGCTTTTTGATGACTGTGCATAGTCTAGGGAGCCGCTCACCGTCAGGTCGCTGCCGCTCGTAATTGATGCTGTACTTAAGCCAATTTCGTTCGTGTTTATGGTAGTTACATCATTACCATCGTCAAAGGACACCGCGACATCTGACAAGGATGCACCCGAGCGGCTCATTACAGTTGTCGCCACATCAACAGTATCTGGGCCGCCGATTAGGAGTGTAGATCCATTAAGCGAAGTACCATTCACAACAACATCAGAAATAGATACCGTAAGATCCTCAGATGTCTCCAAGTCTGTGAAATTCAATGTGAACAGAGGATCAGAGCTAGAAACGCCTGATAAAGATATGCCGCTTAACGTAATCGTCTCACCACTTGCGTTCGGAAACCCTAGGAAATCACCTAAATCAGCAAAAGCGTATTCTGCCCCATTGCTATCGAAGGTCACAACCATATCAAAAGAGGTTACGTCTTCAGAGATAAGTGCGGGGTCAACATAGAAGTCTAGACTGACGTTCGTTCCGCTGCCAGTGTTCAATGCGGAGATGGAGCCGAGAGTTTCTGTGGTTGCTTCGTCATCATTAGCAGGCTGGATTTTATCCGTCAGTGAAGAGCTTATGGTTTCTAAGTTACCGGCCCCATCTGTGTAACTTACTACAGCATAAATTGATGCACCCACATCAGCCGAAGCGAGCATATACTCTGACGATGTTGCCCCACTAATTTCAACATTATCTCTGAACCATCGATAGGAAAAACTACCAAGCCCGTCAGCGTCTGCAATCGAACTGGCATTGATTGTTAAAATGCTTTTTTCTGACAAAACCCCCGTGATCAAAATATTTCCGGTTGGGGCGTTATTCTGAATTGAACTCACTAAAGTGGTAGTGAAACTATATGCACCGGTATCAAGATCTCCTAAATCAGTAACCTTCAGAAAATAGGTGCCAGTTGTTTCAGGCTGAAATGAAGCTTTAGACCAACTACCAGTCTCATAGCGTTCATCCGGGTCATAAATCGCCAAGAAAGGCGTAACTGTACTGCTTTCTGAGGAGATCGGCTCGAGCAAATAAGTTTCGCCAGCTTCCATTGAGACTGAAAACCAGTCCTGATCTGCAATGCTTTCAATCGATCCTGAAATCTCCTGACCAATGGATATGGACGTCGATTTCGAACCAGAATTTCCATGATCATCAGAATTGGTTGAACTCACTAAAGTGGTAGTGAAACTATATGCACCGGTATCAAGATCTCCTAAATCAGTAACCTTCAGAAAATAGGTGCCAGTTGTTTCAGGCTGAAATGAAGCTTTAGACCAACTACCAGTCTCATAGCGTTCATCCGGGTCATAAATCGCCAAGAAAGGCGTAACTGTACTGCTTTCTGAGGAGATCGGCTCGAGCAAATAAGTTTCGCCAGCTTCCATTGAGACTGAAAACCAGTCCTGATCTGCAATGCTTTCAATCGATCCTGAAATCTCCTGACCAATGGATATGGACGTCGATTTCGAACCAGAATTTCCATGATCATCAGAATTGGTTGGAATTGGTTGATCGTCATTATTACTTGGTATTGAAGTACCATCATCATTATCAACCACAACTTCGTCAGCTTCGATTAGACCAATTGCGTAACGGCCACTTGTTTCCAAGTTATCTAATGCGTCAATAAACCCTTTATTAAATAATAAAATTTTACCAACCATATCCTCGGTGAGTATTATACTGTCGTCGTAATCGCCACCTAGAAATTCAAGATATCCGGAACTGTCTTGAGTGTACCACCCTGTCAGCAAACCGGAGACCTGAGTCACATTAGAGTACCCATCCGCATCGTAATAAATTATATTTGTAGTAACTTGTGAGCCGACGGTAAGGCTTCCAACATAGCTCGCATTTGAAAAGACTGCTAGTGAGTTGGTTGTAGATAACTCGCCCGTTTTTTCGTATTTGACACGATATTGCACCTCTGAGTAACTGGGGCCTTCTATCTCAACGTAATACGTTGATGAAGTTTCGACCGTAAATTCAATATCGTTGAAGCGGCTGTAACTTGTTTCGACCACACTTCCATAACTATTCAGAAGGCTGAATTTCGATAAATTACCATATGTAAAATTATCATAGTCCCAAGTCCACTCATCTACGTCTAACGTATAGTATCCCGATGATAACGAACCGAGTGAATAAACGTCGTTATCACGCAAAAAACTTTCTGCAAGATTACCATATGCCCACTTTCCTTCTGCTAGTCGAAAGTTTGTACTGTAAATTGAACTGGGTGCGTCGTACGTGTTCACTGGAGTCGAAAGGTACCCGCCTGCATAACGTTCATCGACTGTGCTAACCCAAACCATTTAGCAATCCTTGGTACTCTTTGGACATTTCGCTGGTAATGAAGATGGTCTCAATGTGAAACAACTTGAGACTAGATACAAACATCTATATTGTATTATCTTATTTAGATAGTCATAATATCGCTATTTAGCCAAAAAACAAAACCCTACCCCAATGAATCTACCACTCTATAACTTAAGCCCAAGGTCCGAGGCGCACGGACCGCGATCTGGGGTCCTAGGTCCATGGCCCTGCGTCCCAACATAAATTTTTTGGCCAAGTAAGAGCTTTCATTTCTGATGATCCAAGTTGGGAAGAGGTGCGATTAGCCACTGGTAAACATCTGCGCAGATCAAATCTGGTGACCCGAATGACTCGGAAAGCGTGAAACTTTTTTCTATGGAACTTACGACACTGTTTTCATCAAAAGAGTTTGCCGATAAAGTAGTCACTTCAGTCACTAAATGAAATTACACTCGAATGAATTTGTCCGGCTAATACATATGGCCCGTGGACCAAAAAACACGGGCCTTTTTAGGCGGGGACCCTCTTTTATCTTTTGGTTACTATCATTCGAATTTGACACAGTAACCCCGATAAGTATGTGCGTAGGGCTTACTTAAACAGATCGCGCCAATTCTTGGCCAAATGACTGTGGTCCACGGCCCAATTCTCGATTGCCCTGAGTTCTGCTCTTACCTGTCTTGCGACCTCGGCCCTGCGCTTCGCGTTTGCACGTTCAGGCTTTGTGGTGCGCCCGTGACTGGTCTTTGACGAAGCCAGGCGGGCAACACCCTCCTCGGTCCTCGAGCCTGTGCTGCGGCCACCATGGAGCTTGCACCTACCATTTATCTTGTTTCCTGGGCGTTGGCACAACGTGCCGCGCCTAATACGGGCCTCGCAACTCTGACCTTGCCAATTTGGACCATAGAGCCATGGTTTAACGTGAAATCCAATTTTAATCACCGCCTACCTTCCAATACAGGAGTTGAATATTGTGAACTTCACTGAATGCATCGCCCATACCAACTTGGAAATTAGCTTCAACAATATCAGTTTCAGTTTCTTCGATGGAAAAACTAAGTGAGATTAAATCAGCCATAGCGATTATCCAATTGTTATTTTATACTAAAAAACCAACCCACTATAGCTGTCATTCACGTCGCCGATGAGGATGCCAGTGAGGCTCAACTCAGTTGCTGAATTCAGTTCTGCGATGGTGATACCTTCAATGGAGAGACGGGCCTTTATTCAGATATGCTTGGTAAAGTGCTGCAGGTTGGCAGTACTGGTGAGAGTAGTGCTGTTGAAAGTTATGCAATCAATCCGCTGTAGCTGTCATTCACATCACCAATCAGGATGCCTGTCAAACTGATAGAAGTATCTGCTGAGAGATCAGCTATGCTAACGCCCTCAGTGTAGCTCGTGTTTGACTTGCTAATGCCAGAGTAATCACCATTTGTATCAACAAAGACCCACTTGGCTTGTTCAGGTGTAGTTAGACCCACAGAATATTTGAGGATCGAAAGGGCGTCCTGCGAAGACACTTTTCCATCCTGATTGAAGTCGGCTGACATAAAGTCAAAGGCATTTTTGGTTCCAGCTGAGGTTGAAAGGCCAACGGAGAGCTTGAGTGCATCTAGGGCGTCTTGAGAGCTTATTGCTTTAGTGGAACTCAAATAACTAAGGTCACCTTTTATTGAGGAAGTTAAGCTTTCTCTTAAGGCTCCAGACACACTCCCATCGTCAGTCGTTTTATAAGTAGTTGTCTTAGTTCCATCACTCATAACAACATCTGCATCAGATATTTTAGAGCCAAGACGCGTTACAAATTCACCATTAATAGTAAATGATCCAGAGGCAAAAGGGCTGATATTTAGAAAATCAACCACACCTGAGATGTTTCCATCTGGGATTTTCCATCCCTCAGGTGCGTAATCTTTGGAAATAGTATCTAAATCTACTGAGCGCATTAAAGCATTAAATTCGTCGTAAAAGGCTTGTTCATTTAGCCCAGTGTGTTTCTCAACGGCGCCCCAAAAACCCAATTCATAGTAATCCGCAGGAATATCCCTTAATGCAGCCTGCCAAGAAGATTTATAAGCCAAAAAATGTATGGGAGCAATCGTTGCCATAGCATTTGCCTGAGCTTCAGTTTCTGGTGTGTAACCAACCCTAGCTCCATCATGTGGATAATTTTGATGCACCGGACCCAGTTTCCAATCGTAAACATCTAAGTTGGTTTTATCACTATCATAGGGCGTTTGAACAAGCTTGGCTGTATTATAAAAACTTTCGTTTCGAGTTTGAATTTCTTGATCGATATAGTCATTTATTATCGAGGCATCATATTTTTTAAGATAATCAAATTTTGTCCAGTTATCCCTTAAATACCACATTTCTGCAGCCATTGCCGCAGGCTCAATCCAAAACCATGGAGCTGCTATGCTTGTCTTTTCACCATTGATATCCGATTGACTATCTAAACCCCTATCTAAAGTGTGTGCCCTTTGATAATGATGAAAATACTCATGCTGAGCACTGGCAGCGTACGAAAGATCCGTTCTCCACTCAGGAAAGACGTGACCTGTACCCAAAGCAACTTCAAGACCTTCAATAGCCATAACTTTGTTGCTCAGACATATAGAATGTTGGATAAAGTCACTGTCCCTCTCAAAACCGTTCGGACTTGACCCTGACAGACAACTCGCGCTTTGCGTTATCTCTTCTGTGGTGTACTCCCCATCTTCCGACAAATCTTCCCTATATTTTAGCTCTATCAAGCGTTGCGCGATTTCAGCATTAACTGTATCTGGGCCATCCCAGTTATGAACCAAGTGGTTATAATTCATGTATTTGCCGAAAACAGAATTTAAATTATCCTGAATTTGATTGTGCCTATCAATATAGAATTGATCGATGTCAGAACTGAAAATGACCCATTGATCGGCATTCTCATTGGACTGGTTGAAGCCAAGAGATAATAGGTTCAGCGTTGCCGCGTTTGGAATACCTTTAATTGGTTGGGGAATACTACTAACAGCACTATCGTTTTCAGATGTTGCTTCCGTTGGCGAGACAATGGCTACTGCACTGACTGGAAGCAAAGCGGTAAATTGACTTCTTTGCTTTCGCAATTTGGTCAAAAGTTTTTCTAAGAATAAAGTATGGTTTTTAACATTCGGTTGTTGGTTTAATACACCAAATACATTAGTCTCAAAATTTGTCATGTTATTTCTCTAGATACATCACAATCCGCAATTTTATCATGTTTATAGACTCTTACTGTACCGAAGTAAATCTTAAAAGATACTGCACGGTCCGAATATTTGTTCAGGTCACTCTTCAACGAACCCACTTCATCTTCAAGATCATTAATGCGGTCTCTGGGAGCTTTAAAGACAGACCAAAAAACATATAAAACAAATACGAGAGCACCAATAAGTATTACATAAAGTTCAGTCATTTCTGTCCCTTCACGCTGTATAGTCATCTAGTGTTTTATTTAATAAAGAATCTCGCTCTATGCTTTTATCTATTGGTTTTACTTCTACAGGGTCAGCTGTCTGTCGTCAGGGTTTTTGGGACCAATGGCGGCCTAAACTAAGAGAGAGTTTGGCTCATCTTGTTGGTTAGATTATGCGGCGTTCTTGCGGTGATGCAAGCGCCGGGTTTCGAGTGTCTTCCGTTTGATCCTTTCGCGTTGTTTTAGAATGGCTTTGTCACGCCCGAAGTAGACGTCGGCGGGTGTGACGTTGTTCAGGCTCTCATGGTAGCGCTGATGATTGTAGTGGTCGACGAAGGCCTCGATCTGGGCCTCAAGATCCCCCGGTAGGAAGTAGTTTTCCAGCAAGATGCGGTTCTTTAAGGTCTGGTGCCAGCGCTCGATCTTGCCTTGGGTTTGTGGGTGATACGGTGCGCCACGGCTGTGCTTCATACCTTTGTTCTGCAACCATTCTGCTAGATCGCCTGAGACGTAGCTGGATCCGTTGTCGCTTAGCAGACGTGGCTTGTGAACGACATGCACCTGGTCGCAGCCGGATGCCTGCAGGGAGAGCTCCAGCGTATCGGTAACGTCTTCAGCCCGCATGTTGGTGCAAAGCTTCCAGGACACGATGTAGCGGCTGTAATCATCAAGGACTGTGCTGAGATAGAACCAGCCCCAGCCGAGAACCTTGATGTAGGTAAAGTCGGTCTGCCAAAGCTGATTGATGGATGTCGTTTTGTCTTTGAATTGGTTGGCGGCCTTGAGCACGATGAAGGCCGGGCTGGTGATTAGGTCATGCGCCTTGAGCACGCGATAGACTGTGGATTCTGAGATAAAGTATCGTTCTTGATCCGTGAATGTCACCGCCAACTCACGCGGTGACAGTTCCGTCTCTTGTAAGGCGAACTCGACAACCTTGCGCT
>Ga0209532_1001289_pt1 | contig 19783 bp, 17 predicted proteins | sample COG_02_FD_184746 | JGI IMG/M metagenome (GOLD analysis project Ga0209532, IMG submission 184746) | Pelagic Microbial community sample from North Sea - COGITO 998_met_02 (SPAdes) (version 2) | ecosystem: Environmental > Aquatic > Marine > Neritic zone/Coastal water | place: Helgoland, sampling... | reverse complement strand
TGTGTTTTGTCCAAAAATGGTAAGCTTGAGAGTGGAGTAATCGTTAAATCAGGTGCATAACGACCAATCATTGCACTTGGTAATTCATTTGGTTTGTCTCTACCAAGCCCTATAAACATAATAATCGCTAAAATAAAAAAAATGAAGGGTGGTATAAGATAGAGTGGTTTAATGTTTTTCATTAGATTTGTTTTCTTGAGAATTTAGTGCATTCTTTATTTTTTTTGATTTCGACAATGTTGTCCAAACTAGCACTCCAAGAAGTAATATTGAAACAGCATATGCTGTGAGTACAGTGTCTGCATATTTATCAAGTTCAAACATCTTAACTATTCCTCAACCGAAGTGTTAATAAGCGACGTAATCTGATTTCTGTTCTAGTGCGTATCAAAACTAAAGTTACAAATAATAAAACCATACCTGCAATACATACCAAAAGTGGGAAATAAAATGCATTGTCGACATGTTGTTCTTTATCAAGTGACAAAGAAGCACCTTGATGAAGACCTTGTGACCAAAAATTTACTGCATATCTTGATAATAATGCAAAAACAGAGCCCACTATGCATAAAATTGATGTTAGATCTGCAGCAGTGTCTTTATCTTCTATTGCTTCCCATAAAGCTAAATAGCCAAAATAAAATACTAACAATATCATAAATGAAGTTAATCGAGGGTCCCACGCCCAATAGGTTCCCCACATAGGCTTTCCCCATATAGCGCCAGTTGCAATAGCAATAAGTGTCATGGTTATTCCAATAGGAGCGGCAGCTTTTGCGGCTAATGCAGAAACGTGGTGACGTCTAATAAGCCATATTAAAGAAGCTACAAGCATCATTAGCCATGCGTTTATTGCCATCAATGCAGTAGGAACGTGTAAAAAGATAATTTTAACTGTAGACCCTTGTTTGTAATCTGCAGGAGTAAAAAAAAAGCCCCAAAGAAGTCCTATCAATAAAAGGCAAGAAGATGTAATTGCTAAAGCAGGTAAAATACGAGCTGATAGGGTCATAAATTTTGCTGGATTAGCGTATTCCCATAAAGACATTGTGCTTAGATATCCTATTTTAGATTTGCGCGAAGTGCTATTGCGCATGCGAACGGTAAAAGAGCAATACACATAAATGATATTGCGGCAATTAATGCTAATAACTCAATAGGATTATTGGTTCCTACACTCATTGATTGAGCTCCAAGCATTAATGTTGGAATATATAATGGCAAAATCAAAAGAGAAAGTAAAAGGCCACCTCTCTTTACTCCTACTGTAAGGGCTGCACCAAAAGTTCCAATGAATGAAAGAGCAGGGGTTCCTATTGCAAGGGATGTTAGAAGTAAAAAATATGAATTGTGATTTAGATTTAATAAATAACCTAAAGGAAGAGAGGCTAATGTAATTGGAAGTCCTGTGGTAAGCCAATGTGCTGTTGCTTTTGCAGTTGCTATCCCTGAAAGGGGTATAGGTGATGTTGCTAATGCTTCAAGAGTTCCATCCTCCCAATCGAGTTGAAAAATTCTGTCTAAGGACAGTAAGCAGGATAGTAATGCACCTATCCAGAGAATGCCTGGAGCTATCCGTGACAATAATCCTAAATCTGCACCTACCCCAAAAGGAACAATCATTATGACGATTAAGAAAAATGCTAAGGTCAGCACAAACCCACCACCAGAGCGAAGAGCCAATCTAATATCGCGTAGAATTAATGACCACATTAAAATACACCTTCGAGGAAAGGATCAAATTCTTTATCTATTTCTGGTTTAAACTCGCTAATATCTAAGACCTTTGATGATGGTAAATTTAAATTTACATGAGTTGAAATGATTGCAGCTCCACCCTCTTTACAGTGTTGCGTTATTATTTCAGAAATCAATGTTGTTGTTGTTTTATCTAATGATACAGTTGGCTCATCCATTAGCCATATTTTTGCATTTGTTATTAGCATTCTTGCTAAACCTAAGCGACGTTTCTGGCCTGCTGATAGTTCACCAGCTATCCTATTTTGGAAGTCATTTAGTTTAAGCGTTTTGATTACATTAGCCATATTATTAGTATTATATATGCCCGACCAAAATTTTAAATTTTCTTGAACTGTTAAAGTGGATTTAACTCCATCAAGATGTCCTGAATACGCAATATTATCGTTTAATAAGTTGTTTGTGGATAACCCAGCTATGTACCTTAATAAGGTTGTTTTTCCAGAGCCGTTTGGACCTTTCAAAATCAAGCATTCACCAGATTTTAAATTGAAGGATACATTGGCGATAATAAGCTTATTACCACGCCTGCAATCTAAATTTTTAATTTTCAACAACATATTTAAGAAGTAACTTAATCTTATCGTATAGGGAAGTGATGTAATTATAGATAATCTCTTGAATGTAAAATCAAATTTTAAATAGTATACAATGGCATACCAATAAACACTTGCTCGACTCGTTTTTTTGAAGCATAAGCTCAATAATTCCAATAATTATCTTAATCGGAGACCCGAAATGACAGTTCAAGTCGGCATAGATTCCAGTAAAACACGTAAATCACTTTCTATTGGTGAAAAATCCATAGATTACTACTCAATTCCAGCTGCAACTGCTGCAGGTTTAGGCGATTTTTCTAAATTGCCAGCTGCTTTAAAAGTTGTTTTAGAAAATATGTTGCGCTTTGAAGATAATGGTCGAACTGTATCAGTGGATGATATCAAAGCATTTTCTGATTGGGCATTAAAAGGTGGTAAAAATCCACGTGAAATTGCATACCGTCCAGCAAGAGTGCTTATGCAGGATTTTACAGGCGTTCCAGCTGTAGTGGATCTTGCTGCAATGAGAGATGGGTTAATGTCTCTAGGAGGAGATCCTGAAAAAATTAATCCATTAAATCCCGTAGATTTAGTTATTGATCACTCAGTTATGATAGATGAGTTTGGAAATCCGCGTGCATTTAAAATGAATGTGGATAGAGAATATGAGCGAAATTTAGAGCGCTATACATTTTTAAAGTGGGGCCAAAAAGCGTTTAATAATTTTCGTGTTGTTCCTCCAGGTACAGGAATTTGTCACCAAGTGAATCTTGAATATCTTGCGCAAACAGTTTGGAAAGATGTGGATCAAAATGGTGTTGAGATAGCTTATCCTGATACATTGGTTGGTACAGATAGCCATACGACTATGGTCAATGGTGCTGCGGTCTTAGGATGGGGTGTTGGTGGCATTGAAGCCGAAGCTGCAATGCTTGGACAACCAATTTCTATGTTAATACCAGAAGTGATTGGATTTGAATTAACTGGCGCAATGATGGAGGGAACTACTGGTACTGACCTAGTTCTCAAAGTAGTTGAAATGTTACGTGAAAAAGGTGTTGTTGGAAAATTTGTTGAATTTTATGGTTCAGGCTTAGACACTTTACCATTAGCAGATAGGGCTACTATAGCTAATATGGCCCCTGAATATGGTGCTACATGTGGCTTTTTCCCAATTGATAATGAAACAATTCGCTATTTGAATACAACTGGGCGTGACAAAGATAGAATAGCTTTAGTTGAAGCTTATGCTAAAGAAAATGGTTTCTGGCGTGATGAAAACTATGCACCTGTTTATACTGATACATTAGCTTTAGATATGGGAACAATTGTTCCAGCTATTTCTGGTCCTAAGAGACCGCAGGATTATGTTGCACTGACAAATGCCAAACAAGCATTTGCAAAAGAAATGGAAGAAACTTTCAAAAGACCTCTTGGAAAAGAAGTGGCTGTAAAAGGTGAAGATTATTCTATGTCTAGCGGCAAAGTTGTAATAGCTTCAATAACTTCATGTACAAATACATCCAATCCTTATGTAATGATTGGTGCTGGTTTGGTAGCGCGTAAAGCAGCTGCCCTTGGATTGAACAGAAAGCCATGGGTTAAAACATCGCTTGCACCAGGATCTCAAGTAGTTTCTGCATACCTTGAAGCCGCAGATCTCCAAAAAGATCTGGACTCAGTTGGGTTTAACTTGGTTGGTTATGGCTGTACGACCTGCATAGGTAATTCAGGACCAATTCAGTCAGAATTATCTGAAGCAATTTCTGAAGGTGATTTAGTCGCAACTGCAGTGCTTTCAGGTAACCGTAATTTTGAAGGAAGAATTTCTCCTGACGTTCGTGCTAATTATTTGGCGTCACCACCGTTAGTTGTGGCTTATGCTATTGCTGGAACAATGGATATAAACCTTGCCTCTGATGCAATTGGAACAGATAAAGAAGGTAATGATGTATATTTGAAAGATATATGGCCAACTACACAAGAAGTTGCGGAAATGGTTGAAAAAACTGTTACTCGAGAGGCTTTTCTTTCAAAGTATGCAAATGTATTCGAGGGCGATGAAAAGTGGCAAAGTGTTAACACAACAGAAGCTAAAACATATGACTGGCCAGCAGCATCAACATACGTTCAAAATCCTCCATATTTTCAAGGAATGTCAAAAGAACCTGGTGTTATTTCAGATGTTAAAGATGCAAAAGTACTCGCAATTTTAGGCGATATGATAACAACTGATCATATTTCACCTGCGGGTGGGTTCGCTGAAAGTACCCCTGCTGGTCAATATTTGACAGATAGGCAAGTTCCAGTACGTGAATTTAATTCATATGGTTCAAGACGTGGAAATCATGAGATTATGATGCGTGGAACATTTGCTAATATTCGAATAAAGAATGAGATGCTAGATAACGTAGAGGGCGGTTATACAAAAGGACCTGACGGTTCAAAAACCTCTATTTATGACGCAGCAATGGCATATAAAAAAGCAGGTATTCCGCTGGTTATATTTGGTGGAGAACAATATGGAGCTGGGTCTTCGCGTGATTGGGCTGCTAAGGGCACGAACTTGCTGGGGATATCTGCAGTTATTGCAGAAAGCTTCGAAAGAATTCATCGGTCAAATCTAGTTGGTATGGGAGTAATTCCTTTCGAATTTACAAATGGTGATACAAGAAAATCACTTGGATTAACGGGTTCAGAAACAGTTTCGATTGGTGAGTTGGAAGGCGACATCAAGCCCCAATCACTAGTTCCATGTAATATTACTTTTCCAAATGGGGATGTGAAAGAAATTACATTAAAATCTCGAATAGATACAGCAGTTGAGATCGAATATTTAGAACATGGTGGTGTTTTACATTATGTTCTTCGTAACCTTGCGAAAGCTAGTTAAAAAATATCATTATCTAAAAATAAAAAAGGCCAGTATTAATCTGGCCTTTTTATTTTTAAGCAGTTAACTTTTGTTTTTATTTTACAATAAAGATTCAAATACGAAATTGCATTGGTTGAAATTAATGAAAAATTTTAACATACCACCTGTTTGGACATTTATTTCAATGATCTTTGCTGTAATGTTGCATTTCATTTATCCAGTAGTTTTTTTTCAATTTCTTGCAATTGATACTGGTATAATTGGAATAGGATTATATTTAATTATTGCAAGTCCCATATGGTTTAAACGTAAAAACACAACAATTATTCCCCGCAGAAAGCCAACAACCTTGATTGTTGATGGGCCATTTAAAATGTCGCGTAATCCAATGTATCTTGGGATGATATTGTTATCTTTTGGCTTTGGATTAAGTCTTGGTTCATTTCAAGCAATAATACCATCAGTTTGGTTATTTTTCTTTCTAAAAAACAATTATGTTTTACCAGAAGAACGTAAACTAATGGAAGCTATGGGAGAAGAGGCTGAACGTTATTTTAGTAAGACTGGTAGATGGATTTGGTTTTTATAGATTTTGATAGAAAAAAAGACCATCAGTTAGATAGTCTTTTATATATTTTTTAATTACTTGGTATTAGGACCGATAAGCATGGTCATTTGACGACCTTCACTTTTGGGATGATTTTCAATTTTGCCTGCTTCAGCTTCAATCACAACACCTTCAACACGTTTAAGCAGTTCTAGGCCAAGATTCTGGTGAGCCATTTCTCTTCCACGGAAGCGCATTGTAATTTTTACTTTATCTCCATTTTCGAGAAACTTAAAAACGCTACGCATTTTAACATCAAAATCATGAGTGTCTGTGTTTGGTCTAAACTTTACTTCTTTGATTTCAATTGTTTTTTGTTTTTTACGGGCTTCTGCTTCACGTTTTTGTTGTTCGTATTTGAACTTACCCAAATCCATAATTTTACAAACTGGTGGTTGTGCATTTGGCGAAATTACAACTAAATCTAATCCTGCTATGCGGGCTAATTCGTTGCCGCGCTCAGGTGAAACTACACCTACGTTTTCTCCGTCGGCACCAATTAGTCTGATTTCGGGTGATGTTACGCGTTCGTTCGCGAGAGGTCCTGTGTCGCGCTGTGGTGGCGCGTTATGTGGTCTACGAGCTATGGTCTTTGGTCCTTTTATTGTCCAATGTAAAAATTAATTTAGATTCTATTCTAAATTAATGACACTGTCTTGTATTGGGAACGCCCTCAGGTCAAGCCAATTGATTACCTAGTGTACAAAAATACCATATATTTTATAGTTTTTTATAAAATTAATGTAAGAATGTAACATAATTAAGTTTTAAAAAGAGAAATATATAATTTTTATAATTAATTTTTGAAAAAAATATAAGATTCTGGCATCAATTAAATAAATTTAATAATGTCTGTTTGCTGTTAATCTAAAATAAAAGTTAAAAATAAAAACTACATTTTCTTTTGCTAATTTCTTAAACTGCTTTAATAATAATCATATTGTTCCTTGAAAGATTTTATGATGTCAAATTTAGAACTCCCATTCTCTCGTTCTGAATATGAAGCTAGATTAGACTCAGTTAGAAAGTCTATGGAGCTTAATAACGTTGAAATTCTTTTTACATGTGATCCAAGTAATATGGCCTGGCTAACGGGTTATGATGGTTGGAGTTTTTATGTTCATCAAGGAGTGATAGTTGGACCTAAAGGAGATCCAATATTTTGGGGCCGTAAAATGGATGCTATTGGGGCTACACTTACATGTTATATGAGTAATGACCGCATTCACGGTTATACTGATGATTTTGTAATGTCAGACAATCATGCAATGCATGATTTGTCTAAAATAATATCTGATTATGGGTGGAAAGACATGGCTCTTGGTGTTGAAATGGATAATTATTATTATTCAGCAAAAGCTCACAATACACTATCTTCAAATCATAGTGGTAAAATTATTGATACGACTGGATTGATAAATTGGTGTCGAGCGATAAAATCAGACCAAGAATTAAAATACATGCGACGCGCTGGGCAAATAGTTGAACGAATGCATGCTAAAATTTTTGATATATTTGAAGTAGGAAAGCGCAAAAATGAAGTAGCCGCTGAAATATATCATACAGGTATTTGGGGTGGAGAAGATGAGGATGGATTGTTTGGAGGTGATTATGCTGCAATTTGTCCATTATTACCAACAAACAAAGAAGCAACTGCGGCGCATTTAACTTGGAATGATAAAATAATTCCAAATAATTCAGGTACTTTTTTTGAAATTGCAGGAGTTCATCGGCATTATCATGTTCCTTTGTCACGTACAATTTGGTTGGGTGAACCCCCAAGAGATATTTCACACGCAGAAGAAGTAGTTCTTGAAGGTATTGAGGCAGGAATTTCGAAAGCAATTTCTGGTAATACAGCAGGAGATGTTGCTAGAGCTTTTTATAATGTTTTGAAAAAGCATGGTGTAAAAAGAGAGGGTCGGTGTGGTTATCCTATCGGAATTAGCTATCCACCTGACTGGGGAGAAAGAACATATTCTATCAGACCAAGTGATGAAACAGTTTTGAAGCCCAATATGACTTTTCACTTCATGCCAGCATTATGGATGACTGATTGGGGTTTGGAAATAACTGAAACATTACGTATTCGAGAAGACGGAATCGCTGAATCGTTAGCAAATGTCCCACGTAAATTATTTGTGAAATCTTAAAATGAATGAAATTCAAAAAACGATCGAAATTCTAGATAAATTAATTAGCTATCCAACAATATCTAGTGAGAGTAACAGAGATTGCATTGATTGGATAAGTGATTACTTAAAATCATATGGTGCAAGATGTGAAATATCGTCTGAAGCAGAGGGAAAGGCAAATATTTTTGCAACTTTAGGCCCAGATAGTGATGGTGGAATAATTTTATCTGGCCACACGGATGTTGTTCCCATTATTGGCCAAAACTGGTCTAGTGATCCGTTTAAAATGAAGCATGAAAATGGTGCATATTATGGAAGGGGAACATGTGATATGAAGGGTTTCATCGCTTCAACTTTAGCTATGGTCCCAAAGTACGCAAAGATGAATTTAAAGCGTCCGCTTCATTTTGCATTTACTTATGATGAAGAAGTTGGGTGTTTAGGCGCACGAGTACTTGTTAATCAATTAATTGAATCTGGTTTAAAGCCTAGTGCTTGTATAGTTGGTGAACCAACTTCTATGCGTATAATAGAAGGCCACAAAGGTATGTGTGAATATACAACTGAATTTAAAGGCTTGGAGGGGCATTCTAGCCAACCAGAATTATGCGTTAATGCATTAGAGTATGCGCACCGATTTATTAATAAATTGATGGAAGTCAGACAAGAATTACCAGGAATGGCTCCTGAAGGATCTCGTTTTAATCCACCATACTCCACTTCTTCGGTTTGTGCGTGTCATTCAGGCACAACGCATAATGTAATACCAAGCAAAGCAGAGGTTGAATGGGAGATGCGAGTGGTCCAACGCACTGATAGAGAATGGTTGCGTGGCCAGATGGGGCGATATGTGGATGAAGTTTTAAGGCCTGAAATGAAAAAAATATCGCCAGCTGCAGATATATTTGAAACTGTTTGTATTGAAACTGAAGGTCTAGAGCCAAATCCAGACAGTGAAGCTGTAAAGATAGTCCAAGAGTTGACTGGTGGCAATTCAACTGAAGTAGTAGCTTTTGGTACAGAAGCAGGATTATTTAGTAGAGCTGGAATAAGTTCAGTGTTATGCGGCCCTGGAAGTATTGAGCAAGCCCACAAACCTGATGAGTATGTTTCTGAAAGCCAACTTGTGTTGTGCCTTAAAATGCTTGATCGACTTGCAAATGAATTGGTATAGCCAGTATAGCGATTGCAAGAAACTATGTGCGAAAGTATTTGGAAGGAAGTTATGAAAAATTTTATAAATGTATTTAATTTTCTAAGTATATTTGTACTTATGATAATCTCGACTCCGGCAAAAGCCTTGGAAGATTCAAAGGGATTAATAGTTTCTTTTAATGGGCCTGTTAAAGAAGCTTACATTGGAAAATATATTAGAGGCCTAAAAGGTATGGCTGGATTAAAAGGTTATGAAATAAGTATATTTGAAAACCAATTCAATCAGGCTCAGCAAAATCAACAAATACAACAATATTTAGCGTTGGGTGAATTGCCAAATGCTTTTATTTGGTTTCCAACTGATGATGTTTCAGGTTTAGAAGCATTGCAACTTTTAGCAGAAACTGGTGTTCCAGTTTTGAAAGTTAATCAATTACCAAATGAATTTGATAAAGAATATATTATTGGATTTGCGGGTCCTGATTTTTCTTTAAGAGGGCGAAGTGCCGGTTATATGATGAGAGAAGCCGCTGCTTCAAAAAAAGAAAATGGTGGCTTTGGGTTTAATGTAGCGGTCTTATCGTATCCGCATGACTTTACTGGTTATGATTTAACAATTAATGCTTTTGAGGATGCAATTTCTGGAACTGACCTTAAAATAATAAGTGATGCAGAAGTAGGTTTTGGCCGACTGAATGGTTATGAGGGAACCTTAGAATTAATTGGAGCTATGGGAGATCAGAGTATTGATTTTGTTTTTGGAATGGATGACTCAATTTTAACTGGAGCTTTGAAAGCTTTTGAAGATGCTGGAAAAATTATTGGTCAAGATGTTATTGCAATAGGTGCAGTTTGTAATGGAAGTAGAAGTTTATTAGATGAAGGAAAGCAATATGGTACAACACTCCAATCTCCACTTCATGAAGGTCAGTTAGCGATAAAACTAATTGATGAATATCTTACTCAAGGTGCTTTAGAAAAATTCATAAATTACACTCCGAATCCACCCATATCAGTAGAAAATATTGAAACATCTGCATTGCAAGGGTACGATGGTAAGCTTTATTCAATTAGAGAGCTTTGTACTGGAAATTGGTAATTTTTCAAAAAAAATATTAATTTTGTTTTGGTATTGTAGAACTAACTTATTGACGCCAAACGTTGTTTCAAATAGGACAAGAATTCCAGACGCGGATATTGTGTAATGGTAAGACCTCAGCCTTCCAAGCTGATGACGCGGGTTCGATTCCCGCTATCCGCTCCAAAAATCTTCATAAAAATAAAAAACCCATTTTGTACAGATTGTTGTCTTGATGCTTTTGCTATTGCGCGCTATCGATATTAGTAAATTCTGAAAGCTGAATATATGTCCACCCCTGAATCAACTCGTGCAATATCCCAAGACCGAAAAAAAGGTAAAAATGTGTCAGCATTGCGTGGGCTTATTCCATTTCTAAAGCCCTATAAAATTTTGGTAACTGCTGCATTATTTATGTTAACTTTTACTGCCGCAATATCTTTAATTTTACCTCTAGCGGTTCGTGGGGTTGTTGATGGATTTAGTGAAGATTTAGACATTTTAGATAATTATTTTGTATATGCAATTTTTGTTGCTGGGCTTTTAGCTGTAGGGTCTGCTGTAAGGTATGCTCTAGTTACAAGGCTTGGTGAGAGGGTGGTGGCAGATATAAGGCGCGCTGTGTATGATAAAATGATTGGAATGAGTCCTGCTTTTTATGAACGCATCATGACAGGCGAAGTCTTAAGCAGAATTACCACGGACACGACATTAATTCTTTCAGTAATAGGATCATATCTTTCGTATGCACTACGTAATGCAATAATGTTTGTAGGAGGTTTAATTTTATTATTTATAACCTCAGCTAAATTAACAGGACTAGTGTTATTAATAGTTCCTTTTATTTTAATTCCAATATTTGGTATTGGACGCCGTGTAAGGGTATTAAGTAAAATAAATCAAGATAAGATCGCAGAAAGTTCAGGAAATGCTTCTGAAAGTTTATTAGCTTCTCAAACTGTTCAAGCATTTACTCATGAGGCTGTATCACGAACACTTTTTGCAAAACTAACTGAGGAAGCATATGATGCTACTCGAAAAAGGGTAACAATAAGAGCTTTGATGACAGCTATTGTTATATTCTTGATTTTCACAGGGGTTGTTGCTGTTATTTGGATAGGTGCAAGAGATGTAAAAGCTGGCAATATGACTGCTGGTGTGCTGGTGCAGTTTGTAATCTATGCTGTCTTAGTAGGGTCATCTGTAACAGCATTTGCTGAATTTTGGGGCGAAATGCAAAGGGCAGCCGGAGCAACTGAACGTTTAATTGAATTATTGAATTCAGAAGATGTGGTAAAAGACCCAGAAGCACCAGATCAATTAGATTTTCCTGTTAGAGGTGAACTTGAATTTGAAAAAATAAGTTTTTTCTACCCTTCGAGACCTAATATTGCTGCACTTGATACTTTGTCATTAAAGGTTGAATCTGGTGAAACGATTGCTTTGGTGGGGCCGTCTGGGGCTGGAAAGTCAACAATCTTTCAGCTTTTAATGAGATTTTTTGATCCTACATCTGGTAGGATTATGCTGGATGGTAAACCTATCAGCTCTTTGAAAAGAGAGGACTTCCGAAAACATCTATCAATAGTTACTCAAGATCCTGTAATTTTTGGGACTTCAGCTATGGAAAATATTCGTTTCGGTAGGCCTGATGCCAGTGACAAAGAAGTAATAGAAGCTGCAAAAGCAGCTGCAGCACATAATTTTCTAGAAATGTTACCTGATGGTTACGAGAGTTTTGTTGGAGAACAAGGTGTCATGCTCTCTGGTGGACAGAAACAAAGGTTAGCGATAGCAAGAGCTATTTTAAGAGACGCACCTATTCTTCTTTTAGACGAAGCAACAAGTGCCCTGGATGCAGAAAGTGAGTTTGCTGTTCAGGAAGCTGTTGAAGCATTAGCAAGAACACGAACAACAATTATAATTGCGCATAGATTGGCAACAGTTAAAAAAGCTGATCGTATTGTTGTAGTGGACGAAGGCAAAATAGTAGCTCAAGGAACACATAGTGAATTAGTTTCACAAGGCGGGTTATATGCAAGGCTAGCTAAATTGCAGTTTACAAATGAAAACATCTAAATTTTTCATAATGTTTGAAATTTTTGTTCATGTGATTTAATCATACACTTATTATTTAATAAGAAAGCATAATATGAATAAAATATTTTCTGACCGATCGGATTTTATTAATTTAGAAAATGAAATGCCAATAGAAGATCGTTTGAGTTCTAAAACAGTTTATCAAAGATTATGTCAAACTCGAGATATACACGGGCAAAGGCCTGCTGTAAGTTTTCAGCTCAAATCAGGAAATAAAGATAAAAACATAACATTAAGTTATGATGAATTAACCGACCGAGTTACGCAAACCGCCAATTTGTTTCGATCATTAGGAGTAGGGCCTGATGATGTTGTTGCCTATTTATTGCCAACAAGTCATGAGACATTAATTACACTCATGGCTGGTATGACTGCAGGTATTGTAGCGCCAATTAATCCGACACTTTCAGCTGATCACATCAGTGCACTTCTTAAAGAAGTTAATGCCAAGGTTTTGGTGACATTGAAACCATTCCCAAAAACACAAGTTGCGCAACTTGCTCATAATGCAGTTAAAAATGCAAAATGTGTTGAAACTGTTGTGGAAGTAGATTTGCTACCACATGTTAGCCCACCCTTAAAATTAATTATTCCCTTTTTGCGTCCAAAATTAAATATTGAACATAATGCAAGGGTAATAGAATTTAATTCAGAAACGCTCAAACAAAATACAAACTTGGAGTTTGTTGAAAAGGATAATGATCCATTTTGTGCATATTTTCATACCGGTGGAACCACTGGGATGCCAAAGATAGTTCAACATCGACATTCTGGTGCCTTATATAATGGTTGGTTGGGTGCAGAGATATTAATGGATGAATATGATGTGGTGATTTGCCCGATGCCCTTATTTCATGTTTTTGCTGCATACCCTGCGTGGCTATGCGTTATGTCTGCTGGCTCTCATATGGTAATGCCAACTCCTGCTGGATACCGTGGTGATGGTGTATTTAAAAACTTTTGGAAGCTAGTTGAACGTTATAAGGGTACATTTGTAATAACTGTTCCAACTGCGGCGGCTGCTTTAATGAACCATCCCATTGATGCAAATATTTCTACCTTAAAAAATATTTTTTGTGGTTCTGCACCTATGCCCACAAAGCTCTTTGAAAAATTTCAAAAAGAAACTGGTGTATCTATCATAGAAGGTTACGGGATGACTGAGGCAACATGTTTAGTCTCATGTAACCCACCAGATGGTGAACATAAAATAGGCTCTGTTGGATTGCCACTTCCATTCACTGATGTAAAAATTTTAGAGATAAATCGTAAAGATGAAGTTGTGAGAGAATGTCAATTTGATGAACCTGGTGAAATTTGCATTAACAATCCTGGAATAGTTGTTGGATCGACATATACTGATCCAAATAAAAATATATCACTATTTGTAGATGATAAATTTTTGAGAACGGGGGATATAGGCTATATGGACGCCGATGGGTATCTTTGGCTTACTGGAAGGGCAAAAGATGTCATAATGCGTGGCGGACATAATATTGATCCATTGATTATCGAGGAAGCTTTAGCTGGGCATCCCTCTATAAGTTTAGCAGGTGCTATTGGTCAACCGGATATTTACTCAGGAGAATTACCGTGTGCTTATGTAGAACTTGTAAGTGGTTCTTCTACATCTGTCGGAGAATTAATGGAATATGCTCAACAAAACGTATCTGATAAGACAGCTTGTCCGAAATATATTGAAATTTTAGAAGAGCTTCCCAAGACTGCAATTGGGAAGGTATTTAAACCTGATTTAAGGCGATTGGCAATAATTCGTACATTTAACGATATTTTAGTTGAAAATAATATAAATGCTAAAGTGAATAATGTTATAGAGGATAAAAAACTTGGCTTAGTAGCCAAGTTAGATAAAATAGATAGTGATACCTCAGATCAACAAATTAATAATGTTTTAGGTCAATTTATAATACCTTGGCAGTGGAATTAAATCTAATCTAATCTATTTAGTAATTTACCTATTCCCAGAAAATTCATTTTTCATTTCATCACGTGCTTCATCTGTTATTTTTGCAAACATAACTTCTGGAACGCTAAATACATGTCCTACTTCAAGTAAATCTAAAGCTTTGCTAATGTCATCAGGCCAAGTGTTATTTACATTCATGGCATTATTCATAGTTTCAGATGCATCGGGTATGAAAGGTTCAGACAGAGCTGCATAAAGTGGGATTAAATTTAATGCAAAACGAACTATTGTTGCTGATGTAGTTGGATCTTCTTTAAACAACGCCCAAGGTGCTGCATCTTGTAAATATTCGTTTCCTATAGACCATATTGCACGTAAATCTGAAGCTGATTTGCGTACTTCCATTTTTGCCATGTTATTCTCATATGAAGTAATTCGTTCTTTGAGTTGATCCATAACTGCAAATTCTCTAGGACCATAATTGTTGCCTTCTGGGACAATTTCTCCAAATTTTGAACGGCAAAATTTAGTAATACGAGAAACAAAATTACCTAATACATCTGCAAGATCTTTATTTATACCTTGCTGGAAGCTTTCCCATGTAAATTCAGAGTCTGAACTTTCGGGTACATTGGATAATAACCACCATCTCCAATAATCTGAAGGTAGAATCTCCAAGGCTTGGTTCATAAATACACCACGACCTTTTGATGTTGAGAATTGCCCACCATCATAATTTAAATAGTTAAATGATTTTATGAAATCGACTAATTTCCAATTATCGTTTGTACCCATAATTGTAGCTGGAAATGACAATGTATGAAATGGAACATTGTCTTTACCCATGAACTGGACATAATTTACATCATCAGCACCTTTGTCTGTTCGCCACCATCGTTGCCATTCTTCTTTCGGTTTACCATTTAGTGCTGCCCATTCAGCTGTGGCTGCAATATATTCAATAGGAGCATCAAACCATACATAGAAAACTTTACCTTCCATACCATCCCATTTATCAGCGCCTTTTTTTACTGGCACGCCCCAATCTAAATCACGAGTTATGCCTCGGTCTTGTAGGCCGTCACCGTCATGAAGCCATTTTTTAGCTATAGATGTTGTAAGTATTGGCCAATTTGACTTTTGATTTATCCAATTGTTTAACGTATCACGCATTTTTGACTGTTTGAGGTATAAATGTTTTGTTTCTCGAACTTCTAAATCAGTTGAGCCAGATATGGCAGACCTTGGGTTTATTAGGTCAGTTGGTTCTAATTGTTTTGTACAATTCTCACATTGGTCACCACGTGCGTCCGGAGAGCCACAATTTGGGCATTCACCCTCAATATAACGATCTGGTAAATATCTATTATCGGTATTTGAGTAGACTTGTTTTTCGCTTATTTCTTCTACTAAACCATTTTCAGCTAATTTACCTGCAAAATATTGTGTAAGTTGGTGATTTTGTTCACTTGATGAGCGCCCGAAGTGATCAAACGACAAACGAAATCCACGAGCTAATTCAGATTGTATTTCATGCATTTCCGAGCAATAATTTGCTACTTCTTTTCCTGCCTTTGCCGCAGCTAATTCAGCTGGTGTACCATGTTCATCAGTTGCGCAAATAAACATGACTTCATGACCTTTTGCTCTGCAGAAGCGTGCATAAACATCAGATGGCAACTGACTACCTATTAGATTTCCAAGATGTTTTACCCCATTTATGTAAGGTAGGGCAGAAGTTATAAGCGTCCTATTCATTGGGCTACTCTCATTATTTTCTTTTTGATTTATATGAAAGAGTGATGATGGGCTAGTCTAGTTTAATATAGTTTTTCATCACAGTTTACAAAAGTAATATTTTAAAATTTATCTGGATGAATTTCTCGCGCCATATGGTCTAGTATTGCATTAACAAATCGTGTTTCATTACCATCTGGAAAAAAAGCTTTTGCTACGTCTACAAACTCAACAATTGCAACTTTTGGAGGGGTGTCATCTATAATAAACTCTGCGCCAGCGGTTCGAAATAAAGCCCGTAAAGTTGGATCAATTCTATCTATGGGCCATTTTGCTACTAAAGCTCGATCAGTCATTTGATCAATTGCTGCTTGTTGATTTACAGCTGTGAAAAGTAATTTTTCAAACAGTTCGATATTACCATCTACATACTCTTGTCCTTCATAGGTAGCCCCAAATCGATGGTTTATAAACTGATCTCGAACTTCATTCATTCCTTGCTCGGAAGCTTCCATTTGAAAAAGTGCTTGGACCGCATACAATCTAGATGCAGATTTCATTTGTTTATTTGACGTCATAGTATTTCTTTGGCCTCGTGGGCTAATTAATATAAATTATTGTGATTTTCTTACGTCGGCAAGACGAGCGACATATCGTGCAAGAGTATCAATTTCTAGGTTTATTTTATCACCAACTTCTATGTCATTCCAAGTCGTATTGTCTTTAGTATGTGATATTAAGTTTACTTTGAATGTGTTAGCCGAAACGTCGTTCACGGTTAATGAGGTGCCATCTAACGTAACTGAACCTTTTGGAGCGATAAAGTGTGAAAGATCATTTGGTATTTGAAAGTTTACAACAGTACTATCTCCAGAAATTTCAACATCAGTAATAATTGCCACACCGTCTACATGGCCAGATACGATATGGCCACCAAGTTCATCTCCCATTTTTAAGGCTCGCTCTAAGTTCACACTTTGCCCAATAGACCAAGCTTTTCTTCCCAAACTAATATTTGTTATGGAAACAGACTCAGCAGAAATTTCCACATCAAACCAATTTTGGCCTTCTTCTCGACCTTTGGTTACTACAGTTAAGCAAACCCCATTACATGCAATTGAGGCGCCTATATCGATATTATCAACGTCATATGAAGTATTAATCCGAGCTTTTAGATCACCTGCTTGCTTTAACTCAGCAATCGTTCCAACATCTGTTATTATTCCTGTAAACATAAAATACCTTATTATTTTTATTTAGTGAGCCAGAGGTTAATGAAATTTATTACTGAGAGCTAGTAAAAGTATAGCAAATTAGCAAACGATATTTATTAATTTTGTCTTTTAAACAAAAATTTTGATAAAGTTAAGCGCTCCTAGCCCAAATACTTAATGTATCATTGCCAATTTTTCTTGTTTCTTTCAGCATAAAATTTGGTGCATCATTTAATATGCTAATATCCATTTTTCCTAATGATGCAGTTCCTTCAGAACCGATTACCAAACCTGCTTGCATTAAGATTAATTCGTCTACAAGATTTGCTTTGATCAAAGCGGCACCTAATTTGCCCCCACCTTCACATAAGATACGAGTCAAACCATATTGTGCTAGCTGTTCCATAGCATTCTCTAAATCAACTCCAGAATCTGAACGGTTGCATAATATACTCTCAGCACCAGTCCCTGAAATATTTGTGAAATTTGCTTTGTTAGTATGGCAAATCAATAATGGAATATCATTAGCGGTTGATGCGAGTTTACTATTTGCATCAATCTTTACGTTACTATCTATGACAATTCTTACTGGTTGATTTATTTCTTTTCCAAAACCTCGAACATCTAACCTTGGATCGTCTTCTTCTGCTGTTCCTCGACCTATTAATACCGCATCATGGGTTGCACGAAGATAGTGTACAAATTGCCGTGACTCCGGCCCAGTAAGCCATTTGCTGTTACCAGTTTGAGTAGCAATTCGTCCATCCATACTCGTAGCAATTTTAAGTGAAACAAATGGTCTTTTTTTATTTAGTCTTGAAAAAAATCCTGCATGAGCTTGTTCAGCTTCTTCTTTTAAGACGCCTAGTGTAATTTCAACACCTGCATCTTTTAAAATTTTTATACCTTGTCCAGCTACTCTAGGGTCTGGATCAATTGTTGCAATGACCACTTTTTTTACACCAGCTTTGATTAAACTATTTACGCAAGGCGGAGTTTCCCCAGTATGAGCACATGGCTCTAGAGTCACATAAACAGTTGAATTTTTTGCATGGCTGGAAGCTTGAGCTAAGGCTACAATTTCTGCATGAGGTCTTCCACTTTTTTGAGTAAAGCCTCTTCCAACAACTAAGGAATCTTTTACAATTACACATCCAACAAAAGGGTTAGGCCATGTTTGGCCAGAGCCTCTAGACCCTAAAGATAAGGCAAGACGCATCCAGCGCTCGTCTATATTTTTTTCCATCATATTTATTCAGAAGGCTCAGGAGGGCGAAGTTGGTGAACAAAATCTTCAAAATCATCAGCATCCTGAAAATTTTTGTAAACCGAAGCAAATCTGACATAAGCTACAGTATCAATTCGTGCTAAAGTATCCATTACAATGGAACCTATTTTGTCACTTGCAATATCAGACTCCCCCATGCTTTCAAGTCTTCGAACTATTCCTGATATTAATTGATCAACTCTGTCTACTTCCACGGGTCTTTTTTGTAATGCCATTCGGATTGATCGCGAAAGCTTTTCACGATCAAAATCTTCACGTTTACCATTTTTCTTTATTACAACTAAGTCACGAAGTTGGACACGCTCATAACTTGTAAACCTACCGCCGCATGATGAACAGAAACGCCTTCTCCTTATGGCCACATGATCTTCTGCAGGGCGGCTATCTTTAACTTGAGTATCGGTATTACCGCAAAATGGACATCTCATTAACTTATCCTCATGTGTTAGAACTTATAAAACCACATATATACCCATAAACTAGATTTGGATAGAGTCTTGTTGATAAGTCTATATAGGGTGTATGAGATTTATTTTATTAAGCAAAAGAATAATTGGAATTTTTGGTAAGATTTATAAAATATTTTGCACTAATGGCACCAAATACTATGAAAATCAAAGCAATGATCGCAGCAAAGCTTAAAGTAGGCACTCCAGAGAGGCCTGCGCCAACTGTACATCCACCGGCAAGTACACCCCCTGAGCCCATTAATGATGCTCCAAATAAATATTGTTTAGTTTGCTGCTGATTTTCAAAAGTTATCCATTTAAATTCATTTCTAGTAATTGCAGATATAAACGATCCCAGTAATGCACCACCAAGTAATCCAACTCCAAATCCTGCAGGGATAGCACTAGATGCTATGGTCCAAAATAATAAATCTGAGCTTGGAGACGTAAATGAGAGAGATTCCAATTGGATAGGATCAAATTCGTCAAATAAAATAAAACCAGTTCCAAGATATGATAATGGTACTAACAATCCAATAAATACTGCTAATATTAAATGAGAAGTTTTAGATTTTGATCTATATGCAATAAGTACTGATAATGAAAAAATTATTATACTCCATAAAATTGGACCACCTATTAATTTTGAAAACCCCGTTACTTCGTTTAAATTTAATGTAAATGAACCTAACCACACTCTTATTGGAGCAAAGATACCTTTAAGGGTAGCATGAGCTGTTATCGCAAAAACAATAAAAACAATGAAAGCTCTTATGTTGCCAGTCCCAGTTAGAACTACTAGCCGAGAAATACATCCTCTTGTTAATACCATGCCAACACCAAACATAATTCCACCAAAAATAATGGCAAGAAGTGGCATGTTTGAATTAAAAAAACGATGTTCTGAAAATGATATGAAAT
>Ga0209532_1001284_pt1 | contig 19829 bp, 18 predicted proteins | sample COG_02_FD_184746 | JGI IMG/M metagenome (GOLD analysis project Ga0209532, IMG submission 184746) | Pelagic Microbial community sample from North Sea - COGITO 998_met_02 (SPAdes) (version 2) | ecosystem: Environmental > Aquatic > Marine > Neritic zone/Coastal water | place: Helgoland, sampling... | reverse complement strand
AACGTGTTAAAATAATTGACTTACCAAAAATTTTAGACCCACGTGGGAATTTAACTTTTCTTGAATCAGGTAATCATATACCATTTGATATTAAAAGGACTTATTGGATATATGACGTCCCTGGCGGTGAAACTAGAGGGGGGCATGCTTTTAAAGAGCAAAAAGAATTTATAATAGTACTTTCGGGTAGTTTAGATGTTGTTGTTTTTGATGGACATGAAGAAAAGATATTTTCGTTAAATAGATCTTATTATGGTCTATACATACCGAATGGTTTATGGAGGCATATGGATAACTTTGCCACAAATACTGTTGCTATGGTTGTTTCGAGTACTTCATTCAGTGAAAACGATTATATAAGAGAAAAAGACGAATACATTAAAAATATTTAGATGAAAAAGACAGTATTTAATTGTTCACTTATCGAATTACCATGCATAAAAAATAGATCGGGTAATATTACTGCCCTTGAAAATAATGTAGAAATTCCATTTAATATAAATAGGATATTTTATTTGTACGACATACCCGGCGGTGAAAGTAGAGGCGCACACTCACACAAAGAATGTCATCAATTTTTAATTGCTACTTCTGGTAGTTTTGAAGTGCAATTGGATGATGGTAAAGTTAAAAAAACGGTGATGTTAAATCAGCCTTTCAGAGGATTGCATATTCCACCAGGAATTTGGGCATCTGAAGTTAATTTTTCTTCTGGTGCAATTTGTTTGGTAATGGCATCTCATACTTATGATGAAAGTGATTATATTAGAGATTATGATTTATTTTTAAAAGAAAAAAAATGATACATTCTTTAGCTGAAGTACAATCAAAAGAAATTGGAATTAATACATCAATTTGGCAATTTGTTGTTGTACTCCCGAATGCTACAATAGGAAATAACTGTAACATTAATTCACATGTTTTTATAGAAAATGAGGTTCAAATAGGAGACAATGTTACCATTAAAAGCGGTGTTCAACTTTGGGATGGAATTACTATTGAGGATAATGTGTTTATCGGGCCTAATGTGACATTTACAAATGATTTAATTCCAAGATCGAAACAATATCCGGCATCCTTTGCTAAAACTAAAATTAAAGAAGGAGCATCAATTGGTGCAAATGCAACGATTATAGCTGGTAATGAAATAGGATCTTATGCAATGGTTGGTGCTGGGGCTGTGGTAACAAAGAATGTTGGGAGTAACGAATTGTGGGTTGGTAACCCTGCAAAACAAATAGGATTTGTAACCAATAAAGGAGAGGTATTAGATTTAGAATTAAAATCTAAAAAAAATAAAAAAATATATTGCTGGAATAAAGGTAAATTAAAAAGCTCAAATGATTAAATTCTTGGACTTACAAAAGATAAATGCTCAATATGAAATTGAGCTAAAGGAAGCGGCCAATAGAGTTATTGATTCTGGGTGGTATTTAATGGGAAAGGAATTAAAATCCTTTGAGCAAAATTATGCCGAATTTTGCGGTGTCCAACATTGTTTGGGAGTTGCCAATGGTTTAGATGCCTTACGTTTAATTTTTAAGGCCTATATAGAAATGGGGGTTATGAAAAAAGGTGACGAAGTCATTGTTCCTGCAAATACTTATGTAGCTTCTGTATTGGCAATTACTGATAATGATTTAATTCCTGTCTTTGTAGAGCCAAATGAGCAAACCTATAATTTGGATAGTTCTCTTATTGAACAAGTAATTACACCCAAGACCAAAGCGATTTTAACTGTACATTTATATGGGCAAAACTCTATAGATGTTAAAATGTTGGATTTATGTAAAAAATACAATTTGAAATTAATAGAAGATGGAGCCCAGTCTCATGGGGCCAAATGGAATGAAAAAGTTTCGGGAGGAATAGGTGACGCCGCAGGTCATAGCTTTTATCCTGGAAAAAATTTGGGTGCTCTAGGAGATGCTGGTGCTGTAACTACAAATGATGCAGCATTAGCAAACGTAATTAGTGCCTTACGCAATTATGGTTCTCATGAAAAATACAAAAACAAATACCAAGGTTTAAACTCACGTTTAGACGAAATACAAGCCGCCTTTTTAAATGTAAAATTAAAATATATTCAAAAAGATATTGATGGAAGAAGACGCGTGGCAAATTATTATTTAGAAAACATTAAAAACCCAAATATTACTTTACCAAAGTTTTTGGGACAAGATGGACACGTTTGGCATCTTTTTGTTGTGAGAGTTAAAAAAAGAGAAGAATTACAAAAACATTTAAGTGAAAACGGTGTACAAACCTTAATTCATTACCCAATACCTCCTCATAAGCAAGAGGCGTATAAAGAATTCAAGAAATTGAGTTTTCCTGTTACTGAATGCATACATAATGAGATTGTGAGCTTGCCTTTGAGTGGTTTAATGGCTATAGAAGAAGTAGAGAAAGTTGCAGATATCACAAACAATTATAATGTATAAGTTTAAAAAAAGGATATATGAATTAATAAGTAAACCAATATGGTGGTTTAAAAAAAGTATAAAATTGTATTTTAACTTTATTTTTCCAAACTTAAATCTTTTGATAACGAAAAGAGTTACATTTATTAATAAACCTACTTGCAATCAAAAAACATTGTTAACGGGTCTAGGCCATATATATATAGGTAACAAATGTACTTTAGGTTATAAACCTGGAGGTTTTCATAGAGGTGGTTGTATTGAATTACAAGCAAGATATAAAGAAGCAGTTATTAGAATAGGAGATAATATAGCTACAAACAATAATATTTTTATCTGTGCAGCAAACAATATTGAAATTGGCGCTAATACATTAATTGGGCAAAATGTTACGATTATGGATTTTGAAGCACATGGTATACACCCTGATAAGAGAAGTAAAATCGGAGAGGTAGGAAAGGTCAAAATAAGCAAAAATGTTTGGATAGGGAATAATGTTACCATTTTAAAAAACTCTTCCATAGGAGTCAATACTATTGTGGCAGCAGGTGCTGTTGTATCCGGATTTTTCCCTGCTAATGTCATAATTGGTGGTGTACCAGCTAAAATTATTAAAAAACTTTGATGCAAGAAAAATCCTCTTATCGTCAAATTATTAAAGCTACCTCTTTGTTTGGTGGAGTACAAATATTTTCAATAATTATTAGTATTATAAGATCAAAGTTTGTTGCATTACTTCTTGGACCTAAAGGTATGGGAATAGTAGGCTTGTTTATGTCTTCAATTAGTTTAGTATCTAATTTAACTAATTTTGGTTTACAAACTAGTGCTGTAAGAGATATTGCAGATTCAGTGGGTGCTAAAAACTTAAAAAAAGTTGCAGTAAGGATTTTAATATTGAGGCGTTTAGTTTGGTTAACAGGTTTATTAGGCTCTACATTAACTATATTATTTTCATCATATCTTAGTCAATTTACATTTGGTAACAAAGATTATAAAAGTGCATTTATATGGCTTTCTGTAACATTGCTAATTAATCAGTTAAGTGTTGGTCAAATTGTAGTTTTTCAGTCCTTACGAAAGTTGAAATTGTTAGCAAAATCATCTGTTTTTGGTAGTTTTTTCAGTTTGTTAATAATTATACCTATTTACTATTATTTTGGAGAAAAGGGTATTGTTCCAGTAATTATAACAACATCAGTTACAACTCTAATATTTAATTGGTTTTTTTCAAGAAAAATATATTTAGAAAAAGTAAATGTAAATATTAGTGAAACTTACAAAGAAGGACGAAATATGATGACTGTGGGTTTTATGATAAGCTTAAGCAGCTTTACAACTGTAGCAGTATCATATTTAGTTCGAATTTATATAAGTAAATCAGGGAATATTGACGATGTTGGTCTTTATAATGCAGGCTTTATGATTATAGGAACCTATGTAGGCTTACTTTTTACGGCTATGGGAACAGATTTTTATCCAAAGCTTTCGGAATATGCAAACAATAACAGGAAATCAAAAATATTAATTAATCATCAAGCTGAAATTACTTTATTAATTCTCACCCCCATTCTTATTATTTTTATATTTTTTTTAAAATGGATTATTATCTTATTATATTCTTCAGAATTTATTGATATAAACACAATGCTTCAATGGGCTGTGCTTGGAATGTTTTTTAAAGGAGCAATTTGGCCAGTAGGTTTTATTTTATTAGCAAAAAAAGGATCTTCTAAACTCTTTCTTATAAATGAATTATTGTCTAATATCTACATTTTAATTTTAAATATACTAGGTTACAAGTATTTTGGTTTAGATGGCTTGGGAATTTCGTTCTTTATTAGTTATATTTTTATATTTATTCAAATTTATTTAATAGCTAAATCAAAATTTGATTTTAATTATACAAGAGACTTTATAAAAATATTTTACTTTCAATTTACACTAGCACTAATTAGTTTTATTTCCATTAAATATATAACTGAAGCCTACATCTATATTGTTGGAGTTGTATTAACAATAACTTCAATTTGTTACACATATAGGGAATTGGATAAAAGAATTGTGATAAAAGAACTTATAAATAAATTAAAAAATTAAACTTAAATAAATGACCTTGTAATAATGTTATTTAATTCAATCGATTTTTCTGTTTTTCTACCGATAGTATTTGTTTTGTATTGGTTTATTACTAATAATAATCTTAAACTTCAGAATTTATTATTAGTAACTGTTAGTTATATTTTTTATGGTTGGTGGGATTGGAGGTTTCTTTCTTTAATTTTATTTAGTACTATTATTGATTATTTAATAGGACAAAGATTAAATATAGAAACAAATCAAGACAAGAGAAAATTACTGCTATCAGCAAGTATTATTGTAAACCTAGGTTTCTTAGGATTTTTTAAATATTATAATTTTTTTTTAGATAATTTTATTAACGCCTTTTCTTTTTTTGGATTTAGTATAAATTCAAATTCTTTAAATATTATACTACCAGTCGGTATCAGTTTTTATACATTTCAAACGTTGAGTTATACTATTGACGTGTATAAAAGAAACTTAAAGCCTACGGATGATTTTATAGCTTTTAGTGCTTTTGTTAGCTTTTTTCCACAGTTAGTGGCGGGTCCCATTGAAAGAGCTACTAACTTATTACCACAATTTTATAAAAAAAGAGTTTTTAATTATAATAGAGCTGTAGATGGTTTACGTCAAATTTTATGGGGATTATTTAAAAAAATAGTAATTGCTGATGGTTGTGCTCAGTTTGCAAATGAAATATTTAATAATTCAGTAGATTATAATGGTAGTACCTTATTTTTAGGAGCACTATTTTTTGCGTTTCAAATTTATGGTGACTTTTCAGGATATTCTGATATTGCAATAGGAACATCTCGGTTATTTGGTTTTAGTTTAAAACAAAATTTTGCGTTTCCTTATTTTTCAAGGGATATTGCAGAGTTTTGGAGACGTTGGCATATTTCCTTATCAACATGGTTTCGAGATTATTTGTATATTCCTTTGGGTGGGAGTAGAGGTGGGACTTGGATGAAAATTCGAAATACTTTTATCATATTCATTGTCAGTGGTTTTTGGCATGGTGCCAATTGGACGTTTATTGTTTGGGGTGCTTTAAATGCCATTTATTTTTTACCATTATTGCTAGCAAATAAAAATAGAAGTCATTTAGGTACGGTAGCAGAAGGTAAATACCTACCTACATCTAAAGAGATAATGTCCATGTTAGGTACCTTTTTGTTAACAGTGGTTGCGTGGGTATTTTTTCGGGCTGAAAATATTACACATGCAATGTCTTATTTAAACGAAATATTTTCATTAAGTTTCTTTCAAGCACCTTATTTCAGGGATGGAACTTTAGCACTTCCTACCTTAGGGTTTTTGATGTTATTTTTGGTCATAGAATGGATGGGAAGGGAAAACCAATATGCGCTTGAATATTTTGCCTTCAAAACGAAACGACCTATAAGAATTATCAGTTATTATTTAATAATTATTAGCATTATTTGGGGGGCAGGTAGAACAGGAGGAGATTTTATATATTTTCAATTCTAAATTATGAAAAAGTTTTTATTTAAATATATGATTTTTATTCTTCCCATTATAGGACCTATATTATTGTTAGAAATGAGTGTTAGAAATATTCCCAATGACTATAGATTAAAGAATGAATATATGTTTTCAAATTCAAACAGTATTGAGACATTAATATTAGGAAATTCTCATACTTATCTGGGAGTGAATCCTACGTTTATAGATTCTAGAAGTTTTAATTTGGCACATAATGGAGAAACATTAGAGTACAATATTAAATTATTTAATAAATACAAAAAAAATCTTCAAACCTTAAAAGTTATTGTAATTCCTATATCTTATGGAAGTTTGTTCAATACTGCTATAAAGAAATGGATAAAGAATTATAACATTTATCATAACTTGAAAGAAACAGACTATCTCGTAGACAATTTGGAGGTGTTAAATAAAAATTGGATTGATTTAATTGAAGATAACTATTTATATTATTATTTGATGAAGCCTTCACCTTATTTAAAATCAAATTCTTTAGGATGGTATGAAAAAATGGAAGATAATGTTGATGATTACAATATGGTTTCTAAAAAAGCAGCAAAATGGCATACAGCAGATAACTTTAATCAGCTACCATTAAATTTAGATCTCTTGAAAGAATTTTTTATTGAATGTGAAAATAGAGGTATTAAAATTATTATTGTTACAACACCCACACATATAGCATATAGAAAAGAATTAGATAAAACACAATTAAGCCTTACATTTTCAGCTACTAGTAAACTGGCAAAGGATTTTAAGAATGTTAGCTATCATAATTTTATGGATAATACATTTTTTGATGAATCTGATTTTAAAGATGGAGATCATTTAAATGCAAAAGGGGCAGAAAAATTTACCCTAATGCTAAATAAAATTATTAATAATAATTTGAATTAATGTCTGTTATAAAAAACACTGAATATTTACCGGAAGAACCTCCCCAAATTACATTTGCTTTATTTGCATATAATCAAGAAAAGTATATAAGAGAAGCAATAAAGGGAGCCTTTGAGCAAACCTATTCACCCCTTGAAATCATTCTTTCAGATGATTGTTCTTCTGACAGGACTTACGAGATTATTCAAGAAATGGTAAATGAATATGATGGTCCACATAAAATTTTATTAAATAAAAATAAAGAGAATTTAGGTTTATGTGATCATATAAATACTGTGATGGATTTAGTAAGCTCAGATTGGGTTGTGGTGGCTGCTGGAGATGATGTTTCTTTACCGCAACGTGTAGCAGAAACTGCTCAAGCTATAAGTTCTAACTCAGATGCATATTCCATATATTTTGATTCAGATTATATAAGAGATGATAAAAGTAATCAAACAATTTTTATACCCGATGTATCAACTCATAATTTAACTGAGATGATTAATGTAGGTGGTGCAAAGGTATTTGGACCATCACATGCATGGAACATGAAGACTTTTTCTGTTTTTGGTCGAATGCCTAAAGAAGCAATAAGTGAGGATAGGGTTATTCCTTTTCGCTCGGCTTTGCTTGGAGAGATTGTATATATAGATAAGAAAGTTGTGAGATATAGATTACACGATTCAAGTATTTCAACAACTGGAATGAATACTGAAGATTTTCTCAATTTCAGAGAATATAGATTAAGGCCGTTTAAACGAATGAGATCAACCTTTGATTCTTTTATAACAGACTTAATTATTGCCAAAGAAAAGAAGATACTTGATTCTAACAATAGTGATGAATTAATAAAACTTGTTATATATCAGAAAAAACAATTAGAGAATTTTATCTCATCATTGGAGGGTTCGTATTTTAAAAGAATAGTCTCTGCTTTAAAAACTTTAGTAAACCCTAGTAAATTTTCAGGAGCATCAAATGTTCAACGCCTTAATATTTTTATTAATTCATTATTTCCGTTTCTTGATTTTTTTTATCACAAATTTATAAGAAATAAAAGATAATTTAAAATATTTAGATTGAAAACTATAATTCATATCAATGATAAGCTAACTATTTCAGGAGGAGTAGAAGTTTATATTTCTCAACTCCAACTTTTACAAATAGAAAATAATTGGATATCTTATTGGATTTCTATAAATCGCATAGGAAAGCTAATATCCATAAAAATAAAAAATGAAAATCAAAATTGGATTGGACCAATAAGTGAATTGAATAATTCTCCTCTAAATCTTTTGATTAATAAAAATCAAACTATATTTCATATTCATAGTATTTCTGAACCATTACTGATGACAGAATTATTTAAAATGGCACCTGTAGTTAGGTCTGTTCATGAACCTCGTCTTTTTTGTCCTGGAGCAGGCAAATTTTGGAGAAAGTCTGAAAAAATTTGTAATATTAAATTTGGCTATCATTGTATATATCATGCTTTTAGGGAAGGCTGTGCAAACAGGCATCCAAATAGATTATATAAATCATATACAAATACTTTATATGAAACTAATAAAGGTAATTTAAATTATAAGTTTATTATTGCTATGTCTGAATATATTAAATCTGAATTAATCAAAGCAGGTTATTCAAAAAATAAAATCATATTAAATCCTTATTTTACTCCTCTTACAGAAAAAACTATTAACAGTTCACAAAATAAAACAAAATCACTTTTGTTTGTTGGGCGATTATCTAAAACAAAAGGAGTACATTATTTTATTGATGCTGGTTTAATATTACTAAACAAAAACATTAATATTACAATTGATATTGTTGGTGATGGCCAGGATATAGATTATTTTAAATCAATTGTTCCCAAGTCATTCAAAGAAAAAATTATATTTCATGGCTGGAAGTCGCGAACTGATATTCACAAAATGATGTCAAATTGTTATTTATTAGTTTTCCCTTCCATATATCCAGAAGCTTTTGGGATATCTGGTATTGAAGCTATGATGCGAGGAAAACCAGTAGTTGGTTTTGATGTAGGAGGTGTAAATACTTGGTTAAAAGATGGTGAAACAGGTTTTTTAGTGACATCAAAGGATGAAGAGAGGCTTGCCTTAAAAATACAAACTTTGATTACAGATACTAAACTCTATAATAAATTTGCCAATAATTCAAGACGACTAGCATTAGAAAAGTTTCAACCTAAATTTCATTTAAAAAAATTAAAAAATATTTATAATAAATTATTAAAATATGAAAGTAGATAAAGCTTACTGTTTATCAAAGAAACCATTAATTTTTGCAGGAAATGGAAATTGTATAAAAGATCTTAATAAGGAAATTAATTCTGGGGAGATGGTTTTATTATGGCACCCTTCTTGGAATATATCATTAAAATCCATACCAGCTTTAGTTAAGACTCACTTAATCTTTAAAAAAAAAGGCAATAAATTTATAATTTGCTGTAATTCTAAGGCAGAATATAATTTATGTAAATTTTTTGGTCTAGATACAAAGTTGTTTAATCAAAATATGCATGAATGTGAACATGAGTTTAAACCTGTGAATTTACCAAAAATATATGATGCCTTTTATGCTGCTCAGGCAAAACCTTTTAAAAGATTATACTTAGCTAAAGATATTAAATATTTATATGTATTGACCTATACTTATGGAAAAAATGCTTTTATAAATAATGAAGGTTATGATTTAAGCAAGTTAGAACCACTAATTAAACATTCTACCTGGAATAAGTCATTTGTTTATGGAAGAGATAAAATTTCTAAGTTAATTTGTTCATCTCATTGTGGTTTAGCGTTATCTAAAAAGGAAGGAGCCATGTGGGCATCTGTTCAATATTTGTTATGTGGTATACCTCTAGTTACAACACTTTCAAAGGGAGGTCGTGATTATTTTTATGATGATGATTATGTAATTTTAGTTAAAGATAACTCTCAAAGTGTTCTTGATGGTGTTAACTTAGCTAAAAATAGAAATTACAATCCTGAAAATATTAGAAATAAAGTACTACAAAAAATGGTAAAACACCGTTATGAATACCTTGATTTTATTATAGAAAAATTCCTCAACAAACAAACTAATAGAGATAAACTTTATGATTTTATATGGGGATCAGAAATTGGAATTAAAAAACATTTACATGAAACGGAGTTAAGCAAATGAAAATAGCTCTTTTAACAGATGCCATTTTTCCCAATGTAATTGGAGGTATTCAGAAACATTCTTATTTACTGGTTAAATATTTAGTAAAACAAAACTGTAATGTTGATTTATACCATTCAAAAATTAATAAAGCTTTAGATTTAACTGATTATTTCACAGATAATGAATTATCTAAAATCAACTTTATTGATTTTGAATATCCTAACTTTATCATGTTTCCTGGGCACTACATCTACTCCTCATATAAATTATCTAAGTTATATTTTAAGAAAATAAAAAATAAAAATTATAATCTGATATATGCACAGGGTTTTACTGGGTGGTATACTTTAATTATGGAGCCTTTTAAGGCTAATTTAATTACTAATCTTCATGGCTTAGAGATGCTTCAACATAAGATTAATTTTAAAGAATCTTTAAAACAATATTTACTTAAAATACCAGCAAAATTCATAATTAGAAATTCAAATAAGCAAATTTCTTTAGGGGGTAAACTAACTCATATTCTTGAAAAAAAGTACGCTAAAGCAGGTTCAATAGTTGTTATTCCAAATGCCATAGAACAAAATTGGTTAATTGATAAAGTTGTTAACACGAACTCTGATAAATTAAAATTTGTTTTTATTGGACGGTATGAAAGAAGAAAAGGAGTTGAAGAACTTACAGAAGTAATAAAAGAATTAGTTAACACCCATGATTTTGAATTTCATTTTATTGGTCCAATACCAGACATAAAAAAAATAAATATCGAAAAAATCATTTATCATGGTTTGGTTAAAGATCAAAATAGAATTAAATCAATTCTTATTAATTCTGATGTTTTAGTGAGTCCAAGTTACTCAGAAGGGATGCCAACGGTTATTTTAGAGGCCATGGCATGTGGTAATGCTATAATAGCAACTAATGTTGGTGCTAACTCTACTATGGTATCAAAAGCTAATGGTTGGTTAATTGAGGATGATATTAAAAAGGGTTTAAAGGTATCAATGATTAATGCAATGACTTTATCAAAAGACAAACATTTGGCTTTGAAAAGGAAATCTTTAGAGATTGTATCTAATAATTTTGTTTGGGACAAAGTGGTTTTAAATTATTTGAAAATTTAATACTTAGGTTTGAAGCAATTTATACATGTTATAAAATTAAATTCATCATTTGTCATTTTTTTGCTTGCAGGAATTATTGGAACTGTATAAGTTGATATTAAGAATGTATATTTATTTTACTTCAAATAATTTAAAGAAAAAACAATAAAAGAAATAGAAATTTGAAAAAAATATATAAAAGTTTTCTTGAAAATTTAAATATTTTTTTGTTATTAATTATAATTATTGTAGGAGGTATTTTTGGAGACTATATTACAGCCTCTATATTATTTGTGATAACAGTTATATTAAAGAAAAAAAATATTACAGAGTTTTTATTAGTAATGACCTTAATCACATTTCTATTAGCTGATAATTTTAAGGGACCCTTAGGTTTTTTTCAAAATTTAAGATTTGTCATAGTTATGGTAAATTTAATATACTTATTAAAACATAATTTACTTAAAAATAATTATGGTAATTATATGTTTCCTTTTGCAATTTTGGCCTTAATTATTTCAATATTTTACTCTCCAATAGGCATTCAATCTTATTTAAGAGCAATTGCTTTTTGGTTAATCCCTTTAATTATTTTTAGATTAATAAGTATATCACACAAAAATAGTGCACGAAGAACTTCAGAATTAATAGTGTTAATTTTTACATCATATATTGGTTTTAACTTAGTATTCTACTTTTTCCCAATTATAGATGTATTTCTTGTAGGTCGTTATAAGGGCTTAGCTGGTAACCCCAATGCTCTCGGGCTTATCATGATGTTTATGTATGGCTTACTTCAATTAATTCAAAAAAGAAATGAAACTTCATTTTCAGATTTATTATTTTTAATGTTAAAAATTAGTTGTTTAGTTCTAATTATTTTGACTGGCTCTAGAAATGCATTAATCAGTGCCATTATATTTACAATTTTTTATAAATTTTTTTTCAATAAAAGATTGTTCATTATTACTTTGTTAGGACTTATTTTTTTTTATTTTGTGATCAGTTCACTTAATTTTCAACAACTAATTATATCTTTAGGTTTGTCAGATCAACTTCGATTAGATTCTTTTGGTGATGCCAGTGGAAGAACAGAAGTTTGGGTTGTAGTTTGGGAAGAAATAAAAAATTCATTTTGGTTTGGAGGAGGATTATTATATGACGATTATATTATAAAGGAGTATGTTACTAACTATTTTGGATCAACTTTTCCAAGACATTGGGCAGGTGTATGGAATTCTTATTTATCTTTATTATTGGATGTAGGCTTAGTTGGAACTTTAGTGTATCTAATTTTTTGGATAAAAATTTTTAAAAAATCAAAATTTTTAAATCTTTCAGCGGCATTTACAATTATGTGTTTCTTATCTGGGATTACAGAGTCCTGGATGGCAGCTTCTATGAACTCATTCACTCCTATGATGTTTTTGTTTTGGGCTATTGAATCTCAGCCCTTATTTAAACAAACTAACATAATAAATTTATGAAAATTTTAGTCTTATATACACGTCTAACAGGCTATTGGATGGCTTGTATGCGTTTTGATCATCAAGAAACAGGAAATGAGTATTTGGTGATTAGAAAAGCACCAAGTAATGAAGCTCCTTTTAAAATTAAAAGCGAGCTTGGTATAAGTATTATTAATGGTGATGGAGCTTCTATTGAAGAATTAAAAGAAATAGCAAGAGAATTTAATCCATCAACTTTATACCTTTCTGGATGGTCTAATAAACATTATCTTAAGTTGGCTTTACATTATAAAAAGGTTGGAATACCAACTATACTAGCTATGGATAATCAATGGTTAGGAAATTTAAGGCAATATTTTGGTGTTTTGGTAAGTAAAATTCACGCTTTAAAATATTTTACACATGTTTGGGTGCCAGGAAAACCACAATACTATTTTGCAAGAAAATTAGGTTTTTTACCGCAAAAAATCTTAATGGGTTTATATTGTGCTGATGAAACTATTTTTAAGAAGGTTGAACAAAAAAAACACAATAATCAATTATTATTTGTAGGTCGATTGGTTGAACATAAAGGATTGAAGATTTTTTTTAAAGTTTTAGAACAATTGATTAAAGCGAATGAATTAGATATCAATATACACATAATTGGTAGTGGACCTCTTGAAAACTTAGTACCTATACATAAAAGAATTAAACACACCTCTTTTGTAAATCCAGATAAAATTCCTGATTTAATACAAAATGGAGGTACCTTTTTATTGCCAAGCTTGTACGAAGCCTGGGGTGTTGTGATTCATGAGGCAGTATTGGCTGGAATGCCTGTAGTGACAACATACCAAACAGGTGCTGCAACAGAATTTGTTATTCATGGTTTTAATGGATATGTATATGATGCTTTTAATGAAAATGAATTATTAACATACATTAAACTAATAAGTAGGCAAACATCGCAAGAGTATTTTAAAATGTCTGAAAATAGTAAAATGATTGCTTCAAAAATAAATTTGAAAGAATGGTCTGCAATGTTAAATTCGATAAGCTGACATGAAGAAGAAGAAAAAAATATTGATTTCTATTGATTGGTTTTTGCCCGGAACAAAGTCAGGTGGTCCAGTACGATCTTATGCTAACATAATAGCACATTTTAAAAATGAATTTGACTTTTATATAATTACAAGGGATACTGATTATTGTGAATCAGTGCCTTATGTTACCATTAAAAGTGACGTTTGGTCCCGTTACAATGAGAGTACTCAAATTTATTATATCTCCAAAGGAAACTTAAGTATAAAAAAATTAAAAGAAATCTATACGAGTAAACCGTTTGATATTGCTTTGATTAATGGCATTTATTCTTTGTATTTTTCGATTTTACCTATTTTTTTATTAAAGTCTTATCCAATAAAAAAAATTGTATCGGCCAGAGGTATGTTAAATTCTCAGGCATTTTCAGTAAAAAGAAAAAAGAAAAAAATATTTTTAGTTTTAGCAAAAGTAATAGGCTTATATAAAAAAGTTTATTTTCATGCTACTAATAAAGTGGAGGCTACTAATATTAAAAACGAACTAGGAGCTAATACAAAGGTTATTATTGCACCTAATTTACATCGAGTGAGTAGTGATAGAAAGCTAAAGCATTCTGTTAAAAACAGAGGAGTTTTAAATTTAATATCTATAGCTCGAATTTCAAAGGAAAAAGGAATCTTGACAGCGATCCAAGCCATTTTAGCCTTTACTAAAACTAAAAAGGTTAAAATTAATTTTCATTTATATGGAACTTTATATGACATCCATTACTGGGAACAATGTAAATCAATTATTAAATTATTACCACAGCATGTGAAAGTTGTTTACAAGGGTAACTTAGCAAGTGAAAAAGTTCCGTGTACACTAAAAAATTATGACTTTTTACTAATGCCCTCTGAGGGAGAAAATTTTGGACATTCTATATTAGAAGCTCTTAGTGCAGGAACACCTGTAATTATATCTGACAATACACCTTGGCGAAATTTACAAGAAAAAAAAATTGGGTGGGATGTTTCTTTAAAGAGTCCAGAAAATTTACAATATGTTTTAGATTTGGCAATTAAAATGGGGCAAAACGAATACAATAGTTGGTCAAAAAATGCATTTAATTTCGCAATAAAGTTTTGTGAAAACAAAGAACTATTAAAAGCAAACAGGAAATTATTTAATAAATAAAATAAAATAAAATGAAACGAATATTAGTAACCGGTGGTGCAGGTTTTGTTGGGTCTCACCTATGCAAACGCCTATTAAATGAAGGTAATGAAGTAATTTGTTTAGACAATTATTTCACAGGAGCTAAAATCAATATTATAAAGTTGTTGGATAATCCATACTTTGAAATGGTACGGCATGATATTACTGAACCGTATTACGCTGAAGTAGATGAGATTTATAATATGGCTTGTCCTGCTTCACCGGTTCATTATCAGTACAATCCTATAAAGACAATTAAAACCTCGGTGATGGGCGCTATTAATGTTCTGGGTTTGGCAAAAAGAGTAAAAGCAAAAGTATTGCAAGCTTCAACCTCTGAAGTTTATGGTGATCCTCATGTTCATCCTCAATCCGAAAGTTACTGGGGAAATGTAAATCCCATTGGTATCCGTTCTTGCTATGATGAAGGTAAACGTTGCGCAGAAACCTTATTTATGGATTACCACACTCAAAACAGTGTAGCCATTAAAATTATTCGAATTTTTAACACTTATGGACCAAATATGAATCCAGCTGATGGTCGTGTAGTCTCAAATTTTATTGTACAAGCTTTAAAAGGTGAAGACATTACCATTTTTGGAGATGGTTTACAAACACGCTCTTTTCAATACGTAGATGATTTGGTAGAAGGGACTATAAGAATGATGAATTCTGATCCTGAATTTTTAGGGCCTGTTAATATTGGAAACCCTAATGAGTTTAGCATGTTGGAATTGGCTCAAAATATTTTAGAATTAACCAATTCTAAGTCTAAATTGATTCATTTACCTTTACCACAAGACGATCCAAAACAACGCCAACCGGATATTGCATTGGCTAGGGAAAAGTTACAAGGTTGGGAACCTAAAACCCAATTAAAAGACGGTTTAGTAAAAACAATAGCCTATTTTGACAGTGTGATCTAATAAAAATGACTAAAAAAGTTGATTTAAATAGTTATAACAATACTTGGTTTAAGCCAGGAAATAAGTTAAAGATTGTTGCTTGGTATTTGTTAAATGAGTTGGTGCTTAAAAATACCTTATTCCCATTTTCAAAATTAAAAGTGATTGTTTTACGTTTTTTTGGTGCCAAAATTGGACAAGGGGTCACCATTAAACCTGGAGTTAATATAAAATACCCTTGGTTTTTAGAGATTGGCAATTACTGCTGGATTGGTGAGGGGGTTTGGATTGATAATTTAGATCATGTCTTTATAGGTAATCATGTATGTATTTCACAAGATGCAATGTTACTTTGTGGTAACCACAACTTCAAAACACCCACTTTTGACCTAATAATTAAACCAATTATTTTGGAAGACGGGTCCTGGGTAGGGGCTAAATCAATAGTTTGCCCGGGGGTAACTTTAAAAACACATAGTATTTTAACTGTTGGTTCTGTTGCTAATAAAGATTTAGACGCTTACAGTATTTACAAAGGTAATCCTGCTTTAAAAATTAAATTACGAAAAATTGAATAAGTGAGAGTAACCCTTATAACAGCAACCTACAATAGTGGGGCGAGTATTAAATCATGTTTAGATTCTGTAGTTTCTCAAAATTACGATGATTTTGAATATTTGATTATAGATGGTAAATCCTCAGATGATACATTGAGTATTGTAAAACATTATCAGCAAAAGTATTCCTATATCAAATTAATTTCTGAAAAGGATCAAGGTATTTATGATGCTTTAAATAAAGGAGTAATGTTGGCCACGGGAGATGTTATTGGGTTTGTACATTCAGATGATTTATTGGCCTCTAAAACTGTGATCTCTGAAATAGTTGCAATATTAAAAAATGAGTCTTTAGACGGTGTATATGGAGATTTAGAATATGTGAGAAAAGAGGATATAACAAAAGTAGTTCGTTTTTGGAATAGTAGAAGTTTTAATAGTAAATTGTTATCAAAGGGCTGGATGCCTGCACATCCTACATTATTTTTAAAGAAAGAAGTTTACGAAAAGCATGGGTTTTTTAATTTAACGTATCAAATTTCAGCCGATTATGATTTTATGCTTCGTATCTTAAAGGATGATAGTTTAAAATTTGGTTATTTGCCCAAGGTAATTACCAAAATGAGAATTGGTGGAGCGTCTAATGGAAGCATTAACAATATTATAAAAAAAACAAAAGAGGATTATAGAGCTATTCGCTCCAATCACATAGGCGGTTGGTTTTCTATTTTAATTAAAAATACCTCTAAAATAAAACAGTTATTCATAAGAGGTTAAGGTAAATCTTTTACCTTTGTTAAAAAATTTTAGGTTATTAAATGAATAATAAAGCCAAAGATATAGTATTAGAAAATTTAAATTTAATTCAATTATGTCAAGATATATTTTAAAAATTAACTTTCTATTTAGTGCTATTTTTATTTTATTACAATCTTGTGTTTCAAAAAAACAAGTTTTGTATATGCAAGATTTAAACGCTACAGATGTTAGTGAAATTACTTTTTTACAGAATACTTTTCAGGAAAATGATATTTTAAAAATTGATGTTACATCATTAGAATCAAAAGCATCGATTCCTTACAACAAAACTTCACCTCAATCTAATGTTGGGAATTCTCTAGATTTAATGCAGCTTAATGGCTACCTAGTTTCTAGTAATAAAACAATTAATTTCCCCGTATTGGGAGAAATTTCAGTGGCAGGAAAAACCACAGAAACTTTAGAAAACGATTTACAAAAAAGATTGGAACTTGAGGGTCACTTAATAGACCCCAATGTTTCGGTTCGCTTATTAAATGCTAAAGTAACCATTTTGGGGGAAGTAAATGCCCCTGGAATTTATACATTTACAGAGAAGAATATTAGTTTTTTACAAGCCATAGGTTTGGCAGGAGACTTAACCATCGATGGAAATCGAAAGGATATCGTGCTCCTAAGAGAATCTGATGGGTATAGAACAACCACTAAACTAGACATAACTCGTGCAAGTTTTTTAACTAGTCCATACCAAAATATTCAACCTAACGATGTCATCATCGTTAATCCTAACTCAAAAAAAGTTAGAAGTGCTGGGCTCGTTGGAAATATTGCTACAGTGCTGAGTATAGCTTCAATTCTTTTAAGTACTATAATTTTGATACGATAATGAATATAAATAATTATACTGACACATCAAATATCGAAAATGAGGGATTTAATTTAAAAAATGAAATTTCTTATTATTTATTTTTTTGGCCCTGGTTTTTATTAACTGTTGTAATGGCTTTAATAGGTTCTTACACCTATTTGCGCTATACCCCAAATGTATATTCTAGCTCTGCACAGGTTCAAATTACTAAATCTGACGCCTCTAGTTCGTTTTTATCAACCGAGGTTACTAGTTTATTTGGTACTCGAGTGAATGTGCAAAATGACATTGCTGTGATTACCTCCAATCATATTTTGTCAAAAGTAGTGCAACGTTTAAATCTTCAAACTTCCATAACAGAAGTAGGAAGAGTGAAGTCTAGCTTACTATATGATAATGAACTGCCTTTTAATATTCAGTTCAAGAATTTAGAAAGATTTCAACAATGGAATTTGTCTGTCACCAACGGAAAAGCTATAATTAGAAATGGTTTGTCTAGTTTCCAAGTTAATAAAAATGATTCTTTAGTGAATGATGACTTTTCTTTAAATGTGTCCGATTTGTCATTAATTAATGAAAAACAATTTATTGTAAGTAATATTGCTCTTAATAATGCAACTGCATCATTAAAAAAGAGAATTAAAGCAACGCCTAGCTCTGATCGTGGAGAAATTATTAACTTAAGTATTTCGGGTACAAACAAAAAACGTAATGATGCAATTTTAAATACTTTAATACAGGTTATTATTGAAGATAGAATTGCAGATCAACGTCAACTTTCTAATTCTAGTATTGAATTTATAGATAAACGTTTAAACAGTCTTAAAAATACGATTGATTCTATTTCAAAAGAGACGATTGCATATCAACTTGAAAATAATATCTATGATACAGAAGCACAAACTTCAAATGTCTTATCTAACATCATTAAGGAAAATGAGGCAACCTTCAATTTAAAAATTCAATTAGAGATAGCCATTTCTCTTTTGAAACAATTAAAAAGTCAACAAAAATTTGAGATTTTACCTGCTAATATTGGTATCCTAGATGAAGGAATAAATGAATTGTTGGTGTCTTATAATGCTCTTGTAATTGAACGTAATAATTTGTTGGTAAGTGCAAACTCTAAAAGTCCTTTGGTTTTGCAAATCAATCAACAGTTAAAAAGACTTAAGAAAGCTAATGTAGAAGGAATAGATCGATATATTAAAAATTTAAAAGTTTCTTTGTCTAGTTATCAAGAGGTAAATAACGTATCTTTAGGTTTTGTTTCCGGATTGCCAAAGAAAGGGTACAAGTTGAGAACTTTAGCCAGAGAATTTAAGTTTGCAGAGGATTTATTAGTATTTTTATCTCAGCGAAAAGAGGAAGCCTCCATTAGTTACGTCTCTGTACTCCCCAATTTAAAAGTATTGAGTTATGGAATTTCAGACAATATTCCTTTAGCACCAAAAAAAGATATTATTTATTTAGGTGGGCTAGCTTTAGGTTTTATAATTCCTTTTAGTATTTTGTATTTATTGAAGATTTTAGATACAAAAATCAATACTCGAGAAGATTTAGAAAAAGGTTTACCTGGTTTAAGTATATTGGGAGAGGTGCCTTTTGATGATAACTATTCCTCAGAAAACGATGATCGAGGAATTATCGCAGAGTCTACGCGTGTGATTCGATCGAGTATGAGTTTTTTACTCAATCAAAATAAACCTCAAGTGATCATTACGACCTCAACGATAAAAGGAGAAGGAAAATCCTTTGTGTCTTATAATATTGCGCAAAGTTATAATGCACTGGGTAAAAAAGTAATTTTGATTGGAGCAGATTTACGAAACCCTCAGGTGCATACCTTGTTAGGTATTGAACGTGGAAATTTAGGGCTTT
>Ga0209532_1001280_pt1 | contig 19859 bp, 18 predicted proteins | sample COG_02_FD_184746 | JGI IMG/M metagenome (GOLD analysis project Ga0209532, IMG submission 184746) | Pelagic Microbial community sample from North Sea - COGITO 998_met_02 (SPAdes) (version 2) | ecosystem: Environmental > Aquatic > Marine > Neritic zone/Coastal water | place: Helgoland, sampling... | reverse complement strand
GCTACGGCTACGGCTACGGCTACGGCTACGGCTACGGCTACGGCTACGGCTACGGCTATTATCAAGATGAAGCGTAATACCAAACAATTAATAAGATGAGCGAATTAGAAAATCCCCGTATTGCAGTTATAGGACTAGGCTATGTAGGCCTTCCTTTAGCAGTAGAATTTGCTAAGCTATATCCAACTATAGGTTTTGACATTAATGCGAATAGAGTCCAAGAGCTTAATGAAGGTCATGATCACACCTTAGAAGTAGAAGATGATGATTTGAGAGCTGTTATCGCTGGTAATGCAATGGATATTGAATCTAAAGGACAAGGTCTATATTGTACAACAGCGATCGGAGACATAGAATCTTCTAACTTCTATATCGTAACGGTTCCAACACCTACTGACAAGAACAAACGACCAGTGCTCACTCCTCTGATTAAGGCTTCAGAGTCTATCGGTAAAGTGCTAAAGAAAGGTGATTATGTTGTTTATGAAAGCACTGTATATCCTGGGGTAACGGAAGATGAGTGTGTTCCTGTTTTAGAGAGTGTCTCGGGTCTGGAAATGAATGAAGACTTCTTTGTCGGCTATTCTCCTGAGAGGGTCAATCCAGGAGATAAAGAGAGAACAGTCACTAAAATTCTTAAAGTCACTTCGGGTTCAACTCCTGAAGCCGCTGAGATAATTGATACTCTTTATAAAGAGGTAATAACTGCTGGAACCCACATGGCTCCTTCGATTAAGGTAGCTGAAGCGGCGAAGGTTATAGAAAACAGTCAAAGAGACATCAATATTGCATTTGTAAATGAGCTTGCAAAGATTTTCAACAAACTTGAAATAGACACCCATGCGGTTCTCGAGGCTGCAGGTACTAAATGGAACTTCTTACCATTTAAACCGGGATTAGTTGGGGGTCACTGTATAGGTGTCGACCCATACTATTTAGCTCAAAAGGCACAAGAAGCAGGCTATCATCCTGAAATTATCTTATCTGGCCGTAGGTTAAATGACGACATGGGTAAATATGTTGCCGGTGAGGTTGTCAAGTTGATGATGAAACGCTCCTTGCCCGTTTTGGGCTCGAATGTGCTGATGCTTGGAATAACCTTCAAAGAGAATTGCCCTGATATTAGAAATACTCGTGCCATAGATGTTTATGAGGAGTTGAGGTCATACAATGTAAATGTAGACGTTTATGATCCCTGGGCAGATCCTAAGGAGGTAGAGGAAGAATATCACATTACACCATTGTCTAGGATGGACAACAAATTCTACCACGCGGTGATTTTGGCTGTGGCACATAGAGAATATTTAGATTTAGATTTACGTAAGTTACTTGTAAAAAATGGTGTCATATATGATGTGAAGGCTATCCTGCCTCAGAATATTATCGACGCGAGATTATAAAATGATAATAACTAAAGATTCACTATTATCGAACTATGATGTAGTCATAATTGGTGCAGGAGCCGCAGGTATTTCTATGATACATCGGTTAACTAAGTCAAGTTTAAATGTATTATTAATCGAAGCCGGTGATTTAGAGTTTTCTGTAAATTCACAAAAACATTACGAGGGAGAATGGATCAATAATGTTCAACGTGAAAAGGTAGAAGTAAAAGATAGAACTAAATCAGATAGACTTAGACAGTTCGGAGGTTCTACTAATCATTGGGCTGGTAGAGTAAGGCGTTTAGATAGAATTGACTTTGAAACTCGAGAATTTATTTCAGAGTCAGGATGGCCGATTTCATACAACGATTTGGAGATATTTTATTTAAATGCGGAAAAAGTATTAGATATTGAACATGATGATCATTATCAATCACCCGATCAAAATAGTGGGTTATTTGAGCATAACTATTTTTCTTTTAGTAAGCCAACTCGCTTAGGCGCAAAGTATTACGATGAAATTGTAAAATCGCAGAATATCCATTTATTATTAAATACCGCGCTAATTTCTCACCAGTTGGTGGATGGCAACTTTATTCCCCTATTTCAATACAAGCAGGGAAAGAAATTTAAAGTTAATTCACATAGCTACGTGTTAAGTATGGGCGGATTGGAATCAATTAGAACAATGCTTTTAATTGCTGACTATACCAATCTCCCTTTTAGCGATGTTATTGGGAAGTATTTTATGGGTCATGCAATCTATCGCCCGTCAACTATTTTTGTAAATGACTCATTTCCGTTACACGGCTTTCAACAGAGATACGCAAGATTATTCCATGAGGAAAAGCAAGAAATATCTTCCTTGTTTCGAAAACTCAAACAAAAGTTCGGCCTTGTAAATGAAAACCTGAATACAGGTCACAAGAAAAATCCTCAGATGTTTTTTCATCTTTCTGAGAAATCGCAGTTGGAATACAAATTACCTAATCTAGCTTATACAATAAACCAGGCATACTCTCCTGACGCAGATGATTTGCAATTTCTTCAAAGGCAGGTGGCTTTTTCCAAAAAGTTTAGGGCATTCCAAATATTAAATAGAAGTGAACAAACACCGATCAAAGAAAGTAGTGTATCGTTATTAAATAGAGTAGACCAATATGGGAACCCGCAGATTAAAGTCAATTGGAAATTCTCTGAAGTCGATGAAAGAAATATTTTTCATGGAAACAGATTGTTGGACCAGCATTTAAAAAACTGTGGGTGGGGCATTGTTAAGGATGAAGTATCCCTAAATCCTTTACCGAGATCAATGTGGACTGGTGCCCATCACCTAGGAGGAACCCGGATGGGCAAAAATGACAAAAAAAGTGTGGTTGACATGAACCTATGCGTCCATGGCATATCTAATTTATATATTGCATCAAGCTCAGTCTTCTGCACCTCAGGGGTAGCAAATCCAACTTTGACAGTATCAGCATTAGCATTGAGATTAGCTGAGCACTTAGTTAATAAATATGAATAGAAGAAAATTTATTTCGGTCATTTTCTTTTTGACAGTTGACTTAATAATCTTTTTCAAGATCTATCTGATTCGGAAGAATAGTTTACCATGGTTTAAAGTAGATTATAACCAAAATATACCATTGAGCGGCGCAGGATTCTATATACACCTTGAAACTAAGTTATGGAATGGATTCTATGTTTAGAGTTATCAATAAAGCCCTAATTGTTATTGGCCTCGTAGGCCTTGGTTTAATCTGGGTAAGAACTACCTTGCCAATGGCCCCTAAAACTGAACCCGGATTAAAAAAAATTACAAGCGGAAAATCTATTTATGCTACTTATTGCTCTCCATGCCATGGTGAATACGGCAAAGGTCTGGAACCGAATTTCCCTCCGATAGAGATTGAACAATTCGCGCCGAATTTTAATGATTTTAAAAGACTTATTTTGAACGGGTTAGAAGGTGAAATTGTTGTAAATGATGAACGATATAATGGGTCAATGCCATCCTTTCAACTTAGTGAAGAAGAGATAAGAAACTTATATGTATTTATTCAAAACCTTTAGCAAGTTTAGTTTTATCCTAATCTTACTTTTTTCTTGTACAAACGAATGGGAAAAGGCATATTTTGATATTTGTGACAAACCCGAAGATATTTTATTTAATGATGAACAGGTTATCATAACAAATTCGGGTATAAATCAAGGAAACGTAACGGTGGTTTCGAGCGTAGACACCGTTGTTATGCAAAATGCGTTGATTCATAATCCTAAAGGCCTCGCTCTTTTTAAAAATGATATTTTAGGTGTTTCTGATTCGTTTATTTTTAGATGTAATGTCGAAGATCAAGAGTTACAGATTATCGATACAATAAGTGGTAGTTCAGGATTAAATGATATTGCAGTTTATAATGAAATTATAGCTATTTCGGATTTAGTTGGAAACAAGGTTTATATAAAGATGCCAAGCGCGCCCTTAATTACGCTTGATATAAATAAACCAAATGGGTTATTATTTCTTAAGGAAGGAGAGCTTATCATAGGGACTTTTAATAAGTCAAATTCTGACCTGATTTTTTATAATTTGTTTGATAGAAAAGAGCATAGAATTAGCGTGCCTTTTTCAGTAGATGGACTGGATTTAGTAAATGGGCAATTGCTAGTAGGAAGTTACAATGGTGCTCTGTATAAATTGGAACTACGTAACAAGCGCGATCTAGTATTGTTATCTAAGAAGAGGGGGTATAATTTCTGCGATTTGACAGTTAACGAGAATAAAGTTTACGTGCCTTCTAATAATCAGAATGAAATTTTAGTTTATACTTTTTCAGAGAGCATATGAGCAGAGTAAATTTATTGATTACCGGTGGCGCAGGTTTTATTGGCTCAAATTTAGTGAGGCACTTCATCAATGATGATAGAGTTTCTTTGGTTCGAGTCTTAGACGACTTAAGCAACGGTTATTATCAGAATATAGCGGAATTTGAAAACCACCCCAAGTTTGAGTTCATTGAAGGTGATATCTGTGATTATGATACTTGTCTTAATGCTTGTAAGGGAATTGATAGGATTAGTCATCAGGCCGCTCTAGGTTCGGTACCAAGGAGTATTTCGAATCCGATATTAACCAACAAGGTAAATGTTGGAGGAACTGTTAATTTATTGTATGCTGCAAAGGAGCAGGGGGTAGATCGTGTTATTTTGGCTTTTTCAAGTAGCACATATGGGGATCACCCTTCCCTTCCAAAAAAGGAGGATCGAATTGGAAAGCCTTTGTCCCCATATGCGGTTAGCAAGGCAGCCATAGAGCAATACGCCGAAGTTTTTGGACGGACCTATGGATTAGATTGGATAGGCTTACGCTACTTCAATATATTTGGGCCTATGCAAAATCCGGAGAATCCATATGCTGCGGTAATTCCTATTTTCTGCAAAGCGATCCTAGAGAACGGCACGATTACTATAAACGGAGATGGTGAAACAAGCAGAGATTTTACCTTTGTAGATAATGCAGTTTTGCTAAACGATCTGGGCTTGTTTACGACAGACAAACACGCACTTAACAAGGTATACAACGCGGCCTGTGGTGATCAAATCACCCTAAACGAAATGGTGCGTTTGCTTGAAGAATTATCAGATAAAAAAGTAAATGTAAATTACGGGCCAGAGAGAATGGGTGACGTTAAGCATTCTAAAGCTGATATCACAAGGGCAGCTGAATTACTTGATTATGAGCCTATAATTCGTTTCAAGGAAGGTTTGAGAAAAGTACTTGACTGGTATGCCAAAAATCACAAACATCTTTTCTAAGTGCAGAAAATGCAAATAATTACTAAAGATAACTTTTGATATGCGCGTGAAAAAAAAACTTTGGGCGGTTATCCCTGCAAGAAGCGGCAGTAAGGGCTTTCCTGATAAGAATATTGCAGAGTTTGAAGGACAACCACTCCTGGTTCATTCAATAAGATTTGCTCAAAATTTATCCTTTGTTGATAAAATACTCGTTTCTACTGATTCAGACAAATACGCTCATATAGCCAAAAATGCTGGCGCAGACGTCCCTTTTCTAAGATCCGATTGGGCGAGTAATGATAGCTCTATGGAACAGGATGTATTAGAGGATATAAGGGTACAATGTATTGAGAATAATATAACGCCACCTGATTCTATACTTTGGTTAAGACCTACTCATCCTCATAGATCAATTGCAAAGTTTGAGAAAATGAATGAGATGTTTTTAACAGGATTGTATGATTCAGTTGTAGCAGTCACGAAAGAGGACTCAAGATTGTTTGTTCTTAACGCTAACGGCATTCTTGGACACGCAACAGAAAAAAATTATTTTCAGAAACAATCTATGCAACGAAGACAGGACATTGAACCTTACTTCAGGATGTATCATGGCGAGATATTTCACTTCCCAATTTCGTACGATCCCTGCTTTTTAGGAACTAAAATTGGAGCAATGATTCTTCCCGATGATTGTAAAAAAGACATAGATTATGCAAGAGATTTACAATGAGATATTGAAGATTATTGACAGTGCACTAAAAAGTCAAGCTGAGCTAGCTGTAGGATTGAAAAATGACAATTCTCTAGTCTCGAGTATAGACTTAAAAATAGAACAGGATATTATTCAATTCTTTCAAGGTCAATCAAGAAATTTATTAGTTGTCGCTGAGGAAAGCTATACAGGTGAATTAGCTTGGGACTTCTCCAATGAAGACCAAGATTTCTTAATTCTCGATCCAATAGACGGCACCGAGAATTTCATATTCCTTAATGAGATGTTTGGTGTCGCAGTTAGTTGGAGATTAAATAGAGAAAGTGGACATCTTTTATATATCCCCAAAAGCCAAATTGTAATAACGGACAAATCAAGTCCTTTTAAACCAAGTTTTCAGAGCACTATTGACCTTTACAGTACGAAATGTATATCAGAGTGCACAATAGTCAAAACGGATTCTGCGAGAGTTTTTGGTAGTTCTACTTACATGTTTAGTTTAGTCTTGTCGGGAAAGGCGAAATCCTATACTTACTGTCAAGGAGCAAAAATTTGGGATTGTTATACCGGCTTGGCTTTAGCAAAACAGCTCGGACTTAGTTTTGAAAACGTAGCGGAGGAATATTTCGCCAAGCCAAGCTTTAAACAGAAGTTCATATTAACGTGGAAATAAAAACAACTAAAGTCTTAATTGTAGGCAGGGGCACATCAATTAAGCATTTCTCATGGAATAGTTTAAGCACAGTAACAACTATCGGATTGAATATTACGTCATACGCTGGTAAATTGTTCAATTACTCTTTTACGAGTAATGAACTGTATGATTTATATTCTAAAGAGTTAGAACGGAGACCACTCTTGGTTGGATCGGTATACTTCAGTCTTGGGATGTTAGTTGACTTAATTCAAACAAAGGCGAAAGGAGTTTTTGAAATAGGATTGATTGGGTTTGATTTTGATGGTTATTCACCTGATGATGATATAGAGAAGTACGTTGTAAATAGCGACTTACAGAGGCGTATAGATATTCATAGTCAATCAGAGGCGTACAAGTTGTTTAAAGGTAAATATCCAGAGTTAAAAATTGTTCGTTTTGGTTTTGATAGACTTTCTGATTTAGACCCAAGATTCGGGTGGAAGAACAATTTTGTCCAAAAGGCATCAAGGCAAGTAGAAATAGTTGCGGAAATAACTACAAATCATCATGGCTCAACAGAAAAATTAGAGAAGCTTATCGAAGGAGCCTATCGAGCTGGTGCAGATACAATAAAGCTACAAAAACGTGATGTTGACTCGTTTTACTCAAAGGATAGACTGCGAGAGTCATACTCTTCACCTTTTGGAAAAACATTCAGGGATTATAGATTAGCCCTAGAATTATCTGATGAGCAAGTAAGAATTGCAGAGGAATTAGTGAATGAGCGCGGCATGCGTTTGTTTTTTAGCACATTAGATTTAAAGAGTTATAAATGGATAATTGGTAAAGGATACAACCGTGTAAAGCTTCCTTCAACGATATCAAGGAAGACTGAATTTATCAAGTTTGTCGCTAAAAACCCGCCAAAGGAAGTTGTTATTAGTACTGGAATGACCGACATAACTTATGAATCATGGTTGATTAAACACTTTAACGAAGTGGAGAAGCTCTATTTACTCCAGTGTACAAGCTCTTATCCTACGTTCTACAAAGATGTAAATATTGGAGTGGTTAAGCATTATCAAGATTTATCTCATGTATATAAGAATATCATACCAGGATTGTCAAGTCATGATATCGGTAGTTTAGGTTCTTGTATGGCTATCGCTGCCGGTGCTAGAATGTTGGAGAAACATATTAAGACAGGCATAACTGATTGGTCTCATTTTGATGATACCGCTTTAGATGTAAATACATCTTTTGCTGATTTTTGCAGGGATGTAAGATCAGCAGAGTATATTTACGGAAATGAGGTTAAATCTGTTTTAGAATCCGAGCATCATAAGTATTGAATTTAAGACAAAGCAAGAAGTAAAAGTTCATTCCCATTGGATGATATAACTCATTTTAGTCGAGGCATTGAAGAAGCGAGGTATCTTAGAGTCTGATCTTTTCAAATCAATAGGAAGTGGCTATGTGTTATTTTTAATAACTAATATGGTTGCGTTGTTTTTGACCCCTTTCATGCTAAGGCATGTTTCTAAGGAGGAGTATGGCTTGTATGTATTGTGTGTGGAGCTTTTCTCGTGGATAAGTTTCATGAATTTGGGAACAGCAAAGGTTTTAGGTCCAAAGGTGTCAAAGGAATTAGCCTTGAATAATCGGAAAGAAATAGTATATCTTTTTAATTCTTCGTTTTGGTTTCAACTAGGAGTTTCGGTTTTGGTAATTCCACTTTATTTCGGGTTGGTCAAAATGGCCGGCGTTGAGGAGGTGAGAATAGAGCATTTAACAGAATCCATATTATTATTTTCCTTGGCTGCGTTCATGAACAACCTTTCAGGACAGTTTAGTGAGATGATAATTGCCACTAGAAAAATACATTTAGATAATAAAATACAAATAGCAGTACTAATACTCAGGGCAGTACTTATAATATCGTTTGTGCCTATTTTTGGAATGCCAACCGTATTTATTGTTTACTTTTTAATTGCATTCTTGGATTTAGTTCGAAAAGTAATAAGAGTTAACCAACTTTATCCTGGCCTAAGTATAAAAATCTCTCATTTTTCCAAATTGCATTTCAACAAGCTAATTTCTCAAGGAGTCTTTTTCTCGTTGGCTAGTGTAACCACTATTTTGGTGACAAAGTTTGATTCATTTTTTCTGGGGAAAGAATTCGGACTTGAAATGGTATCAAGTTATTACGTTTCAATTAAATTAATTCAAATAGGAGAGAAAGGTATAAACGTATTATTTAATAATTTTCGACCATACATCTCTAGACTTTATGGTCAAAGAAAAGTTGAAATGCTTTCTCAGGTTTACATTGAAAGTACTTTTATAATGCTTATAATTACATCAATATTTGTTCTTATATTAACTTCAATTAATGAGTACTTTGTCACTTATTGGGTTGGTGAAAACATGTATTTAAGTAATCGATTTAATACATTAGTTGTCCTTTTTTATGCTTTGAATTTGATGACATTGCCATCGAGGATTCTATTGGTTTCAACTTTAAGTTATATCCCAAATTTAACAATTTCAGGATTTTTTCAAGGCGTTAGTCGTTTTTTACTTTTGTATTTTGGATTTGGTTTTTTCGGTATAGACTCTTTACCTATTTCCAATATAATTTCCCTATTTTTTGTTAGCTTTACCTATCAAATGTATCTTCTTAGTGCGTTTTTTTCAAAACGAGCAGACATTGCCATTACCAACGCTATAATTTTTGTAGGTTTTATTTGTTGTATTGCAGCAGTTCATTGGCAAATGTGGGCGGCAACTTGTACATTTACTTTGCTTTTCTGTTCTCTTTTAGTATCAACTAAAATAAATTTCAGAAAGTCTGCTGTCTTAGAATTATTTGAAAGAAGAGATTGAATATGAAATCAGCTATAATGATCTTTTAGCGTTGAGTAAACATAATATTATCCTAAATGTCTGGTTGGTATTATAACTCGATTGTAGGTTAATGTTGATGACACTGGGATCGATTCAGGTCTAAATAACTTTGGAGGTACTGTCCGCAAATTATTTCCACTATACACGAATTATAACAAGTGTTTAAGAATTATTATTAGAGCAAAATAAATGAAACCAGTTTTAGGTATAATATTAGAGTTCGGATACCACGAGTCTAAGAAATATATTCATAGCGGATTTGCGAGAAAAGCTGCTGAAAAGTTTAATTTAGTATGGTTCTATATTAATAAAGATAATCAATATTTCAATAGCCTCTTTGAGGGTACGGGGTCACCTTTAATTGAGATAGATATTAGAACACTTCGAAGAAACCCTTCCGACATCGAAGTTAAGAACAACGCGGTTAGAAGGGCTTGGATGGTCAGTAAGAATTTGGGTTCGTTTCATAATTATCGGGTCGTCAATAGACGCACGCTCAAGACGATTCTTTTAGGGACAAATCGTTTAAAAAACTTTTATGAAAAAAGAGCTCTCAAAGAAATTGCGACCCTTTATGTCTCGCCATATTTATTGCAGCTTTTCAAAGAAAATGGGATACAACATGTTTTATCCACAGGTTACAGTTCAGCACTTTCAAAGGCGGTTTTTGTTACGGCTAAGAGCGGCGGTATTAAAACGTGGTATTTGGTTAATAGTTGGAAAGATCTATATGTAAACAATTTTGTTCCCTTTGATTTTCTCAATGGAATCTTTGTGTGGTCAAAAGACATGGAAGTAAATTACAAGAAGCACATGCCGTACCTTAGAAATACTGACTTTATTGTTTCTGGAAATCCTACGTTCGACGCACTACTACAGCATGAATGTATTAAATCAAAGAGCGATTATGCTTCTAAATATGGATTAAATAAATCGGCAAAATGGGTGATTTATACATTAATGCCTCCAGGCATAAATAATAATGAAATTGAAACCATAAAATTGGTTGCTAGAGTATTACGAAATAAATATTCTACAGATGAAGTAGTGATTTTATTAAGGCTAAACCCAAATCATAACAAGAATCATTTTAAAGACCTCGAGATGCCAGATAATGTGGTTTTTATGGAACATTACTGTACTTATGATAAACAAAAAGATCTTATAATTCAAAGCAAAGAAGGTGAGTATGAGTGGCTGGACATGCTACATTATTCAGACTTAAATTTCAGTGTTCCTTCTACAGTTACCTTAGAGTTTTTGGCACTGAATAAACCAATACTTAACATAGGTTTCGGTCCAGATGGAAGATTATTCGAACCTTTACTGCAACATTTTGAGGCAGGCTTTTATAAGAAGTTGTTTACAGAAAACCCGTTGGTAAAAAAAGTATTAAAAATCGATGATATTTTGGTTACATTCGAAGAAGTTGCAGGGTTGGTTGTGGAAACCGAAAAGCACTCGGTTAAAACAAAATTAGCCAATGATAAAATTATTAGCCATATTTCGTAATGGTGGACAACCCGATAAAGATACTATATGTTTGTGATGAGTACCCGCCAGAATCTCCTGGAGGCTTTGGGATATTCGTTAAAGAGATTGCACATCAGTTGTCCTTTATGGGCCATCAAGTCTTTATATATGGGTGGTATAGTTCAGTTAAGGAACGCTCAGAGGCAATGGATGGGCCGGTTCATGTAATTAAGGATAAAAAGATTGATGGTCTTAATTATTTGAAAGAGATTAATGACTATGGCATTGCTATTACTCGATTAGCCAGAGAACTTAATGTGGATACCGTGGAGATGACAGATTCCGGCGGAAAATTTTTGTTTGTTAAACACCATAATCTTTGCGTTCGATTACATACGTCGGCTAGATATTTTAAGAGAAGGTCTTTAAAAATGAACTTAGTTGAGAAAGCGGCATTTGCTTTAAGGAGAGCTAAAATTATTGCTGTAAGTGGTTTTATAAACGAAAAGTTTAAGGGTTATTTTAAGTTAGTCAACCCTTATTCAAGCACAGAAGTTGTATGTAATGGAATTAATATTAAGCAAAAACATTTTTTAGTTGATAAAAAAAGGAACTCAATAGTTTTTGGAGGTACGCTTAAGCCTTCAAAAGGCTTAAGCGTATTAATTGAGGCTTTTTTTCAATCAGAGTTATGGAAACAAGGCTGTACACTTGATTTATATGGCAAGGATACCTCGTATAATAATGAAAGCTATACCTCGCAATTAAAAAATTTGATAGTATCCAAGAATAGTGAATTCGTAAACTTTGTAAAGTTTAAGGGTGAAGTAAGCAAAGCAGAATTGATGGATAAGTTTTCAGAATCCTTCGTAAATATTTTCCCTTCAAGATATGAGAGCTTTGGCCTAGTCGTAATTGAAAGCATGTCGCAAGGTGCATTAACTATTTTTACAAATCAAGGTGCAGCAAACGAAATTATTGATCATGGTGAAAATGGCTTTTTATTTGAAGTTGATAATGATAAAGAGCTGTCTGATCTCTTGACTAAGGTTATTAAAATGAATCAAAGCAAAGTAGATGACATTAGAAAAGCTGCTCAAGAACGTGCTGCTCATTTCTCGATTAATAAGTGCGCGGATGAATCAATGAAAATATATGAACGAAGATAAGAAGTAAATATCGATATTTATGGATAGCCTCGCCAAGTCTAAAAGTATACAGGAAAATTAAATTTATCGTGCAGTTTTAAACGTAACGTTAATCATGGTTTCACCTTTCCACACAGTTTTGAATCTTAATAATATTGATTAGAGAAACGAACGTAGGACTAAGTTATCAAAAAGAATGCTCTACTGGAATAATACAAAATCACGAATCTCTTCTTTGAAATTGTTTTTTACTTTAAGACAAGCCTTTACACCATATATGAGAGGCATTACAGTGTAGCATTCAAGCATATTCTGCGCGGGAGTTATGGATAGAACAGTAAGCTTACTAAGATATTAAATACGCTGCGCGAAAAATTAATTATTGCGTCGAATCTTGTGCCTCGACATAGTAAGGCATATTTAATATCTGAAGCTCAAATTCTCCGTAATGCATCAGTTTGTAACTGTAAATTTTCTAGTTAAAAGGTTTTATGAATAATTCAATTGATATAATTGTAACAAGCTATAATCGCCCTTCAAGGGTTATTGAATTAGTCAATAAAGTTTATTTTGACTCAGGAATCAAGTCCATTATCGTGGATTCCGGAAATAATGATTTCTCAGGTTTGTCCGTTGGAAAGATTATAAAAACTACTCATAAGAATCAGCCGTACCAACGATATTTAGGTTTTACTATATCAAAAGCAAATTGGTTATTATATTTAGATGATGATATGGAGCCAATTGAGGGATGGTATCAACAGATAAAAAGTTTGATTGTTACACATTCAGATAAGGCTATGATAGGTATATGTTATAAGGACAAGCATTTGAATACCTTTTTAGAAAGGACTCCAAAATCAGCCCTAAAAAAGTTTGTAAATAACCAGTTTATTAACAATCTGAGAGTTGTGACAGGATATCCGTTACTTCCTCAAGGAGTTTATTACAAGAATGGCGTTAAAGGATCGATGCCAAATAATTCAGGGGAGACAGAGCATCTCAGTGGTGGCGTTTTTCTGGCACAGCGAGATAGATTGTATGAAGACTTTAATATGCAACTTTTTGATTTTTACGAACAGAGATTAGGTAAAGGAGAAGATGGAATTCTAAGTTACACGGTCTCTAAGTCTGCGTCAGTCTATTATTATTCGAAACAATTGTTTTGGCACAACGATCAGGGGAATAGTGTTTACACAAGAAACGAATTTCAATTTAATAAAATCCAAGCCCTTTCTAGAGCCTATCTCAATCTTGAGTATTATCGATTGAATAAAAAGCGATTGTTGTATGCTAGGCTTAGCTATGTGAACTATGGTTTCTGGCGCTTCATTGGATTATTTATGAACTTTTTAATTCAACCTTCTAAAACTAGATTTCAAGGATTGCGAGGAAGCTTAATTGGATGGTTTATAGGTATGTGCATACGATATGATGAAACTTGCTCACGTAATACGATTTGGATTAACCATGCAATAAATGATAGAGATGCTTCAAGATAAGGGAGGTTTCTTAGGTCATAGATTACAGAAGGGGTTAAATTTATTCTCATTTCTTCTAGCGTTTCCAGCCGTTGATATTTTAGGTAATAGTCTGTATTTTTACATTTTCATTTGGATTCTTATAAAGACTAAAAAAATAACAGGAAAGAATTTTATAAAGTCTAGATTTGGATTGAATTTACTATTCCTAGGCATATTCGGCCTGTTTAGCACAATATTCCATCCTATTTCGGATGAGCTTGCACCTTCTTTCGTTGAAATTGCGGTGACGCTATTAAGGAACTTTTATTGGTTTGCTATTGGAGCATATTTTTTTTCTTGGAAACGAAAAATCAATATCTATAAACTTGCGAAATGGATAACTATGGGTTACTTCCTGCAGGCTCTTTTCTTTTATTTCCCAAGTTTTAAGTTGAATACATTCGTTATCACTATAAACACAGAATTCGAGAGAAATGCCTTTATATTTAATAGTATTATATTTTCAGGTTTTGTGTTTTTATATTTTTATAAAAAGTTTGGTCAAAAATCATTCTATTTAGTAGGCTTGATAATAATGGCTAATCTTTTTTTCACTAATGGAAGAGCTGGCGCGGCAATCGCAATCATATTATTTCTATTTAACTATGCTTTGATTAACACTGGAGTAAGAACACTTGGCAAGGCAAGTATTTTTCTGGTTATATTATTAAACCTGTTTAACTACAATTTAAATAATGCAGTTAACTCTTTAGGAGATAGGATAGCGCCATTAGTAGAAGGGGCTAACCCCCGTTTTGCAGAATTGCTTCGCGGTGAAGGCCAGGGTGATTTAACTTTTGATAAGTCATGGCTTCATCGAGAATTGATGTTGGACAAAACTATGGAAATAATTCGCTATCACACTTTTCTAGGAGTAGGTTTTGGAAACTTCTCCAAATATAATGCTCAGATAGAATCCTTAGATACTGAAAAGTATAGTCGTTTAAGACATCGTACTAGAGAGCGCTACAACCGTAGATCCGCGCACAACAGCTACGCAAATCACTTAGCAGAGACCGGATTAATTGGATTTTTGCTTTTATTATTATTAATATTACCAATTGTATTTAGATTTATAAAAATATTTTGGCTAGGTACTTTTTCTAATTATGGTCTTGAGATCGTAATTGTAATTGGACTATTCGGGGCGTTAATCCATGGATATTCGATATCCGCATTTTCAGGGGCAAATATATGGTTTGTTTTGGGTATATGTCGGAATATAATTAATAAGTAGAATATGAACATAGGGTTTTATTATCATATACCGGTACATAGGAGTAGGAAGGGTATTACACTTCCGAGTTATATTGGCATATTTATAGATGAACTGGCGTCGCGGGTTGACAATTTATATCTGATAGCACATACTGCCGATACTATAGGTGATTATTCGATACAAAATAATAATATAATTCTTGTAGACTTAGGTATTAAAACCAGTAGTCTTAACAGAAGTATTTGTCACAAAAATATTCTCTCGAAAATAGATCCATTTATTCTGCGTATCGATAAGTTTTTGATACGAGCACCAAGTCCCTTGGCGGCCTCGTTCAATTCTTTTAATTTAAAAGGTATACCGGTATTATACTACATAGTAGGTGATTACAGCGCAGTTGCGCGTTCAATGCGATTGAGGTCTATCGCGAACTTTTTTAGGTGTTGTTATTTAACCTGGTGTCATTTGCAGTTGATGAATGTAATTGAAGGAAAGAGAGTCTTGGTTAATTCGCCTGCTTTAATGAAAAGGGTTCAGCCCTTTGCGGGTGTGGTTGACCTTCTTCCTTCCACTACTCTTCGTATTGATGATTTTAGTGAGATGGTGTACAATGATTTTCCGACGCCTATTAAAATTCTATACACAGGACGATTAGACTTAAGTAAAGGATTAGTAGAGTTGATTAATGCAGCAGGTTTGCTCTTAAAAGATCTTGCTGTTGAGCTTCACTTAGTTGGCTGGGAAGATAACGTAAATCATCCTGTTGAAACTACTTTGAGAAAAAGGGTATCTGAGTTGGATATCGATAAGTATGTGATCTTCCACGGCAAAAAGAAAATTGGCAAGGAGTTAAATGAAATATATAGAATGGCTGATATATATTGTATCCCTAGCTACAATGAAGGTTTTCCGAGGACTATTTGGGAAGCAATGGCTAATGGTTTACCTGTGATAGCTTCTAGAGTAGGCGGTATCCCGTACTATTTAGAACATGAAGTTGACGCATTATTAATAGAACCCAAAAGTGTCGACGCCATAGTTAAATCAGTCCATAAAATCATTACGAACAAAGCGCTAAGATTTAATATATGTAAGAATGGCATGAACAAAGCTCTAGGAAATACCATAGATAAAAGGTCTGATGAATTAATCCGTTTTTTGTATGAGGCGATATAATATTTTGCGTTACGACTTACCCTTACATTTAATTTTACTGATGACTAACTGGTTACCAGATTTTGTAGTTTGTATCAGACTTAGAGGCCGCTTAGCAAAGCCTTTTCTGAAAGGTTGTGGCAAAGGTTTTGGTCTTGGCCGTGGAGTAACTTTCTACAACCCTTCAAAAATAGTTATTGGTGATAACGTTTATATCGCCAAGGGTTGCTGGTTCTCTGCTGAGGATGATATTGTTATTGAGGACGAAGTGTTGTTTGCGCCGTACGTCTGCATTGCCTCGGCGAACCATACACGACTTAATGGCTCTTTCCGTTTTGGGGAACCAGATAAGGGACCTGTAGTCATAAGAAAAGGCAGTTGGCTGGGAGCTCACGCAGTTGTTACAAAAGGATCAATATTAGGCAAAGGGACGGTTTTGGCAGCCAATTCAGTTCTGATCGGCGATAGTGATCCTCAATCATTATATGCTGGTTTACCTGCCAGAAAAGTGAGATGAATAGGATAAGGGTGCTTTTTATTGGAAATTTTTTGTCACGCCAGAAAGGAACTAAAGGAATTTCCGAAAAGTTATTCGTTTCTGAGACTATTAAGGAGAAATTTGATATTTCTACTGCATCGGATAAATTGAATAAAGTTATTAGGCTATCTCACATGGCTATAAAAGCGTTGACCTTCCGCGGAGAATTAGTTCATATCGACGTATACAGTGGTCCTGCTTTTTTTTACACATGGCTTGTGTCAAGAATGGTTTCGCTAAGAGGAAAAAAAATTATAATGACTTTGCATGGTGGTGCTCTACCTAATTATTACGAAAGAGAGTTTGTTAAATGTAAAACAACGTTTCTTTTGGCACACAAAATAGTAACTCCATCAAAGTTTCTTCAACGCTATTTTCAAAAAAAAGGTTATAATGTTCATTATATTCCAAATTCTATTGATTTTACCAATTTTACTTTCAATAGAGAAAATTTCGAGCCCCATACACTCCTTTGGGTTCGTGCTTTTACGGACATATATAACCCACTTGTTCCCATAAGGATATTATTTCATCTTAAAGATGAATTTCCAGATTCGGTTTTAACCATGGTAGGTCCAGATAAAGGTAAGCTATCCGAGGTAAAGAATGTGATCCGAACCTTGGGTTTAGAAGATAGTATCAATATTACCGGCCCGATTCCAAATGAGGAATTACAATCTTACTATCAGTCGCATCACGTATACTTAAATACTACGTCATTTGAAAGTTTTGGTGTTGCCGTATTGGAGGCCGCGAGTTGCGGCATACCCGTTGTTAGCAACTCAGTCGGAGAGATTCCCCTAATTTGGAAAGACAGAGTAAGTATATTATTGGTAAAGGAAAACGATATATTCGAATATTGTAAACAAATTAAAATGCTATTTAACGACGACGATTTATCTATGAATATTTCGCAAGCCGCGAAAGCAACTGCAGGAAAGTTTGGTAGTACAGAAATCGAACAAGAGTGGGTAAGGATGTTATACGATGTATTCGAAAATTGACTTTTTAAGCTACCGAATAAGACAAAATTGAATTTAGTTTCCAATGCATATGATAAATAAAAATAGTAAAAAATTCAGACGAAAAAAATTTATTATTCTAACTACTTCTATGAATATTAAATGATTATGACATGATAAGAGAAATTTGGTATTATATATGTAAAGCAGTATTTCCCAAAGTTTCACTGGGTTTATTTGTGAATAGTGTACGATTTATTCAATCCACAAGAAAGTTTCATGTTTTTTACAAAATTCAACCTTCTAATCCTCTAAGCCTTAATGATTTTTTACACAATGAAAAATTAAATGATAAATATTTTCAATTTTCAAACTTAGCTGATAAGTATCTGGTGAGAGATTTTGTCCAAAAACGCATTGGTGCTAATTATTTGATACCATTGATAGGAGTCTTTGATAATCCACGTGATTTGCTGCATTTAGATGTGCAAGATGGACTTATTGTAAAAGCTAATCATGGTAGTGGATGGAATTTGATTTGTCATAGCTCAGAGGAGGTAGAATCTGGCTTAAGGTCTTTTCAAAGTTGGATGGATAAAAACGCGTTCTATCTTAGTAGGGAGAAGCAATATTTTAATATTGAACCAAAACTCGTTGTCGAAAAATTGATTGCTGACAATCCTATTGACTATAAGATTTTTTGTGTTAATGGAATACCAAAGGTCATTCAAGTGGATTCCAACAGATTTAGTAGTCATAAACGCGATTTTTATAGTATTGATTGGGAGAAATTGGATTTTCAATTTATTTATCCTAATTCTAAGCGGATTCATGAAGCCCCTAAAGGTCTTGATGAAATTCTTTCAATTGCCAAAACCCTTTCTCAAGGTATGGATTTCGTAAGGGTAGATCTGTATTATGAAAATGAAAAAGTATATTTTGGAGAACTTACTTTTTGCCCTGAGGGTGGAATGGGATTTTTCCGAAATTATGCTGAGGATATTCGTTTCGCTAAATACATTGGTCTTAAATGAGGATTTTAATAGTTTATCCTTATTTCGGTACTCCAAAAGGTAGCTGGAGTACACGAATTTATGAATTGTCGAAACGATGGATAGCGAAGGGAGCTGAGGTAGAGGTTATAACGGCACCGTATGCGAAGTCTGATATTAGAGCGTCCCATTTTATCGAATCTCAGATAGTAGAGGGAATAAAACTTACTGTTATAAACTGTGCGGATGATAACCGTCTTCCGCTATATAGTCGCGCTTTTAATGCTGGTTTATTTTCAGTAGTTGCAACCTTTTTGGTCCTTATTAAGCGCTATGATGTGTTATTAGCTAGTTCAGGGCCAATTACTGTTGGTCTCCCGATGATATTTGCAAGGATATTCCGCCTTAAAAAGACAGTTTTTGAGGTAAGGGATTTATGGCCAGAGGGTGCAATACAGATGAAGAAAATCAAAAATAAAATACTGATAATCTTCGCTAGATTTTTCGAACAAATTTGTTATTTCAGTGCAACTGCAGTAGTTACAGCTAGCCCAGGTATGAGAGAAGGTGTTCTCTCTGTTTTTCATCGTAAAAATAAAATACACGTTTTTCCGAATGCTGCGGATATTAATTTATTTCAGATACCTGAAACGAAACCTGACCGGTTTATAGAAGCTCTAGAAGGCAAAACCATCATCATTTACGCTGGTAGCCTCGGTGAAATGGATGAATGTGAAACGGCAGTGAAAGCAATGGAGCATTTTCGCAATGATTCTATCTCTTTGGTTATTGTAGGTGATGGCGTGGAAAAAATTGCTTTAGAAGAATTAGCACAACAAATTAAAAATCCAAACATTCATTTTTTAGGATTAATTCCTAAGACTGAGGTTGTAAAATGGTATTCAATTGCAGATGCTAGTTTAGTTGGCTTTAAGAATTTTCCAGTGTTATCTACGTCTTCTCCGAATAAAATGTTCGATTCATTTGCAGCAGGAGTTCCAATAATTCAAAATACAAACGGTTGGATCAAAGAATTGATCGATAAGGATGGTGGAGGATATAATGTGCAATATCAGTCGGTTTCTTCTTATATCGCTGTCTTTAGTAAATTAATGAAAGACAAAAATGATTTTAAAAAACAAGGGGAGCGAGCGTATCAATTGGCTTGTACACGCTTTAATCGGGATACTATTGCCAAAGATTATTATTTACTACTGTCGTCTATAATTTAGTTTTAGAATTACTCATTATAATGAAGATTACAGTCATTGGAACTGGATACGTAGGCTTGGTGACCGGCGCCTGTTTGGCGGACGTGGGCATCGAGGTAAGCTGCGTGGATATTGACCATAAGAAAATCGAAGGCCTGAAAAACGGCATTCTCCCTATTTACGAGCCTGGACTAAAGGA